>Ga0206130_10000896_pt1 | contig 46426 bp, 44 predicted proteins | sample Helgoland_Spring_9_FD_148637 | JGI IMG/M metagenome (GOLD analysis project Ga0206130, IMG submission 148637) | Pelagic subsurface seawater microbial communities from Kabeltonne, Helgoland, North Sea - Helgoland_Spring_Bloom_20160512_1 | ecosystem: Environmental > Aquatic > Marine > Epipelagic ...
ACTCCGCCGTGCGGGCCTATGGACAAACCTACATCCCGAAAAATGGCGCACTTTTACTCCGACCAAAATCTGCCAAATGGTGCACTGTTGCTCCGGCGACTGGTGCAGTTTTAGTCCGGCGTTGACAATCCTCCAATAAATCCACTAATACCCTTTATTCTATTGATTATAGTGGTTGGTTTGGGCCCTGCTTTGGGGCCAAAACTAGATCTGCTTATGTGCATCCACAACAACGCGCGCACCTTGGCCTGCCTCTTGACCTTTGGCGTAGAAATGATCTCTGAAAATCGCTGTGTGATGCTCAGTCTCTTGGTAATGATGCGGGGTCAGAACAACGGATAAAATCGGTACACCGCTGTCTAAACCCACACGCACCAGACCATCGACCACGGCACTGGAGACAAAGTCGTGACGATAGATCCCGCCATCCACAACAAATGCGCAGCAGGCAATGGCATCATAGCGTCCGGTGCCGGCGAGTTTTAGTGCCATGAGCGGTAATTCCAAGGCGCCGGGAACATCGAACACATCGATGGCTTCCCCCCCAAGGCTGTCTTGAAACCCCGCAAAGGCTCGATCTACGATATCGGCATGCCATTGGGCTTTTACAAATGCAAATCGGGTCTGTGACATCGTATTTCCTTTTGCAACACTTCCGTTACTCAAAGCGAAATACGAGCAGAGATAGGGCGCAACGCACCCAATCTTCACACGCTCTCTTCCATCCGGACTTTAACCGTCGGCTCAGGCATCGCACCTGATCTGCTGACCCCCATTTCTGGGGCGCTCGCGGGCTGGTGATCTCAAAATCACATACCGCCGGTGGGGAATTTCACCCCGCCCTGAGAACATTTTTATGTTATGCTGAATTTCCCGCGTTGCAAGGGCATAACGTGCAGATTAAGTGCTTAAAATCAGAATATTTATGTGTTTTGTGGGTAGCTGATGATCGACAGATATCTCGCAGGCAATTGCACCAGTTTTTCAGGGCCATGCGCGCTATCGGCATCGAAAAACAGCGTGTCTCCTGGCTTCAAAGGGTAAACCTCATCGCCGTGACGGTAATCAACTTCGCCTTCCAACATGTAGATAGTCTCAATGCCGCCATGTTGAAAGGTGGGAAAGACATCTGACTCGGTGGTTAGGGTGATCAAATAAGGCTCCACGATAACGCCGCTTGCATTTGCACCGATATGGCCAAGCAGATTATAGTGATGGCCTGCGCGGGTGCCGGCACGTTCAATCTCAACCCCTTCACCAGTTTTGGTGTGTACGGCTTCGCGGCGTTCCTCAAATCGGCGGAAAAATGAGGTAAGCGGTACCGACAAAGCATTGGCCAAAGTTTGCAACGTTGTGAGAGATGGCGAGGTGTTGCCGTTTTCAATTTTTGACAACATACCGATGGAAAGCCCGGTTGTGGCGGCAAGTTCTGCGACCGTCACCTCTTGGCGGCGGCGAAAGGCGCGCACCTCACGGCCAATAGCTACTTCGAGCACTTTTTCACGTTCTTCACGGACAACATGCGGATCTTGCGTCAGTTTTCCAACCATCTGAGGCGATATTTTCACAATATTCATTAATCTATCCCGATCCTGTAGTTTGGTCTCTTGATCTTAATCATGGTTTTCCTGTTAGTATCATAAATATGAATGACATGAAAATCCAGTCCATTGGCTTCTTGATCTTTGACGGCTTTCCTATGGCCTGTTTGACGTCAATGATTGAGCCCCTACGTGCGTCAAATGAAATCTCAGGGCAAGTCGCTTTTTCTTGGACGCTTTATGCGGAGACCATGGATAAAGTTAGGTCCAGCGCTGGGGTCAGTTTTGAGCCGGATATGGCTTTGGGACAGGCTGAGAGGCCGGATCATCTGTTTCTGCTCAGCCCGCCGATGGCCCAGTTTTCCAATCCCAAGGCGGGCTACGGCGCGCTGCGGACCTTGGGACGTCATGGTACGATTTTGGGCGGTGTGAGCGGTGGCGTGTTTCCTTTGGTGCGCTCAGGCGTGATGGCGGGGCAGGTTGTATCAGTGCATTGGTGCTATGAGGCGGCATTTCGCTCGGAGTTTCCAGAAGTTGAGGCTTCCGATCAGGTGATTGAGGTCTCCCAACGCCGCCACACGGCCTCAGGCGCGGCGGCTGCCTTTGATCTATCACTACGATTGATTGAAACCCGACTGGGGGCGGATGTGGCGACTGAGGTGGCCTGCTGGTTTCAACATCCGTTGATGCGCGGCGAGGGGGTGCGCCAAAGCATTCCGACCTACCGGCAATCCTCAACCGATGCGACCCTACCGCCTGTGGTGGCCAAAGCGGTCGCTGTTTTCGCCGCCAATTTGACAGAACCCATTTCTGTGGCAGATGTGGCGGATGAGGTAGGCGTGTCTGCCCGGCAAATCGAACGTAGTTTCAAAAAAGCGACAGGACAAAGCCCGTCGCATTACTACCGCTCCATGCGCATGAAGGCCGCGCGTCAGCTGGTGATGTATTCCAAAGACAGCATGGCGCAAATTGCCCTGCAAGTGGGCTACGGCTCCACAACTCCGATGGTTCAACACTATAAAGATGCCTTCGGCCTCTCCCCGCAAGAGGACCGCCGACGGATCAACCTTTATCGCGTGCAAGACAACAGCCCGGTGCCGTCGGTTTAAAAGTCTTAACCTTGCCTAATAAGCCGAACGCATCGCTGTCAAAAGGCTATGATGCAGTGATGCGGCGGAGGAGCGGGGACCTAGGATCGAGATGTGCTCCAATGTCCGGCAGACCACAAAACAACCTAGGTGATCAATGCTGCTGCGGGTGGCATCGCCCGGCCGAAACGTAGTCATATTGATCGCGCAGAGCCGTTCCAAGACCGCAGCCAAACCTACACCATGCAGATCGAACCGGCACCAGCCGCTGGTTTGTTCGGTGACAGATGCTTTGCCTTTTACCTCTGCAGTAGCCTGTGCAAATAGGGTTTCATGGCTGTCATAAGGCGCTTCCAGAATCCATTGATCAGGCCCGCTCCAAAACGCGGTGACCTTGTCGCCGGCCACATGGCCTGGTTTCGGTGCTGCGGGGCCGATGAGCCGGCGAATGGCAAGATTGGTCGCCCGTTCCCCGCCTTTGCGCGCGGCCACAGAGGCCAGCGCATATCCCGCCTCTTCGCTCAATGTGATAGGACCATGCTTGTTGGTGCGTGGTTCGGTGCCGCCAAGTGCGGTTATAGCTGTGAGATTATGCACGCAGACGTTCCCCTTCGGGATCAATGAAATGAGCGCTGACGACTTCCACCTCATGGTCAAATCCGGTCAAAGGACTGACAAGCCGCATGATTTCACCTTCGCGGCTGTCGCCCGATTTTATATAGGCTAAGGCGATACAATAGCCCAAGTTTGGCGAATAACAGGCGGAAGTCACATAGCCTTGACCATGGGCCGCATCCACAGGATCGCCCTTGGTCATCAAATGACTGCCTGCCGGCACCGGATTTTTAGGATCCACCGGCCTTAGGCCCACCAGTTTCAAAGCGTCATCGGTGTTCAAGCCGCTGCGCTCTGATAGGGTCGAGCCGATGCTGTCTTTTTTCTTAGACACCATCCGCCCCATGCCAAGGTTCACTGCGGATGTTGTGCCATTCAGCTCATTGCCAGCCGCATGGCCCTTTTCAATCCGCATCACCCCAAGGGCCTCAGTGCCATAGGGCACAGCGTCAAACTCTTCGCCGGCTTGCATCAAGCGTCGGATCATCGCGTCTCCGTAGCGGGTGGGCACGGCAATCTCATAGGCCAGTTCGCCAGAGAAGGAGATCCTAAACAGCCGTGCGCGCAAACCGCCACAGACCGTGACATTGGCGCAGGCCATAAAGGGAAAAACATCGTTGGACAGATCAAATTCTGGATCCACAATCTTTTGCAACAGGTTACGTGCGTTGGGCCCGGCGACGGCATATTGCGCCCAAGCTTCTGTGGTGGAGATCAGCTGCACATCGAAGTCAGGCCAAAGGCATTGGCGGGCAAACTCCATATGTCGAAACACTGAGACCGCATTGGCGGTGGTGGTTGTGACCACAAAATGATCGTCGGCCAGCCGCGCGGCGGTGCCATCATCCATTGCAATCCCATCTTCGCGCAGCATCAAGCCGTAGCGGGTTTTCCCAACGGCTAGCTTTGCAAAGGCATTACAGTATATCTTGTTGAGGAAGGTCACAGCATCAGCGCCTTGAACGTCGATCTTGCCCAATGTTGTCACATCGCAGATGCCCACGGATTTGCGAGTGGCCAAAACCTCACGGTCAACGGACTGGCGCCAGTGGGTTTCACCTGCCTGTGGAAACCATTGCGCACGCAGCCACATGCCCACTTCCACAAAGACCGCACCTTGCTCTTCGGCCCATTTATGGCTAGGAGTTTTGCGGGTGGGGCGAAAATCTGTGCCGCGATCCCGGCCTGCAAATGCACCAATGGCTGTGGGGGTGTAGGGTGGGCGAAAGATGGTTGTGCCAACTTCTGGAATGGTTTTTCCGGTCAACTCGGCCATAATGGCAAGGCCACCCATATTCGACGTTTTACCCTGATCTGTGGCCATGCCCAAGGTAGTATAGCGCTTCAAATGCTCAACGCTGATAAAGTTTTCTTGGTGTGAAAGTTTGACATCTTTAACGGTTACGTCGTTTTGCTGATCCAGCCAAGCCCGAGAGCAGCCTTTGACATACCAAAACGGCGTCATATTAGCGAGAGTGTCTTCCGCCTTTGGCAGATTTACGTTGGTTTGCTTGATGCCAAGATCTTTTAAGATGGTATTGGCCTGCGACGCGCCGCAGGTCAGCGCAGCCGCAGTCGTGAAAAGACCTAAAGCTGCGCCCGCAACGCTGAGGCCTGCAGGGCCGTCTTTTGGGGGGCAGAAAGCTGCAATTTCGTCGTTCCACACCGGGCGGCCACGGTGATGGCTGGTCAGATGAACATTGGGGTTCCATCCGCCGGAAACGCCCAAGGCGCCGCAGGGCAAGTTGCGTGTGCTGCCATCTGGCAAAGAGACCTGAACCGAGGTGAGGCCTAAGCGGCCACGGCTGTTGGTCACTTGGCCACCTGCAATGACCTCATAGTCTTGGCTCTTTGGTGCGTCGTGGCGAATGTCGATCACAGCGGCCACATTCACACCGGCAGCATGCAAATCAGCGGCAGTTTTATGGCCGTCGTCGTTGTTGGTGAACACTGCCACATTTTGCGCGGCGGTCACCGCCCAGCGGTTGGCATAACTGCGCATGGCGCCTGCCAACATGATGCCCGGACGATCGTTGTTTTCAAATGCGATGGGCCGTTCTGTGGCACCGGCGCAAAGCAGGCTGCGCTTGGTATAGATCCGCCATAGGATTTGCCGAGGCTTTCCGGCTGCTGGAACCGCCAGGTGATCTGACACCCGCTCCAATGCGCCATAAATCCCATGATCGAATGCGCCCAAAATCGTAGCCCGTGCCATGACCCTGACATTTGGTAGGCTGTTTAATTCGGCCACGGTTTTGGCTGCCCATTCGGCACCTGATTGATTTGTGAGGCTGAAACGCTCTGAATTGAGGCGCCCGCCTAATGTATAATCCTCATCTGCCAATATGACCTGTGCACCTGCGCGTCCAGCGGTGAGTGCAGCGGCCAGACCCGCAGGACCCGCCCCGATGATCAGCAGATCGCAGTGCAAAAAGCCCCGGTCATAGTCATCTGGATCGTCTTGAAAGCTGATGCTTCCCAGACCTGCGGCTTTGCGAATGATTGGCTCATAGACTTTTTCCCAAAATGCGGCAGGCCACATAAAGGTTTTGTAATAAAAGCCAGCAGTCAGAAAGTTCGAAAAACGGTCATTGATCGCCATTAAGTCAAAGCGTAGAGATCCGATTTTATTTTGTGATTTTGCAGTGAGCCCGTCAAACAACTCTGCCGTGGTGGCGCGGGTGTTGGGTTCTTGGCGGGCGCCATCGCGCAGCTCCATAATCGCGTTGGGCTCCTCTGAGCCTGCTGTTAAAACGCCGCGGGGACGGTGGTATTTGAACGAACGCCCCATAAGGCGAACGTCATTGGCCAAAAGGGCACTAGCGAGTGTGTCGCCCGCATGGCCTTGAAAAAACTTGCCATCAAACGTGAAGTTTAGAGTTTGGCTGCGGTCAATTTGCCCACCTTTGAGACGATTGATCTGGCTCATGTGCTGCGCCCCCGGCTGCGTGCCACATCGTTTGCCAATTTAACCGATAAAATTTCATGGGTTGTGGTGTCGCGCGTCACGACCAAAAAAGATCTGTCCCCTTGCTCATGGTACCAAAGCTCTTGGTGGGGTCCGGCGGGATTGTCGCGCAGATAACCATAATTAATGAATTGCGCCAATGCATCTTTGGCCTGCCAGTCAGGACGGTCCAACAGGGCCGCATCGCCCATATAAGTAAATTCGGCGCTGTCACGTGGGCCAAGGATGGGGTGATTAATTATCATATCCGTGCGCCTCTCAATGCAGCTGTGGGTTATTGCCTACGCCTTTTTCGTCGATCATCTGGCCTTTTTCAAAGCGGTCAAATCGGTAGGCTTTCGCAAATTCATGGGGGGTATCAGTGGCTAAAAGGTGGGCATAGCACCAGCCCGAGGCGGGCGTGGCTTTGAAACCGCCATAGCACCAGCCGCCGTTGAAATAGAGGCTTTTAATATGTGTACGGTCAATAATGGGCGATCCATCCATCGACATATCCATGATCCCGCCCCAAATGCGCAACAGCCGCACCCTGCCTAGCATTGGGAAAATGGCCATGGCGCCTTCGCAGACATCTTCCACCACCGGCAGATTGCCGCGTTGGGCATATGAGTTATACCCATCAAGGTCGCCACCAAACACCAAGCCGCCTTTGTCAGACTGGCTGCAATAGAAATGGCCTGCTCCAAAGGTAATCACACCCGGCAACACAGGCTTGAGCCCTTCAGACACAAATGCCTGTAAAACATGGCTTTCAATCGGCAGTCGCATATTGGCTTTGGCCATAAGGCGTCCCGATGAGCCGGCTACGCAAGAGGCGATCTTGCCACCGCCAATGTAGCCAAGGTTGGTTTCCACTCCGAGGCATTTGCCTCCCTCGATGCGAAAGCCGGTGACTTCACAGTTTTGAATGATATCGACACCCAGTTGGTCTGCGGCGCGAGCATAGCCCCAGGCGACTGCATCATGGCGCACTGTGCCGCCACGATGTTGGGCCAAACCGCCCTTTATGGGAAAGCGTGCATTGTGGACGTTCAAGAATGGGTAGCGCTTTTGAATGGTTTCTATGCTTAAAAGATCCGCATCAGCACCGTTCAAAATCATAGCATTGCCACGCCGGGTGAAGGCGTCGCGCTGCGCGTCGGAGTGGACCAAGTTGAGGATACCGCGTTGGCTGATCATCGCGTTATAATTGATATCTTGTTCAAGACCTTCCCAGAGCTTTAAAGAGTGTTCATAAAAAGGTTCATTGCCGTCGAGCAGGTAGTTTGAACGCACAATCGTAGTGTTGCGCCCAACGTTGCCGCCACCAATCCAGCCTTTTTCTAAAACCGCTACTTTTTTGGCACCGTGATTGCGGGCTAAATAATAAGCCGTGGCCAGACCATGACCGCCGCCGCCTATGACGATGTAATCGTACTGAGCTTGTGGCGCGACATCACGCCAAGCGGGCTTCCAGCCTTTGTGACCGGTGAGTGCTTCTTTGATGACACGTAGACCTGAGTAACGCATTAGTATGGCTCCTTGATTTTAATGTCGCGCTTTCACAGGGGTTTGACAGTTTAGAATCGGACAAAGTTTAGGCGGTTTCCGACTCTGTAGCTATTTAGAAGTGCTAATTGATTTTTGAAGCAATTCAACCATGCTGGACGCTCGCATAATTTGGCCTAGTGGCTATTACCAAGAAAAAAACTTGACTGTAAGGAAAATTAGAGCAGAGTGTGCACCACGGTATTCCTGCGAATGATAGGAATCGCAGGTGTTATTATGTTTGGCTTTATGGGACTATTTTCACCGGTTTTGATGGAAAAAGGTCCACTATGATGCAAAAGTATTCACAAGAAGGGCGACCATGAAGTCGCTTCAACATGGAGAAAAAAATGAAAAACCTTACACGTAATTTTGCTGTTGCCTTATCGGTGACGCTCGCCTCTGTATCGGGGCAAGCTTTCGCTGAAGACTCAAGCAAACCAATCGTAATTCCAACACACAACTGGTCCAGCCAAGTTGTGATGGCCTATGTAATAGGCGGAATTTTTGAGAACATGGGCAACAACGTTGAATATGTTCCGGCTGACACACAAGCTGTTTACGAAGCCATTCGCAACGGAGATGTGACCATCTCTCACGAAGTATGGCAGTCAACCTTTGGTGCGTCATTTTACAATGCGATGGCCAAAGGCGGAATCATCGATGCAGGCACACATGCCGCTATGACCCTCGAAGAAATGGGCGTTCCACAGTATGTGATCGACGACAATCTTTGCCCAGGCCTGCCAAACTGGGAAGCTTTGGCAAACTGTCCTGAAGTTTTCGCAACAGCTGATTCTGGCGGTAAAGGCCGTTGGTTGGAAGGCCCACAAAGCTGGCACGGCGAGCAAATGCCACAGCGTTTGGCGGGTCTCGGTCTTGATGACAAATACATGGTAAAATTTGCTGGTTCAGCAGATGCGCTTTGGGCTGAGCTTGAGTCTGCCAAAAAAGAACGCCGCGGCGTTATCACATTTAATTGGACACCGAACTTTACGGATGCAGAGGGCTTTGTCTTCATCGAATTCCCTGAGTTCTTCCAAGGCTGTCGCGTTGGTGATGGTGGTGACGGCGCATGTGGTTCTCCAAAAGGTTGGCTGAAAAAAGCTGCAAACTACAAGTTCCCAAAAACGCACCCTGCTGCTTACACAGCTTTCAGCAAAATTTCGTTCACCTCAACAGACATTGGTCAAATGGCCGCGTTGGTTGATGTAGACAAGATGAGCCATCAAGATGCTGCAAAATCATGGTTGGCTGCGCATGAAGATGTTTGGAAGCCTTTCACTGAGTAAGGTTTAAAACGTCCTGCAACGCTGAAATGCGTTGCAGGATCCAATGCTTTGAGTTCTGGCTCACCTCCCTCATATGTTTTGCTTGTTGATCCATGATCACTTTTTTGCTTAAAACTGATCTTATCATGCACAATTTGGCAGTCCTCAACGCTCATTAGGAACTCAATATGTCTTTGCAAATATCCGCCGAAAATCGGGTAAAACCCGTTATAAAATGCTCTTCTGTCTACAAAGTTTTTGGCGAGAATGCTAAGAAATTACTAGCGCAGTCCAACGGGCTGGTTGACGCTAAAACATTCAAAGATGCTGGCTGTGTTGTCGGAGTGAACAACGCCTCTTTTGAAGTGTATGAAGGTGAAATACTCGTTGTTATGGGCCTATCTGGCTCTGGAAAATCAACCCTGTTGCGCTGCATTTCACGGCTGACAGATACGACCTCTGGAAATATATTCATTGACGGCCAAGATTTGCTCGCAATGACCTCCAAACAGCTTATCGAAGTGCGCCGCAATAAGATGGGAATGGTCTTTCAGAATTTCGGATTGCTGCCGCATAAAACAGTCTTAGAAAACATTGCCTTTCCTTTGCAAATCAAAGGTAAATCTACTGATGACAGCATGAAACGTGCTCTTGAAATGGTGGAGTTGGTGGGGCTTGATGGCCGGGAAAACTACTTCCCGCGGCAATTGTCTGGCGGGCAACAGCAACGTGTTGGTATTGCTCGCTCGCTCGCGGTTGAGCCTGATATTTGGTTCCTCGACGAGCCTTTTTCTGCACTGGACCCTTTGATCCGCAAAGAAATGCAGGATGAATTTCTGCGTCTCCAAGGGGTTTTGAATAAAACTATTTTGTTTGTAACACATGATTTCAACGAGGCACTCCGCCTTGCTGACCGGATCGCAATTATGAAGGATGGTGTGATCGAGCAACTTGACACGCCAGCCAATATTGTTCTGCGTCCCGCCACAGAATATGTGCGCAAATTCACAGAAGAAGTGCCGCGCGAAAAAGTCTTGAAGATTGTGTCTGTAATGGAGCCTGTTGTCGATGCGTCGTTGCTTGGACCATTGCAGGTGTCCAAAGATGCCATCATTTATACTGTGGCAGAGGCTGTCTTGACCGAACCTAAATATGTGGCCGTTGTGAACGCGCTTGGCGAGGTCGTCGGCTCTATTCACGCCTCAAAAATCATCAATATGTTGTTTGGCCAAGCCGATGCAACCGATGATATAACGTAGGGTGGCGTGATGAAATTTTTTAAAAATCACCCTAAATACGCGCAATTTATTGCGTTATTAGCAGTATTTTTTGCGTTATATTTGACGGTCACTCCGAGTGAGACTAATATACTTTGGCGATTTCCTGCGTTGTTTGCAGGGGTTCCGGGGGGAATCAATGGATTTGCCGAGCACCTGATGTATGATTGGTTCCCGGTTGAGATATTCGACCCGGAACTTGAGGAATACGAAACCTCAGCTCTCGTTAGAGAAGTGACCAGAGGCTTCTCCCGTGGAGTGTTGTTTTGCATCGAGTTTGTCCGTGAAATTTTGCTGGGTGGTGTGAAAACCATTGTGGCGTTCACAAGTTGGGATTTTGTAGGTGATAATAAATGGGCGGTTTGGCCTGCTTTGCCTTGGACTGTTGTGTCTGGTGGGGCCATCTTGCTTGGCTATGCGCTGCGCGGCAAGGCTCTGGCGCTTTTGGCCGGGCTTGCGACGGCTTATATTGCGATATTTGGACAGTGGGAGCCGGCGATGGAGACTTTGTCTTTCGTCTTGATTGCAGCTCCTGTGTCCTGTTTGCTTGGCCTGCTTTTGGGCGCGGTTGCCTATAAGAGCAAAACCACAGAGACAATTCTCATGCCCTTGCTGAATGTGGCGCAAACCATGCCACATTTCTCCTACCTTATCCCGGTGATGGTCTTTTTTGGTGTGGGGGATCATGCCGGTGCGATTGCCACCATCATTTTTGCCACTCCACCGATGATCCGGTTGACGCTACTGGGGCTAAAACGTGTATCGCCAGAGGTGGTTGAAGCCGGCGCTATGAACGGCTGTACCAACGCCCAGATGATGTTGAAGGTTTTGATCCCGACAGCGCGGCGCGATATTCTGATTGGCACCAACCAAGTCATCATGCAGTGTTTGGCCATGGCTGTTATTGCCTCTTTCATTGGGGCCAAGGGCTTGGGCTTTAACCTTTTGCTGGCCTTGAACCAGTTGCGTATTGGTCAGGCGCTTGAGCTGGGCATATGCATCGTGTTGATCGCGGTTGTTTTGGATAAATTGTCTTTGGCTTGGGCGAATAAACAAACAAATTACTTCGCTGATGACAGTTTTGTGCAGCGTCACAAATATGGCATTTTCTTTCTGATTTTGCTGACGACCTGTGTGATCCTCAGCTTCTTGGGGAAGCTCATTTTTGCCGGTGGTATTAACTATTTTTACCTTATCCCCCACAATCAGGGCATCACCACCGAGCCATTCTGGCAGTCGGGCGTCGATTGGATGGTTGAGAATTGGTATCGCGGTCTTCAGACCTTCAATAATTGGTTGATCATCGATGTGCTGATGCCAATGAAAGCAGCTTATTTAGGCATGCCCGTCAGTGCGACTTTCGTCTTGGTGATGGGGGTTGGTTTCATCATCGGCGGGCTGCGCTCTGCGTTGATTGTGGGTGGATTTCTTCTGTTTATCGCCTTTACGGAATGGTGGGATAGAGCGCTGATCACGGCTTATATGACGTCTTTTGCTGTCTTGGTCTCAGCGCTCATCGGCATCGTCGTGGGCTCACTTTGTGCGCAAAATAGTTTTGCCAGTAAAGGCATTCTGATTGTCTGCGATACGCTACAAACTTTCCCATCTTTCATCTATTTGATCCCAGTCATCATGTTGTTTGGCGTTACGGACACCTCTGTTTTGATTGCGGTTATTGTCTACGCCACTATTCCAGCCGTACGCTATACGGTTGAAGGCCTGAACAGCGTACCGGCAACCCTGCAAGATGCAGGATCCATGTCGGGGGTGAATAAGTTACAGCGGTGGGTTAAGATCGAGATGCCGCTCGCATTTCCTCATATCATGCTGGGGGTTAACCAAACGGTGGTCTTTGCGCTGTTCATGGTGATTATCGGGGCAATGATTGGCACGGATGATTTAGGCCAGTATATATTGAAGGCTCTGTCGGATAAAAATGGGATCGGAAACGGCCTGATGTTGGGGCTTTGCGTGGCATTTATTGGTCTGGCTGTGGATCATTTGATTCACACTTGGGCCGATCAGAAAAAAGCCGCTTTGGGCATGGCATAATTATATCTGCCTAAAAACGATGCTGTGGCTAAGACTGGGCTTTTGCTTTAAGCAATTTCACGCTAGTTTATAGGATGTTTTGAGAGGACATCACGATGAGCGTGGATCAAAAATACTATTTCCCAACCGGCGGATTGCCCAGCCAAAAGGACATGATGACCCAAAGGGCCGTGTTCACCGCGGCCTATGCGGTGATCCCAAAAGGCACGATGCGCGATATTGTGACCAGCTTTTTGCCCCAATGGCACAAGACCCGCGCTTGGGTTTTGGCGCGGCCCTTGAGCGGCTTTGCTGAGACATTCTCGCAGTATATCATGGAAGTCTCCCCGGGTGGTGGCAGCAGCAAACCTGATCCCGAGGTGGGCGCGCAATCGGTCTTATTTGTGACTGATGGGCAGGGATTGTTACGCCTCAACGGGCAAGAGCATGCGTTGCGGACCGGCAGTTATGCCTACATTCCGAGTGGCGCGGAGTGGGTGTTAAAAACCAGTACTGAGACATTGCGCTTTCATTGGATCCGTAAGCTATACGTCGCGGTCGAGGGCATTGAAGCTCCTGAGGCTTTTGTCACCCATGAAGAGAACCATGCTCCCAAACTGATGCCTGACACCAACGGCGCTTGGGGCACGACCCGTTTTGTGGAGCCTGATGATCTGCGCCATGACATGCATGTGAATATTGTAACCTTTCAACCAGGGGGGGTGATCCCCTTTGAAGAAACCCATGTTATGGAGCATGGGCTTTATGTGCTGGAAGGGAAGGCCGTTTATAAGCTGAACCAAGATTGGGTTGAGGTTGAGGCTGGTGATTTTATGTGGCTGCGCGCCTTTTGTCCGCAGGCCTGTTATGCTGGGGGGCCGGGGCCATTCCGCTATCTGCTTTACAAAGACGTCAATCGGCATATGCCGCTGAATCTCTAGGCCTCCGGCAGGAGTATTTTTCGCCAGAAGAAATTGAGGACCTAGGCGGGGTGTTAATTGGCTAGCAAATCGAGCAGGCGAAACTCGGCGATGCGTTCGACCTGACGGCAGGCCTCTTCCAACTCTGTGGCGCGATCATTGTTGAGTCGTGCACCAAAGGTTGCAAGGATGCTGTCTTTGGTGTGATCGCGTGCAGCGATGATGAAGGGGAACCCATGTTTTGTCACATATGCAGTGTTGAGGGTGGTGAAGCTCTCACGCTGGGCATCTGTGAGGGCATCGAGCCCCGCACTGGCTTGCTCGGCGGTGCTGGAGGCGGTTAGTCGTTTGGCTGCCGCCAGTTTGCCTGCAAGGTTAGGGTGGGCGGTGAGCACGCCCAAACGCTTGTTTGCATCCGCTGAGCGAAACACCCGACATAGGGCATTGTGTAGACCGGTGGCGCTGTCGTGCATGGGGCCAAGTTCCAACCGATGCGCGCGCTCTGCCACCCAAGCGGAATGTTCAAACACCCCGCCAAAGGCTGCGACAAAATCTTCACGGGTCATGGCACTGGGGCGGGCGAAGCGTTTGTGCGGGTGGGTGGCGTTCCAGTGATCTGCAATTTGCTCACGGGTGGCAAACCATACGCCGTCGTGGCTATTGGCGTAATCGATGAAGCGCTGCAGGGCGGCGGCGCGTCCTGGGCGTCCGATCAGGCGGCAATGAAGGCCGATGGACATCATGCGTCCCCCTTCCGCGTAGAGCACGTCAAAACTGTCTTTCAGGTAGCTGTAGAATTGATCGCCGGAATTGAAGCCCTGTGGCGTGGCAAAACGCATATCATTGGCATCGAGCGTGTAGGGGATGATCAATTGATCGGTCTCGCCGCACTCCATCCAATAAGGTAGATCATCGGCATAGGTGTCGGACACATATTTGAATTGGCCGGTCTCAGCGGCGAGGCGCACGGTATTTTCTGAGCAGCGGCCGGTGTACCAACCGTGGGGTGGGTGGCCTACGACCTCTGTGTGTAGGCGGATGGCCTCGGCCATATCTGCGGCCTCATCCTCGGGGTTGGCATCTTTATATTCAACCCACTTTAATCCATGGCTGGCTATCTCCCATCCGGTGGACAACATGGCGGCCACCTGCTCGGGGGCGCGAGCCAAGGCTGTAGCCACACCATATACAGTGATAGGTAGACCTTTCATCATCCGGTGCAACCGCCAAAATCCAGCCCTTGCGCCGTATTCATAGATGCTTTCCATATTCCAATGGCGTTGATTGGGCCAAGCCGCGGCGCCGACGATTTCGGACAGGAAAGCCTCAGAGGCCGCATCACCGTGTAGGATGTTATTTTCGCCACCTTCTTCGTAATTCAACACCAGTTGCACAGCGATGCGCGCGCCGCCTGGCCATTGGGCTTCTGGCGGGGTTGGGCCATAACCAGTCATATCGCGAGGGTAACGGTTCATAATTTTTCTCCAACGGGGGCTTTCCCTTTGCCTAATTATTGCGCAGAGATAAAGAAAGTAAAAAAGGAATTGGCTATGACCGGTTTTTTGACCACACATGTTTTGGATACTGCGAAAGGGTGTCCAGCGCCGGGACTTAAGATTGAGCTGTTTCGTTACAAAGACGTCGTTGCGCGCAAGCTGTGTGAGATGGTGACCAATGCAGATGGACGCACCGATAGCCCCATATTACCGAGCGATGCCTTTGAGATTGGACAGTATATGCTGGTGTTTCATGCGGGCGACTATCTGCGTGCCACGGGGCAAGCGGCGGCAGAGCCAATGTTTTTAGATCAGGTGCCCTTGCGTTTTGGCATGTCACAAGATGATCACTACCATGTGCCTTTGCTGCTATCGGCGCATGGCTACTCCACCTATCGCGGCAGCTGAGGATTTAAATCATGTATGATATTGCAATTTTTTGGGACTGGGTCAGCTTTGCAGTGCGGTGGTTACATGTGATCACGGCCATGGCATGGATTGGGTCATCGTTCTATTTCATTGCTCTTGATCTCGGGCTGAACCGTAATATCGAAGGGCCGGCGGATGGAGAAGAGTGGCAGGTGCACGGCGGTGGGTTTTACCATGTGCAAAAATATCTTGTGGCTCCTGCTACAATGCCGGAGCATTTGACTTGGTTTAAATGGGAGAGCTACACGACATGGCTGTCTGGCGTGGCGATGCTCATGGTGGTCTATTGGGCTGGGTCCGAGCTTTACTTGATTGATCCGGCTAAGATGGATTTGTCGACTTGGCAGGCGATTGGAATTTCAGCGGGCTCTTTGGCGGTGGGTTGGGCCATCTATGATGGATTGTGCAAATCCAAACTGGGCGAACATCCAACCTTGCTGATGGTCTTGTTGTTTGCAGTCTTGGTGGTGATGTCTTGGGGGTTCAACCAAGTGTTCACGGGCCGGGCGGCGTTGTTGCATTTGGGCGCCTTTACCGCCACGATTATGACGGCCAATGTGGCGATGATTATTATGCCAAACCAGCGCATTGTGGTGGCCGATCTTAAAGCGGGCCGGGTGCCGGATGCAAAATATGGCAAGATTGCCAAACTGCGCTCCACCCACAATAACTACCTGACTTTGCCGGTCATCTTCCTGATGCTATCAAATCATTATCCGCTGTCTTTTGGCACGCCCTACGCCTGGATTATTGCTTGTTTGGTGTTCCTGATGGGGGTGACCATTCGCCATTACTTTAACTCGATGCACGCACGCTCAGGGCGTCCTAATTGGACTTGGGGGATGACGGCGATCTTGTTTGTCGTTATCGCATGGCTGTCGTCTGTGCCTCATTTTGATGGCGATGTGGAGACCGCAGAAGCCGCCCCACTGACCGCTTATGAGCAACGCTATGCGCAGGCGGACGGCTTTGAGCAGGCCCATGACATCGTGCAGGGGCGATGTGCCATGTGCCACGCGCGCGCGCCGGTCTGGGAAAGGGTGCGCTGGGCGCCAAAGGGGATATTGCTGGAAACCCGCGCTGATATTGCCCGAAACGCCCGTGCCATTTTTCTACATGCAGGCGTGAGCCATGCCATGCCACCGGCCAATATCACCGGTATCGCAGCTGAAGACCGCGCCATTTTGGCTGCATGGTATCGCTCGGCCAACTAAATTGCGCTCAAAAAGTCGAATTTGAGCAAAATTATGGCACAGGCACTTAGCCTGTTGCAACCGGTTGCAAAGGTAGTATCTTAGGACAAGCCTAGCCGCAGACTTTTGCGGCTTTTATCGCATTCATTTCGGAGTTTTTTCTGTGGACATAGCAGACACAACCATTCGCCTGACAACGGCTCAGGCCATGATCCGCTATTTGGTGGCGCAATATACTGAGATCGATGGCGTGAAAATTCGCGTCTGTGGGGGAGGCTTTGGCATCTTCGGGCATGGCAATGTACCGTGTTTGGGAGAAGCGCTTTATGACCACAAAGATGTCTTGCCGCTATATCGTGGGCAGAATGAGCAGGGCATGGGCTTTGCAGCCGCGGCCTATGCAAAATACCATTTGCGCCGGAAATTTATGTTTTGCACGGCCTCGGCTGGGCCGGGGACGGCGAACCTACTTACGGCTGCGGCTCTGTGCCATGCCAATCGCTTGCCGATGTTGATGCTCTGTGGTGATACGTTTTTGACGAGGCTTCCGGATCCTGTGTTGCAGCAGTTAGAGCATTTCGGCAATCCAGCCTTGGGTTTGAATGATGGGTTCCAAGCGGTGAGCCGCTATTGGGACCGGATCACTCATCCCGCGCAGGTGATACAATCTTTACCGGCGGCTTTGGCCACTTTACTGGACCCGGCCGATTGTGGCCCGGCCTTCATTGCCTTGCCGCAGGATGTGCAGGGCTGGATCTATGACTATCCGTTGTCATTTTTCGAACCAAAAGTGCACCGAATTCGTCAACAAATGCCTGATGCACGCGAATTAACGGATGCCATTGCAGCGCTTAAATCGGCCAAACGTCCGGCAATTATCGCAGGCGGTGGCGTACAATATGCCGGCGCCGTAAAAGAGCTGACAGAATTTTCTGAAGCTGCAAATATTCCGGTGATTGAGACCATCGCAGGCCGCGCCAATATGTTGGATGAGCATGCGTTGAACATTGGTCCGGTTGGGGTCACGGGCTCAGACAGCGGCAATTGGGTGGCAGAGCGGGCGGATGTAATCCTCTCGGTTGGCAGTCGTTTGCAAGATTTCACCACGGGCTCTTGGACCGCCTTCGCGCAAGATGCACAGTTCATCTCTTTGAACACAGCCCGCCATGATGCGGGTAAACATTGCGCCCTGCCATTGGTAGGAGACGCCAAGCTGGGCTTGCAGGCTCTTATGGCTGAGATGGGTGACTATACGGCCCCTGCGGGTTGGACTTCTGAGGCGCAAGCGGAGCGTGGCAAATGGGATGCCTATGTGGCCGAAAACGTTAAACCAGGCAATCGCCCCAATTCCTACGCGCAAGCTATTGGTATTGTGAATGCGCTATGTGATCCACGTGATCGGGTTGTGGCTGCCGCAGGTGGCTTGCCTGCGGAGGTGACAGCCAATTGGCGTACGTTGGATATTGGCACGGTTGATGTTGAGTTTGGTTTTAGTTGCATGGGCTATGAGATTGCCGGCGCTTGGGGCGCCCGGATTGCCCAAAGCGAAGTTGAGCCTGCCCAAGACACCATCGTGTTTACCGGCGATGGCAGTTATATGCTGATGAATTCGGATATCTATTCCTCAGTTCTCACCGGTAAGAAGCTGATTGTTCTGGTGCTGGACAATGGTGGTTTTGCAGTGATCAATAAACTGCAAAATAACACTGGAAATGTAAGCTTTAACAACTTGATTGCCGATTGCCCAACCGTGGATGCGCCTTTCTCGGTGGATTTCGTGGCCCATGCTGCGGCGATGGGAGCGCATTCTGAGAAGGTTGCAAATCCGGCTGAGCTTGCAGAGGCATTTAAACGTGCCAAAGCGGCCGATAAAACGTCCGTGATTGTGATGGATGTGGATCCTCATAACGGTTGGACAGCACAGGGGCATACCTGGTGGGAAGTGGGCACACCGCAGGTGAGCGAACATGCATCTATTCGTGATGCCCATGCGGATTGGGAAAGCAGCAGATCCAAACAACGGCGTGGGGTGTAACAATGCAAAGAGTGTTGGCAGGTATTGCGCAGAATAATTTCGTGGTGTTGGGCCGCGCGGGGATGGATTTTTTCCCTGATCCCCCGGGCACCAAAACAGAAGAGGCAGACACCTTCAAAGCAGGACTTGGCGGGTCGTCTGCAAATATCGCGGCGGGGTTGGTCAAACTGGGCGGGCAGGCGGCTTTGGTCACCTCGGTCAGCGATGACAGTGTTGGACGCTATTGCCTTCGGCAGTTGCAAAACTACGGTGTCGACTGCGTGCATGTGAAATCTGTCGGCGGTGAGTTCCGAAATTCCTTGGCGGTCTATGAAACCCGGGTTGAGGAGCATCAAAGCGTAATTTATCGCAACGGAGCTGCAGACTTTCAGTTCACGGCCCAAGATGCCGCAGAGGTGGATTACAGCCAATATGGCGCTTTGGTCACTGCGGGTACGGTGTTTGCGGCTGAACCAAGCCGATCCGCGGCCTTCCACGCGTTCGATCTGGCCCAGGCTGCGGGCCTGCCTATCATTTTCGATGTTGATTACCGCCCTTATAGTTGGCCTTCGCCACAGGTGGCCGAAGAGGTGTTATCGCGCGCAGGCGCATTGTCGGATATCATTGTGGGTAACGATGAAGAATTCGGCTTCATGGCCGGTGGCATCGATAAGGGATTGGCCAAGGCTCGCTCTTTGTCAAAAAGCACCGCGAAAATCGTAATTTATAAGATGGGTGAAAAAGGCGCCATCACCTTTGCCGATGATCAAGAGCTACACACCGGCATTTACCCTGTAACTGCTTTAAAACCCACTGGTGCGGGTGATAGCTTTATGGCTGGCTTTTTGGCAAGTGTGTCGCAGGGAATGCTTTTGCAAGAAGCAGTGCTGCGCGGATCTGCTTGTGCGGCGATTGTCGTGAGCAAGCCTGGATGCGCGCCAGCCATGCCCTATCCAGATGATTTAGAAACATTTTTGGCCCAACATCCCGGCCCATCAGAGGTGAAAGAATAACCCATGCATATTGCCCCATTTGATAATCAAAACTGCGCAATCGTCGATATTGAAGATGATACGGTGCCTTTGAACTATTTCAACATCGTTACGCTGACCAAGGGGCAGGCTTTTGAATATCAAGTACCAGGTTATGAAACTTGTATAGCTCCGGCCACGGGCACGGTAGATGTCGAGATTGAAGGATTTAAGGTGGCCTCTCTTGGGGGACGCGTTGAAGATGTTTGGGGCGGCGAGCCGGAAGGCGTCTATGTTCCATCGGGTGCCAAAGCGGTTATGGTGTGCCTGTCGGATATGGCGGAAGTGTTTGTCGCAGGCGCTAAATTTGATCAAGTCCTTGACCCATTTGCCGTTCGGGCTGATGAGATTGATTTAGTGCAATACGGCTCTGATGACACCAAAACCCACCGTAAAATCAAACATATTTTGGGACAAAAGCAACATGGCAAAGTGGGTCGCTTGTTGGTCAGCGAGCTCTTCACTGTGGGCGCGGGCGGCTGGTCTGGATTTCCGAGCCACAAGCATGACACGGACCGATTGCCGACTGAAACCCGTCATGATGAGACCTATAACTTTCGCTTTAAGCCCAACTGGGGCTCGGGCGTGCAGATGCTTCAGCGGGAAGATAACAAGCCCGGTGAAGCCTATCACATCTTGGATGGATCCACCATTTGCCTTGACAGCGGATACCATCCTTGTTGCGTGCTGCCCGGCTATGAGATGTATTATTTCACCATTCTTGGAGGGTTGAGCCAGCGGTCACTCGTTCAGTACTTTCAACCCACCCACGCCTATCAAATCGAGACAATTCCTGGCATCAAAGACATGATTGCGAAATTTAAATGACACTGGTGAATTTGGCGCAGGTCCTACAACCCGCTTTGGCGCAGGGTTATGCTGTTGGTGGATTGGTCACGCTCGGCTGGGAAGATATGCGTGCCTATGTAGCTGCCGCTGAGGCTGAGAATTGCCCGGTCATCTTACAAGCCGGTCCCTCCTGCCGGGCCCATACGCCCTTGCCAGTCCTTGGTAAAATGTTTCGACATTTGGCCGAAGCCTCTTCTGTGCCTGTGGTTGCGCATCTGGATCACGGTTACACTTTTGAGGATTGCAAAATTGCCTTGGACAGCGGTTTTACCTCTGTAATGTTTGATGGCTCGCGCAAGCCCCTGCGGCAAAATATTGATGAAACAGCTGCAATTGCAGAAATGGCCCATGCTGCGGGAATATCTTGCGAAGGTGAAATTGGCTTTGTGGGATATTCTGGCGGTGAAAACTCTAATGGAACCGATCCTGAGGAAGCCGTGCAATTTGCTCGCGACAGCGGTGTAGATGCGATGGCCATCAGTGTTGGCAATGTGCATTTGCAACAAGATAAAGAAGGCGGCTTGGATCTTGCTCGCATTGCGCAAATTCAAGCGTTGACGACGGTACCTCTGGTCATACACGGTGGATCGGGTGTGCCTGTGGCGCAGCGCAGCGCTTTGGCCGCTCAAACGTCCGTTTGTAAATTCAACATCGGCACCGAACTGCGCATGGCCTTTGGTGTCGCGCTGCGAGCAGCGGTGGCCTCAGATCCCGATCGTTTCGACCGGGTGCTGATGTTGGGTGATACCATTGATCCGGTTCAACAGGCCGCTCAACACGTGCTGAGGGCATTTGGGGCACCGCCCCAGAGATAATGTGCGAATAGGCGACCCTAAAGCCTAAACTTAGGCCTCGGGCCCCGCTTTTTTCTTCGTCGCAGGTTTTTTACCGGCGGTTTTTTTTACAGCAGGTTTCTTTTTGACCGCTGGTTTTTTCTTCGTAGGAGCTTTCTCTGCGATCAAGGTAATAGCCATCTCCATCGTCATCTTTTCTGGCTCTACATCTTTTGGGACTGTCGCATTGACCTTAGCCCATTTTACGTAGGGACCATAGCGACCGGGCATCACTTGTACAGCGCCGCCCTCATATGGATGTTCGCCCAATTCTAGCAATGGTGTGGCCGCAGCCCCGCGTCCGCCGCGGGCGGCTTTCTTGGCCAGCTCCTCAACAGCCCGGTTCATGCCAATGCTCCAAACTTCGTCAATATCACCAATATTGGCGTATATTGTCCCATGCTTCACATAGGGACCAAAGCGGCCAATGGAAGACTCGATCATAACCCCATCTTGGGGATGGGCGCCAATTTCACGGGGTAGGGACAGCAATTGCACGGCTTTTTCAAGGGTTAATTCGTCAATTGGCCAAGTTTTGGGAATTGACATGCGTTGAGGCTTGGGATTCTCTTCCGTCAAGGTTCCGCGCTGCACATAGGGGCCATAGCGCCCGTCACGCAGACTAATTGAATCCTCGCCGTCATGGCCTAAAAGCTTGCCGTCTGGCCCAATAGCACTGCTCTCGGTGCCCGGAGGGCCAAAGGGGCGGGTAAACCGACATTCAGGATAGTTTGAACAGCCAACGAAGGCCCCGCCAGAGCGCGCGGTGCGCATCGACAAACGGCCCTCGCCACAGTTTTTGCACACCCTTGGGTCCACACCAGGTTCCTCAACAGGAAAGAGATGCGGTTCGAGAACATCATTAATTTTTTTAAGAACTTCCGTGATCGATTGGTCCATCGCCTCATCAATGGCGACTTTGAAATCCTTCCAAAATCGGGTCAAAACGGTGCGATATTGCCGCTCCCCAGCGGAGACATCATCGAGCTCATTTTCCAGATTGGCAGTAAATTCATAGCCCACGTATTGGCGGAAAAAACTGCTCAAAAAGACGGTGACCAAACGGCCTTTATCTTCCGGAATTAGGCGATTTTTTTCTTTACGTACATAGTCGCGATCTTGGATTGTTGTCACAACGGAAGCATAGGTTGATGGCCGGCCAATGCCCAGCTCTTCCATGCGTTTGACCAAGCTGGCCTCAGTATATCGCGGTGGCGGCTGGGTGTGGTGCTGTTCCGGGGCCACAGATTTCTTAACAAGAGGATCTTGCGCAGCAATCTGAGGCAGGCGCTTGTCGTCGTCATCCACAACGGAGTCGTCGCGGCCTTCTTCGTAGACCCGCATAAACCCGTCAAACAAAACAACTTGTCCAGTGGCGCGCAGGCCTACTTGGCCGTCGGAGCTGCCAATTTCAACCGTGGTGCGCTCCATCCGGGCGGCTTCCATTTGGCTAGAAATTGTGCGCTTCCAGATCAGGTCATAGAGTTTTTTCTGATCGCTGTCGGAGATATTGATCTTGTCTGGCGCTTGATCCAGCTCTGTTGGGCGAACACATTCATGCGCTTCCTGCGCATTTTTAGCCTTGTTTTTATAAATACGTGGTGAGGCAGGCACATATTGCTTGCCGTAACGCTCTGCAATCACGTCGCGGGTGGCGTGCACGGCTTCGGGGGCCATATCGATGCCATCGGTCCGCATATAGGTGATCAGCCCTGCTTCATACAAACGCTGCGCCGCTGACATGGTTTGGCGTGCGCCCATGCCAAATTTGCGGCTGGCTTCTTGTTGCAAAGTTGAGGTCATGAACGGCGCGGAAGGGTTGCGGCTGGCAGGTTTTGCCTCAACGGAAGTTGCGGTCAAATCGCGGCTAGTCACCGCCTGTACGGCCAGTTCTGCCTCGGTCGCATTAGCGATGTCAAATTTGTCGAGGCGTTTGCCGCCCAAAGTTGTGAGGCGCGCACCAAAAATCTGACCGCGTGGGGTGCTCAAAGAGGCGCCCACGGACCAATATTCACGCGCATTAAACGCCTCAATTTCCATCTCACGATCAACAATCAGACGCAGGCAGACAGACTGCACGCGCCCTGCGGATTTAGCACCCGGCAGGCGGCGCCATAGGACTGGCGACAGCTTAAATCCAACCAAATAATCCAAGGCGCGCCGGGCCAAATAGGCCTCAACCAGTTCCATATCGACTTGGCGGGGATTTTTCATCGCCTCGGTGACAGCGGCCTTGGTGATCGCGTTGAAAACTACTCGACTGACCGGCGTATCTTTTTTAATCGCGCGGCGTTTAGTGAGGGTCTGTTGTAGGTGCCAACTGATTGCTTCGCCTTCGCGATCCGGGTCGGTCGCGAGGATCAGTTCGTTGTCGTCTTTTAGTGCGTCGGCAATAGCCTTCACATGCTTTTTACTTGCTGCTCCAACCTCCCAAAGCATCTCAAAATCATTGTCTGGATCAACAGATCCGTCTTTCGGAGGTAAATCACGCACGTGCCCATAAGAGGCCAATACCGTAAATCCCGGACCAAGATATTTGTTTATTGTCTTAGCCTTAGCAGGAGATTCTACAACAACAACAGCCATGGGGACACCCTGTAAATTAAGAAAAATATTCGGATCAAAAAGAGGGTGCATGGTCAATTTGTCAATGGAGGTTCGACAAAAAAGAAAAAATTAATGCGTAGATATTCTGGCCAATAACCCTCCTGGTTGCCGATCTATGCTGCCTGAGAACTCCAATTTTGTGATGCTGGGGCTACATGTGCGGTGGGTATTTTCAGATCACGGATCAGCTGATCTTCGTCCATTGGGGTAGGCTCAGGCGGTTGAGAATTTGGCGGAGCAAAGCTTGGACTTCTTGCCGGCTGCGCGCGCGATTGGGCGCGGATCGGCTCTGGGGAAGAGGCAAATTTGGTTGGTCAGGCCTCCTTGCTGGTCCTGTCTCATGCGGTGGTCAGGCGGTGGGCGCGATGAAGCGAAGTAGAGTGTTTGTATGATATCATCGACGCTGCGCACCGAGCAGGCCCTATCACGGAACAGCATGTTGCAGCCGGCGGCTTGGACATTAATCGGATGGCCGGGTACAGTCAGCACCTCGCAACCTTGGTCGAGGGCTTGGCGGGCGGTGATGAAGGTGCCCAATTTTGCTGCAGATTCCATAACCATCACCGCTTAACACAGGCCCAAGATCAGGTGGTTGGGTTTTGGAAAAACTTTGCTGTCATGCTAACGCCCCCAAAACCCATAGAAAGGGTGGCGCATCGGTGATTTTGGCCAAAAGACTAGGATAGCCTGGTTCTTCGGCGAAGATTAGCTTTGCGCCAAGTTTGTTTTTGCCGCTGAAATATCCCCTCTGCGCTGCATGATCACTTAAAACGCTATCGCCTTTAACACCTTTGCTGCGCACCAATTAGGGCAAGGCCTCCAAAGCTTTGGTCGCGCTGTCATGTTCCTCCATCAACCGGGCATAGGTGGCAGGTCCGACCCGGTGCTAGCGCAACAATCGCAATCGTGTGATCCGGTCATCTTCACTGGTAGGACTTTGGGTCGTTTGTACCGATATACCTTTGTGCTGTGCCATTTCTGTCTCGCCGGTTTGCGTTTAATCAAGCCTAGGGCAGGGATGGTTAACAGAGGGTAAATAGGGGCCGAATCTTCTTATTAGGTCGCGGATCCGCCAACTGTGAGACCACCGATCAACAAAGAGGGCTGCCCCACCCCAACAGGGACCCACTGGCCTTGTTTGCCGCAATTGCCCATGCCGTCGTCAAGCCGCATATCATTGCCGATGGCCCTTATTTGACGCAGAGCCGTAGCACCGTCTCCGATTAGAGTGGCACCTTTGACAGGTGCGCCGACTTTCCCATCTTTGACCAAATAGGCTTCTGTGCAGGAAAATACGAATTTCCCATTGGTGATATCGACCTGACCGCCACCGAATCCCACCGCATAGATACCGTTTTTGATGTCGGCGACCATATCCTTGGGATCGACGCTGCCGCCCAACATATAAGTGTTGGTCATCCTTGGCATCGGCGCATGGGCAAAGCTTTGCCGGCGGCCATTGCCGGTCGGTGCCACGCCCATCAGCCTTGCGTTTTGCCGGTCTTGCATGAAACCTACCAAAACCCCGTCTTCTATAAGGGTATTTTTACCGCTGGGGGTGCCCTCATCATCTATGGTGATGGATCCTCGACGGTCTGGGATGGTACCATCATCGAGCACTGTCACGTCGGGTGCGGCTATTCTTTGGCCCATAAGCCCGGCAAAGGCGGAAGTGCCCTTGCGGTTAAAATCACCTTCTAGCCCATGCCCAATGGCCTCATGCAGCAAGATCCCCGGCCAACCGGCGCCAAGGGCCACGTCCATGACCCCGGCGGGGGCTGGGATTGCGGAGAGGTTCACCACGGCGATGCGCAGGGCCTCGTGGATCAGCGGTTGCCAATGGGTGGGTGCTAGCATGCCGTTGAGGCCATACCGCCCGCCGCCGCCGACATAGCCGGTTTGGCGCTGGCCATCTTGCTCTACGATGACAGAAACATTCATGCGCACCATTGGGCGGCTGTCGGAGACGTCAGGGCCATCGGCGCGCAGAATCACTACCTCTTGATGGGAGGCGGCGATGGTTGCGGAGACCTGCACCACCCGTTGGTCCAAGCCGCGGGCATAGGCATCCATTTCGCGTAATATATTAATTTTGGCCGGGAAGGTAGAATCACTCAGAGGATTATGGTCACTATATAATTTTTGATTGGTCGCTTGTGGCGCTGCGGCCAGCGTTCCGCCCCCCGCACCAATGGCCAAACGCACCGTGCCGGTGGCGCGGCGCATGGCTTGTTCTGAAATTTCGGTGGAATGGGCATAACCTATAGTTTCACCCTGCACGGCGCGCAGGCCAAAGCCTTCGGACGCATCGAAGCTGGAGGTGCGCAGGCGTCCATCATCAAATGACAGCACTTCGGAGCGGCACCGTTCCAAAAATAACTCCCCATCATCGGCCCCAATGAGCGTATTTCTGAGAATCTCAAGGGCTGCATCCCTGTCGAGATGGGTCTCAAACGGGCGAAATGGAGAATCGGTCATGAAATTCCTTGCGATGTTTTGGCGAAAACCAGGTTTCGCGGGTGAATTTTGCCACTGGCGTCCCTTTGACGCGGATCAACCAATTGCGTGTGGAGCAATGATATGATTGATGCTGGTTAAATTACAATCATGCGTCGTGCATTTGTACGACGGAAAGCGCGAAGGCGCTAAAGACATAGGGTAGAACATGCGAATTCTTACGTCTCTGTTAAGTGCAGTACTGGTCACGTTGGGTGGGGTTGCTCAAGCACAAGAAAATTTCCAAGGTTTGGAAACCATTGGGAAGCCAAAGCCTATGGGCATCGGGTTTCAATTCCCAGCAACCGAGCTCATGCGTGACGTTGTCTGGCTTGACAACTTTTTGTTGATCATCATCACAGCAATTTCCGTTTTTGTGACGCTTTTGCTGGCTTATGCTGCGTTCAAATTTCACAAAAGTCGTAATCAAAACCCCGGTACTTTCACTCATAATTCGGTGATCGAAGTGCTTTGGACCGTCGTTCCGGTGTTTATCTTGGTTGTGATCGGGGTCTTCTCGCTGCCGATTTTGTTCAAGCAGCAAGAAATTCCTGAAGCGGATATCACAATCAAAGTTACCGGGAACCAATGGTATTGGGGTTACGAATACGTAGACCACGGTTTCGGCTTTGATAGTGTTATGTTGCAAAAGGATGAATTAGCTGATTATGGCTATGCACCTGATGAGTATTTGCTCGCCACAGACACGGCTGTTGTGGTGCCTGTAAATGCCACAATCGTGATGCAATTGACTGGTGCTGATGTGATCCACTCTTGGACCATTCCCGCCTTTGGTGTGAAGCAAGACGCGGTTCCTGGTCGTTTGGCTGAGCTATGGTTCTCCGCCGAAAAAGAGGGCATTTACTTTGGTCAATGTTCCGAGCTTTGCGGTCAAGCCCACGCTTACATGCCGATCACAGTTAAAGTTGTGAGCCAAGCGCAATATGATGCTTGGTTAAACGGTGCGATTGAAGAATATGCGGGCATTCCGCAATCTGTTCAATTGGCCTCCAATTAAGTTCAAGCTGAGAGCAAGGTAGATGGCTGACGTGTCACATCATAACTCAGACTACGATCCGGTGTTTGGCGATTATGTTGCCCTTTTGAAGCCGCGTGTGATGTCGCTGGTGGTATTCACAGCCTTCGTTGGGCTGATGGCCGCTCCTGTTTCGTTACACCCGGTTGAATCGTTCTGCGCGATTTTGTTTATCGCGATTGGGGCCGGTGCTTCTGGGTCGCTGAATATGTGGTGGGATGCAGATATTGACGCGGTCATGCGCCGCACCAAAGCGCGCCCCATTCCATCGGGCCGGACCACCCCTGATGCTGCTTTGGGTCTTGGCGTGGCATTGTCTGGCCTGTCTGTTTTGATGCTTGGCCTCGCTGCCAATTGGCATGCGGCTGGCTGGCTTGCTTTTACCATTTTCTTTTACGCTGTGGTTTATACTATGTGGCTCAAGCGCGCGACGCCGCAGAATATCGTGATTGGGGGGGCTGCTGGTGCCTTCCCTCCTCTGATCGGTTGGGTTGCGGCGACGGGATCGGTATCAATTGAAGCGGTTCTGATGGTTGCTTTGATTTTCATGTGGACCCCACCGCATTTCTGGGCTTTGGCTTTGTTTATGCGATCTGATTATGACGATGCCAAAGTGCCGATGCTGACTGTAACCCACGGTCGCCCCAGCACCCGTCGCCATATTTTGGCATATGCGGTACTCCAAGCTGCTTTGGCTGTAGGGCTGGCATTTACTTCGGTGGGCGGTTTGATTTATCTCGCCGTGGCTTTGATCTGCAACGTGATCGTGTTAAAAGACGCTCTACGCATTTGGCGCCGTGATGAAATTGACGCGGAAGCGGATAACTTCAGTGCTGAGCGGGCATTCTTTCGGTTTTCCTTGCTGTATCTTTTCGTGCATTTTCTTGCAATTTTAGCCGAAGCGCTGCTGGCGCCCTACGGTTTTGGAGGTTGGTAATGAGTATTCGCGTTGAGAGTGACATGCACAGACGTCGTCGCAGCCAGAATATTGGTGTGGCCGTGTGTCTGGTTTTGTTTATCTGTCTGGTCATGGTGTTGAGCCTGGTCAAGATCACCAACTCGGGCCCTGTGGAAGGCTATGACCATGCCCCACGTCCAGCGCTTGCAGATGAGTTGTCACAGTGACGCCACAGAATAAAACATTAACGCAAACACTCGCCGTTGTGGTGGTTATGGGCAGTTTGGCTTGGGCAAGTGTCCCACTCTATGACTGGTTCTGCCGTGTCACCGGGTTTGGTGGTGTGACCAACACTGCCGAGATAGGCAGCGATACGGTTTTGAACAAAACCATCATGATCCGCTTTGACGCCTCAGTCGATAGTAACATGGAATGGACCTTCAAGCCGGTGGCCCGCACCATGGAATTGAAGATCGGTGAGACTGGTCTGGCGTTTTATGAAGCATATAACCCAACAGATCGACCCATTGCCGGATCTGCAAGCTATAACGTCACTCCGTACCAAGCGGGTGGCTTTTTCACCAAGATTGACTGCTTCTGCTTTGAAGAACAATTCTTGATGCCCGGTGAGCGGGTACAAATGCCGGTTACTTTCTATGTTGATCCAGAAATTGTGGATGACAGCGAAGGTAAGTATATTCATACGATTACTCTGTCGTATACATTCTACGAAATTGATCTGCCCGAGGCGCAAGCCGCGTTGCAGCTCGATACACCCATACAATGAAACTAAGTTCGACGAGGCCCAACTATGGCACATGAAAAGAACCACGATTATCACATTCTACCGCCTTCTGTTAACCCGCTGTTAGGCTCATTAGCTGCTTTGATTATGCTGACGGGTGCTATCCTGTGGATGCATGGCAGTGGGCCCTACCTCTTTTTGGCAGGCTTTGTTGGCGTGCTTTACATCATGTACGCATGGTGGAGTGAAGTTGTCACAGAAAGCCATATTGGCGATCATACTCCAGTCGTTCAGATTGGCCTGCGTTATGGTTTCATCCTGTTTATCATGTCTGAAATAATGTTTTTTTCGGCTTGGTTTTGGAGTTTCTTTAAACACCAGTTGTATCCGATGTATGAATATGCAGGCACAGAGTATCTGAAGCCTGAATACCACCATATCAACGCTTTTGAATTGCCGCTGATCAACACATTGTTGCTGCTAATCTCCGGTTGTGCGGCCACTTGGGCCCACCACGCGTTGGTGCATGACAATAACCGTAAAGATCTGCGTATGGGCTTGATTCTTGCCATTATTTTTGGTGCTGTATTCACAGCCTTCCAGGTTTATGAGTATCGCGAATTGGTTGTTGTGGACGGCTGGACCTTCTCAGGATCTGTCACCTTCGCGAACTTCTTCATGGCGACAGGCTTTCACGGTATGCATGTTTTGATTGGTACAATCTTTCTTTTTGTCTGCCTAGTTCGTGTGACTAAGGGACATTTCACGCCGAAGAACCATATCGGTTTTGAGGCTGCAGCTTGGTATTGGCACTTCGTTGATGTGGTATGGTTGTTCCTGTTTGCCGCTGTCTATCTCTGGGCCGGTTAGCGCCACGCATTTGGCAATGCGCAGAAGTCAAAGTTTATAAAGGGCGGCGGTAAGCTGCCCTTTTGCAATTTGAAGGGGAAAATATGCGGTTTTGGGGAATGGTCGTGTTTGGTGTGTTGGGGACAGCTATTTTGCTTAGCCTGGGAATATGGCAATTGCAGCGTCTAGCGTGGAAGCAAGAAGTGCTGCGAGCGATTGAAAGCAAAATTTTGGCTCCAGCTGTTAAGATTCCACAAACCGTTTTACCTGACGCCCATTCTTTGCTGCCGGTCCGGGCGGAGGGGCGATATAAGGGCGACACAGTCAGGGTTCTGGTCTCTCAAAAGATATACGGCGCTGGATACAGGCTGATCACTGCCTTTGAACTTGTAGATGGCCGTACCATCATGTTGGACCGTGGCTTCACCTCCGTACGCTCGGAGATTCCCAGCACGCCCGAGGGAAGGGGCCAAGTGATCGGAAACCTGCAATGGCCGCAAGAAATTGACAGTTTCACCCCCGAGAATGATCTGGCCGCCAATATTTGGTTTGCGCGCGATGTGGCCCGTTTGGCGGAGCATCTAAAGGCTGAGCCGGTCTTGCTAGTGCTGCGTGACAGCAGCTTTGAGACTGAAGCCGCCACGCCTTTGCCCAAAATGACCGCCAATATTCCCAATGATCATATGAATTATGCGATCACTTGGTTCTCCTTAGCACTTATCTGGCTTGGAATGAGTGGATATTTCCTTTACCGATCCCGTGACCCCCAATCGTAAGGCCAAGGCAATGAAATACATCTCGACTCGCGGAAATGCCCCTGTTTTGTCATTCGAAGACGCAATGCTGACCGGGTTGGCCCGTGACGGTGGTCTTTATTTGCCTGAAACCATACCGCAGCTGTGCCATGCCGATATTGCGGCGATGGCTGGATTGCCTTACGAGGAAATTGCCTTTCGGGTGATGCAGCCGTTTGTGGGCGATAGTTTTTCTGAAGCTGAGCTGATGGATGCGATCACCGCAGCCTATTCAGGCTTTGGTCACGCAGCCCGTGCGCCCTTGGTGCAATTGGGCCCCAATCATCACTTGTTGGAACTGTTCCATGGCCCAACTTTGGCCTTCAAAGATTTTGCCATGCAGTTGATTGGCCAATTGTTCCAAAAAGCATTGGGCCGGCGCGGTGAACAAGTCACGATTGTGGGCGCCACTTCTGGCGACACTGGCTCCGCTGCGATTGAAGCTTTTCGCGGTCTGGATGCTGCTAATGTGTTTATTTTGTTTCCCAATGGCCGCGTGTCAGACGTGCAGCGCAGGCAGATGACCACGCCCACCGAATCCAATGTGCATGCTATCGCTATGGAAGGCACATTCGACACCTGCCAAGCGATGTTGAAAGACATGTTTAATGACTTCGAATTTCGCGATGGCGTTAAACTGGCAGGGGTGAACTCGATCAACTGGGCGCGGGTTTTGGCGCAGGTTGTCTATTACTTCAGCTCTGCCACCTCTCTGGGTGCGCCACATCGCAAGGTGTCTTTCACTGTGCCAACAGGTAATTTTGGTGATATTTTTGCGGGCTATATTGCCAAGCGGATGGGTTTGCCGATTGACCGTTTGGTCATCGCGACCAACCGCAACGACATTCTACACCGGGCTATCAGCACGGGCCGCTATGATATGGACACTGTTTTTCCAACGATCACACCTTCCATGGATATCCAAGTCTCTTCCAACTTCGAACGGGCTTTGTTTTATGCCTATGACCGTGATGGGGGTGCTGTGGCGCAATTGATGGGTGAGATGAAACAGGGCGGCTTTGGCATCAGCCAAGGGGCCTTGGGAGTGTTGCGGAGCCATTTTGACAGTGGATGCAGCGCGGAAGAAGCGACCAGCGCCACCATGAAAACCATGTTCGAAACCACAGGCGAAGTGCTTTGCCCGCATTCTGCCGTGGGTGTGAAAGTGGCTCTTGATCACTTGGGTGGCAGCCCCATGATCACCTTGGCCACTGCGCATCCTGCGAAATTCCCCGATGCGGTTGAAGCCGCTATGGGAGTGCGTCCAGTTTTGCCGCGTTGGTTGGCGGATCTGTTTGACCTCCCTGAGCGTCTCACTGAAATGCCCAATGATCTGCAACATATGAAATCTCTTATTCGCGAGCGTATTGCCCTTTGACTGTACAAACCCATCGCCTGAAAAACGGCTTCCGCATCGTAACTGAGAATATGCCGGGGCTGAAATCTGCCTCTGTGGGCATATGGGTGAATGCCGGTGGGCGACATGAGAGGATTGAGCAAAATGGGATTGCACATTTTCTCGAGCATATGGCATTTAAGGGCACGTATCGCCGCAGCTCTGTGCAGATTGCTGAAGCGATTGAAGATGTGGGCGGCTATATCAACGCCTATACCAGCCGCGAGATGACAGCCTATTACGCGCGGGTTTTGGCGGATGATGTGGCTTTGGCCTTAGATGTGGTTTCTGACATCGTGCTCAACTCGATTCTTGATCCGGCGGAGATTGAGGTGGAACGTGGCGTGATCCTATCTGAGATAGGCCAAGCACTCGACACGCCTGACGATATAATCTTCGATTGGCTGCAAGAGGTGTCTTATCCAGATCAACCTTTGGGCCGCTCGATTCTCGGCCCTGAGGAGCGGGTTTCCAATTTCCAAAGGCAGGATCTGTCAACTTTTGTGTCCGAAAACTACAGCACCGATCAGATGGTACTAGCGGCCGCGGGTGCTGTGGATCATCACGCAATCGTGCGGCAATGCGAAGAAATTTTTGGGGACTTGGTCGCGCGCAAGCAATCACCGGTCCTGCAAGCGCGTTTCCAGGGTGGTGAACTGCGTCAGGTTAAAGACTTGGAACAGGCCCACTTTGCTTTGGCCTTCGAAAGCCCCGACTATAAAAATCCCGATATTTATACTGCACAAATTTTTTCAACTGCTTTTGGTGGTGGCATGTCTTCGCGGCTGTTTCAAGAAGTGCGTGAAAAACGTGGGCTGTGTTACTCGATTTTCGCCAGTGCTGGAGCCTATTGCGATACCGGCACTATGACGCTCTATGCTGGCACATCTGGCGATAAGGTGACTGAACTGGCAAATATCACCATTGATGAGGTGAAGCGAGCAGCGGATGATATGAGTGAGGTCGAAGTGGCCCGCGCACGTGCGCAGATGAAAGCAGGGTTGTTGATGGGGCTGGAAAGCCCATCGTCTCGTGCAGAACGCTTGGCACGGATGATTGCAATCTGGGACCGTATCCCATCCTTGGATGAGGTTGTGGCGCAGATTGACGGAGTGACCGCCGAAGATGTGCGTAATTTTGCTGGATCCATGGCAGGCGGTGCTCCAGCGGCGATGGCGCTTTATGGTCCGGTGGCCGATGCGCCCACGATCGACGAACTGCAGGCCCGATTGGTGGCGTAATGTTTGGGCTACCTAGAAAACTTATAATTGAAACTGAGCGGCTGATCTTGCGGCCACCGCATCATAATGACTTTCATAATTGGGTGCAGTTGCGCAGTGACAGTCGTGATTTTTTGTCGCCCTGGGATCCGGTGTGGTCAGATGAGCATCTGACTCGCAAAAACTTTACAAACCGAGTTTATTGGGCGCAGCGGGCCATCAAAAACGGCAATGGCTGCCCATTGTTTTTGATCCGTAAAACAGATCAGGCTTTGATAGGGGCTATCACGCTCGACAATATTCGTCGCGGTCCTGCGCAGGCTGGTACGCTAGGCTATTGGACCGGGCAGGCCTTTGCCCGCCAAGGCTTTATGCGTGAAGCGGTCGAGTGTGTGGTTTTACATGCGTTTCGCAAGTTGGATCTCAGCCGGGTCGAAGCGGCCTGCTTGCCTGAAAACCAACCCTCACGCGGGCTGTTGGAAAGCTGTCGCTTCAAATATGAAGGTGTGGCGCAAAGTTATCTACAAATAGCCGGGCGTTGGCGCACTCATGTACTTTATGCAGCCATCCGCCACGACCGGCGCGGCAAAACTGAAGCGGGTTAATCGCCTGCAAAAGCGCAGAGGCTGTGGACCTCCATGCCCATGCCTTCGAGCAATTGACGCCCACCCAAATCAGGAAGATCAATCACAAAAGAACAGCCGATCACATCGGCACTCAATTTTTCGAGCAGCTGCAAACCCGCTTGGGCCGTGCCGCCGGTGGCCAACAGATCATCAACGACCAAGACCTTTTCCCCAGGTTGGATGGCGTCTTCGTGAATTTCCATCACCGCCTCACCATATTCCAGCGTATAGGCCTGCGATATAGTTTTGCCGGGTAGTTTGCCTTGTTTGCGAATAGGAATGAAGCCTTTGCCCAGTTGATGCGCAATCGCACCGCCGAGGATAAAGCCGCGCGCTTCGAGCCCAATGATTTTGTCCACGGCCACACCTGCATAGGGATGCAGCATTTGGTCAATTGCGAGGCGCAAACCACGCGGATCGGCAAATAATGTGGTGACATCTCGAAACATGATGCCTCCACGAGGGAAGTCAGGAATTGTGCGGATATAATTTTCGATGGTTTTCATCATGGGCCTCATTTGGATCGATCCTATCCTAGGCCTGTGGCGACAGTAGCTCAATAGGTTAATGCGGGTAAAGCCCGAGAAGTTCAGCCCAAATGAGCGCCGCTTCTCGTGCTGTTCTGGTACTACGTACTTTGAGACGAGTCCAAAAACTAGCCGGTGCCCGGGTGCTACTGTCGGCCATCAGATATTGGCCTTGGACACCAAGATTGCGGCATTGCAAGGCAAGGCGCGGCAGGTGGAAGCGCTGAGAAATCATGATCACCCGGCGGGGCTGTGCCCGGCGCGCCTCGGCACGGCAGGTGTCGGGTGTGCGTTCCGCGCGCCCGTCGAGCCTGATCGCATGTTCTGGCACGTCCTTGGTGATCAGGTAGTCACGCATCAATTTTGCAGCCAGCTGTTGATTTGAAACCACAATTTGAGGGATGATGCCCCGCTCATAAAGGGCGCTGGCGGCATCCAATCGTTCTGCATGCAGCGGTGATATCATCCCATTGCGCACAACCGCACCAAATACTAATGCCGCATCGGCTGGCTGCGCCTCTTGGAGGCCGCGCGTCGGCGTTGTGGCCTGCATCCAGAGCGATGGGGCGAAAAATACCGCAAGTGCTAGGAACGCGAGGCGTCGCAGGGTGCTTATGGGCGACAGGGGACCGATCAGAGCACCCGCCCCGCCACCGCATCCAATTTGGCCAACAACGCGGGGCTGCGCATTTCTGGGGCCGTCATGATGGCAAACTCGAGGGACTTATCACAGCCATGCGGACAATCGTAACGCTCCAGGCCGAGTAAGGCGGGCAGGCGCGCTATCATGCCTTTGGCCTGAGCGGAGTTGCCCATAAGAGTTTTGATGATCGCGGTCACATCAACCTCACCATGATCTGGATGCCAGCTGTCATAATCAGTAATCATCGCGACAGAAGCGTAACATAGCTCAGCCTCACGGGCCAATCTGGCCTCTGGCATATTGGTCATACCGATTACATCACAGCCCCAAACCTCACGGTACATCCGGCTTTCTGCCAGCGAGGAAAATTGTGGACCCTCCATCGCCAGATATGTGCCACCACGGTGCACGGTGATTTCTTGGGCTTCAGCGGCGTCTTGGCAGGCCTGTGATAGGCGCGGGCAGGTGGGATGCGCAACACTCACGTGGGCCACGCATCCCGTGCCAAAAAAGGAATTTTCCCGCGCGGTGGTGCGGTCAATAAATTGATCCACGATCACGAAATGTCCCGGTGCCATGTGTTCTTGAAACGAACCGCAGGCACTGACACTGATCACATCGGTGACGCCAAGCCGTTTGAGCGCATCAATATTGGCGCGGTACGGTACACTGCTGGGGGAATGCACATGACCGCGCCCGTGGCGGGGGAGAAATACTATCTCCACACCGTCCAGCGTCCCGGTGAGTAGCTCATCGGAAGGTGCGCCCCATGGGCTGTCAACGGCCTGCCATTTGGAGTTTTGCAATCCATCGATATCATAAAGACCTGATCCACCAATGACCCCAATTTTAGTTTTGAGCATAAGCATCATCCCCAATAAATACCAAATTTAACAAAATTATCGCATATTTTCGCAATCGGTGCCAGCCACCCAATCGTGCGGTTAGTAAGAATACCGTGACCTCAGCGAAATATATGTTATGAGGTCCCAACTCAAAAATTTTTCGACTAAAAAAGGTTCCCCATTATGTCTCGTGTCTTGTTGGCTGCATTGGCGGCCCGACCCTCTTTTGCCGATTTCAACCTCAGCGCCGGTGAACCCATCACCGTTGGCCGCATTCGGATTGAGCTTTTGGCTGGCCTAACCGTTGCTTTGGCATTGGTGCCTGAAGCGGTTGCTTTTGCCTTTGTTGCTGGGGTGCATCCTTTGGTAGGGCTATACGCAGCTTTTATCGTGGGTCTCATCACTGCTTTGATCGGGGGTCGTCCTGGCATGATCTCCGGTGCCACAGGCGCTTTGGCCGTGGTTATGGTGGCGTTGGTCGCTCAGCACGGGGTGGAATATTTGTTTGCGACTGTGGTGTTGATGGGGCTAATTCAAGTTTTTGTAGGGATCATGCGTTGGGCTAAATTCATTCGCCTTGTTCCGCATCCTGTTATGTTGGGTTTTGTAAATGGCTTGGCAATTGTAATTTTCTTGGCTCAGATGAGTCAGTTCAAAGTTCCTGGTACCATTGTGAATAGTGGTCATGGGATGTCTGGTGGTGAGTGGTTGTCTGGAGTTCCAATGATAACAATGTTGGCGCTCGTGGCGCTGACAATGGGTATTGTTTGGTTGATGCCCAAAGTTACTAAAATAATCCCTGCACCTTTGGCTGGGATTGGCATCGTTGCCATTTTAGTTATTGCGCTTGGTATTGATGTGCCACGAGTTGGGGATTTAGAAAGCATCAAGGGCGGATTACCAAGCTTTCACAATCCTTTTGGAACTGGAACCGGAATCTATGGTACGCCTATGGCTCCTTTCAACCTGACCACATTTTATGTCGTATTGCCTTATGCAGGCATTCTTGCTGCTATTGGACTAATTGAGAGCTTACTTACACTCAATCTTGTTGGTGACATGACTAACAAACGTGGTGGAGCAAGCCAGGAAAGTATAGCCCAAGGAATAGCCAATACCGTGACTGGATTTTTTGGTGGCATGGGCGGGTGTGCTATGATCGGGCAATCGATGATCAACGTGAAATCTGGTGGCCGTACGCGGATAGCAGGCATTGCAGCTGCTTTGTTTTTACTGTTGTTTATTGTGGTAGCATCGTCTTGGATAGAGCAAATTCCACTGGCTGCTTTGGTGGGTGTTATGTTTATGGTTGTGATCGGCACCTTTGCTTGGAACAGCTTTAAAATCATGCGCAGGGTGCCGCTGACGGACGCTTTTGTGATCATCTTGGTCACAGTTGTGACTGTGATGACCGACCTTGCGATTGCTGTCGTGGTGGGGGTGATTGTCTCCGCATTGGCCTATGCTTGGCAGAACGCCACGCGCATCCATGCAAACCGCTCTATAGAGGCCGATGGCACCAAAGTGTATAAGATCTGCGGTCCACTGTTTTTTGGTTCTTCAGAAGGGTTTTCAGAGCTATTCACACCGAATAGGGATCCCGACAAGGTGATTGTTGATTTTGCTGACAGCCGGGTTGCAGATCAATCAGCATTGCAGGCGATTGAAGCTGTGGCCTTGAAATATGAAGAATCTGGAAAGCGCATTCAATTGCGTCATCTGAGTAAAGATTGTCACTATCTGCTCAGCAAGGCTGGGCATTTGATTGTCGATAGTGACGACGATCCCGATTACGAGATCGCCGTTGATTATGGTGTGCGTACTGGCATTTTAGCTGCTGGCCACTAAAACTTACCGTCAGCTGCTCGGATTATTAGTCCGGGCGGCTGAGCGAAAATATATTATCCACAACCGAGTAATCTTTATAACCCAAGCGCGCCAAAGGTCTAAATTTGGTGACGTCAAACCGGTCATCGACCATACAATCATCGCGCATATGCACGCCGGTGACCTCTCCGAAGACTACAAAATTGGCTTCACCGGGCAGTTGGAGTATTTGAGTCAGCTTGCATTCCAAACTGGCGGGCGCGCCGGCCACGCGAAAACCTGAAATAGTGTCACAGGCCACGGCTTCCAATCCGGCTTTGATGAACTCATCTTCACTTTTTGCGAAGGCCGCAGAAGAAGCGTTCATCGCGTCGCGCATTGAGTATTCCACAATATTGACGCAAAACACGCCGGTTTCGCGAATGTTGCTGACGCTGTCTTTAGTTCCGTCTTGATCGGATTTCATACCCGTTGAGGAAAACATCACCTGCGGAGGCACATAGGCGACAGCATTGAAAAAGGAATAGGGTGCCAAATTGCGGTTTCCCGCAATGTCTTGCGTGGATATCCAGCCGATTGGGCGGGGTGTTACGATGGCATTGAACGGATTATATGGCAGACCGTGGCCATCTTCGGGGCGGTAAAACATCAGCTCTCCTCTAGGTTTGCGCAGAGGGTATCCCCGTGCTAGGCCAGTTGCAAAAGGAAAGAAGGACAGGGCGGTGTTTCATTTAAACCGCGAGGTAGAAGATGATTGGTGGGAAGTTGAAGCGCTCTATGATTTGTGCTTTGCACCCGGCAGAGAAGCTTTGTCCTCGTATCGTCTTCGCGATGGTATCGCACCGTTGAGTGCGCTGTCCCACGTGGCGCGCGATTCAGATGGAATATTGGCGGGAGCGATTCGCTATTGGCCTGTTTTGGTCGGGGCCGCGCCTGCTTTGCTGCTGGGTCCTATCGGCGTACACCCAACGCGTCAGGGCGAGGGGCTGGGTGGCTACTTAATTCGTGAAAGCCTTGCAGTTGCTCCGCCCTTGGGATGGAGCCGGGTCATGCTGGTGGGGGACGAGCCTTACTATAAACGCTTTGGTTTTAGATATTTGTCAGACGTGCATATGCCGCCACCCACAAACCCCAACCGCGTGTTGGGCATGGCGCTTGAACCCGGTGCTTGGGATGGTGTGATTGGTAAAGTAACTGGGATTAACTGTTAAGCCTGACCCACTCTAGAACCGGGCCGCGCACTGATTGATGCCCCTCGTTGCGGGCATTATCAATCACCAACTTGAGTTTTTTTAGATCAATACGCCGGATCAAATGTTTGACCGGGGCAATAGATGCGGGGCGCATGGAGAGCGTATGGATGCCTAAAGCAGCAAAGCAGGCGGCTTCTAGTGGGCGCCCTGCATCTTCGCCACAAAAGGACAATTGCGTGTTGCTGGTTCGGGCACGCTCCACAATCTGCTCTAAGAAATTCAGGAAGCTGGTGTTTAGCGTGTCATAGCGTTTTCGCACCCGTTCGTTCTCTCGGTCTGCTGCGAAAAAGAATTGCTTGAGATCATTGCCGCCAATGGACAGGAAATCTACTTCCTTAAAAAATTGATTGGGGGCAAAGGCCAAAGACGGTGTTTCTAACATGGCGCCCACACGGATATTTCTGGGCGGCGTATGGCCCAATTTGGCTTCGCGGGCTTTGGCGCGTTCCAATTCTGCCTTAGCACCGTGAAACTCATCATATTGGGCAACAAAAGGAAACATCACTGACAACTCTTGCCCGGCTGTGGCCCGCAGCAAAGCCTGAAGCTGCATACGTAAAATTCCGGGTTTATCCAACCCCACGCGAATGGCGCGCCAGCCCATTGCCGGATTGGGTTCGTCCTGTGGTGCCATATAGGGCAGAACTTTGTCTGAGCCGATATCAAGTGTGCGAAACACCACCTTAAGGCCTTCGGCAGCATCCATGACGCGGGTATATTGCGCCACCAGCTCGCCGCGTTTGGGCATTTTGTTTTGAGATAGAAACTGAAGTTCTGTGCGAAACAACCCCACTCCTTCCGCACCTGAGCTGGCCAGGGATGGCAAGTTGGCCATGAGGCCTGCATTCATCAAGAGTTCCACTACTGTGCCACATTTGGCCTGAGCGGGTTTGTCGCGTAATTCCACATAGCGATCCGCCGCTTGGCGCATCATCGCAATCTTATCTTGAACCGCTTTTTGCACGCCCTCATCTGGGCGCAGGTGCACTGTGCCTTGATCACCATCTACCATGATCAGGTCGCCATTGAGTGCTTCCGTGACGATGCCCTTGGCGTGTATTACCAAAGGAATAGCCAAAGCGCGGGCCACAATTGCGGCATGCGAGCCTACGGAACCTTCTTCCAACACGATTCCGCGCAGGTTGCGGCCATAATCAAGCAGTTCACCGGGGCCGATATTGCGCGCCACCAATATTGGATTGTGAGGCACTTCCGCGCCGGTATCGCTGCCCTGTCCTGTGAGCAGGCGTAACAGCCGGTTGGACAAGTCGTCCAGATCATGCAGGCGTTCGCGCAGATAGGCATCTTTGGATTGCCCTATGCGGCTTCGGGCGGTGGATTGCTCTTTCTCGACGGCTGCTTCGGCCGATAGGCCGCGTTGGATGTCTTCTTCCATCCTGCGGCGCCAGCCTTTAGAATGGGCGAATAGGCGGTAAGCTTCTAGCACTTCCAATTGTTCGGCGTCACCGCTGCGCGCATCAGCGAGCATTTGGTCTACTGAGACCCTTAGCCGGTCCAGAGCATCTTCCAGCCTATTCTGTTCAACCTCTGGATCATCGGCTATGGGGTTGGTCACCACAACCCGCGGTTCATGCAAGTAGACCACGCCCTCGGCGACACCCTCTTGGCCACTGCGACCTTGAAAGGTCACAGGCTTTTGGTGGCGCGCCGATAGGGCATCACCGTCGCCCACAAAAGCGCCAAGCTCTGTCATTTCGGCCAAAACCATCGCAACTACTTCGAGCGCATAGATTTCATCAGCGGAGAATTCGCGGGCTTCTTTGGATTGCACCACCAAGACCCCTAGCGAGTCGCCCAATCTTTGGATGGGGACGCCTAGAAAGGAGGAGTAAATTTCCTCACCCGTTTCCGGCATGAAGCGAAAACCCTTGGCTGAGGGAGCATCTGCGGTGTTGATGATGCGGTTAAAGCGGGCAACGCGCCCCACAAGCCCCTCGCCAATACGCATGCGAGTTTGGTGAACCGCCGCCGCGTTCAAGCCTTCGGTTGCACAAAGCTCTAATGTTTCGCTGTCGCGGAACAGATAGATTGAGCAAACCTGTGACCGCATCGAACCGGCTGTAAGCTGCACGATTTTATCAAGCCGCGCTTGCCCAGCTGAGTCTTCAGCCATAGCATCACGCAATGCTCCAAGAAGCTTGCGGCTTTCACTCTCTGAAGTTTGGACCATTTAAAACGGTGCCCCTAGGCTGCTTTTTCCAATTCAAAAGCATCATGCAGGGCCTGGACCGCTAGTTCCATATATTTTCGCTCAATTAGGACGGAAATCTTTATTTCAGAGGTTGTAATCACTTTAATGTTGATCCCCTCTTTGTGGAGCGCCTGAAACATCTTTGCGGCAACGCCGGCATGGCTGCGCATACCAATGCCAACCACCGACACTTTGGCTACGTCTTCATCGGCCACTAAATCATGATAGTTGATATTGCCGGCATCCTTGGCATCCTGCATGGCTTTTTCGGCGCGCAACACTTGGTTTGTGGGGCAAGAAAAGGTCATGTCGGTACGGCCATCTTCGCTGATGTTTTGCACGATCATATCAACGTTGACGCCGGCCTCGGACAATGGGCCGAAGATCGCGGCGGCGATACCGGGCCTGTCGGCCACGGAAATGAGGGTCATTTTAGCTTCGTCACGGCTATAAGCCACGCCTGCAACAACATTTGATTCCATGATTTCCTCCTCGGCACATACCAATGTGCCAGCTGTGTCTGATGGGTCTTCGAAAGAGCTTAGCACCCGAAGGCGCACATTAAACCGCATCGCCAATTCGACTGAGCGGGTTTGCAAGACTTTGGCTCCAAGTGAAGCCAATTCCAGCATTTCTTCAAAGGCGATTTTATCGAGTTTTCGCGCTTTGTCTGAGATGCGGGGATCGGTGGTAAAGACCCCATCCACATCGGTATAAATGTCACAACGTTCTGCCCCAAAAGCGGCGGCAAAGGCGACCGCAGTGGTGTCGGATCCGCCACGGCCGAGCGTGGTGATACGACCCTCGGTGCTGATTCCCTGAAATCCTGCAACCACAGCCACCCGCATGCCGTCGGCAAATTTGGCATCTAGGTTTGCGCTCGGAATTTCTTGAATGCGTGCATTTGCATGGGAATTTGTGGTTTTGACCGGCACTTGCCAACCTTGCCAGCTGCGCGCCGGAATGTTCATTTCCTGTAAGGTTAATGCCATCAGGCCAGCGGTGACGTTTTCACCAGAGGACACAACCGCATCATATTCGCGTGCATCATACAACGCAGAAGTCTCATTGACCCATTCCACCATCTCATTGGTTTTGCCCGACATTGCCGAGACGATCACGATCACATCATAACCCTTGTCCACTTCCAAACGAACGCGTTCAGCGGCGTTGCGGATACGGTCTAGGTTGGCAACGGATGTGCCTCCAAATTTCATCACCAAACGAGGCATGGTATGTCCAACTTTTTGCAGTTTCGGCGATTTGTTAGGCTGTTGAGCGGCCAAGAGCAAGGGTGCGCGGGGTACAGCGCGTGCAATTAATTTATTTGCCGGGTTGGCATGAAGGGCAGGGGAGCGACGCGAATCCCGTCTTCGATGAGGGCTTTTGCTTCCTCCGGCTTGGCCTCGCCATAGATCGAGCGTGCTGGCTGTTCGCCGTCATGCATCGCGCGCGCTTCGATCGCGAAATTCATCCCCACATATTCAGAATTGGCTTCTATTTCTGTTTTTAGTTTGGCCAGCGCTTTTTCTGCGTCGCTCATGGGGGTGGTTAGGGAGGTTTCGGCTTTGGCCTTGCTAGTGCTTACTTTAGGTGCCATCAGCGATTTCACGATCTGACCATCGCCGCATTCGACACAACTGAGTAATCCTGCAACCGCCAATTTTTCATAGGCCTCAGAGGATTGAAACCAGCTTTCAAAGCTATGGTTTTTATTACATTTTAACGAAAAGCGGATCATGCCGCATGCTCCTATGTTCATTCACAATGTTTTAGGGTGATTGCCAGGCGTAAATCAAGGGTCTGTACGCTGGGGTGGGCGGCATCTGCGCATCTGTGGACCGACTCTATGGATCAAAAGATTTAAGCAAGCGTGCCAAATCTGGCTCAAACACCCGCTTTGCAGCGTCCTTACGGTTAAACCATTTGCGCCGCCGCTCGGATTTCTCTGGGTAATCCGTCAGAATCGTTTTCACCTTTATGGCGTATACGGTCACAATACAGGGATAGTTGTCGCCATCCTCAACGGTTTTTTCGTAGCAGTAAACTCCGAAGGGCCGTTCCCTGAGCTTGCCCGATACCCCGGCTTCTTCCACCGCTTCATTGGCCGCACTCTCACCCGGCGTCATATCGTTTTCCGGCCAACCCTTGGGGATGATCCAACGCTTGGTGCGGCGGGAGGTGATCAACAGAATTTGAATTCTTCCGTCAGTGACACGGTAACACAAGGCCCCAAATTGGGACCGTGCATGGCGTTTTTGCTTCGGTTCTATCGAAAGCGGGAGTTGAGTTGGCTTAGAACTGAACATCTTGTGGTGTTGTTTTCATTGTTGTTGAGTGTTTATATCACAGGTGAGATAAAAATACAAAAAAAGCGCTGAATGACTGATGAATTTTACTGATATTTTTCGAAGTGTAACGCGCAATCTTCGTTTTATTGCGGTGAGTTTTATTGTGGCCAGTTCTGTGATCAGTACAAGCCCAGCCTCGGCGCAGACATTGGACGTCTTTGCAGCCGCCAGTTTGAAACCTGCGCTCGATGAAATAGCGGCGCATTTTGAAGAGCAAACAGGTCAGGCTCCGCGTCTATCCTATGCCGCATCCAGCATTTTGGCGCTACAAATTGAGCAGGGCGCTCCGGTGGATGTCTATGTCTCGGCCAATTCGGGCTGGATGCATTATCTGCAAGAGGGGGGGCTGCTGGCGCGCCCTGCAATTGTGATCGCATCTAATCGCTTGGTGTTTGCCTCTGCCTCATCTGAGTCTTTGCAGCTGGAGCTGCCGGACATTCTCACGCGTTTGGATGGCGGGCGGTTGGCCGTGCCGTTGATTGCCTCGGTTCCGCTCGGACAATATGCAGCGCAGGCGTTGGACAATATGGATTTTTTGACAGTTTTAGCCCCCTTTTTGGCCCAGCAAGACAATGCCCGCAGCAGTTTAATCTCTGTTTTGCGCGGAGAGGTTGCCTTAGGCATTCTATATGCCAGCGATGTGCAAAGCGTGCCGGGAGTGTTTACCGTTGCTGAAATCCCAGCGCAGCTGCATGATCCGGTGACGTATCAAGCCGCATCAATATCGCTACGGGGGACAGAGTTTTTGGATTATCTATCATTGCCCCATGCTCAGGCTGTGTTTGCGACATACGGGCTTTTGGTGCGATGAGTTGGCTTAGCCTCAGCCCGGTTGAATTTCAAGCTCTGACGCTGTCACTTTGGGTGGCAATGGTGTCGGTCCTTGTGAGCTTGCCCTTTGCGACGGCTGTGGCCTATATTTTGGCTCGCCGTCGGTTTTGGGGGCATGGTCTGCTCAACGCGCTGGTGCATCTCCCCTTGGTCTTGCCACCAGTGGTGACGGGATATCTTTTGCTAATGGCCTTTGGGCGCAGAGGTGTCTTCGGCCCACCGCTGGAAGCCCTCGGGCTGCAATTGGCGTTTACCTCCGCAGGGGCTGCATTGGCGGCGGCTGTGATGGCCTTCCCTTTGATTGTCCGAGCTATTCGCTTGGCCTTGGAGGCGGTTGATCCCAAGCTGGAGGAAGCTGCCAGCACTTTAGGTGCGTCATCGGTGAAGGTGTTTATTTTTGTGACCTTACCATTGAGCCTTCCGGGGATCTTGGCGGGGGCTGTTGTAGGTTTTGCAAAGGCTTTGGGGGAATTTGGCGCGACGATTACATTTGTGTCCAATATTCCTGGTGAAACGCAAACCATCGCCTCTGCTATTTACGCCTTATTACAAGTTCCCGGCCAGGAGGCCGCTGTGGGGCGGATGATTGGTTTTTCGATTTTGTTGTCCTTTGGCGCGCTCCTATTGTCTGAGGTTTTGGCTCGCAGGATGGTGCGCCGATGACTGTTAAACTTGATATCCAACTGAAGCGGGGTGGTTTTCATTTTGATGCGCAACTGTCTGCTCCTGCGGGAGTGACAGTGATCTTCGGCCCCTCGGGCAGTGGGAAAACAACCCTGCTGCGCGCTTTTGCGGGCTTGGACCCTATAGAACAGGGCCATGTCTCCATTGAAGGGGCGGATATGTCGGGGGTGCCGCCGCATCATCGGGCGGTTGGATATGTTTTTCAGGAACCACGACTACTCCCGCATCTCACGGTGATGGCAAATCTCAAATTTGCCCAGAAGATGGGGCGCGTTGGGGCGGGGCAAAGCTTTAATGAGGTGACCGACTTACTGGCATTGCGCCACTTATTAGAGCGCTACCCCGCAGCTTTGTCGGGGGGCGAAGCGCAGCGGGTGGCGTTGGGACGAGCTTTGTTAAGCGCGCCCAAGTGCCTGTGTTTGGATGAGCCATTGTCTGCGCTTGATCATGGTTTGAAGCAACGCATATTCCCCTATCTTGAGCGGCTGCGCGATCAAACTAAGATTCCAATACTTTATGTCACCCATGATGCAGCTGAAATGGCACGATTGGCTGATCATATCGTGTTGATGCATGCGGGGCGGAGTGTTTTGTCGGGCCCTGCAACTGAGGTGCTTGCCGATCCGGCGGCCGTGCCATTTTTAGGTGTGCGTGCGGCAGGTACGGTGGTTGCGGGGCGGGTGATGTCGCCTGATCCTGTCACCGGGCTTGCGGTCATGGGCTTTGACGGAGGGCAGTTGATCTTACCTGAATTGGCCCAGCCGGAGGGGCGTAAAATTCGTATTCGCATCGCGGCTCAGGATATTGTTTTGGCCAGTGAAATGCCAAAAGGCCTCTCGGCACTCAACATCCTTGAAGGCGTTATAAGCGATCTTCATCAAGGCCAAGGCCCGGGTGTTATGGTGCAATTTAAAGTGGGTAGAACTCTGTTTTTGGCGCGAGTCACCCAATATTCAGCAGCGCAAATGGGGCTGGTCTTGGGGCAAAGAGTTTTTGCCATTGTAAAAGCTAGCGCCTTCGACCCAGCGGGCATTGGCACCTAAGTTTTACCAGAGCAGGTGGATTGACCGCCTCACCGCTTATTTGTTGCGTGTTGAGGTTTTGGTTTTATGGGGCAAAACCTTGGGCTTGGTGGACCAACCCAATTGATCGGCTAACACGCGCCGTTTCACTTCTTCAACCTCACCGGGTTTTAATTCACGCAGCTGGAACGGTCCATAAGAAATACGGATCAAGCGGTTTACGGTGAAGCCAAGAAACTCCATCGCGCGGCGAATTTCGCGGTTTTTGCCTTCTTTCAAGCCGATGGTTAGCCAGAAGTTGGCGCCGGTTTGGCGGTCCATTTGGACGGTCATGGGCTGAAAGCGTTCACCTTCAACTGTGATACCTTGGGTCAGGGGCTCAAAAGCACCTTCACGGGGATAGCCTTTAATACGCACCCGGTAGCGGCGGGTCCAACCTGTGCTGGGCAGCTCAAGCGTGCGCTTCAAACCACCATCATTG
>Ga0206130_10000900_pt1 | contig 46343 bp, 50 predicted proteins | sample Helgoland_Spring_9_FD_148637 | JGI IMG/M metagenome (GOLD analysis project Ga0206130, IMG submission 148637) | Pelagic subsurface seawater microbial communities from Kabeltonne, Helgoland, North Sea - Helgoland_Spring_Bloom_20160512_1 | ecosystem: Environmental > Aquatic > Marine > Epipelagic ...
GCCTTGATGCGCATGCGGGTCTTGAGTTTCTTGCTGGCTACAGACATGTCGAATGCAATTACTTGGCAGCGGACTTACCGGCCTTGCGACGGATGTACTCGTCAGTGAAGCGCACACCTTTGCCTTTGTAGGGCTCAGGCTTACGCAATGAACGGATCTTAGCGGCTACTGTTCCGAGCAGCTGCTTGTCATGTGACTCGAGAATGACTTTGGGGTTTGAACCCTTCTGAGACTCTGCGGTCAACTTGATTTCTTTGGGGACCTCGATGATGATGGGGTGGCTGTAGCCCAAGGCCAAAGTCAACTGCTGACCTGATGACTGGGCACGGAAACCTACACCTACCAATTCAAGCTCCTTCTTGTAACCATTGGTTACTCCTTCTACCATGCCTGCACACAGTGAACGGTAAAGACCGTGCTTGGCGCGATGGTCAGGAAGATCAGAGGAGCGGCTAAACAACACTTCTTCTCCTTTCACCTCCACCGCAATGATGGGGTCGAAAGGGGTGTTGAGCTCACCTTTGGGTCCCTTTACCGTCATCACGGAACCGTTTACAGTAACGGTGACTCCGGATGGTACGGCTACGGGCGCTTTTCCAATTCTGGACATGGTCGTTCTCTTTACTCGAATTAATAGACGTAACAGAGGATTTCGCCCCCGACGTTCAAGTGCTTCGCTTCCTTGTCCGTCATGACCCCTTGAGAGGTGCTCAGGATGGAAACTCCCAATCCGTTCAAGATACGTGGCAGGTCATTTGCACCGCGGTAGGTACGCAGGCCTGGCTTGCTCATCCGCTGCATCTCAGTGATGGCCGGACGACGTGTCTTGGGGTGGTACTTCAAAGCAATCTTGATGGTGCCTTGGGGACCGTCCTCAACGAACTTGTATGACAGGATGTATCCCTTGTCAAACAGGATTTTGGTGATCTCCTTCTTCATGTTGGACGCGGGAATCTCCACCACTTTGTGGCCGGCCATTTGACCGTTACGGATGCGCGTCAGGAAATCGGCGATTGGATCTGAATGCATGGCTTACCAGCTTGCTTTTTTAACCCCCGGGATCTTGCCCTCGAGTGCCATTTCACGGAATGTCACCCGGCTCAAGCCGAATTGACGCATATACCCACGCGGACGCCCGGTGAGTTGGCAACGGTTGTGCAGACGCACCGGAGAAGAATTCTTCGGCAACTTTTGCAACGCGTCCCAATCTCCTGCGTCCTTCAACGCTTTACGCTTGGCGGCGTAGCGGGCGACAAGTCGCTCGCGCTTGCGCTCACGCGCTTTCATCGATTCCTTGGCCATATCTGGTCGTTATCGGGGATTCAGTTCTTCTTGAAAGGGAAACCGAACGCGGAGAGAAGCTCCTTAGCCTCTTCGTTGGTCCGTGCATTTGTGACAATGGTGATGTGCATACCATTCAGGTGCTTCACCTTGTCAAGGTCGATTTCCGGGAAAATAATTTGCTCTTGGATGCCAAAGCTAAAGTTGCCTCGCCCATCAAATCCAGTGGCTTTCACGCCTTGGAAGTCACGGGTACGCGGCAGTGCCACATTGATCAAACGATCGAGGAATTCGTACATGCGCTCTCGGCGAAGCGTCACACGAGCACCTACTGGCATGCCTTTCCGCAACTTGAAGTTTGAAATGTCCTTGGTAGAAATAGTGGACACTGCCTTCTGACCGCAGATCTGGTTCAATTCCTCGATGGCACCATCTACAATCTTGCGATCGGTGATGGCCTTTCCAAGGCCCTGGTTGAGACAGATCTTCTCAATCTTGGGGACTTGCATGGAACTCTTGTATTCGAAGCGTTCCTGGAGCTTGGGTACGACGTCAGTGTCGTACTGCTGCTTGAGTCGGGGTACGTAGCTCATCAGTTCAGCGTTTGATCAGATTTCTTGCTGTAGCGGACCAGTTTTCCATCATCTCCACGGCGACGTCCAACGCGGGTGGTGTCCCCGTTTGCTTCCATCACCATCACATTGGAAATGTGAATGGGGGCTTCTTTCTTCTCGATGCCACCTTGGGGGTTGGCTGGGCTAGGCTTCACGTGCTTTGTCACCACGTTGACACTCTCGACCAAGACACGGTCCTCCTTCCGGAGCACCTGCATCACAGTACCAGACTTGCCCTTGTTGCCGCCTGCGATCACCTTCACGGTATCGCCCTTCTTGATTTTGACTCGCTTATACATAGTCGTAGGGTTCAGAGCACCTCAGGTGCAAGCGAAACGATTTTCATGAAGTCCTTCTCACGCAACTCTCTGGCCACAGGGCCGAAAATCCGTGTACCCCGGATCTCTCCGGTGGTGTTGAGAAGGACACAGGCGTTGTCGTCAAAACGGATGTAAGAACCGTCTGGACGGCGCACCGCCTTTTTGGTCCGAACGATAACCGCCTTGCTGACGGTTCCCTTCTTCACACCGCCATTGGGTGCCGCATCCTTTACGGTAACGACCACCTTGTCGCCGATGCTGGCGTAGCGCCGACGGGTACCACCGAGCACACGGATACACAACACTTCTCGTGCTCCGCTGTTGTCGGCAACATCCATCCGGGATTCTTGCTGGATCATGGCTCTTCAGTTTTCTTTATTAGAGGACCTCTATTACTTGGCCCTTTCGATCACCTCTACGAGGCGCCAGCGCTTGTTCTTGCTCAAAGGACGCGTCTCCATGATGCGCACCGTGTCGCCAATGCCGCAGGTGTTCTGCTCATCGTGCGCGGTAAACTTCGTGGTACGCTTCACGTACTTGGAGTACTGGGGATGCTTCTCCTTGTACTCGACCGTCACTGTGATGGTCTTCTCCATCTTGTTTGACGTGACGATGCCCTGACGCACCTTCCGAAGGTTGCGCTTGTCCGTGGACTGCTCAGTTGCGGTTTGCTCGGCGGTCATGACTTCTGTTCTTCAGCTTTAGCGTTCTTCCGTGCGGACAATTCCGTCATCATGCGTGCGATGTCGCGGCGCTTCTGACGCAATTGAAATGGGCTCTCAAGTCCCGCAATGGTGTGATTGAACCGCAACTTCTGCAGAGCTTCACGCTCTCCAGCGATGCGCTCCTTGAGGTCGAGGTCAGTCAGACCGGTGATTTCGTTCATTTTCATGATTCCCTCAATAATCAGTTGTTGTAACGGGCTACGAAGCGGCAGCGAACTGACAACTTCTGTGCTCCAAGGCGCAACGCCTCTTGTGCAACATCTGCTGGAACTCCGTCGACTTCGAAAAGCACACGTCCAGGCTTGACAGGGGCCACCCAGTGGCTGACCGCACCTTTACCCTTACCCATACGCACTTCGAGTGGCTTTGAGGTAATGGGCTTATCCGGGAAAATCCGGATCCAAACCTGGCCTTCACGCTTCATGTAGCGGTTGATGGCAATACGTGCAGACTCAATCTGGCGAGAGGTAATGAACCCCATGTCCGTCGTCTTGATGGCATAAGTGCCATAAGCGATGGAGCTGCCACGCTGAGCAAGGCCGCGCACGCGGCCCTTCTGCATCTTTCTGAATTTCGTTCGTTTCGGCTGAAGCATATCTTCCGAAGTTTAGCTGCGGGGTTCACGACGACGACGGCGGCGCTCAGGGCGCTCTCCTCCACGGCCTCCGCGTTGGCCACGGTTGTCATCTTTGGTTGGGTTCACTGGACTTAGGTCCTGCTTGCCGTACAACTCTCCGCGGAACACCCAAACCTTGACGCCAATGCGGCCGTAAGTAGTATGGGCTTCCACCAGAGCGTAATCAATATCAGCACGGAAGGTGTGCAATGGCACCCGTCCTTCCATGAAAGTCTCTGAACGGGCAATCTCTGCTCCGTTCAAACGACCAGCGATTCCAATCTTGATGCCTTCGGCACCCATGCGCATTGAGCTTGCAATGGACATCTTAATGGCCCGGCGATAGCTGATGCGTGCTTCAAGCTGGCGTGCCACGCTCTCTGCTACGAGACGCGCGTCCAATTCTGGGCGCTTGATCTCGAAAATGTTGATCTGGATCTCCTTCTTCGTGAGCTTCTTGAGCTCCTCGCGCAACTTGTCGACCTCCTGGCCGCCTTTGCCGATGATCACACCGGGGCGTGCAGTGTGGATGGTCACGGTCACGAGCTTCATGGTGCGCTCAATGACAACGCGGGACATGCTGGCCTTGACCAGACGTGCACGCAAGTACTTACGGATTTTGTCGTCCTCGACAATCTTGTCGACGTAACTCTTGCCGCCGTACCAATTTGAGTCCCATCCCTTGATGAAACCGAGGCGATTGCCGGTGGGGTGTGTCTTCTGTCCCATTACTTCTTGAGGCTATCTACGATCATCGTGACGTGATTAGAACGCTTGCGGATGCGGTGTGCGCGGCCCTGCGGTGCAGGTTGGATGCGCTTGAGCATCCGGCCACTGTCCACCTTGACTTCACTGATGTAAAGACCGGCGTCTTCAGGGCGTGAACCCTCGTTCTTGGCTTCCCAATTGGCAATGGCCGATCGGAGCAATTTCTCCAGACGACCAGAAGCTTCCTTTTGGGTAAACTTCAAAATGTTCAATGCACTGACTACGTCCTTACCGCGGATGGTATCCGCCACAAGGCGCATCTTTCGAGGTGAAGTCGGGCAATCGTTCAGCTTGGCAATGGCGGTTTTATCCATCACCTCCTTGCGGGCTGCTGCTGCGTTTCTCTTACGGGCTCCCATAGCTTTGATGATTGGCGGCCGTCAACGACGTCCCTTGTCTTTTCTATTGTCAGCGTGACCGCGGAAGGTCCGGGTCGGCGAGAATTCTCCGAGCTTGTGACCCACCATATTCTCGGTAACGAACACCGGAATGAATTGGCGGCCGTTGTGAACGGCGATGGTCAAGCCGACGAAATCCGGCGTAATCATGCTAGAGCGACTCCAAGTCTTAATAACAGACTTCTTTCCGCTTTCCTGCATGGCCTCTACACGCTGCACGAGCTTGTAGTGGACGAAGGGGGGTTTTTTGAGCGAACGTGCCATGGCTTACTTCTTACGGCGTTCGATGATATACTGAGACGAATGCTTCTGCTTGTCGCGGGTCTTGAAACCCTTGGCAGGTATGCCATTACGGCTGCGAGGATGTCCTCCTGAGTTGCGGCCCTCACCACCACCCATGGGGTGATCGACAGGGTTCATCACAACACCACGGACGCGTGGACGGCGACCCAACCAGCGGCTGCGACCGGCTTTACCGGAAACTTGCTGGTTGTGCTCACTGTTGCCGACACTACCAATGGTGGCCAGGCAAGTCGTGAGGATCATCCGAACCTCTCCACTGGGCAACGCTATCACGGCATACTTGCCATCACGCGCCTTGAGTTGGGCTGATGATCCAGCAGAGCGGGCGATGTTCGCACCGCGTCCAGGATGGAGCTCGATGTTGTGAATCATGGTTCCCAATGGGATGTCCGAAAGGAACAGCGTGTTTCCCACTTCAGGCGCGGCTTTCTCACCGCTCATGATTTCTTGTCCGACCTGCAGACCCTCTGGAGCAACGATATATCGCTTCTCTCCATCTGCATACTGAACCAATGCGATGCGTGCACTGCGGTTGGGATCGTACTCGACGGTCAAAACCTCAGCAGCGATGCCGTGCTTGTTCCGCTTGAAGTCGATCACGCGGTACATCCGCTTGTGACCACCTCCACGGTAACGCATCGTCATCTTACCATCGTTGTTGCGACCCCCATTCTTCCGGAGCGGCTCCAACAGCGGCTTGTGCGGCTTGTCAGTCGTGATGCTGTCGAACTTCGACAACACCTTGTGCCTCATTCCAGGCGTAATCGGGTTGAACTTGCGTACTGCCATGTTTTCCCTTAGATGTTCTCGTAGAAGTCAATGGTCTCACCATCCGCGAGTCGGACGATGGCTTTCTTGTAACACTCGGAGCGTCCACGCAGGACACCCGTACGGGTGAAACGGCTGCGCACCTTGCCATCTACCCGCATGGTGCGGACAGCAGCTACAGTGACGCTATAGGTCTTCTCGACCGCGTCCTTAATCTCGGACTTGTTCGCGTCGTCGTTCACCACAAACCCGTAGGCATTGATGCGCTCGCTCTCGGCGGTCATCTTTTCGGTGATCAACGGCTTGATGAGAATGTTCTTCATGGCTCAGGCGGTGAGGATGCCAGTGATGACTTCGTGGGCGTTGTCCACAAAGACGATGTTCTGACAGTTCATGATATCGTAAGTGCTCAAGTCTCCTGCCGTCATAACACGGTGCTTGGGCAAATTGCGGCTGCTCAGGTACAGGCCTTCACTCTGCTCAGGAACCACGACCAAGGTCTTTTGGTTCTCCAAACCCAGCTTGCCAAAGGTGCCCAAGAGCTCCTTGGTTTTTGGGGCTTCCATAGCCAGACCTTTGACCACTCGGATTCCACCGTCCTCCTTGGCTTTGTATGCCAGGGCGCTCTTGCGGGCGAGCTTGGTCACCTTCTTGTTCAGCTTGATGTCGTACTTGCGGGGGCGGGGACCAAAGACATTACCACCACCAACAAAGAGGGGGTTCTTGATCGATCCAGCACGCGCACCACCGGTACCCTTTTGCTTCTTGATCTTCTTGGTTGAGCCCTGAATTTCAGCGCGCTCTTTGGTCTTGTGCGTTCCCTGACGCTGGGCAGCGAGATAACGCTTGACGTCTAGGTAGATCGCGTGATCGTTGGGCTCAATAGCGAAGACGTCGTCGCTGAGGTCAGCTTTCGAGGTCTTCTTGCCTTCGAGGTTGTATACGTCGACTTTCATGACTTTATCCTTGCGGCTTGCGAACGATGACAGTGGCTCCCTTGTGACCAGGAACGGCACCCTTAACAACGATGAGTCCTTCTTCAGACATGATTTTCAAGACCTGAAGGTTCTCGACCGTGACCTGAACGTTGCCCATCTGACCCGCCATGCGCATGCCTTTGTAGACACGGGCGGGGGTCGATGCCGCACCAATCGATCCGGGAGCACGCATGCGATTGTGCTGACCGTGGGTCGCTTGACCCACACCAGCAAAGCCATGCCTGCGCACAACGCCTTGGAATCCGCGGCCCTTGCTGGTGCCTACGACGGAGACGAATTCGCCTTCTTCGAAAACATCCTCAAGCTTCACCTCGTCTCCGGGGTTGTAGTCCTGTCCATAGCCAGCAAACTCAGCGAGGTGCTGCTTAGCGTTGACCTGGGCCTTTTTGAAATGACCTGCCATAGCCTTTGAGGTACGGTTGTCCTTGCGGTCACCGAATCCCACCTGCACAGCGTCATAGCCGTCCTTGTCTGCGGTCTTCACCTGGGTGACCACACAGGGTCCCACTTCAAGCACAGTGCAGGGAAGGCTCTTGCCCTCCTCGCTGTACATGCTGGTCATACCAACTTTCTTTCCAATCAATCCGGGCATATCCGTCAGACTTTGATTTCAACTTCAACACCGCTCGGCAACTCGAGGCGCATCAATGCGTCGACCGTAGCGGAAGAATTGCTGTAGATGTCGAGCAAGCGCTTGTAAGCACTCAGCTCGAACTGTTCACGCGACTTCTTATTCACGTGCGGCGAGCGCAACACGGTGTAGATGCGCTGGTGCGTAGGCAGCGGAATGGGACCACTGACGACAGCGCCTGTCGACTTGACCGTCTTGACGATCTTCTCGGCGGACTTGTCGACCAGGTTGTGGTCGTAGCTCTTCAGTTTGATGCGAATCTTCTGGGCCATCTGATACTCTAATTACTTGCCTTGAGCTTCTGCGATTACCGCCTCGGACACGCTGTTCGGGGCTTCTGAATAGTGACTGAACGTCATGCTGCTGTCGGCGCGACCTGAAGTCAGCGTCCGCAGGTCCGTCACGTATCCAAACATTTCACTCAGTGGCACTTTTGCCTTAATGACGGTCTTTCCACCGCGCTCGTCGGTGCCTTCGACCATGCCTCGGCGCTTGTTCAAGTCGCCAATAACATCACCCATGTTGGCTTCTGGGGTGCGAACCTCCAGGGCCATGATGGGCTCAAGAATTTTAGGATTGCAACTCTTCATGGCGTTGCGGTAAGCCATCTTGGCTGCAAGCTCGAAAGAGAGTTGGTCCGAGTCCACTGCGTGGAATGAACCATCGAGCAACTCCACTGCCATGCTGTCCATTGGATATCCAGCGAGAACACCTGTTACCATGGCGTCCTTGAATCCCTTCTCGACGGAAGGAACGAACTCCTTGGGGACGTTTCCGCCTTTTACAGAGTTCTTGAACACCAAACCTTCCTCCTCTGGAGTAGGTGATGGTCCAATGTTGATGATGATGTCGGCGAACTTACCGCGACCACCTGACTGCTTTTTGTAGACCTCACGGTGACGAACTTCACCGAAGATGGCCTCCTTGTATGCTACTTGAGGCTGACCCTGGTTGCACTCCACCTTGAACTCGCGGCGCAAGCGATCTACGAGAACGTCGAGGTGCAGCTCACCCATACCGGAGATGACGGTTTGACCGCTGTCTTCGTCTGTGTGCACGCGGAAGGTGGGATCCTCCTCAGAAAGCTTGGCGAGGCCATTGCCCAACTTGTCGATGTCTGCCTGAGACTTTGGCTCAATGGCGATACCGATTACTGGGTCGGGGAACGTCATGCTCTCCAACGTGATGGGGTGACCTTCTGAACACAAGGTGTCTCCTGTACGGATGTCCTTAAATCCAACTACCGCACCGATGTCGCCAGCTTCGAGCTGGTCGATGGGGTTCTGCTTGTTAGAGTGCATCTGGAAGATGCGGCTGATCCGCTCCTTTTTGTCAGAACGGGTGTTCTTCACGTAAGAGCCAGCAGGAAGGGTTCCAGAGTACGCGCGAACGAAGCACAACCGGCCAACGAAGGGATCTGTCGCAATTTTGAAAGCCAAACCAGCGAATGGCTCTTCCGGATCGCTGTGGCGAACCACCTGCTCCTCCTCATTGTCCGGGTTCATACCCACAATGTCACCAATGTCGTATGGTGAGGGGAGGTAGCGCATCACACCGTCCAGCATGGTCTGCACACCCTTGTTCTTGAATGCACTTCCGCACATCATGGGGGTGATGTCCATCGCGATGGTCGCCTTGCGGATCGCAGAAACCATCTCAGCCTCAGTGATGCTATCGGGATCCTCGAAATACTTCTCCATCAAAGTATCGTCCTGCTCTGCCACTGCTTCGACAAGCTTTCCACGGTACTCTTCGACCACGTCGACCAAATCCGCGGGAACAGGGATTTCAGTAAACGTCATGCCCTTATCGTCTTCGTTCCAAACCATGGCCTTGCCGGTCAGCAAGTCTACCACGCCTGTGAAGTCGTCTTCTGCTCCGATGGGAACCTGAAGTGGGACAGGGTTCGCGCCCAACATCTCGCGGATCTGCTCCAAAACATTAAAGAAGTCAGCTCCTGAACGGTCCATCTTGTTGACGAAACCGATGCGGGGCACTTTGTACTTGTCTGCCAGACCCCAGTTGGTCTCTGACTGCGGCTCTACACCAGAAACTGCACAGAACAGACCGACAGCGCCGTCCAAAACCCGCAAGGAACGCTCCACTTCTACGGTGAAGTCCACGTGTCCAGGGGTATCAATGATGTTAATCCGGTAATCTTGATCCTCGAACTGCCAAAAACAAGTAGTAGCGGCAGATGTAATCGTGATGCCGCGCTCTTGCTCCTGCTCCATCCAGTCCATGGTGGCTGCACCATCGTGCACCTCACCAATCTTGTGAGAAATGCCGGTATAGTACAAAATACGCTCCGTCGTGGTGGTCTTGCCAGCGTCGACGTGGGCCATAATGCCAATGTTGCGCGTGAAATTGAGGTCCCTTTTGGACATGATTTCGGAGGTGGTGTGGTGGTGGGTCGGGTCAGAAACGGAAGTGGGAGAACGCCTTGTTCGCCTCAGCCATCCGGTGGGTGTCTTCTTTCTTTTTGAAAGTGGCCCCCTCTCCTTTGTTGGCTGCAATGATCTCGGCCGCAAGGCGGTCTGCCATTGTCTTTTCGTTGCGAAGTCGTGCGTAGCTGATGATCCACTTCACGGCCATGCTGCGCTTGCGGCTGTCACGGATGGGATGGGGAATCTGGAAGGTCGCTCCACCAACACGGCGGCTGCGCACCTCTACATTGGGAGTAACAGCGTCAACAGCTGTCTTCCATTGCTCCAGGCCTTCTTCTCCTGTGCGCTCAGTGACTTTGTCAATGGCGGTATAGAAGATGTCAAAGGCAGTGCTCTTCTTGCCTTGGAGCATGAGATTGTTCACGAAATACGTTACGTCAGTATCGTTGAACCTCGGATCCGGGATCAGCGGATGCTTTTTTGCTTGTCTACGGCGCATGGCAGATTACTTCTTAGGTCGCTTGGTTCCGTACTTGGAGCGGCGCTGGTTGCGGCCTTCTACTCCTGCCGTGTCCAAGGCACCACGTACAATGTGATAGCGAACACCCGGCAAGTCTTTCACACGTCCTCCCCGAACCAGCACAATGCTGTGCTCTTGGAGGTTGTGGCCTTCTCCACCGATATAGGCATTGACCTCATTACCGTTGGTGAGGCGCACACGGGCAACCTTACGCATTGCGGAATTCGGCTTCTTTGGCGTGGTCGTATAAACCCTGACGCACACGCCCCTCCGTTGGGGACATGAGTCGAGCGCTGCGGACTTAGAGGTATACACCTTGTCCGTACGGCCTTTGCGGATCAACTGTTGGATCGTCGGCATTGCTTGTTAATGGCGTCGTTTTCAATCATTCAGGGACAAATAGCCCGCTGCCCCATTTTTCAACGGGGCTGCAAAACTACGGGAAATGCCGGGAATTCCAACACTCAATTGTGCAGTTCATTTCACTTCATGGCGTGGAGAGCGACAATGTGTTGGAAGCCAATCCCGCTACATTTGAATAATGGAGATGTTGGAAGGATTGAATGAGGCGCAAAAGGCCGCAGCAGGACAAGTAGAAGGACCCATGATGGTTGTCGCGGGAGCAGGTTCCGGAAAGACCCGTGTATTGACGCACCGTATCGCCCACCTCATCGACCAAGGGGTGGATCCATTCTCCATCTTGTCGCTCACGTTTACGAACAAGGCGGCCCGCGAAATGAAAGACCGCATTGGCCGCATCGTGGGGGATTCTGAAGCCCGCAACATATGGATGGGCACTTTTCACAGTGTCTTCGCCCGCATTCTGCGCATTGAAAGCGAGCGCATCAATTACCCCTCCAACTTCACCATCTACGACACGCAAGACAGCCGCAGCGTGCTCAAAGACGTCATCAAAGGGTTGGGGCTCGATGACAAACTGTACAAGCCCAATTCCATCCACAACCGAATTTCCGGGGCCAAAAACAATTTGATTGGTCCTGCCGATTACGCGCAGAACCCCGACATCACCGGAGAAGATCACCAAGCAGGCCGGCCGAGGATCGCAGAAGTCTATGCCGGCTATGATTCGCGGCTCAAGCGCTCAGGAGCGATGGACTTCGATGACCTCCTGTTCAAGACCAATGTTCTTCTTCGGGATTTTCCCGATCTCCTGCACAAGTACCAGCAGAAGTTTGGCTTCATCCTGGTCGACGAGTACCAAGACACCAACTTCGCCCAATACATGATCATCCGCCAGCTTGGCGCAGCGCGGGAAAACGTTTGTGTGGTGGGTGACGATGCGCAGAGCATCTACAGCTTTCGGGGGGCCAACATCCAGAATATTCTCAATTTTAAAAGGGACTATCCCGATTGCGTGGTCTACAAACTTGAGCAGAACTACCGCAGCACCAAAAACATTGTCGAAGCGGCCAACACCGTCATTGCCAAAAACCAAGACCAAATCCAAAAGGACGTTTGGACCGGCAACGACGAAGGCGACAAAATCGATGTGCACCGCGCACTGAGCGACAACGACGAGGGCAGTTTCGTCGCCGACGCCATCATGACGACCCGCACCCGAGAGCAGGCCGACAACAAAGATTTCGCCATCCTCTACCGCACCAATGCTCAGTCGCGCGCCTTTGAGGAACAGCTTCGGAAACGAAACGTGCCCTACCGCATCTATGGCGGCCTGAGTTTCTATCAGCGCAAGGAAATCAAAGACCTCATCTCCTATTTCAGATTGGTGGCCAACCCCACCGACGACGAAGGCTTCAAGCGCGTGGTCAATTATCCGGCCCGTGGCATTGGAAAAACATCCATGGACCGCCTGACGGTTGCTGCGTCCAATCACGATTGCGCGTTGTGGGAGGTGGTGAGTAACCCTTTGCGCAAACCTGACGATCTCAAGGGTGCCGCTTGGGGCAAACTCCAAGACTTCGCCACGATGATTGAAGGCTTTGCGACAAAGTTGGAAACGGCCACTGCTTTTGACCTCGGCCACCACATTGCCCAGCACACTGGATTGCTGCGGGACTTGCACAAGGACAAAACACCCGAAGGTGTGGCCCGCTATGAAAACGTGGAGGAATTGCTCGCGGGAATGAAGGAGTTCTCAGACCAAGTGGATCCCGCCAATCCGGACGCTGTGAACACCATGGCCGATTTCCTCGTGGACGTTGCGCTGCTGACCGATGCTGACCAAGACGATGGCGACGACAACAAAGTCTCTATGATGACCATCCATGCTGCCAAAGGTTTGGAGTTCCCCCACGTCTACATCGTAGGACTTGAAGAGAACCTTTTTCCCAGCCAGATGGCTTTGAATACCCGCGAGGAGCTCGAGGAGGAACGGCGGCTTTTTTATGTGGCCCTCACCCGGGCCGAAAAGAAAGCGACCCTGAGTTATGCCATTACGCGCTACCGCTGGGGTCAACTCCAACAGAATGAGCCGTCACGCTTCATAGAAGAGGTGGATGAGCGCTACTTGAACCTGCCCAAGGTGGATGCCCGTCGTTCTGAGCCCTTTGACTTCAATTCGGCCCGCAACTCCTTCTACAAACCCATGCCATCTGGACGCAAACCCGCATCCAGCGCCCCTGCCGCAAGCACCCCTCCTCGGCCCGGCATGCGCAAAGTCAAAGATGGCGGTCCCGCTGCACCTCCTTCCGCGGACACGGGTGAAATCCAACCCGGAACCGAGGTTAAACACGTCCGATTTGGCAAGGGCAAAGTGCTCAAGCTGGAAGGAAATGCCCCCAATGTCAAGGCCACCGTCTTCTTCCCTTCGGCTGGACAAAAGCAACTCTTGCTGAAATTTGCCAAACTGGAAATCATCAAATGATCAATCGGGGGATATGGTGGGTGCTGCCCTTTTTGCTTTTGGGCTGTGAGCGCAACAATGGAGCCATGGAGCTGCGCATTACCGGACAATCTGAGACACTGCCTGTTCAATCGCCCTTGACCGGGTGCGACTTTGCCCTCTTCGAGCGGTCAGTGCAAGACGGTGCACTCCAAGCCGAAACTGTCATTGGGGAATCAACATCAGATGATCTTGGGGCCTTTGAGGTGACCTTCCCTCGCAAGAGCAGTTACAGTCTGCGTTGGACCGCAGTGGCCCAAGATCACTTTCCCGCCGCCGGCACCCTGGACCCGGAGGACCTTTATCCCAACGTGCCTTTTGACCTGACAGTGGGACTGTATGCAGTGTGCACCCTGCACGTTCAGCTCGCCAGTGTTGCCCCGGAAGACTCCACAGACAATGTCCGTTTCAACTTGGGTGAAGACTTTGCCTGCGACTGCTGCCCCACCGATCAGGTCGTGCTCGAAGGAATCGGTGCCGATACAACGTGGCAGTGCCTGATGTACGGCGACCATTGGATGACCTATGGCGCCGACCTTGATGTGGCTTTGATCGGGCAACCAGACGGCCTCTTTGTGGACTCCGTGTTCTGCCCTGCCTTCGGTTCAGCCGAATTAAACCTCAATTGGTAATGCCGGCAGAAGCCCACCACTTTGTCACACCCCGCACTGCGCGCTACTGGACGGCTGGCCCCCCGCCAGCAGAAGCCGTGGGCACGCTGTATGTCTTGCATGGCTATGGCCAGCTGGCAGAGTTCTTTGTGCGCAAATTTCAGCGTGCTGCCGATGCGGGTTGGCACATTGTAGCCCCCGAGGGCGGGCACCGGTTCTACCTCAAGGGAACTTCTGGGCGGGTCGGAGCAAGCTGGATGACCAAGGAAGACCGGCTGTCCGACATCGCTGACTACGTGGCCTTTCTAGACGCCTTACGCGCACGCACTGATGGTGATGAGCCCCAAGGGCGTCAGGTGCTGCTCGGGTTCTCTCAAGGTGTGGCCACGGCGCTGCGGTGGCTGGCATTGGGCCAAAGACCGATCCACTCTTGGCATGGTGTTGTCGCCCACAGTGGTGTCCTTCCCCCTGACCTGCCCAAGGGCAACCCGGCCTTTTTAGACGCCCCGCACCTTCATCTGGTTGCCGGAACAGAGGACCCTTACATCTTGGACCCTGAAGCAGGGTTCCGCTCCTCCATGCAGGGATGGCTGGATTCTGGCGGTCAGGCCAACCAAGTGACCCACCACACCTTTCCCGGCGGTCACACTGTAGATGCAGATGCGGTTCAGGAAGTCCTGGCCCACATCCGCAAAACGCTGTGATTCACTTAATTTCGGCCCATGATCCGATTCACCCGTTCCCTCACCAGCCTTGTAGCTGGTGCCATGTTTACCGCCTCGCTTGTCAGCTGCGCTGGCGGCGCAGAAACAGAGGCCGCTCAAGACGACGTGCTGGACACCACCTCTGAGGTGGTCTCAGCAGAATTCCCCGGCGGCGCTGCCGAAGTCATGAACTTCATCGCTGGAGAAGTCACCTATCCCGAATCCGCTCGGGAAGACGCCGTCGAAGGCAAAGTATTTGTTGAGTTTACCATCGACGAAAATGGAGCCGTGACCAACGCCCATGTCATCGAACCCTTGCACCCTGCATTGGACAGTGCTGCCGTAGCCGCTGCTATGGCCATGCCAAACTGGGCCCCAGCCACCAAAGAAGGAAAGGCCATTGCTACCACCATCACGCTTCCCGTGATGTTCCGGCTGTAAGAACGATACGCCTGCAACAAAAGGTGGCCCTAGGATCTTGTGTCCTTGGGCCACCTTTTCATTGGGGGCCGCGTTAACTTCCTGCCCTGAAACCTGTACAAATGATCTTGCAAGATTTCTTTCCCTCGTTGCGCCAAGGCTTTGCTGCATCTGCAGTGCTCTTGGTTTGTTCTGCCTCAGCCCAGAGGTTTGACACTCCCCTCTCTCACGGCATCGATCCGCGAGAGGCGGCTTTTTATGAAGCCAACCCTTACCCCGCCTTGACTTCCCGAGGAGAAACCACCCCGCCGGAATTTGACAACCTCCGCACCATGGCTGAGTGGGAAGAGATCGAAATCTTGTGCGTAGGCTGGGAGGGCTACAGTGCCATCGAAAAACAGATCGTCGTCAATGCGGCGCAGCAATGTGAGGTCATCGTCCTGACCGAGGATGCAGGCTACGTGGAAGACTACATCACCTCCAGCAACAATGGGGGTGCAGCTGCGTCGATGGACAACATCACGCTCTTGGAAGTCCCTCTGAACACCGTTTGGATCCGCGACTATGGCCCCAATACCGTTTACGGCAACGGAGTTGATGACCGCATCATCGTAGACTGGCTGTACAACCGACCACGACCAGACGACGATGTTGCACCACAAGTCATCGCCGACCACATGGGCATCGACGTCTATGAAACCACAGCCGAGCCTTACGAGTTGATGAACACGGGGGGCAACTTTATGAGCGACGGTTTTGGAATGGGCTTTGCATCCGACCTCATCGGGGACGAAAACTCAGGCGGCTCTACCTGGTGGGGCACCCAATTTCCCGATCAAAGTGCCGAAGAGATTGAAGACATTCTCGCTGATTTCATGGGACTGCATACCTATGTCCGCATGGAAAACCTCCCCTTCGATGGCATTCACCACATCGACATGCACATGAAGTTGCTCGATGAGGAGACGATCTTGATGGCGGAGTATCCCGAAGGTCTGGCCGACGGCCCACAGATCGAGGCCAACCTCGAGTATGTGCTGTCCAACCACACCAGCAAATGGGGCACCCCCTTTGACGTGGTGCGCATCCCCTCACCGCCGGAGCCCGGATGGGGAGGTGGCTTCCCCGATGAAGGAGGCGATTACATGACCTACACCAACTCGGTGTTCGTCAACAACACCATCTTACTCCCTACCTATTACGAAGAGTATGACACCACTGCCATCGCCATATATGAGCGTGAGCTTCCCGGATACAACGTGGTGGGCATCGACTGCAACCAGATCATCTCGGCCAGTGGTGCCATCCACTGCATCACCCACAGTGTGGGTGTGGAAGACCCCATGCTCATCAGCCATCAGCCGCTCGATGACACGGAGGACTCTGTGAACCCCTACCCTGTTGAGGCCTTGGTTCAGCACCGCTCTGGCATTGACAATGCCAAGCTTTTCTGGCGGGTCGCCGGTGAGACAGACTACAGCGAAGTGGCCATGACAGCCGCTATGGAAGACATGTGGAACGCCGACATTCCAGCGCAACCGGAGGGCACTGTCGTGCAGTACTACATCGAAGGCACTTCGGTCAGCGGCAAGGTGCAGGACCGCCCCATGCCCGCTCCCGAAGGCTACTGGCAATTCAGGGTGGGCGAAATTGCTGTCAATGGAATCTCCGGGGCATCGAGCTTTGCTGGCTTTCAACCCGCTTTCCCCAATCCCGCATCGGCCATCACTTGTGTGCCAGTGGAGCTCAAAACTGCCGCTACAGGCCGGTTGGTCCTGCGGGATGCTTCAGGACGGTTGATTTCCACGCTGTTTGAAGGCCAGCTCCCCAGCGGTCTGTCCAAGTACTTCTTGGATGCAGCTACACTGCCTGCAGGCGCCTACGTTCTCCACCTCCAACTCGAGGGACGGGGCACCTGGTCCCAACGGCTGATGGTCCGCTGATCCAGCCACTTCAGATCATGAAAAAGGCGGCCTTATCGGGCCGCCTTTTTCAATGAAGGTCATTTCGGACTCAGTCGCGGCGCCCCAGCAGGCGCAGCAAAAAGAGAAAGAGGTTGATGAAATCGAGGTAGAGGCTCGTGGCGCCCAGCAGGGCCAGCTTCTTGCCGTGCTCACTGCCGTATTCGACCCCTGCAGCAATCCGCTTCAGCTTCTGGGTATCATAGGCGATGAGGCCTGTAAAGATCAATACGCCCAGCACGGAAATGCCAAAGTCGAGGGCCGATGACCCCAAGAACCAATTGACCACCATGGCCATCAAAATGCCCACAACCGCCATCATCAAAATGCTGCCAAAGCGGCTGAGGTCTGTAGAGGTGGTGTACCCAATGATGGACATCACCAGAAAGGTGCCTGCTGTGATGCCGAAGACCTGCGCGAGGCTGCCCATGCTGTAGACGATAAACACGCTGCTCAGCGATGCCCCCATGGTGGCGCTAAATGCCACAAACAACATGGCAAGGGAAGCGGCGCTCAAGCGCTGCAAACCAAAGTTCATGGCCAAGATGAAGCCGAGGGGGGCCAAGGTGACCACCCATCCCAACATGCTCATGCCGCCCATTTCATTGTAGAGCATGGTAATGGCGCCACTGCTGGCGAAATACCATGCCATAGCCGCCGTGATGGCAAGCCCACCTGCCATCCACCCGAAGACGCCATTCATGAAGGCGCGCTCATCGGAAACGATGGGGGCCGTGCCCGAAAAACCGGAAGTGTTGTTGTTCCCGCCAAAAATGCGGGGAGGGTCTTGATTCGACATGCACGCAAATTGCGCAATTCCGATGGAATCAGGCGCCCTTGGTGTCGATCAATCGCATGAATTCCTTGCGCGTTTTGGAATCGTTGAGAAATGACCCTGTGAAAGCGCTTGTCGTCGTCAGGCTGTGTTGCTTCTCAACACCCCGCATTTGCATGCACAAATGACGGGCCTCAATGACCACCGCGACCCCCTTGGGCTCGAGGGTATCCTGGATGCAATCTCTGATCTGGCGGGTCAGCCTTTCTTGGACTTGCAGGCGACGGGCAAAGACATCTACAACCCGCGGGATTTTGCTTAAACCGGTGCTGCGGCCTTGTGGCAAGTAGGCCACATGGGCCTTCCCCAAGAAGGGCAACATGTGGTGCTCACAGAGCGAGAACACCTCAATGTCCCGAACGATGACCATCTCTTCACAGTCTTCTTGAAACAGGGCCGACCGCAAAATGGCTGCAGGGTCTTGTCCCTTGCCTTGGGTCAAGAAAGCCAACGCCTTGGCGGCCCTCTCCGGTGTCTTCTGCAATCCTTCGCGGTCTGCGTCTTCACCTGTGGCGGTCAATATGGCCCGGTAATGCGCCGCCATGTCTCCAATGGCGCGCTCGTCATAAATGTCCTCTCTTCGGTACAACGGCATGGCCTGCAAGGTACGCCCGGGGAGCGCCTTACTCGCCTCCGTAGTAGTCCGCGTAGTTGTTTTCCGTTTCATACAAACGGATGTGGTGCAGCTTGCAGCCTGTTTGATTGATGGGCTCCTCCAATTGCTCCCAAATCGCCATGATCAAATTCTCTGTAGAAGTGAGGACACCCTTCATCCAGGGCACATCCAAGTTCAGGTTGCGGTGATCCAAAGGCTCCTCTACATGCTCCTTGATGATGTCCCGCAAATCCTTGAGGTCCATACAATAGCCGGTTTCTGCTGCAGGCACACCTTTGATGGTAACGTGCATTTCGTAGTTGTGGCCGTGCCAATTGGGATTGGCACATTTCCCGAAGATCTCGAGGTTCCGCTCCTGGGACCAATCGTCGTTCCACAGTTTGTGGGCAGCATTGAATCGGGCGCGGCGGGTGACGTAAACGTATTTCATAGCGTGGGGCGCGAAGGTACCTTCGCACCATGATTACCATTACAGGGGCCGCTGGGTTCATTGGAAGTGCACTTGTGGCCCGTCTTCATGCGGATGGATTCAATGATCTTGTCCTCGTGGACGACTTTAAGGCCAGGCCAGACAAGGCGCGGAACCACGAAAACCGTCCGTGCACCGCCCGTGTAGACCGTCAAGATTTCCCGCAATGGCTGCGCGCCAATGAAGGACAGGTGCAGTTCGTATTTCACTTGGGAGCAAGGACAGACACCACGGAACAAGACCGCGGCATTTTTGACCAACTGAACCTGTCCTACAGCCAGGAAATCTGGCGACTGTGTCACGAATTCGGTTTGCCCATGGTCTATGCTTCGAGTGCCGCTACTTATGGTGGTGGGGAGCAGGGGTACTCCGATGACCACGCAGGTGTCGGGCGCCTCAAGCCCCTGAACCCCTATGGCGACAGCAAACAGCAATTTGACCTCTGGGCCTTGGGTGAAGCAGAAGCGGGGCGCGCGCCCTATTTCTGGGCAGGGCTCAAGTTTTTCAACGTCTATGGGCCCGGGGAGTATCACAAAGGCAGGATGGCCTCGGTCGTCTTTCATGCCTTCAATCAAGTCAAGGCCACCGGAGGCATGAAGTTGTTTCGCAGCCACCGCGACGGTTACGCAGATGGAGAGCAGCTCCGAGACTTCGTCTACGTGCGTGATGTGGTTGACGTTTGCCAATGGCTCATGCACCACCGCAAGGACAGTGGATTGTACAACCTCGGATCGGGCCAAGCGCGTTCTTTCTTGGACCTCACCCGCGCGACTTTTGACGCCATCAGTGCACCACACAACATCGGCTTCATAGATACCCCAGCAGATATACGGGATACTTACCAGTACTTCACTGAGGCAGACCTAAGCAAACTGCGCAGCATCGGGTATGACCGCACCATGACTTCACTCGAAGAAGGCGTGACCGAATACGTACAGGAATTTTTATTGAAGGACGCTGTCCTCTAAGGATCAGTTCTTGGGATCCAAGTCTTTGGCCATGCTCAGAAGCTCTTCCCTGGCGTGTTCAAGGCGGTTCTTGAGCTCTTCCATGCGCTGGCGCTCCTGCAATGCTTGGCGCAGTTGGCGCTTTGCGCCGTCAATGGTGTAGCCTTTCTCTTTGAGGAGATCGTGCAAGACCGCCACGATTTCAATGTCCCGAACCGTGTAAGCGCGTTTGCCGCTCCCTTGCTTTTTGGGGTCCAAGGCAGGAAACTCCTTCTCCCAATAGCGAAGCAGGGACTGATTGACGCCGAATTTACCGGCGACTTCCGAAATTGTCCAATACCGCTTGGTTGCCATGGCCTTGCAAGATGCGCAAGCCAATGTAGCGCACCAAAAAAACCGAGAAATCAGTCGAAGCTTTGGTTCGCATTCTCTGAAGCATCGAGCAACTGCTCGTACTGTTCAGGCGACAAATCATTGAAATAATAATGGGCAGGGTTGACCCTCTTCCCTTCCTTAAACACCTCGTAATGAAGGTGTGGCGCCACTGAAGTTCCCGTCGACCCGACCAAACCAATGACCTCACCGCGCTCGACGCGTTGGCCCCGACGCACCAAAATCTTGGACATGTGCGCATACAAAGTTTCGTGTCCGAACCCGTGCCGTATCCGCACATGGTGACCATAACCGTTGTATTTCTTCTTCACTTCCACCACTTCGCCGTCACCCGTGGCAAAAATCTCCGTTCCGGTGGGCGCCGAAAAATCCATGCCCCAGTGCATTTTCCGCACCTTGTAAATGGGGTGGATCCTGTATCCATAACCACTGGCCATCCGCTTCAAGTCGCTGTTGCGGACAGGCTGAATCGCCGGAATGCTCTTGAGCAACTCCTCCCGGTTCTCCGTGAGGTCCATCAACTGATTGAAGCTCTCGCCTTGGGCCAACATCCGACGCTCCAACTCGGCAATCTGCTCCCGCAACACGATGACCTGCTCACTTTGCTCCAATCCGCGCAGTTCACGATAGCGGTCGGCACCACCAATGCCCGGGTTCCTCAGGTGCTCGGGATAGGGCTCGGCACCAAAAATGTTCCTGTAGATGGACTCGTCGCGTTCTGTGAGCTCTGCCAATGCACCTGTCATGCCTGCGACCTTGTCCTCCATCATGGCTGTTTGACCTTCGAGGAAATCAATTTGCTGCTGCTGACGCCGCACTTTGGGACTCTCGAAATACTGGTCAAATACCATCACCGCTCCGACGGCAATTCCCACCACCATCACACAGCGTTTGAGCAACCACAGCACATAATCCCGGGCCGTAAACGGAATGGCTTCCGTCCGGAGTTGGGACTTGTTGAAACGGATATGATGCTTCTTCATGTGAAAAATAGCGGTGCGAAAGTAGTCGAAAGTTGCTACTTTCACAATCGGAAACCCCCGTCATTCGCGGGTTTCACAATCACTACCACGAACAAGAGCGTGTGAATAACGCTCCTGAATACGACCTATGGACGCCGTTGCCATCCGCCAGACCTTCCTTGACTTCTTCCGCGAGAAGGCCCACGAAATCGTGCCTTCTGCCCCGATGGTGCTCAAGGACGACCCTACTCTGATGTTCACCAATGCGGGCATGAACCCGTTCAAAGATGTCTTTCTGGGCAACCGACCAGCCAAGGCTCCCCGTGTGGCGGACACCCAAAAATGCCTGCGCGTCAGTGGCAAGCACAACGACCTCGAAGAAGTCGGCGTGGACACCTACCACCACACCATGTTCGAGATGCTCGGCAATTGGTCGTTCGGGGATTACTTCAAACAAGAAGCCATCGACTGGGCTTGGGAATTGTTGACCGACCGTTATGGCATCGATCCGGACCGTTTGTACATCACCGTGTTTGAAGGCGACGCCAAGGACGGCCTCGGTCTGGACCAAGAAGCCCTCGACATTTGGCTCAAGCACGTGCCTGCCGAGCGCATCTTGAAGGCGGACAAGAAAGACAACTTTTGGGAAATGGGCGAGACAGGGCCGTGCGGTCCATGCTCTGAGGTTCACGTCGACATCCGCTCTGCCGCAGACCGAGCGGCTGTGTCTGGAGCCGACCTCGTCAACCAAGATCACCCTCAAGTGATTGAAATTTGGAACCTGGTCTTTATGCAGTTCATGCGGAAGGCCGATCAATCCCTTGAGCCGCTTCCCGCCCAGCACATCGATACAGGCATGGGCTTTGAACGCCTGGCTGCAGTGCTCCAAGGCAAGCAGTCCAACTACGACACGGATGTCTTCCAACCCCTCATCGGAACGCTTTCAGAAGCATCAGGCAAGCCCTACACAGGTGGAGACGACAAGGTCAACGTGGCATTGCGTGTCTGTGCCGACCACGTGCGTGCGGTGGCTTTTTCCATTGCCGATGGTCAGCTGCCTTCCAACGCAGGTGCAGGCTACGTCATTCGCAGGATTCTTCGCCGTGCGGTTCGCTATGGCTACAGTTTTCTCGAACTGGACTCCCCCTTTATGCACACCTTGGTCCCTGTGCTTTCCCAGCAAATGGGGGACTTCTTTCCAGAATTGCGACAACAAGAAGGGCTCATTGCCAAGGTCATCCGGGAAGAGGAAGAAAGCTTCTTGCGCACCTTGGACAATGGCATTGGCCTGCTCGATGAGCGCATCGGGCAGGGCAGCACATTGTCGGGAAAGGACGCCTTTGAGCTCTATGATACATTCGGTTTTCCCATCGACCTGACCGCGCTCATTTGCGGAGAAAAAGGGGTAGAGGTGGACCATACCGGTTTTGAAGCCGCATTGTCCCAGCAGAAGGAACGCTCGCGCGCTGCAGGCAAGATGGATGCTGGAGATTGGACGGTACTCGAAGACGATAAAATCGAAGAATTCGTGGGGTACGACCGCACGGAAGCCGGAGTCCGCATCACGCGTTACCGCGAGGTCAAAGTCAAGGACAAGACCCGCTATCAATTGGTGTTTCACCTCACCCCGTTCTACCCAGAGGGTGGCGGACAAGTGGGCGACTCTGGGGTCTTGGTTCATGCCGGAGGCGAAAAGACCCCCATCTTGACCACGCGCAAGGAGAATGAGCTCATTCTTCACATCACCGACCGGCTGCCCTCGGACCTCACCGGGCCTTTCAAGGCGCACGTCGACGCCACCAAGCGCCGCGACACCACCCTCAACCATACCGCTACCCACCTGCTTCACGAGGCCCTTCGCGATGTGCTGGGAACCCACGTCGAACAGAAGGGCTCGCTGGTAAAGGATGCCGCTTTGCGCTTTGACTTCAGCCACTTTCAAAAGGTCTCCGATGAAGAGATTCAAGAGGTAGAGCGCAGGGTCAATGCCGCCATCCGCGAAAACCGCCAACGGGACGAACGGCGCAATGTCCCGCTCGAAGAAGCGCGGCAGGCTGGTGCCATGATGCTCTTTGGTGAGAAATATGGCGATACGGTCCGCATGATTGGATTTGGTCCGAGCGTGGAACTCTGTGGAGGCACCCACGTGGGCGCTACCGGTGAAATCGGTCTGTTCCGCATCAGTTCAGAGGGCGCGGTAGCCGCCGGCATTCGACGGATTGAAGCTGAGACTGGCCCTCGGGCTTATGACGCCATCACCTCCGAGCGGGAGGTGTTGCGGCGCACAGGCGAAATTCTGAAGCAACCCGCCGACTTGGTTAAAGCGGTGGAAGAGCTCAAGGCCACGGTGGCAGGTTTGCAGAAAGAAGTCGAAGGACACCGCAAGGCCCAAGCTGGCGCATTGAAAAAGACCCTCTTGGGAGAAATTGAACGCCCAGGCGGACCTGGCACCCCAGGAATGCTGGTCAAGGAAGTCCCATTAGATGCAGGAGCGGTAAAGGACATCGCCTTTCAACTCAAGGCTGAGGCCGCGCCATTGTTCGCAGTACTGGGGAGCAAAGCTGGAGGAAAGCCCACCTTGACCTGCTTGATTACAGAGGAATTGGCTCAGGAGAAGGACTGGAATGCGGGGCAATTGATCCGCGAACTGGCACGCCACATCCAAGGTGGAGGAGGCGGACAGCCCTTCTTTGCAACGGCTGGTGGCAAAAACGCCGAAGGAATGGCAGATGCCCTGGCAGCCGCCAAGGCCTTGTTTGAAGGATAAAGTACTGGGCAGGCCCTCGGTCACCGACAGGTCCTACTGAGTCTTAAGCAAAAGCTGTGCTTGTGTTCTTCTCGTAGACCGGGCCCTCGTAGTCTTCGCTGTACGCCAACCCTAAGTTCAGTACATAAAAAGCATTGAACAGGACCACCAGCACATAGTCCAACCAATGGGTCTTGCCGAAGCTCTGTGCAAGCTCGATGAACCAGCGGGCCACGAAATAAACGTTGGCTCCTGGCACCAATACCCACAAGGCGTGTGAATCTGGACGGCCTACAATGCGCATCAAAGCGACCAAATTCAGGCCGGGAACAAGGGCGTGCCAGAAAGGCTGACCCGCTTTGTCATAGAGGCGGGCAGCACCTGAGGCTGCGATCATACCCAAGAAGACGATAAGTACGGCGCGTTGATTGATATCCATGAGAAAGAAGGTTGCTCTTGCAACATAGACGGTGTACTTGGTACATGGTTGCCTCCAACGAACTCCTCATCAACAACTTGACCTTGATGAAGGCCTTGTTTTCAAGAAATCAGAGGCCCGAAACATGACGCTTGACATCCTCTGCCGTCACTTCTTCCCCGCACAGGATGACCAGGCGTTCAACCACATTGCGCAACTCTCTGATGTTGCCCGTCCAAGGGGCATTGGAGAGGGCTTTCAAGGCCTCCTTTGAAAACACAGGGGCCGCGACCCCGAGCTCATCAGAGACACCGCCCAAGAAGTGATCGACCAACAGTGGCACATCGGTGCTGCGCTCTGCCAGAGACGGCACCCGGATGGGGATGACGTTGAGCCTGTGAAACAGATCCTCGCGAAACCGCCCCTCCACAATTTCCGTGGCCAGGTCTTTGTTGGTTGCGGCCAGCACCCTCACATCGACCTTGATGTTCTTGTCTCCGCCAACGCGTTGGATGACGCGTTCTTGTAAGGCCCTCAGCATCTTCGCCTGGGCCGACAGCGCCATGTCTCCTATTTCATCGAGAAAGAGCGTACCGCCTTGGGCCTGCTCAAACCTCCCTTTCCGTTGCTTGACCGCACTTGTAAAAGCGCCCTTCTCGTGACCAAAGAGTTCTGACTCGATCAGTTCCGAGGGTATGGCCGCACAGTTCACCTCGACAAACGGGGCCCCACTCCGCTCACTCATGGCGTGGATTTTCCTGGCCACGACCTCCTTACCCGTGCCGTTGGCACCCGTGATCAGCACACGTGCATCGGTGGGTGCCACTTTGGCCACCACAGATCTTATTTCCTCAAGGGCAGGACTTTGTCCAACCATATCCACGCCCCCTTTTTTGCGCTGGCGCTGGCGCAAAACGACCGTCTCTTTGCGCAACTCTTCGCGGTCTGTTGCATTGCGCAAGGCCACCAATACGCGGTTGAGGTCCAAGGGCTTTTCAATGAAATCATAGGCCCCAGCCTTGAGGGCTTGCACCGCCAATTCTACAGAGCCGTGCCCCGTCATCATGATCACGGGCGTCTCCACACCTTTCAAGGCCAAGGCCTCTACCACCTCAATGCCGTCCTTTCCTGGCATTTTGACATCACAAAACGCCGCATCAAACTTTCCTGCCAGCAAGGCCTTGAGTCCTGCGTTTCCATCCTCTGCTTCTTCGATCACATGCTGCTCATACTCGAGGATGTCGCGAAGGGCGTGTCGGATGAGACGTTCGTCGTCAATGATGAGGATGCGGGCCATGTGGCGAATATCGGTTGTGCAGGGGCACGAACCACCCCAATGCTCACCCCAAGAGAGGGCGCCAGCCTTCCAAAGCAGCCAGGCCAGGCTCTCCTAAGTGCCCAGCAGAGGTCTTTTCAGACGACAAGGCGGCGCCGTGCACCAATGCCCCTTCTGCCAAAGTGTGCCGAGATCGGTACACCCTATCAATCGAGCTGAAGCTTTGGAGCAGGTGATCAATCAACACGCACGCCACACTGATGTATGGAATGCGGTCCGGGTGCATGCCCTCGACCAGATGTAAATCCGCTTTGGACGCGGCGGCCAAAGCAAGACAACGGGCGCTCAAGACCTCTGTATTGAAAGCATCTGCGACCCTTGGATTTTTCCAAGGAGCAGAGGAGTCCTCTAAGGTCATCAGGGTATTGAACGCCCCTGAGGTCCCCACCATGATTTGTGGTGGGTGGGCGCTGACCGATTGCAAGACAGGCGCGATGGCACCATCCACGATGCGCCGCATGGACGAAATGTCCTGCTGGCTCAAGGGGTCCTTGGGCTTGATCCAATCTGTGAGCCTGGCCACTCCTAAATCCACACTCCAACGGCCGAGGATTTGTTCCTGTTTCCAATGGATGAGTTCCACGCTGCCTCCACCAATGTCTACCGTCAAAACGGAATGCGAACCCTGTGCCTCTGGGGACAAGGTATCCTTGACGCCCAAGTGAATCCACTCTGCCTCCGCTTGACCATCGACCACCTCAATGTGCCACCCCCGTTCGGCTGCAGCGGCCACAAACTGCGGCCCGTTGGATGCGTCACGCAGTGCACTGCACCCAAAAGCCCGCACCTGGTCTACACTGTAATTCTTTGCGGTATCGGCAAAAGCCCCCAGCACATCGAGCCCCCTTCTCACGCGTTGGGGAGACAAACGTCCGCTGCGAAAACTGTCGCGTCCGAGCCTTACAAAACGGTGTTGTCGGAAGACGGTCTCCCATGAGCCGTCTTTTGCATCTGCTATATGAAGCGTGAACGTATTTGTACCGCAATCCACCACTCCGAGGCGGGTGCGTCGCTCACTTTCCATGGCCCCTGATCCATTGGAGCAACAGGGTCCATCCCGTGGATTTTCCGGTGTGCAGCACCCCATAGCGGTAAGCGCGTCCGGCCAGACCCAAGACCAGTCTTGCACTCAACATGAGCAGCACCCAAGACAGGACCACTTCCCACCATGCTACACCCACCGCCACGCGCACAAGCATGATGACGGGAGATGTCAAGGGAAACCAACTGAGCCAGGTCAGCGCACCCATTTCTGGATTTGCCATGGCTCCACTGCCGATGATGTATGCGAACATCAGGGGCATGATGATGGGCATGACCATGCCTTGGCCCTCCTGTTCCGATTGAACCGAACCTCCAACGGCAGCATAGATGCTCCCATACAGCAGGTACCCCCCTACGAAGAACCCGATGGTCGAAATCACCATCAATGTCCAATTGATGTCCAGCAAAATGGCGGTGAGCTCATTCTCTGCCATGGCGGTGAGCAAGTCGGTAGGGACTTCACCTTGTCCTGGAATGGACGCCCCCAAGGCGCCACTGTCGAAGGCAAACTGAAACACAGAAAATGCCAAGGTGGAGAGCACAGTCCAAGCCATAAGCTGTGTCAATGCCACCGCCCCCATGCCAATGACCTTGCCGAGCAGAAGCTCTTCGGGGCGCACGGCTGCAATCAGCACTTCGACCACCCGGTTGGACTTTTCCTCCACCACACTGCGCAGGATCACGCCTCCGTATACCGCCAACACCAGAAACAACACAGCGCTGAATAAAAAGCCAATGGTCCCTCTGATTTCCTCGCCACCGCCATCCACACGAGCGCCGTCGTCGTTGGCATCTCGGTCGATCAATTTGAGGTCAAACTTGAGCCGTTGGTAGGCTTGCCAATCCAACTCTGTACTCCCCAGTACACGCGCATGCTCCATGGCCTTGCTGAGGTCTCGCTCAATGTTTCGCTTGGCCGTCATGCCCGGCGACTTGTCATACACCAGATAGCCGGCCTGATTTTGCAGGACAGCTGCATCGTATTCCACGAGCACTGTGACTCCTTCTTCCAGCCAAACACTGTCTGCAGGTGCCTCTCGTGTAAACCGGTATGAGAGCTTTTCGCGCTCCGGAAAACACCCTGGACAGCGGGGCACCGCCTGACCACTGCCAGGGTCAATGCGCGAAATCAGCCCTGGAGCATCTTCCACCAAAACCACATTCGAAGTATCTGTAGCCTGGGTGAGCAAGACTGTACCGGCCAGAATCCCCACAGCCAAAAAAGGCATGAGCAGCGTCCCGATGAGAAAGCTGCGTTTGACCACCCTTGTGCGCCACTCCCGTGCGATGACAGCGCCGATTAATCCGCCCCTCATCGCGGTCCTGAAGTTTCGGCCGCTGAGCGGTCCACGGCTTGGATAAACAAAGACTCCATGGTCGGGCGGATTTTCACGAACTCGATGACTTCTACCGCTTCGCCCAAGGCATGCAAGAGCTGGCCTGGACGCCCACCATCGCGCAGCCGCAAATGGGCACGACGCAGACCCTCAGTGGCTTCCTCTGAAATGCCTTCGAGGTGACCGAGTGTACCCAGTGCATTGGTAAAGGCAATGTCATTGCCTTTGAAGACCACATCTTGTTGGCCAGACCAACCGGCCTCCCGCAGGGCATCGGCGCCTCCGGAGAGCACCACCTTTCCACCGTTTAACATGACCACTTCATCGCAGAGACGCTCCACGCTGGGCATGTCATGGGTGGACAAGAGTATGGAAGTTCCACCTGCAGCCAACGCCCTCACCTCATCGACAATGCGCCGGGCATTGATGGGGTCAAATCCGCTGAGGGGTTCATCGAGGATCAACAACCCTGGGTCGTGCACCACGGTGCAGATGAACTGGATCTTTTGGGCCATCCCTTTCGAGATGTCTGTGACTTTTTTGTCCCACCACCCTTCGACTTCGAGCTTTTCAAACCAAAGCTTCAAGGCATTCACAGCGTCGGACTTGGCCATGCCCTTCAATCGGGCAAAGTATACCGCTTGGTCGCCCACGCGCATGTCCTTGTACAAACCGCGTTCCTCGGGGAGATAGCCAATCCCGCGCACCGCCTCCCTGCTCCAAGGATGACCTTCGAGTTGAATGGAGCCCGCATCGGGTTCCACAATGCCCATGATGCTCCGAATGAGCGTGGATTTTCCTGCGCCATTCGGCCCAAGCAAACCGACAATGGCCCCCTTGGGCACACCGAAGGAAACCCCGTCCAATACGCGCTGTGCCCCAAAAGACTTCTCGAGTTGTGATATGGAGAGCGCGGTGGTCATCGATCAGCTAAACATGTCCCTCACCCGATCAAAGAATCCTTTTTCTCGTGGATCTGGAGACGGTTGGAAATTCGGGGCTTCCCTCCAGCTTTCCAAAGTTGAGCGCTCCTCAGAGGTCAATTCTTGTGGCGTCCACACGTTGAGGTTCACCAACAGATCTCCGCGTCCATAACTGTCCACAGAAGGCATGCCCTTGCCCTTGAGCCGGACAATCTTGCCCCCTTGGGTTCCCGCCTCGACCTTGATTTTGGCCTTTCCACTGAGCAAGGGGATTTCCACACTCGCCCCCAGCGTCGCTTCAATGAAGGAGAGGTGGTGGTCGAGGTGCAGGTTGCGCCCATTGCGGGTAAACTGATCGTGATCGAGCTCCCGGATTTGCACATGCATGTCACCAGGAATGCCGCCGGCAGGAGCCGCGTTGCCTTTTCCGCGAAGGTTGAGCTGCATGCTGTCCTCGACCCCAGCGGGGATTTCAATGTCGACAATGGACTCTTCACGGCGCAAGCCATGTTCATCTGCATCCTTGGGCTTGGACTTGACGCCCTTTCCCAAACCTCCGCAAGAAGGGCAGGTAGAGGCCGTTTGCATTTGGCCCAAAATGGTGTTGGTCACCCGGCGAACCTGTCCCGTACCACCGCAGGTATTGCAGGTGTCGTATTCGACGCCTTCAGCCTGAACCAATCGGAACACCTTGACCTTTTTGGTCACGCCTTCCGCAATTTCTTCGAGGGTCAGTTGCACTTTAATGCGCAGGTTGGACCCCTTGGTGCGGCGTGGCCCACGGCTTCCGCCGCCGCCAAAAGCATCTCCAAAACCACCGCCAAAAATGTCTCCGAACTGGCTGAAGATGTCATCCATGTTCATGCCACCACCTCCGCCGGCTGCACCTCCAACGCCCGCATGTCCAAAGCGGTCATACTTGGCCCGCTTGTTCTGATCGCTCAGCACCTCGTAGGCTTCTGCGGCCTCCTTGAACCGCGACTCAGCCGAACTGTCATCCGGATTCTTATCGGGGTGGTACTTGATGGCCAGCTTCCGATAAGCCTTCTTAATGTCTGCCTCTGAGGCTCCTCGGTCAATGCCGAGGATTTCGTAAAAATCGCGCTTCGACATGGTATTCGATCAATGGCCCACCACCACTTTGGCGAAGCGGAGGACGGTGTCGTGAAGTTTGTATCCTGGCTCTACCACATCGACCACCTTGCCGATCATCTGAGGTTCAGGGGCTGGAATCTGGGTGATGGCCTCGTGCAAGTCCGTATCGAATTCAGCTCCTTTCGCCTCCATTCTTTGAAGGCCGCGCGCCTCCAAAATGCCGCGCATTTTCTGGCCAATCAACTCATAACCCTCTCGCAATTGCTCCAAATCTTGGCCCTCTGATGCCGCCATGGCGCGCTCAAAGTCATCCAAGACAGGCAACAAGGACTCAGTCACCTCCCTGCCTGCGCTTCGCACCAATTCTCCGCGCTCCCGCATGGTGCGCTTCCTGAAATTGTCGAATTCCGCGTAGAGGCGCAGGTATTTGTCACGCCAAACGGCTGGATCTTCGGCATTCTCTTGCTGCCCATTGCCCTCAGGAGCCTCTTCGGCACCTGCCTCTTCTTGACCCTCATTCTGGTCGTTTTCACCACCAGTCTCAGCGGATTCGGTGGCTTGGGCAGGGTCCGCAGGGTTGCCTGCATGCATGGTCTCTTCCTCGTTCGTCTGTTGCTGGGTCATGGGACTGCAATTTGATGTGCTGCAAGCAATCCACATGCCATGACAAGCTTGACCGACATCGTGTCAGGCAAAAGTGAATGTTGTCAGGACGACAGGCCAAGACCTGTCAGTCTTGTCAGAGACGCTCGACGTGCTGGTCGATTTGGATATGGAGCTCCATGCCCCTCAAGTTCTTGGCGACGATAACGCCGTTTTCATCCACCAAAAAGCTCATTGGAATGCTGCTGACCCCGTACAGTGAGGCGGCTTCGCTTTCCCAACCTGCCAGGTCGCTTCCATGCCAGTCCCAATCGAGTTGATCCTGCTTCACGGCGCGCTCCCAGCTCTCCTGCTTGCGGTCCAAAGAGACACTGGCGATGGCAAAACCGTCCGCAGATTTGAACTTGGACTTGCGGTATTTCTTGAACGCATTGACCACGTTGGGGTTCTCACGGCGGCAGGGGCCGCACCAACTGGCCCAGAAATCAACGAGCACGAGCTGACCCCGCAAGTCGCTGAGCTTGATCTCGTCTCCTTCTAGGGATTGCAGCACGAGCTCTGGCGCCAAGTCACCGACAGAAGTGCCGATCCGAGGGTCCTGGGCTGACGCAGAAAATGTGACCATGAGCATCGCCATCAAGGCCACACAAGAAAGAGAAGGACGTAGGGACAACATCATGTCTATAAAGTTATGGAGTGAACGCGAGGTTCGCCCTGTTCAGTCTGCCAAACGTTCTATATGTGCACCCAATGCGCGCAAACGGTGCTCAATGTATTGATACCCGCGGTCAATCTGACCAATGTTGTGGATGGTAGACCTGCCCTCTGCAGAGAGCGCAGCAATGAGGAGCGATACTCCTGCACGGATGTCAGGTGACGTCATGGTTACCCCGCGCAGAGGGGTCTTTTGGTCCAGGCCAATCACCGTAGCACGGTGGGGGTCACACAGAATAATTTGGGCGCCCATGTCAATGAGCTTGTCCACAAAAAACAACCGGCTCTCAAACATCTTCTGGTGAACCAATACGCTGCCCCTGGCTTGGGTTGCTGTCACAAGCAAGATGGACAACAGGTCAGGCGTGAAGCCTGGCCAGGGCGCATCGGCTACCGTCAGGATGGAGCCGTCAATGAAGGTGTCGATCTCATAATGGTCCTGAGCCGGTACGTGCAAGTCGTTGCCCCTGCGTTCAATCCCGATGCCCATCCGCTCAAAGACCCGAGGAATTTGGCCGAGGTCGTCCCAGCTGACGTCCTTAATGGTCACCTCGCCGCGGGTCATGGCCGCCATACCAATAAAGCTTCCAATCTCGATCATATCGGGCAGGCAGCGGTGCTCACAGCCCCCCAGCGAATCCACCCCTTCGATGGTCAGGAGGTTGGATCCCACACCGGAAATCTTGCCCCCCATGCGGTTGATCATCTTGCACAACTGCTGCAAGTAAGGTTCGCATGCTGCATTGTAAATGGTGGTCGTACCCTTGGCCAATGCGGCCGCCATCACGATGTTGGCCGTTCCTGTAACTGACGCTTCATCGAGCAACATGTCGCTGCCCTTCAGTCCATTGGGGGCTTCCGCCCGATAGAAGGTCTCGCCTGCATCATAGGTAAACTTGGCGCCCAAATTCTCAAACCCGATGAAGTGCGTGTCCATGCGGCGGCGGCCAATTTTGTCACCGCCGGGTTTGGGGATGTATCCCTTCCCAAAGCGCGACAGCAGAGGCCCCATGATCATGACGCTTCCGCGCAAACCTCCTCCTTTCTGACGAAACTCCTCTCCCTCGAGGTAACCGAGGTTCACGTCATCGGATTGAAACTTAAATGCACCCGCATCCAACTTTTCGACCTTGACTCCCATGGACGAAAGCAGGTCAATCAACCTGTTGACATCCACGATGTCCGGCAAATTGGAAATGGTAACAGGCTCAGAGGTAAGCAGAACGGCACATACCACTTGGAGTGCTTCATTCTTAGCGCCTTGAGGGGTAATGGATCCATTGAGGGAATGCCCCCCTTCGATGACGAAAGTGCCCATGACGGTTGATTGGTTTGGCCCTCAATTTGGGCCACACCCTTTTCCGTCCGAGGGGTGAACTCAGTTGTTTTCGACAAGGCAACCGTGGCCTTCTGCAGAAACCAGAATCAACGCTTGCGTTTGCCCCCACCTCCGCGGTTGCGGAAATTGTTGGACGTCTTGCGCTTGCTCTTCAGGATTTCGCTTGAAGACACCAATTCCACCTCAGCTGGCACATCCAATGCACCACCTGACATCTCGCGCAACTGGGCGCGAATCAATGGGTCTTCTACCGCCCCCTTGTTCCATGTCAGGTACTGACGCTTGAGCAAATTGGCAATCATCATCGACAGCGCGTTCCGCTCTTCGCCCTCGGGCATGGCTTTGGCCTTCTCGATCAATTCCTCTGCGAGCCTTCCATAGAAAGAAGGGCGCTTGCCCATCTGCGTGTAGCTCAAACGCTCTGGCCCCGGATCTTCTTCTGGCTTGGCCGGAGGTGGGAAAGGACCGTCAATGTCCAGGCTCCAATTGGCCATGACATGCAAGTGTCCCCAGAGCTTTTCCTCGTGGTCGGCCATTTCCTTGGAACCGGGAATGAGTGTGCGCATCACGCTCACAATCGCTGCCGCACACTTGTTGCGTTCGTCACGGTCTTCAATGGTGACGCAATGGGCGATCAACTCATGTACTACGCGCCCATATTCTGGAATCGCGATGTCAGGCCGCTGGCTGTTATAGGTCAACCCTTGGTGGGCTGTTGCAATGGGTTCAGGCATGTTTGCTGCTTTTCAGCAAGGAATTGTACTCCTTGCAGATTCAGCGCTTTTTCAGGACCTCAGTCCCAGCGCCGAAATTGACGAAATAATCGCCACGTGAAAGATAGCGCAATGTCGCTTGGTTTCCCACGCCACGGAGGACTACGGTGCCAAACTCATCGACAATCTCGTATTGGGTCGCCTTGGAGAACGACACCACTTGGTTTCGAGCGCTATAGGACATGGTCACTTCGGGCACGTCGCCTTCAAACCTCACCTCGCCTTTGACTTCCAGTGTACCATCGGGAGCGAGGTGTGTCAAACGGAGCAGGTTTTCGCCTTGAATGGGCTGTATCTCCGTGGCATATGCCCTTTCGCCCGGACCTCCTCTGCCATCGAGCCGCACCACATCGACCCACTTGCCCCACTTGAACTGCTGCAAGACAAAAGGCATGCGGCCGTGCTCGCCTTCAGTGACCCAAGACACTTCTCCTGTCGGGGCAGCGTCAAATGAGACCAATTGAAAACCGGGAATAGGCTGAATGACTTCGGGATTGAGAACCCTGGGAACGCAACCGCTTCGGTGCTTTAATCGAACAGAAAGACCCTTACCGAGGGTCAAACCTAGCGCACCCAAATCCACTTCAAAAGCATGTGAATTGACGGCATCTGAGGTCAGCATGCCATTTACCCTCACCTCATAGCAACAGAAACCTACGCCGTCGGCACTGGGGTCGTTGACCACCAAGAGGTTTTCGCCTTGATACAGTCCACCCAGCTCCAAAGTCTGCTGCGCCTGAACCGCATTTGAAGCTGTTGCGCAGAGCAACAACACTCCCTTCAAGGCCACTCCGCAACACCGGCGGGCATTTGCACCAAAAGATGTCGAACGACGTTCCATGGACCGAAGCTAAGGCAACGGCATCAATTCTTCGACCTCTGATCAAGAACTGCAGATGTGGGAATGCCCCTAAACTTGCAACCGTGTCCAGACAACGAATCCGCATTCTCATCCTCACGGGCTTGGTCTCCATTGGTGGTACACTGCTGTTGCAATTGACGTGGCTTCAGCAGGCGGCTGACTTGAGCGAAAGGGAGTTCAGCGATCGTGTGGTCACCGCCATGACAGAGGTGGTGGAACGCATCCAATCCATGCGCGGAGACAGCGCCGTGGTCGAACCTGTGCAACAGGCCTCCTCCAATTATTTCGTGGCCAACCTCAACGACACCCTGCATCCTTTTTTACTCGAAGCGCTGTTGCGTGAAAGCTTTGAAGGTGCCGCTCTTTCTGCCGATTTTGAATATGCCATCTACGATTGCTTCAGCGACAGCATCCTCTATGGTGGCCGGGTTGGTCAGGCGCCCGAAGACAACGCTCCCTCTCCCCGCTTCGATCGCGACGGCCACTATTTCGGCATCCGGTTTCCCGAACGCCGCGCCGACTTGATCATGTCGCTGGACCGATGGCTGATTGCCAGCCTCCTGCAACTCCTGGTCTTGGGCACTTTTGTCTACACGGTGGTCATCGTACTCAAGCAAAAACGCCTGTCAGAAGTCCGGGACGACTTCATCAACAACATGACACACGAGTTCAAAACGCCCATTGCATCCATCGAATCTGGGGCACAACTGTTGCAGCGGGAGGACATTGGATCGGACCCCAAGAGTCGGAACCGGTACTTGGACCTCATCCTTTCTGAAAACCGACGGATGCGCCGTCAGGTCGAAAAGGTCATGGAAATCGCCACCCTTGATGGGCAGTCCCAAGTCCTTCAGAAGGAGGACTTTGGCGTGGTTTCCTGGGCAGAGGCAGCGATCGAGGCCATTTACCCTTCCATTGCGCTCAATGGAGGAGAAGTCCTGCTTCAGGTGGACACCAAGAGCTGGCCTCCATCGCTCGGCGACAACCCCATAATCTCTGGTGACCGGACCCACCTTGATGGCGTGCTCAGCAACCTTTTGGACAATGCGGTTCGTTACGCCGGAGAGGTCCCACCGCAGATCACAGTGGCGCTCACCTATGTCGACAGCCCCAAGCCACACTGGCAAGTCGATGTTGAGGACAATGGCATGGGCATACCCAAAATGCACCAAGCGCGCATTTTCGAACGGTTTCACCGTGTTCCAACGGGCAACCGACACGACGTTCAAGGATTCGGCCTCGGTCTGCATTATGTGAGCACCATTGTTAAGGCCCACGGAGGAACAGTGAGCTGCTCCAGTGAACCCGGTGTAGGCAGCACTTTTTCGGTTGAACTCCCCGCCCTCATAGCATGACTCAGGACGCCCCCCAAGTGCTGCTGGTCGAAGACGACCCCACCCTGGGGTTGTTGCTGCATGATGTGCTGCGTCTGGACGGGTTCAAGGTCACATTGGTGCGGGACGGTTTGGAAGCCTTGCCCACTTTTCACGCTGGGCGGTTTGACCTCGCTTTGCTCGATGTCATGCTGCCAGGCAGGGATGGATTCGAATTGACCCAAGACCTGAGGGTCGTGGCGCCCCACCTTCCAATTGTACTGCTCACAGCACGAGACCGGGTCGAAGACCGCGTGCACGGACTGAAATGTGGCGCCGATGACTATGTGATCAAGCCCTTTGACAATGAAGAGCTGTTGCTCCGGCTGCGGTCGGTCCTCAAGCGCAACCAACAAGGACAAGCTGAACCCCGTGTCTTGGCCCTTGGCGACTTGCGTTACGACCCAGAATCCTATGAAATCACTTGGAGCGGCGGTGAACGCCGGCTGACCCCCAAAGAGGGCGACGTGCTGAAGATCTTACTGCAACGGGCAGGACGCACCACAGAGCGCGACTTGATTTGCCGCATGGTCTGGGGGGCGTCGGGCTATTTTGTGGGGCGCAGCTTAGACGTCTACATCAACCGGCTGCGGAAAATCCTCAAGGCAGACCCAAAAGTGACGCTGCGCACCCTTCATGGTGTCGGCTTTAGATTGGACGGACCTGCCGGTGAAGCCCCTTGAACTCAAGGGCAAAAACTGCCGAAAAAAGTCAGGAGTGCCAAGACATCTGAAACCCCAACGATGCCATCTCCATCCAGGTCTGAAGGGCAGTCGGATTGTGCGGTGAATTGACAGCTGCCATCATCAAAAATGGCCAGGGCACTAAAATTGACTGCTTGTTCAGAGGTACATCCAACCGAAGGCCCGCCGCTGCACAACGCATCGTCGAGGGCAAATGGGCTGAACGCCGGGTTGTCTGGATCATTGCAGCCCGGACACGATGAAACAGCAAGTCCAATGCAACCGCGTTGTTCTTGCACACCTTCTGAAAGCGGCCAGGCCAATGAAAGGGTGCGTTGCACTGGTTCTATCGCGCCATCGGCCATGTACTGGTAATCCCAGTTTCCGTTGCCCAGCAAAAGAGAACCCGTCCAGGTTCCAAATCCTCCTGGGGTCAATGCATAGGGACTGTCTTCAATCACGAGCGTCACCTCCGATGGCAAACTGTCCAAGGCCGTGGCATCGGCCCTAAACATGACTTCATACTGGCACGTGCCCAGGTCCAAACCAGCAAGAGCGCAGGGGTCAAAATTGACCGCCAATGAATCGGCGCAACCCCCGATCGACAATGGATCTACCTCTGTCCCTGCACACAGACAATCGACGCCCAACGTGTCATTTTCAGTGCATGGATTCCCATCGTCACAAGGCCCTCCAGGCGAGAAACAGGGACCTTCCAAAACGGCCAAGGCGTCATAATTACAAGCCAGCTCATCGCGACACCCCTGCCGCATCGGCAAGTCATCGGTGGGCACTTTCCGGGCCCGGTAAGTGAAGTGGTTCGAAGGAAAGTAAATGCCGCCACACAGGTCACCTTCGGCTGTGTATTCGGTGACCATTCCGCCTCCATAGTCATCGGAACTCGCAGTCCCCCAACCGATCAGGGTTCCGCCTTCTGGAAGCCTTTGAATGCTGCCTTGTGAGGACGCATAACTGCCATCAGGATGAACCCACTCTTGCAGCTGCGTGGCCACTTGCGATTCAAAATCAAGGACATATTCCACCCCTCGGGAAACCGCATCAGGCTTGCCTGTGCCGTTGTCAAACAAGATCAGGTGGTCTTCTCCGATCAACTGCGCATCGTGCGGGTGTTTAAAAGCCGATCCGGCCGTGGCAAAAGTGAAGTCAGAAAATGGCCCACCCAGCGACCAGACAATGTCCCCGGTCTCTTTGTCAATCCTGACAACCAAGTCCATGTTGCGCAGGCACAACAAGATGTCTCCATTGTCCAGGGTCTGGAATGCATTGTGGTGATAAGCGTCCAACAGACTGGATTGCCAGTTGCAGTGCGTGCACCAAGTTGGCGGAATGTTCTCCGTTCCTCTCCACGACCAAACCACATTGCCCATGGTGTCTTGTTCCTGGATCAGGCAATCGATCAATGAGCGTTCAGGATCCACCGGATCTGGCACGCTGTCAGCAACATTGACCACCACAATTTCCCGACCGAAAATGAGCGCATGCCCATTCTCCTGAAGTTCTATGTCATGAAAATCAGAATTGGCGCCGTCAAAACCTATGGTTTTTGTCACTTGGAGAGAACTGTCCAGAACTTCCCAGTAACCGCCTAGAGAAGAAAACCATGTCAAACTCCCTTCGGGATGATGTTCAAAACAGAATCCCTGATTTGGCGTCAACTCATTAAAGACTTGATGGCCCATAGGATCAATCACCATGGGGTAAGTCAAGTTGGAACTGAACCGAGGAGAAGTGATGATCCAACCTTCTTCAAAAAGATGACCGGGCTCGAGCACAACATCAATGTCGAGCGGCGATGTGTTTTGGGCCTGGACTTCAACTGAGACAGCACACAATCCAGCAATAATGCACATTGCCCACCACAGGTGTACACACAAAATTTTGGAAACGCACGGAAAGGATGGACCGTAGGATGCAAATTGCCTTAATCGGAGGAAGGGGATAAAATGCAACGACAATCTCATTAGACTCAAATCCGACTAGGCGGCAATATACGCATTTCTGTCGACTTAATACTCACATCTATCGGTTAATGGGCTCAAATCACCGCGTTTATACGACCTTGGCATTCGCCTCATTGCTGGCCCTGGTTATTTGCCCTTTCGACGCCTGTGCGCAGTTGGGAAGAAGCAGCATGGACAGGTTTGATGTGGTCAATGTAGGCTTGGGAATGAGCAACCGTGGGCTGCCCATTTTCGTGGAATTGGAGCAGTCTCTGGACGAACACATTTCAGCGGGTGTGATGGCAAGCTACAGGAGCTATACCGAAGGTGGTGCGGCCGGTTCATGGAGGCACCAGTTTCTGGGTCTGGGTGCACAAGGGCACTATCACTTTGTGGAATTGGCGCCCCCTCCATTTGACTTTTTCGCCGGGTTGACGTTCACCTGGTTCGCCCACAATTTCAAATGGGCAGGCGGTCAAAACTTGCCGGGAGCATACTCGGGCAGTGTCAATGGCGGTTTCCAACTTGCAGCGCACATTGGTGGCCGCTATACCTACAAAGATTGGACCCTCTTTGCACAAATGACAGGAGGCTCCATGATGAATGACCTTACTGTTGGACTGTCCATTCCACTAAAATGAAGATCAAATCAAAGCTCCTCATTGCGGCTCTGGCCCTGCTGCAAGGCACCTCTTGGGCACAAGGGGCGGGAGGATCTCCAGCTGAGGGCGGCTTTGACCCTGGCTTTCAAGCGGCCATTCACGTTGGAGGACAGGCGCCAAACAAAGCGTTATCCGAGCGGTTTGGATTGTCCAACACCGTGGGGCTCTCTGTGTACCACCTGTCTGCAGTGGGATGGCGATGGGGGGTGCATTACCGTTTTCAAACGGGGTCGGACGTTCGGGAGCCTGGGCTGCTGGTCAACCTGCGAGACCCAAGCGGGCGCATCATCGACAATGAAGGCCGCATCGCATTGGTGACTGCCCAGCAAAGGGGCACCGTTTTTTCGCTCTCAGCAGGGCGCCTTTTCCCAACGGATTTCTTGTCGAACGGGTCTGGTCTATTGCTGGAAGTTTTGGGCGGTTATTGGGAGCACAAAGTGCATTTCCAAAACCGGGGCAACCGCTTGACCCAACTTGATGAACCGCACATCAAAGGGTACGACCGACTGACCGGAGGCCTGATGGTCATGCCAAGGCTGGGCTATGTGCACGACTCGAGCAACGGTCTTGTCCGTTTTCAATGTGGGGTCGAGGCCATGTTGGGAAACCTTCAACCCAACAGGGTCTGGAATGCCGATACCATGATGGCCGACGAAGGGCCACGGAAAGACGGCACCATTGGAGTGTTTGCGGCTTGGATACTGAGGCTCAAGCCGCGCTCCACTGACGTGGATTACTACCATTAAGCCCTAAATGTTGACCGCCTATCGCATCGTCATTGTCGTGCTCACTGCTGGATTGAGACTGGCAGCAGCATGTGGACACACCAAAGCACGGGCTGCGTGGCATGGAAGAAAAGGATGGGCAAAACGCATACAACAGGCGGTCCAAGCAGCACGTGCCCAAGGCAGAACAGAACCTTGGATGCACATTCACTGCGCTTCCTTGGGTGAATACGAGCAGGGGGCGCCAGTCTTGAAGCAATGGCGCGAGCGTCACCCGGACCAACCCATCCTGCTCACTTTTTTCTCCCCATCTGGCATCGAAGGCGTGCAGGAATCTCAGGCCGATCACGTGGACTACTTGCCATTTGATCAACCCCGCGCCATGCGCAAATGGGTCGGTGCTCTCGAAGTCTCGGACCTCATCCTCGTCAAATATGAGCTGTGGCCAGAGTTAATCCGTCGTTATGTCGATTCAGGAACACGTGTCCATTTGGTCGCCGCGCGCTTTGACCATGGCCGCCATCCCATGGGCTGGATGGGCCAATGGATGCGCCGGCAGCTGGGCCTGCTGACCACGCTTCAAGTCCAAGACGCAGCATCGGCCGAAGTGGCGCGTTCAAGTGGCATAAACGCAGAGGTCACGGGCGATCCAAGGGTGGACCAAGTCAGGAAAACCGCGCAGTCAACCCCTCCCCTCAACACCGCGCACGCCTTGGAGCAGATTCGCACATGGGCGGGTGGGCGCCGTCTCCTTGTGGTCGGCAGCGCATGGCCTCCAGAATGGCGCGCGCTGGCTGACATTTTGGACGGCCATGATCAATGGGCGGTGCTGTGTGCACCCCATGACATCAACGGGCGTCACGTCGATGGGTGGAGCCAGCACCCGGATGCGGTGCGCTTCTCATCATGGAATTCAGGGGAAGTCTCCGCTGCAATGCCCTCCTCCTCCATCCTCATACTCGACCGCATAGGCATCCTGAAGTATGCTTACGGCTTGGGCGATTTGGCCGTTGTTGGCGGCGGATGGGGCCAGGGGGTCCACAACGTTTTGGAGCCTGCTGCTTTTGGACTTCCAGTGTTGTTCGGACCTGCGGTGGCAGGTTTTCGCGAGATCGAAGCCCTGATCCAATGCGGTGCTGCCCGCATGTGCAAGACCCCCTCAGACTTGGCCAGGTGCACTTCAGATTGGATGATGGAGGCGGAAAACCGCGCAAAAGCAGGAGCTCAAGCTGCCCAATGGGTGAACACCCATGGTGGTGCCGCATTGCGCATTGCCAAAGCCATCGAGGCCGCTCGCTGAGCCATCCATGGAAACAAAAAAAGGACGTCCACTGGACGTCCTTTCTTGAGCGAGAAACGAGACTCGAACTCGCGACCCCAACCTTGGCAAGGTTGTGCTCTACCAACTGAGCTATTCTCGCTTGGGACGGCAAATTTACACCAAATCATCATGTCTCCAACCTTAGCATCGACAAATCCCTGTAGAACCTGACATATAATTTTTGGGCGGATTAGCACTTCTTGTGCATATTGAGAGTAAGACCTGTTTGCCAGCAGAAACCCTTACCAAACCATGAGATTTTTCTCTGTACTCCTTGCCTTAACCCTGGGCAGCTCGTCTGTCGTGGGTCAAATTAAGACCCCAGAAGCACCTGCTCAACGACAGTGTGCAGCCCACGAAAAGCACGTCCAAATGATGGGCTTAGACGGTGTTTACGCCAAGCGACAAGCCGATTTAGAGCGTCATACTGCTCAGTTTGTGCAATCCCGTGAGGAAGCGCGCGCCAATGGTGCTCAGATGCAACCTGTGGTGGTGACCATCCCGGTGGTCTTCCATGTGGTGTATGCCAACGGCACTGAGAACATCTCAGATGACCAACTATTTGAACAGCTTCAGGTTCTCAATGATGACTTCCGCAGACTCAATGCGGATCAGGACAACATTTGGCCACAGGCGGCGGATACCGAAATCGAATTCTGTCTGGCGACCCGCGACCCCAATGGCGCGCCATCATCGGGCATTCTCCGCGTCCCGACCACCTCGGGAGCTTTCGGTTCCAGCGATGCGGTCAAGTTCACCAGCCAGGGCGGATCTGACGCCTGGCCTGCGGATGAATACATGAATTTCTGGGTGTGTAACCTCGGGGGTGGACTCCTCGGTTACGCTCAATTCCCAGGAGGAAATGCAGCCACTGACGGCATCGTATGCGGCTATCAATTCGTAGGGATTGACGGCCCCGGAGCCGGAGCTTACAACCTCGGTCGCACAGCCACCCACGAGGTGGGCCACTGGTTAAACCTGCGTCACATCTGGGGAGACGGTCCTTGTGGGGCAGACGATTTCGTCGCAGATACTCCTGAATCAGATGGCGCCAATTACGGGTGCAACTTGGGAAGTGTCAGCTGTAGCTCTGAGGACATGGTCCAGAATTACATGGACTACTCCGATGACGGCTGCATGAATGTTTTCTCCCAAGGACAGGGCGACCGCATGCAAGCCCTCTTTACACCGGGCGGCACCCGAGCGGGGATTTTGACCTCGAATGGCTGTCTCCCAGCGGTTCCAGATTTTGACCTGGATGCCTCCATTCTCAGCGTCAATGAGCCCAACGGTTTCTCCTGCAGTACAGAGGTAACACCTTCTCTTACCCTGTTCAACAATGGTGCGAACGTGCTCACTTCAGCCACCATTACTTATGACATCGATGGCGGCACTTCTTCCACTTTCGCATGGACAGGCTCCTTGGACTTTGGACAAACAGACGACATCATTCTCCCTGTCCAAACGCCAGGAGATGGAGCCCATGTGTTCAATGTCACCGTCTCTAGCCCCAATGGAGGAGTGGACGAAAACACATCGAATGACAGTGGTACCAGCAACTTCTCGCTGGATTCCCAAGGCATCGATGTCACCATGACGCTCACCTTGGACAATTACCCAGGCGAGACCACGTGGACCGTGGATGACGCCAATGGCAACACCGTCCTTTCAGGCGGCGCTTATGCTGGATCTGGAGTGGTGGTCGAGACCGGTTGCATCGCAGAGGGCTGCTACACCCTGACTGTGTTTGACAGCTTCGGCGATGGGATGTGTTGCGCCTATGGCAATGGCGGATATGAATTCTCCATTGGAGGTGTAGTCTTGGCTTCAGGTGGTGCATTTGGCGCGAGCGAATCCTCGGAAGTGTGTGTCGGAGATATCGTTTTGGGTTGCACCGATGCTACAGCTTGCAACTACAACTCAGAGGCCATCGCAGATGACGGAACCTGCGACTATTCATGCTTGGGCTGCACAGACAGCACATTCTGTAACTACAACCCGGACGCCACTGTCGATGACGGCAGCTGCGCAGATGTAGACGTTTGTGGTGTGTGCGCCGGAGACGGTTCGAGCTGCGCAGGATGCACAGACTCCACGGCCTGCAACTACGACCCTTCGGCTACGTTGGATGACGGCACTTGCTATTTCGCTCCGATTGGGGGCGTCTGTGACTGCTTTACTGAACTGAATATTACGGAGTCCCTGTCTGGCGGAATCGCGGGTACCGCGGTCACATTCGATGGAACTGGAGAGGTGGCCGGACTGGATATCGTTTTGGATTACACCTCAAGCACAGGCAGTTGGCCTGCAGACCTGTTGGTGGTACTCACATCACCATCGGGAGAGTGCATTGAATTTGGCGGGTTTACGGCAAGCGTAACCGCTGGGTGTAACGACCTCGGCAATTACACTCTGTGGCCAGGCGATTGGGCTGTCGATGCTTCAGGCATTTATTCAGCTTCTGTTGACTTGAGCGCTGCTGGCTTCTCTGGAGACGGAACTTGGAGCGTCCAATTGATCAACGGTTACGCTTCGGCCGGAAGCGTGACTTATGTAGCGGACATCACCATACAGGACGTGTGCGTGGGCGGCGTGATCGACGGATGTACAGACCCTGCTTCATGCAATTACAACGCCGACGCCACTGAAGACGATGGCTCATGTGCCGACTTTGACCTCTGTGGTGTCTGCGCTGGCGACAACAGCACCTGTGGAGGCTGTACCGACAGCACGGCATGCAACTTTGACCCTGCTGCTGTCATTGACGATGGCTCATGTGCCGACTTTGACCTCTGTGGTGTCTGCGCTGGCGACAACAGTTCTTGTGGGGGATGCACTGACAGCACAGCCTGTAACTACGACCCCGCAGCGGTTGTCGACGACGGTTCTTGTCTTGCCGACGGACTGCCCTTTGTCTTGACCATTGTGCTGGACAATTACCCCGCTGAAACCACCTGGACATTGACCGATTCTTCAGGTACAAGCATCGCTTCTGGTGGCCCCTATGCAGACGTTGGTGCGACAGTGGTAGAGAACTTCTGTGCTGGAGATGGCTGCTACACCTTCACCATGCTGGACAGCTTCGGCGATGGACTTTGCTGCACATACGGCGAAGGGTCATATGAGCTTACAGCCGACGGTGCTGTGGTCGCTTCAGGCGGATCCTTCGGCCCTGCAGACGCCACCACTTTCTGTGTTGGCGGTGACTTTGGATGTACAGATGCTGCGGCCTGCAACTACGACCCCGCCGCCATCTTTGACAGTGGCACCTGCGATTTCAGCTGCTATGGCTGTACGGACCCTGCCAGCTGTAATTACGATGCCGATGCCACCATTGACGATGGCAGTTGCGTAGGCGATGGTGTTGCCATCGTTGTGAGCATCACAACGGACATCTATCCCGAAGAGATTACTTGGAGCTTGATTGACGACGCAAGCAATGTGGTGGCTTCTGGCGGTCCTTACTCGAATGCATCTGCCACAATTGAAGAGCTTGTTTGTGCCGGTGAAGGTTGCTACACCTTCACGATTTCTGACAGCTTCGGTGACGGCATCTATGCCCCAGGTGGTTACACGTTGACGGTAGACGACGTGCTCGTCGCTGCTGGAAACGACTATGGTGATGGTGAATCCATCTCCTTCTGCACGGACAACCTCAACTTTGGATGCACCGACCCCACAGCGTGCAACTACGACCCCGAGGCGGGCATTGACAACGGAACCTGCGACTTCAGTTGCTCGGGATGTACCCTTCCGTCAGCTTGTAACTACGATCCGGAGGCCACCATCGACGACGGGTCTTGCCTCTTCGATGACAGTTGTGGCGTTTGTGGTGGAGACAACAGCACCTGTGGTGGCTGCACCGACCCTGAGGCTTGCAACTACAACCCCACCGCCACCGAGGACGACGGTTCTTGCACCTACCCTCCTGCCGACAACTTGAACTGTGATGGAACCTGCATCAACGACCAAGACAACGACGGGATATGCGATGAAGATGAGCTCGCCCAAAGCAGCTTTGTGCAACTCGGCTATGACGTCGTGGGACAAAACACCGTCAACGGCATGACCACCTACCGGGTTTGGGCTGAGTTTGCAGACCCTACCGAGCAGTTGGTGGCCGTCTATGGTTTCGACTCCGTACCCCTCTCGATCAACACCACGACAACGTTCTATCAGAACCCATTGGGTGGCGCGCTGGGTGTAGACTACAACCCCCTCTTATTGCCGGTAGACTCGCTGCTCGCATTTGACAGTTGGGTCACTGTAGGTGGAGAAGACAACACGGCAGACGTCAGCTCCATTGGCCTTGACTTTGCAGCATTTGAAGGTTCAGGTGGCGCTCTGATTGCCGACAACGTGAATGGAGGCTCTGTCTTCATCTATCCCGACCTAGAGCCTACAGCATTCCCTGATGCGGACGGCCGCGTGTTGATTGCCCAACTCACAACAGATGGAGAAGTCAACCTTACGGTCAACCTCCAGACCCGGACATCCGATGGCGAAAACCCACAAATCCTGCAGGAAAGCCTCTCCTTCCAAGAGGTTTATGAGTGCTTTGGAGACTTCAACAGTGATGGCCTGATCGGCATTGCAGACCTTCTGATTCTGCTCGGTGACTTCGGTTGCATCACAGGATGTGGTTATGACATGAATGGCGATGGTGGCGTCACCACTTCCGACATGTTGGTCATGCTCGCCATCTTCGGAACGAGCTGCGAATGACGTACCGCTTTTTCTTTTTCATCGCCCTTGCGATCCTGAGTGGAACCTTGTCCGCTCAGGTTTCGCAAGGCGGAGCACCTTGGAAGTGGGGACAGCCTGATTTTCAAGCCGATTATCCGGAACTGACCACAGCCGAACTGGACTTGGAAGTCTTGTCAGCAGAGGACGCAGTGACCGATCAATTCAAAGAAGCGCCTTGGCGGTTTGGAGTGGAAAGGGAAGTCGACTTGGGTCTGGAAGATGCCGGCGTGTGGACTTTGGAAAAAGACCGCTGGATTTGGCGGCTCGGAATCCATTGCCCAGGTGCAACCGGAATCGGCCTGCACCTCAGCAGTTTCGACTTGCCTGTTGGAGCGGTGCTGTATGTCTGGGATGGAAACCGCACCCGCTTTTTGGGCGGCTTTACAGCAGCCAACGAGAAGGAATGGGGGGCCTTGCCGCTGGGGCTGCTCGACGCGGACCACGTGGTGTTGGAATACCAAGAGCCATTGTCGGTCCATGGACAGGGGAACCTGCGGGTTTCCCAGGTTGTGCATGGCTACCGCAACTTGCTGTCCCATCCGGACAATCCTGACCAGGAGTCCAGCATGGGG
>Ga0206130_10000903_pt1 | contig 46318 bp, 40 predicted proteins | sample Helgoland_Spring_9_FD_148637 | JGI IMG/M metagenome (GOLD analysis project Ga0206130, IMG submission 148637) | Pelagic subsurface seawater microbial communities from Kabeltonne, Helgoland, North Sea - Helgoland_Spring_Bloom_20160512_1 | ecosystem: Environmental > Aquatic > Marine > Epipelagic ...
CAAGGCGTACAAATTCCTTGATTAATTCCAGTCTGCTTGAATCGCTCTGTCCAGAATGAAAGACCAATCGCTTCTCAGCGTGCTGTCGGGTTCTGCGAAATAACGGATCGTCTTCCATTGGAATACTCTGCCTTAGAAGAATAAGAAATAGGGTGCGAGCCTAATCCTTTAAGTTTGCTCGATTCTATTAGAATTGCATCATAGGAAGAATTAAGCATGCGGTTATTTTTTACATTGTTTTTAGGTTTTTTATCAGTCTTACAGATTTGTGGAGAACCCTATCTTTCTCCCAACGATCCGTTTATAAGACACGAAATCCGCCTGCTTGGAGATAAGGGCGAATTAACAGGTTTACAAAACACCTGGCCGCTTGATCTTGGCGGATTGCAGGGTATGCGTTCAGAAGAAGCTGTAAATTTACCTCACCATTTATTAGATGATCGAATTTCAGAGGAGTCCGAGTCTGGTTGGTCCCCCCTTCGTACCACACTTGGTTTATCAGATGATCGGGTAACGGCTCGTGGATTTGGTCCCGAACCGCGTTCAAGTTTTGCTACCAATGCATCCGTTTCTTGGATGAACGACCGTTTTGCTGCTAAACTATCCCTTAATGCATTCTATGGTATGGAAAAAGACTGGAAGGGAAGGAAGGATGAGGGTTTTGCTTTAGATGGTTCTTACATTGCCGCCCGGTTGGGCAACTGGTCGGCAAGCTTTGGGCAGATCGAGCGCTGGTGGGGCCCGGGTTGGGATGGGAGTTTGATTTTATCCACTAATGCTCGTCCTATTCCAGCCATTTCCATCGACCGGCGGGTTCCTGAGCCTTTTGAGACCAAGTGGTTGTCCTGGGTCGGGCCATGGAGCTTTCACTCCTTTATTGGACAAATGGAGGACGAGCGTGACACTAGCATTGATTACCCTAATCATTACATCTGGGGAATGCGGGGGGAAGTAAGACCCACTTTAGTTGATGGGTTGGAAATTGGGTTTTTCAGAACTTTGCAGTTGGGAGGGGATGGTCGTACAAATTCATTCAAAATGTGGGTTGATGGATTTTTAAGTCAAGACAACGAAACAGATACCGAACAACCAGGCAACCAGTTAGCTGGAGTCGATCTTCGCTGGACAGTATTGGATCTTCCCCTTGCTCTGTATGGGCAAGTAGCAGGAGAAGATGAAGACAACTTTTTTCCCAATTCCCTTTTATTTCAATACGGAATAGAAGGGTGGAAGGATTTGGGTGGTTCCACCCTTCGAGTCTTTGCTGAATATGCCGACCTTACATCCTACTGGTGGACCGGTGATCCTCGTACCCGTAACATTACTTATGGACACCACATTTATAGGGAGGGTTATCGATATCTTGGCCGTCCTGTAGGTCATTGGGCGGATCAGGATTCCCAAATTTTTAGTTTCGGCGGTCTTTTACAAAGAAGAGACGGTGTAGGGTGGGGGGCAACCTTGCGTACTGGTGAACTCAATGCAGGTCCTTTGATAAATGCTCCGCCTCATCAAGGGGGTACTGGCACCAGTAGCGTGTCCAATGGTGTTACTACCGACTACTTTTCCATCGATTTATTCAACGCCCGCCAGTATCCACAATATGGCCTTTCAGTGCATACATCTTTGGGTTGGGAGTCTTTAGAGCCTAAGCACGGTACAAAAGACGATGGCATTAGCGGATTTGTATCATTAACTCGTACATTTTAATTTGATCAAGTTATAATAATTATCATGAAAAAAATTCTTAAGATTTTGTTTACCATTCCATGGCTAATTCTAGGTGTTTGGTTGCACGCCCAGTTGGACCCATCGAAGATGGCAAAGCTGTCAAAGTTATCCCCCGATCAGCGCCAGCAATTAATCAAACAATATGGGGCCAGTGGGGGAGGAGCGTCCAAGTCTGCCCCAACGGCTTCAATGCCAAATCGCTCAGTTAAGGTAGAGCAACCCGAAGAGGAGTCTTTTAAAGAACGCTCCGAGTTTCTTGGAGATTTAAATAGCATGGAAAGGATGATATCGGCCGATGTTGCCCGTTTGCAGTCCCAAGTGGGGGCGGAAAATTCTTCGGAGGACAATGAATTGTTGGAAGCACTGGAGGAAAGCAAGGCACTCTTGCGTAAAATTAAGGAATTACAGCGAAGGGAAATTGAAAAGCGGGCTGAGGAGTTTGGGAAATCCGAATCTGATGCTATGAAACCTTTTGGTTACGATCTTTTTGCTTCCGACCCTTCTACCTTTGCTCCGGGAAATGAGGTGCCCATTCCATCGGACTACCGGATCGGTCCAGGCGATCTGGTTGAAATTCAATTGTTCGGCCAGCGCAACGATTCTTTCAGTCTGGGTATTTCCCGTGAAGGCATGGTTCGCTTTCCCGGCATCGGTCCCATCCATGCGTTTGAAAAAGGGACTAGTTTTATTGAACTCAAGAATCATCTCAAAGAAAAAATACAGGAACATCTTGGGGAGGGTGTACAGAGTGCGATCACCCTTGGTGCTTTCCGTAGCATCCGGATATTCTTGCTTGGAGAGGTGCGAAAGCAGGGTGCTTACACAGTGAGTGCTCTTTCTACGACTATTAATGCATTACTCAGTTGTGGAGGGATCAAAGAAACGGGAAGTTTGCGTAACATTCAATTAAAACGGGGTGGTAAAATAATTTCTACCTTGGATTTATACGATTTGCTCCTTCATGGAGATACCAGTGCAGACCATTCGCTGCAACCGGGCGATGTGATCTTTGTCCCAGTGGTTGAAAAGCAGATTTCTATCAGCGGTGCAGTTCGCCGCCCCGCAAAGTTTGAAATTCGAGGAGTCGAAACCCTTAATGATGCCTTAGAATTAGCCGGTGGGTTTGAGGGGCGAGCTTATCTGTCCAATATTAGGCTAGAAAGATTAGGGAAAGACTTTCGTCCCATCGTTAAAAATCTTAGCATCCCCAGCGATTCTTCCTATAAGATACTAACCGGAGATGTCATATCCTTGGGTTCGGCAAGTTCCAAAGTAATGAACTCTGTTTCTTTGCTCGGAAATGTGGAACGCCCTGGTGAGTATGAGTGGCGAAAGGATCTTACTTTAGGTGATTTAATCGATAGTTCCAACGACTTGTTGCCCAGTACCGACCTCAACTACGGACTGATTCGTAGAAAATTGGAAAACGGATCAATCAAAGTTATTTCTTTTGCACCGGCGGAATTATTCAATCAGGGAGCTAAACAATCTGTATTTTTGGAAAAGCAGGATGCTGTATTTTTCTTTTCTAATAAAACTCCCAGAACCGATTTGCTAAATGGAATATTGGATGACTTACGCAGGCAGAGCAATAGTAAGGAATATGCTAATGTTGTGGAGGTGGGGGGACTGGTCCGATTTCCTGGGAAGTATCCTATCGTTGAGGGCATGAAGCTGTCTCAATTGCTTGATGCTTCGGGCGGGTTTCTGGATGCTGCCTACACCCTTTCTGCTGAGATTACCCGATTAAGTGTTGACGATGAGCAGCAGGCAACTGTGAAGCACCTAAATCTCGATAACTTGGATGATTTGAATATTACAAGCTCATTGAAGATACACCCGTATGATTACTTGCATGTAAAAAGAATACCTTATTGGACTGATAAACTAACTGTCACTTTATCAGGGGAGTTCATTTTTCCAGGAACCTACCAAATTCTTCGTGGAGAGACGGTCTCCCAGCTTATTGCAAGAGCGGGTGGTTTGACGGATCAGGCATTTGCAGGTGGGGCTGTTTTTTCAAGAGAAAATCTTAGGGAGTCAGAAGAGAAACAAAAAAAAAGGTTAATCTCCCAACTTGAATCGGACCTCGCAACGGCTACCCTTTCCTCAGCAAATGCAGAGGAATCAGCACAGACTGCAGCCGCAGCTCAGTCTATGTTATCGAAACTACGAAACCAAGAATCCCAAGGTAGGTTAGTCATCGATCTGGGCCTAATTTTAGATACAAATGCATCCAGCGACATACTCATCAAAGATGGAGATATTCTTTTTATTCCAGCATTACCGTATGCCGTAAGTGTAACCGGTGAAGTTCAATTTCCATCATCTCATTTGTTTAAGGAAAAACTAGATGTGAAAGACTACATTTACAAAAGTGGCGGATATACCCAAAATGCTGATGAAGCTAGGACATTTGTGGTTAAAGCCGATGGCTCAGTTCTTCCCCAAAAAGGCAATGCCTGGTTCGGCAAAGGTTCGGCAACTAAAACAATTTCAGAGGGAGATGTTATTGTTGTGCCTATCGATTTAAAGCAAACCCGTTGGCTTGAAAATTTAACTTACAGCACGCAAATTATTTACCAGCTTGCAGTAGCCGCCGCCGCGGTTAATTCCTTCTAACATTTCTAACAATATACCAAAATTTTGTTTGTTAATCTAAAGAATTCAGTTTGTTCAAAAAAACTTGAACAAATTTTTTTGTTATGCATATTCCTAAGTGATGAATGTGTTCAGGGTAGCCAAACAAACATCCACGGATGCAACAGATGGCTTGGATACTTTGGATGATTGGGAGGATGAAGTCATTGATTTATTCCTTAATGCGGCAAATTCTTTCGGGCTACCTAAGTCTTACGGCCAAATTTATGGTCTCCTTTTTTGCCGTGATAATCCCCTATCCATGTATGAGGTTATGGAACTTCTGCAAATTAGTAAGGGATCAGCAAGTCAAGGTTTGCGTGCCTTACGACAATTGGGTGCGGTAACTTCTGTTTTCGAACCCGGTGATCGCAAGGAAAGATTTGTTGCGGAGAAAAGACTTAGAAAATTAGTCGGTGGTTTTCTTCGCGAACAGGCCGACCCTCACCTCGAAAAAGGCACCGCCCGGCTCAAACAAATCGAGAGCTTGGTCAATAATTTACAGGATGTGGATGCCCGCAAGCGGGGAGCCCGTAGGTATAAGGTTTTATCGAGTTGGCACCGGCAAATGAGCCGGTTGCTCCCCTGGGTTAAGATGATCGTTGGTAAGAGCGATCGTTTGCTCCAAAAAAGTTCTGATTAAACAAAAAGTAATGGTTTCCTCTGATTGGCTTTGCTTGTCGCAAACGGCCAAGGGCGGTAGCGTAATAAGATAAATTCTATGAGCGAAGATCTAAAATCATCCACCAAATATGTCATGGTCGAGTCTGGCCCCCCGTCCGATGAGGACGAGATCGACCTTCTCGAACTAATCCGCTCCCTCCTGCAGTCATGGGCAACCATAGTGGGTATCACCATCCTTTGCACCGGCCTTGCGGTTGCCTATGCCCTCCATGCTCCGGAGGTCTTTAAAGCAGAAACCTTATTGGCACCCGCTCAGGAGGAAAAATCAGGTGCATCTTCTGCCCTTAGTCAGTTCGGCGGATTGGCTGCCATGACAGGTATCAGTATCCCAACTGGTTCAAATATTGAAAGAGTTTTAGCGACGCTGAAGACTAGGGTTTTCCTGAAAAATTTCATAAAAGAAAAAAATCTGTTACCTTTGATTTTTGACGAGTTTCGTGATGAAGTTTCTAACTCTTGGAAATTACCTCCTGGTAAAAATGCATTAATCACAGAAGATTGTATAGCACCACTTAAAGATGCCATTTCAGTGGACCAAGATAAATCAGGTCTCATCACACTCTCCATTTCCTGGAAAGATCCGGAATTAGCTGCCCAATGGGCAAATGACTTGGTAAAGCAATTGAATGAGCAACTCCGCGAGCAGGCAATTGCCGATTCCCAAAAACGGGTAGGGTACCTTGAGCAAGAATTGGCCAAGACCACTTTGCAGGATATGCGTGCAGTTCTTTATAACCTTCTCGAATCCGAAAAGCAAAAAGCCTTGCTTGCCAATGTGAATGAAGATTTTGCTCTGGAAGTAATTGATCCTGCAGTCGCACCTGAAACCCGCGAGAAGCCAAAGCGTAAAATTATTGTCGTTCTTGGCGTATTATGTGGTGGATTTCTTGGTGTCTTTGCCGTTTTCTTTACTCAGTTCCTTAAAAAATTAAAATCCTCCAATTCTGAAGCTGCTACCGATTCATGAGTAAGCAATTTTCAAAAATATCGATCGTTGGGCTTGGCTACGTTGGCCTTCCCTTGTCCTTACAGTTCAGCCGTTCTGGGCTTTCGGTGCTCGGGTTCGATCTCGATCAACAAAAGGTCGATTTGATCAATGCTGGTAAGACTTACCTTAAACATTTCCCGTCAGGAATCATTGCCGAACAGGTCGATGCCAATCGCTTGGAAGCTACCACTGATCCCTCACGCTTGTCCGAAGTAGAAGCCATTCTTATTTGCGTGCCCACTCCTTTGGAAGAGCATCGCGAGCCTGATCTCTCCTTCGTTTTGGATACCGCAAGAACGATTGCTCTACACCTTCCAAAAGGCGTGCTGGTTACTTTAGAGTCGACAACCTATCCGGGAACAACCGAAGACGAACTTCGCTCAGTTTTGGAAGAAGGATCTGGGATGAAAGCGGGCACAGACTTTCACTTGGCTTATTCCCCTGAACGGGAAGATCCGGGCCGCGATGATGCCTCAGTCAAAACCATCCCCAAAGTGGTGGGTGGATTTACCTCCAAATGTGGTGATCTTGCAGAAGCTCTCTACGGACAGGCACTGGATGAAATCTATCGGGTGTCTTCCTGCAGGGCAGCGGAAGCTACGAAGTTACTTGAAAATATTTTTCGCAGTGTGAACATTGCTTTGGTCAATGAACTCAAGGTGGTTTATGAAGCCATGGGCATCGATGTTCATGAGGTGATCGAAGCCGCCGCAACCAAACCATTCGGCTTTATGGCATTTCGTCCGGGTCCGGGTTTGGGTGGGCACTGCATCCCGATTGACCCCTTTTACTTAACTTGGAAGGCAAGAGAGTTTGGCAAGCATACCCGCTTTATTGAACTTGCCGGGGAGATCAATACCGCCATGCCAGACTATGTAATATCTAAAGTAGCCGATGCACTTAATGACGAGGGTAAAGCAATCAAAGAGTCCAAGGTTTTGGTTCTCGGTCTGGCTTACAAGGCCAATGTCGATGACTGCCGGGAATCTCCCAGCTTTGTATTGATGGAGAAATTGGAAGCCAAGGGAGCAATAGTAGAGTATAATGATTCTTTTGTACCTGTCGTACCACCAACTCGTGAACATGCTCATTTTACAGGTAAACAATCAGTGGACATTAAGGATGCATACGATGTCATTTTGGTGTCCACCGATCATACCGAATATAAAACTTTTGATTTCAGTGGTTATGCCTGCCCACTTGTTGATTCCCGTAACTGCATTCAGCATAAACCTGTAAAATATTTTAGAGCATGAGTAAAAAATATCTCGTAACCGGTGCCGCGGGCTTTATTGCCTCACAAGTCAGTAAGCAATTGCTTGATCAGGGTGACCAAGTCATAGGCGTGGATAATCTAAATGATTATTACGATGTACGGCTCAAAAACTGGCGACTACAGCAGCTAAAAGCTCACCGCCATGCAAAAAATTTTTCTTTTGCTTGTTTGGACATTGAAGATCAAGCCAAGTTGGTCGATCTTTTTAAGGTAGAGGGCTCATTTGATGCCGTGCTTAACTTGGCTGCCCGGGCAGGAGTTCGTTACAGCATGGAAAACCCTCATGTTTATCTTTCAACCAATGCCGAAGGTACCCTCAATTTACTCGAGTGTATGCGGGCTCATGGATGCAAAAAACTTGTTTTGGCTTCCACATCCTCCCTTTATGCCGGTCAAAAAATGCCATTTACCGAGGACTTGGCTGTGAATGAGCCTCTATCTCCTTATGCAGCCTCCAAGAAAGGGGGCGAATTGATGGCATACAGTTATCACAAACTTTATCAAGTGGATGTATCCGTGGTTCGCTATTTTACTGTTTTTGGACCTGCGGGTCGTCCAGATATGAGTATCTTTCGCTTTATCAAATGGATAGATGAAGGAATGCCTATTGAAATGCTTGGAGACGGTTCTCAATCCCGAGATTTTACTTATGTGGATGATATAGCACGGGGAACCATTGCCGCGATACAGGATGTCGGATATCAGATCATCAATTTGGGCGGTGGTAGGAACCCCGTTTCCCTAAACACCATTATTTCGAAGCTCGAAGAGTTGTTGGGTAAAAAAGCAAAGATTGATCACAAGCCCTTCCATGTTGCCGATCTTATGGAGACCTGGGCGGACATTTCTAAAGCTAAAAATTTATTGGGTTGGGAACCGCAGGTTTCGCTTGATGAAGGGCTTGAGGAATCCGTTCAATGGTATATGGATAACCAACATTGGCTCAAGGAGGTACAGGTCTGAGTGCTATACCACAGATTGCTCTGGTAGGCTGCGGGTACTGGGGCAAAAACCTTTGCCGGAATTTTCATGCTTTGGGGGCTCTTTCTTCCGTAGTCGATGCCACGGAGATCGGGCAGGTCACTGCCCGATCCATTGCTTCTTATTCCGAAATAACTAATAGCATGGATGATGCGCTGAGGAATGATCAAATACAGGGGGTTGCCCTGGCGACTCCTGCAGAGACCCATGCCGATTTAGCGATCCAAGCCATGCAGGCCGGTAAAGATGTATTTGTCGAAAAACCCATGGCCCTGACCCTGGAAGACGCCGAAAAGATGAAAAAAGTAGCGGAGGCAACAGGTCGCATTCTTATGGTTGGTCATCTTCTGGAATTCCACCCTGCGGTTCTCAAACTACGAGAGATGATCGCTTCCGGAGAGTTAGGGACAATCAATTATATTTACTCCAACCGTTTGAACTTTGGGAAGGTGCGGACCGAGGAAAATGCCCTTTGGAGTTTCGCTCCCCATGATGTAGCGGTGATTCTTCGTTTGATGGGACAGGCACCGGTAGAGGTTTCCGCTTGTGGTGGATCTTACCTGACCAATGGAATTGCAGATACTACTCTGTCCAATCTGAGGTTCGAAAACGAATCCCGGGTTCATATTTTTGTCAGTTGGTTGCACCCATTCAAAGAGCAGCGACTCGTAGTTGTCGGAGATAAAAAGATGGCGATCTTTAATGATATCGCTCCTTTTGGGGAAAAACTTCAACTATACCCACAAAATGTTGAGTTCGATGGGCCAATGCCCATTCTCAAAAAAGAAGATGCTGAATTTGTGGAGCATGAAAACACCGAGCCATTGCGTGAGGAATGCAACCATTTCCTGGATTGCATCCAATCCAGAAACCAACCCCTAACCAATGCCCAATCCGGTATTGATGTATTACAAGTTCTCCATGCCTGTCAGCAGAGCATTGAACAAAATGGAGCGCCAGTTCCACTATGAGTGATTACAGTTCAATAAAAATTCATCCGTCCGCAGTCGTGGATGAGGGTGCAGTCATTGGAGACGATACGGCCATCTGGCATTTTTCTCATGTTTGTGCGGGTGCAGTAATTGGAAAAAGCTGCTCGATCGGACAAAATGTATTGGTCGCTGATAATGTAAAGCTAGGAAATGGAGTAAAGATTCAGAATAATGTGGCGATTTATGGTGGTATTACCGTGGAGGATGATGTCTTTCTTGGACCTTCTTGTGTGCTCACCAATGTGACCAACCCGCGCTCGCAGGTGAGTCGAAAATCTCTTTACGAAAAAACATTAATAAAGAGAGGGGCAACGATTGGGGCCAATGCCACCTTAGTATGTGGAATTACCCTCGGTCGCTACTGCTTTATCGGTGCTGGTGCTGTAGTCACAAAAGGTATACCAGATTACGGGTTGGTATTAGGCAACCCCGGTAAATTGTCTGGCTACATGAGCCGCCATGGTCACAAACTCTACTTTAACGAGTCGGGTAGGGCAACCTGTCCAGAATCAAAGTTCGTGTACGAAAAAGTAGGTCAGCAAGTCAGATGCTTGGATGTCAATGAAGATGAACCATTGCCCGCCGACCTTTCTATTGGATCACATGATTACGATTCTTTTAAAAGCTAAGTGACTCACCAAAATAAAGACAAAAAAATTAAGAAGCGTTCTTCTTTAAATGATGAGTTTGTTTTTCGAGATCATCATCAAGGTTATGATGAAACAGCCTATCTCCTTAAATCTCCGAAAAATGCTATTCGCTTATTTGAAAGTATGGAGTCCTTGAACGAAGGAAAAGTTGTATCGACTAGCCTTTCTGAACTTCCTCATAAGTAACCATTTGTACTCTATTAACATTCTAACATGCCTGTAGCCCTTATCACCGGAATTACCGGGCAGGACGGTTCTTATCTTACGGAATTGCTTTTGGAAAAAGGATACTCTGTTCATGGGATTGTTCGCCGGTCCAGTTCGATGAACCGTTGGCGAATCGACCACTTGGTCAAGGATGAAAACACTTATGGAAAATCGTTGTTTTTACATTATGCGGATTTGTCCGATGATGCCTCTCTTCGCCGAATTTTCTCCAAAGTAAATCCAGATGAAGTCTATCACTTGGCAGGTCAAAGCCATGTGGCCTTGAGCTTTGATATACCTGAGCTTACTACTCATGAAATCGCCAATGCGACCCTCAAACTTTTAGAGATTTGCCGGGATCAGGCAAAACCGTCTAAAATCTACCTTGCGGGTTCCTCAGAAATCTTTGGCCATGCACAAGAAACCATTCAGACTGAGGAAACTCAGTTTAACCCAACCTCTCCCTATGGCGTCTGCAAAGCCTTCTGTGTTCAAATGGGTAAGGCCTATCGGTCTGGATATAGTATGCATGTATCAAATGGTATTCTCTATAATCATGAATCTCCCCGCCGTGGAGAAAACTTTGTTACCCAAAAAATTGTTCGGGGAGCGGCATCCATCGCCCAAGGGATCACTGAATTTTTAGAACTTGGTAACTTGGATATAGAACGCGACTGGGGATATGCACCAGATTATGTTTTGGGTATGTGGATGATGCTTCAGCAGGAAAAAGGGGCTGATTATATTTTAGCGACTGGAAAAACTCATAAGCTTTCAGATTTCCTCCAACTTTCTTTCGAATATTTTGGGCTCGATCACCAGAAACATATCAGGATCAACCCAAAGTTTGTTCGCCCTAATGAACCCGTTCAACTCTGTGGCGATTCATCCAAGGCCCAAAACATACTAGGATGGAAACCAACAGTGAGCTTCGAAAAAATGGTTGATGAAATGTGCAAAGCTGCCGAAGAAAGAAATTAACCTTGAAAATCTTAAGAAATAAAACTTATGCAATTCATTGATCTAAAATCTAGGCACCAATTGATTGGCAACAAAATCAATGCCCGTATTCAAAAGGTGATTAAACATGCTCAATTTATATTGGGTCCTGAAGTCCGAGATGTTGAGGGAAAACTGGCTAAATACACCGGCTCCAAGTATTGCGTAACGGTATCTAGTGGTACCGATTCTTTGCTTATTGCTTTAATGGCATTAGGCGTTGAGGCAGGGGATGAGGTTATCACTGTTCCTTACACTTGGATCTCCACCGCAGAGGTCATTTCACTTCTGGGAGCAAAACCTGTATTTGTAGATATTCGTCCAGATACCTGGAATATGGATGAGACTCTGTTGGAGTCTGCTATCAATGATAAGACCAAAGCAATCATGCCTGTTTCCATCTACGGACAATGCCCGAATATGGATGCCATCAACGAGGTCGCAAAAAAATACCACTTACCTGTTATCGAAGATGCCGCACAAAGCTTTGGTGCTACTTACAAAGGTAAAAAATCCTGTAATCTATCAACCATTGGCAGCACCTCGTTTTTCCCATCCAAACCACTCGGCTGTTATGGTGATGGTGGTGCATTGTTCACCAATGATGATGAACTGGCCGAAAAGTTCCGTTGGATTCGGGTACATGGACAGGAACGCAAGCATCACCACCCTATTTTGGGAATTAACGGCCGTATGGATACCCTTCAGGCAGCCATCCTTTTAGAAATTTTAGAAGTCTTTCCCGATGAAGTTCAAAAGCGGGAGAATCTTGGCCAAGCTTACTCGGAAAACTTATCTCATCTTGAGGGTCTCGAAACCCCGAAAATTGGGGAGGATAACACCTCGGTTTACGCCCAGTACACAATTTTAGCTGACCAAAGGGAAAAGATTCAAAATTCCCTCAAAGACAATGATATTCCTTCGGTTTCCTATTATTCAGTACCTCTTCATCTCCAACCTGTCTTTGAAAATCTTGGATATAAGGAAGGAGGTTTCCCCGTGGCCGAAAAAGTGGCAAACCAATGCTTAAGCTTGCCGATGAGTCCTTACCTTAAAAGCGAAGACCAGAACTTGGTGATAGAAATGATTCTAAGTTCACAAAAATGATGATTTTAGATTTGAAAAATTTATTTTATATAAAATTGTAAAAAACTATTAAAATTAAAATCTTATAGTATAATATAAAATATTTTAGATGTATATTAAATGATTTTAAAGTTAATATTGATAAATAAGGTATTGTGCCTATTGTTAGCTTCTAGCTCGTTTTTTTATATTCTGATTTGGATGGTTTCAAGAAGTGAAATTAAAAATATTTTGGGGAGCGGTTCTGATATAGCATTCATATATCTTTATAATCTCGCATCTGATAAAAGCTACTTCGAGTTCTTTCAATATAATTTATTACTGTGGTGTGGAATTATAGCATTAATTATTTCTTTAAGAAATGATCACAAAAATACTTTATTTTTAAGTTTTATATACATTTATTTATTAATTGATGATTTGTTTAGGATACATGACTCGGTTGGTCCAATTTATGTTAAAAAATTCCTAGAAATGAATTTAAATTTAGATCATTTAAATAATTGGATTCGAATACAAGACCTCTTTGAAATTATTGTGTGGTTGATAGTTGGTCTATTTATCGTGATATTCATAATCCTTAAATACAAATCATTTTCTGATTCAGAGAAAGTATACTTGTATTTTAATTTTGTCTTTTGGTTTATACTCGCTTTCTTTGGTATTTTTATAGATGTAATTGGTGCAAATAAAGAGCTTTATTTTAATATTAAAAATAATAATATTTTGATAAATGGTATGTTTTCTTTTATTGAGGAAGTAGGTGAAATATCATGCATAATTTGCTTATTTTTATTTTTGTATAACTATAATGAGTTTCTGTCAAAAAATATAAAGAATAAAAATATTAATTATTTAAAATGAGTTTTAAGTTTTGATAATTATTAATAAAATACTCAAAATTATAGGTAACGATCTATCCAAGTTACCTTTTTTGGTATTCATTTTTATGATCAGTGCCAGTCTTGATTTTTTGGGACTAATGTTAATTTTCCCAATATTCGAAATATATTCTGCTTCAAGTGACTCAGTAAACATTTATAACTACCAATTAACTTATATTGATTACTTTAGTGATAAAAAAACATTTTTCACATATGCATTAGTGCTTTTATATATAATTTTTGCTATTAAGGCATTTTCTGGTATATATATAAATTATATTATTCATTCATTCTCCAATAGAATGATTGTAAATATTAGGTCAAAGTTATTCTTTTCTATTCAATCTATAGAATACGAAAAATTCACTAATAAATCATCATCAGATTACATATATGCAATTAATACACTTACTTCTTTATTTGGAGGTAAAGTAGTCATTAATGTTTTAAAAGCTATTAGTGATGTATTTATTTCATTTGCTTTACTTATTGCGCTACTAATTACCGCAACTGCAGAAATTATTTTATTATTAGTATTAATTATAATCAGTTTTTTTGTATATGATAAAATAATTAGGAAAAATATGAAAAAATTTGGCAAAAATTCCAATTATCATTCTACAAAAATAATCCAAGTAATCAATGATAGTATTCTCGGATTTAAGGAGATAAATGTTTTGGGTAAAAATAATTATTTTAATTTTAAGTTCATTGATAATTGCAAGAGTTACTCAGTAAATCAAATAAAATATAGTGTTTTATCATCAATACCCCGCTATTATTTCGAGTTAGTCATAATTACATTTATTATTTCTCTTTTTTTACATCAGATATTTTTAGATAAAGATTTCAATTCTAAATTACCCATAATTACTGCATTAGTATTTGCTTCTGTGCGTATACTTCCCGCTATTACATCTATTACAAATGCAGTTTCTTCTTTGCGGTATAATGTAGATACTATAGATAGGTTATTTGATGAATCTCAAAATCAATCTCCAGTTAGCAAAATAGTTGAAGAAAACAACTCAAGAATTATTTTTAAAAATCTAACTTTATCAAATGTTTCATTTAAATATAAAAATAATTTAGATTATACATTAAAATCAATTAATTTTTCCATCAATACTGGTCAAATGGTTGGTATTCTTGGAGAATCTGGTTCTGGTAAATCTACTTTATTAAATTTATTGCTAGGCTTTATAAAACCACAAATGGGCGATTGTTTTATCAATGAGAGCAAAATCTCGCTTTCTTCTAGGTATTGGGTTGATCAAGTTGCTTATCTTCCCCAGGAAACATTCATTTCAGATTCTTCCTTACTTGATAATATAGTCCTGAATGATATTTCTAATACAAATTTTCAGCTTCTTGAGAAAACATTACACATGAGCAAACTCGACGGAGTCATAGACACTCTTCCCAATGGTATTAATTCAAATTTAGGCGAAAGGGGAATGTTACTTTCCGGAGGTCAAAGACAGCGTGTTAGTTTAGCAAGAGCATTTTATCACCAGAAAAATTTCCTAATATTTGATGAATCCACAAGTGCACTTGATGGTTCAACAGAAGATAAAATTCTTAATGAAATCAAATCTTTTAAAGGCATAAAAACGATCTTATTAATCTCCCACAATTTAAGAACATTCAGACATTGCGATGTAGTATATCAAATGCATGATGGTATGCTTGAAAAAACAACCTTTTAGATTATTACTCAATTTTCATTATCATGAACAACTTATTAAAAATTTTAAACAATAAAGTATCAAATACCTATGTAATTGCTGAAGCTGGGTTAAACCATAATGGTTCTTTAGAAACAGCTTTAAAATTAATCGATGTTGCCGCAACTGCAGGTGCGGATGCTGTTAAATTCCAAAAGCGCACAGTTGATAAACTTGCTACCGCTGATGTTCTTGATTCTGAGGATTCTAGGTTTCCTGAGTTTGGAAAAACTTACCGGGAGGTAAGAGAACACATCGAATTGAATCAAGAGGAGTATATCAAACTTAAGCAATATTCAGAAAGTAAAAATTTGGACTTTATGGTAACCGCGTTTGATATTGATGCAGTAGATTTTTTAGAGGGTTTAGATGTCGATAGTTATAAACTTGCCAGTCATAGTTTGACTAATTTGGAACTGCTCGACTATCTTTCTCGAGTTCGAAAACCAACCATCTTATCTACGGGCATGGCGGAATGGAGAGAGATTGATCGGGCTGTAAATATTTTCAAGCAAAATAATTGTCCTTTTGCACTATTACATTGTGTGTCCGCATATCCCACGCCACTTGAGCAATGTAATTTAAAGTTAATTGCAGAATTACAGTCAAGATATGGTGTTCCTGTCGGTTACTCTGGCCATGAACTGGGGTTTTTTCCAAGTATTTGTGCCGTGGCAGGGGGAGCTCGAATTATAGAAAGGCACTATACCTTGGATAGTACTATGATTGGGTTTGATCATAAAATATCACTTGAGCCCGAAGAACTTACTCAAATGGTTACCCAAATTCGAGATGTCGAAAGGGTTTTGGGCAATGGAGTTAAGGAAGTCAGTGAAGTCGAGCAAATTACCCGTGATAAATATCATGTTTCAATGGTATTATCGAGCCCAATGGAAAAGGGAATGATCTTGGAAAAAAACATGATTGAGTATAGAAATCCAGGAACTGGAATTCCCCCAAAATCTGCACATCAGGTTTTAGGAAAACGTGCCAAATACCCTATAGAAAAAGGGACTCTTTTGGATCTAATGATGTTTGAATAATCTGATGCCTAAAATATCAATTATCATTCGGTCTAAAAACGAAGAAAAGTGGATCGGACATTGTTTGGAATCTGTTTTTTCGCAGAAGCAAAATGATTTTGAAGTCATACTGGTCGATAATGACAGTTCAGATAACACTGTCGATGTAGCTTTAAGGTTCCCGGTTAGTCAGATTGTAAAAGTCGATCATTTCCTGCCAGGACTTGCTATAAATAATGGAATTCGGGCATGCTCTGGAGAATACATTGCATGTTTATCAGCACATTGTGTTCCTAAAGGAGATGACTGGCTTTGCAAACTAACTGAAAACCTTGACGAAAATGTCAATGTTGCGGGAGTGTATGGAAGGCAGTTGCCGGTCAGTTTTACTGAAGCAACCGACAAAAGAGACCTTCTCATTGCTTTCGGAGAAGATAAAAGAATACAAATAAAAGATTATTTTTTTCATAACGCCAACAGCATGATCCGGCGTACTATATGGGAGAAGTTTCCTTTTGATGAAAAAGTCACAAACATTGAAGATCGTGTATGGGGTAAGCAGGTTATCGAAAATGGTTACAATCTCGTATATGAACCCAAGGCGAGTGTGTTTCATCACCATGGTTTGCATCAAGGAAATAATCCAGAAAGAGCAAAAGGCGTTATTTCAGTAATCGAAACAGTTGACCACGAACTTATCAACGAACTGCCTCGCTCAATGCAACCTGAGCACAGTCATGTCGACGCAATTATTCCAATCAAAGATGGCGACATAAAAGACTCAATGCATGCCGAGTTATTAGGTAACCTAGTCATTGAACTTAAAGCATCTAAATATATCAAAGACATATACATTATTTCTTCAGAACAATCATTGGCTCAGAACAACTCAACTGAATTCATTGACCGTAATACAATATCCAACATTGACAACTTAAGCTTGGATCAACTTATGAAAACTTCTTTGTCAATGATTGAGAAAAAGAATCACTATCCTGATTCGCTTATGTATTTGAGTCATGACTATCTATTCAGACCAAAAAAACTCTTTGACGAATTAATCAGCGAGCAAAAGTGTAATGGCTACGACTGTGTGTTTCCCGGTTTGATTGATTATAGCCATTATTGGTCAAAAAATGAATCCAGTGATTATCAACAGAATGATGCATCCATGAATTCACGCGAAAAGCGCTCACCTAATTATCAGGCACTTTACGGACTAGGATGCTTAACGGCTTCATGGCTTGTTCGGACTGGAAAAATGATAGATGGCAAAATAGGCATATTACCACTTCACCAAGCACGTTACAGTATGCGAAGGCGAGAGGCAGACTATGCGTGGATTTACGATAAGTTAAAAGGCTACGAACCAGCATTCAATTTTTCCCATGATACATAAGCCAAAAGTTCTCGGAGTTACACTTGCACGGGGCGGGTCCAAATCCGTGCCAATGAAAAACATAAGGGCACTCAATGGTGTACCGCTAATTGCATATACAATCATTGAAGCCAAACTAAGCAAACTCCTCTCTAGATACATAGTTTCTACAGATGATAATGGGATTCGCGAAGTAGCACTCAAGTATGGAGCGGACGCCCCGTTTTTAAGACCTCCCGAATTTTCAACAGACCAAGCAAGTTCAGTTTCCGCATTGCAGCACGCGGTAGAATGGGTAGAGCAAGAAGAAAGTGTCACCTACGATTATGTCATTGAGCTTATGTGTACCAACCCCCTGAAAACCAAAGATGATATTGATGGTGCGACCCAGAAGCTGATTCAAACCGGGGCAGACTCCGTTATTGCTGTCCATAAACTAGAGGATCATCATCCCATTCGTATCAAGAAAATTGTAGATGGGAAAATCCAAGATTTTTGCCTGCCCGAAATACCTGAGAGCCGTAGGCAGGACCTAAAGCCCGATGCTTATATTCGAAGTGGATCTATTTATGCTTTAAGCCGACAACATCTCATGGAAGAGGGTAGGAGATATGGTTCTATTGATAGCTACGCACACATTTTACCACCCGAACGGGCAGTTAATGTTGATACTGAGATTGATTTTTTGATCGCTGAAAAAATTTTGGAGAAAAGTCCTCGTGATCATATCAGACCGGTTCATTGATGATGGTAAAAATCACTGCAAAAATACTTGTTATTACTCCTGTCAAGCATATCAAAGGAGTGAGCACTGCCTTGGAATCGGTTGGACAGGTTACTTATTTGGATGATCCTTCACTAGAACAAGTTCTTAAGATTATTCATGACTTCGATGCTATATTCACAAATCCCAATAAATCCAAAATCTTTATCGGAAAAGCTTTAATCGATTCAGCAAAGAATCTAAAAGCAATATGTACGGCCTCCACGGGCACGAACCATATCGATAAAGTATCCGCGAAAAAAGCAGGTATTGAGATTTTGTCTTTGACTGAAGAAAGAGAAGTCATCCGTCGTATCAGTTCTACTGCCGAAATGGCATTTGCATTAACGATGGCTGGCCTTCGAAATGTAGTTCATGGTCATGAGTCCGTGATGAACGGTGAATGGGATTATACCAAATTTATAGGTAGGCAAATGAATTGTCTGACAGTCGGGGTAATTGGCTATGGTAGGCTGGGTTCGATGTATGCTGATTATTGTAAAACTTTTGGTTCGCGCGTTTTGGTATTTGATCCCTACAAAAAAGTCACTAATCCGGGATTTGAACAGGTTCAACATATCGAAAAACTCTTACAGGAATCTGACATCATTTCTCTGCATGTACATGTAAACGAAGAAACCGAGGGTATGATCAATGCCAATGTTCTTAAACAAACAAAAAAGGATGTATTACTTATCAATACATCACGTGGTGAAATTGTTAACGAGCATGATCTTATCGATTTTCTCATAGCTAATCACGAAGCGAAAGTTGCTACGGATGTCCTAACAGATGAAATCAGGAACCGGACTTCAAGCCCACTTTTTCAGTATGCTCAAAAGAGCAAACAAGTAATTGTTACTCCGCACATTGGAGGAATGACTAGAGAAGCTCAAGAAATAGCTTATGGTCATGCCACTAATCTACTAATTAATTTTATAAAATATTAAATTAATCTACTCTATATTTAGATATTTATAGCAATAGTAATACAAAAAATTGCTCCTTCTTTAATTTATTATGTGTGGTATAGCAGGATTCCTAGGTTCATTTAGTGATAGAGAACTGCGTTTGAAAAACATGCTTAACGCGATTTTTCATCGGGGTCCTGATGACGAAGGTACATTTTTCGACAATCAATTTGCAGGTGGTATGCGTCGTCTCTCCATTAATGATGTTGATAATGGTTCACAGCCGCTATTCAATTCCGATAAATCTATTGTACTTTTTTATAACGGCGAGATTTATAATTACTCTCAATTAAGGAATGAACTTGAGTCGGAAGGAGTCAAATTTAGAACTCGCTCCGATGGAGAAGTTTTAGTTCATCTCTATGAAAAAATTGGTGAGAAAGTCTTTGAGAGACTCGACGGTATGTTTGCTGCTGCAGTTTGGGACACTCGTACTCAAACTCTGATCCTCGGGCGTGATATTCCAGGAGAAAAACCTCTATTTTATTCTCGTGATCCAAATGGTGGATTAGCTTTTGCTTCAGAAATTAAAGCTTTGAGGAAGGTTTCCTCTTTAAATTTAACTTTGAATAGACAAGCCCTTTGGGATTTCCCCTCTTTTTTATGGATTCCAGAGCCAGTTACAGTTTTCAATGAAATTGAGGCAGTTCCCCGAGGACATTTACTTATCGCCAACAAAGATAAGATCAGCATCCGACCTTACCGAAATTTATTTACGCCTCCAGATTTTGATTTATCAAAGGACGACGAAGTAATCAGTGCGGTTAGGAATGTAGTTGAGAAAGCAGTAACTTCTCGCTTACTCTCTGATGTACCAATAGGGAGTTTTCTTAGTGGTGGATTGGACAGCAGTATAGTAGCCTGCATAGCAGCAAGAGAATTGCAGCAATTAGACACCTTTACAGTATCCTTTGAGGATTTAATTGATCCTTATCATGGGAGGGCAGATGAATCGGTTGCAGCGGCTGAAACTGCCTCGATAATAGGTTCAAAGCATCACACCATTCGGGTAAATGCTGATATTTTCCGTAAAAGTCTAGATGACTTTTGTAAGTTTGGTGATCAACCTTTTGCGGTATCCTCTGGTTTAGGCATCATGGCTATTTCTGCAGCTGCCAAAGAAGCTGGAATTAAAGTATTGTTAACTGGTGATGGAGCAGATGAATGTTTTGGCGGGTATTCTTGGTATGCCCACTTAAACGAAATCGTACGATCCGAAATCAACTTACCAGAGAACCCATTTTCTTTTCAAAATTTTGGAAGTTCATTGAAGGATCGATTAAATATACTCGGTCAAATGACCCCATCCTTAAGAGCGTGGGCTTGGCATTATTACGCTCATGAAGATGAAAAAAAGAATTTATTTTCTCAGGACTGGCAAGATGGATTGAATAGCTCACTACGGTATTTTGAAAGTTTGGAAAATTCAAATGAGCCGATCGACTTTATTCGGCATGATAGAAACTTTTATTTTCCCTTTGAAATGTTACGGAAGGTAGACCGAATGGGTATGGCGAATTCGGTTGAAGGTAGAACACCATTTGCGGCACCAAGCGTTTTATCTTTATCGGAACGCCTTGATTATGGGCATATGGTCCGTGGTAAAGATTTAAAGTGGGTATTAAGACGAGCATTTGAAGATATCGTGCCTATGCAAGTCGTTAACCGGCCCAAACATGGTTTTAATGTGCCGATAGATCACTGGCTCAAGAATGAATGGTCAGATCTCGTAGAAGAAACTTTTTCAAAAGGATCATTTCTTCATCAGCAAAATATTATCTCTGATAATGCTATTTCCATAGCACATGAGATGCTATCAGATAAGCAAAGGTTAAATGGACACACAATATTTTGTTTCATTATGCTTAATAAATGGTTAAGTAATTAAATGGAAATTATCGCAGAAATTGGACAAAATCATAACGGAGACATGGCCCTTGCCCGTGATCTCATTTTCGCTGCTGCTGAATCTGGCTCTAGCGTTGCAAAATTTCAGCTTTATGATGCCAAAGATTTGTTTCCTAAAGAGGGCAATCCTTGGTTTGATTATAATTGCAAAACTGAAATAACTCGTGAGCAAATGGAGGAGCTTTCTGCATGGTGTACGGAGGCAGGGATTGAATTCATGGCATCTTGTTTTGATACACAAAGAATAAGCTGGCTAGAATCCGTTGGAGTTAAAAGACACAAGGTTGCATCAAGGTCGATTCAAGAAAGTGAAATGATTAAGGCATTGGTAGCTACCGACAAAGAATTATTAATTTCACTCGGTATGTGGCAAGGAGAGGACTTCCCAAAAATCTCATCCGATAATATTCGTTATCTTTATTGCGTTTCGAAATATCCTACACCTCATGAAGATCTCAATTTTTCTAATGTTGATTTTCAGAAATATGCAGGATTCAGTGATCATACTATTGGGATTGAGGCTTCAATGATTGCCCTTGCCCGAGGAGCTTGCATAATAGAAAAACATTTTACATTGGACAAGAAAATGTATGGACCGGACCATGAAGGAAGTATGACACCCGAGGAATTAAAAGAACTGGTTATTTTTATGAACTCGTTGAAAAAATGCCTTTAAGTCCAAAAGTTACGGTATATGTGGTTTCCCACAATTACGGTGGTTATGTAGAAAAAGCGATTGAGAGCGTTTTTGATCAGACTTTTGATGATTGGGAGCTTCTTTTAATTGACGATGGGTCCACTGACCACACTCCAAATGTAATGAAGTGCTATGAGAATCATCCGAAAGTCAGATTTTTCCGTACTGAGGGAATTGGATTAACGGCAGTATGCAACTTTGCTCTTAACAAAGCTAAAGGCGAATATCTAATTCGTTTGGATGGCGATGATTTTTTTGACGTTAATATATTACTGGTTCAAGCAAATCATATGGAAAAAGACTCCAGCTTGGCACTCGTTTTTCCTGACTATTATCTTATCGACGAAAATGCTAAAATCTTTGCTCATGAAAGACGTAGGGAACTCTACTCTGAAGACCACATTATGGATGCTCCGCCAAATGGAGCTTGTACCATGTTCCGTACTGCTTCATTGAAGGAAGTTGGTGGATATAGAGAGGATCTTGGGGCTCAGGATGGATTCGACATTTGGATGAAACTGAAAGACAAGTATAAATGTGCAAATATTAACTTACCTTTATTTTTTTACCGAAGACATGGTAAGAACCTAACTGAAGAACCCATGCGCATCGTTAACGCCCGTAGAACTCTTAAGAAAGAACAAGCTAATAAACTATTAAACAATAACCAGCCCGTTTTAGCTGTTATACCGTGTCGAAAGCATTTCGATTTTGTAGAAGATGTTTGGAAGCAGAAATTAGATGGTATAACACTCTTGGAAAAAGATATTTACACCTGTCTTAAATCAGATCTTATCGAAAAGGTAGTTATCACATGCGATAATTTGGAGGCAGAGGAATTGGTTCATTCTTTCGATAATCCAAAAGTAGTTTTTCACCATCGAGATACTAAAAGCACGCAAAGAACAGCTAACTTAGCCTTAACCCTTGGCGGTATTTTCACTAAATACGATCCACAATTTAAAGGAATTTCGATAATTCGATACACACAAACTCCTTTTATATCTAAAGATACCATTGAGGAGGCAATTTCATCATTGGTTATTAGTGGTGCAGATAGTGCCTGTACAATAGAAGAAGTTTCTGATACAATTTACATGCGCAGTGCACATGGTTTGATTCGTGTGAATGGAGAATCGACTAAAATGATAGGAAAGGAAACACTATTCAGAGATACCTCTACATGTATGGCTGTTCAAAATTCTAATATCAAAAGTGGTTCGTTAAGAGGAACGCGAATGACAGGATTTTCAATTTCTGCCGCTGAAGGTTTTTTTATTAATTCAGAATTTACTTTGGAAACCGCCCGTAATATCTCCAAGAAGCCTCTTGCCCTTTGACAAAAGAGAATTTAGGAAAAATCGGAATTATTATTGCGGCACGAATTAGTTCTTCTAGGTTGCCGAGAAAAGCCTTATTAGAGTTGCGAGGCATTCCAATGCTAACCTTCCTCCTTAAAAGATTAAAAAATAGTTCACTGGCAGATGAAATCATTTTAGCAACATCTTCCCAGAAAGAAGATGATTGCCTTTCTGTTCTCGCTAGAAAAGAAGGGGTAAGTTGTTTCAGAGGTTCTTTAAATGATGTTGTTGAAAGGTATGTACAGGCAGCTGATGAATTCAGTATTGACACAGTAGTTCGAGTCACAGGAGATTGTCCTTTTGTAAACGGTGAAGTGGTTGATTACTCAATTGAGAACGCCTCAAAAGCTGAATTCAATTTATGCAGCACCAAAGGATATTTTCCAGTTGGACTTGATGTTGAGATTTATCATGCAAGGGAAATGAAAAAAATGCATTTAAGTAATTTTCTAAATATAGAGCATCGCGAGCACTTAACCCTTCATTACTATGAATGTCGTGAAAATTACAAAATCGTTTACTTGCAACCCAAAGCAAAATGGAAGAAACAGAATTTTCAATACACAATTGATTTTCAAGCTGATCTCGAAAAGGCAAATTCAATAGTTGAAAATTTTGACAATATTAACTTCTCAATTTCAGAATTAATTAACAAAACTGACTAAACAAGTATGGGTAGAATAACCAAACACTCAAAAACCTCATACGACATTGCACAAGAAAACTCGGTCAGAACAACGAGTAGTTTGGAGTTAGCAAAAAAGCAAAAAAGAATAACTGAGCAATTTTCCAAATTTCCATTCAGGAAACAGTGTGTTTGCTGTGGTAAAAAGCTCTTGGGGGCAGAATTTTCACATCGCGGTTTAAGATTTATTGAATGTGAAAACTGTAACCATATTCAATCAAAGAATCTCCCTACACCCAACTATCCAGAGGATATTTCTCAGAAATCAGGGTTTGATAGTATTTACACTGATTTATCTTCGAGAGAATATGCAAGTCGAACAGATCGAATATACAGACCAAAACTGGAATGGATTTTTGAGACTTTGATTGAATTAGGCCATTCAAAGGAAGAACTTATTAATAAAAAATGGATTGAATTGGGTAGCGGTGCTGGTAATTTTTTATCCACCTGTAAAAATTCAGAAATAACAGATGTAACTGGTATCGAAGTGAATGAAAACTTGGTTTCTATTTCGCGCAAACACAACCCTCAACTTAAAACAATTCAGTGGTCATCATCTTTCGAAGCAATTTTAAAAGAACATGACGCTGATATTTTCTGTTCATTTTTCGTTCTCGAACATATCCATGACTTGTCACCAGTTTGGAAAGAATTCAGTCGCAAACCCAGAGGCACAATATTCGCCTTCTCGGTTCCGGTTTTTGGGTTATCCGGTATTGCAGAAAACATCTTTCCTGAACACTTCGCTAGAAATTTAGACGGAGTTGTTCACACTCAAGTTTTCACAGATACTTCTATTGAATACGCTATGCAGGAAGCAAACTATCAGATATTGGGAGAATGGATCTTCGGACAAGATACTTCTGATCTGATCCGGTTTCTGCAAAATTGCAGCAAATCTTCACCCAGTACCAAGACAGAAAAAAAACTATTCCAACAATTAAGCAAAGCACATGACACAATACAATCCGCCTTCGACCAAAACCACCTTTCAGATCAACGTCACATACTAGCCATACGGACATAATCGAAATTCCATCGCTACTTAATCTTACAATATACAATAATTTGTAAATTTATAACAAATAAAACTAGAAAATTTTAATGAAAATTTTAGGTATTCACGACATACACAATGCTTCTGCAGCTATCATGATTAATGGAAAAGTCACAGCCGCTCTCTCGGAAGAGCGTTGTACCTATCGTAAAAACGAAATGGGTTTTCCGAAACTAGCTATCGAAAAATGTTTAGAAATTGCTGGAATTAAATCATCTGAAATAGATTTAGTTGCTTTTTCTACCAAGGCTGTTCCACCACATTACCTTAAATTTAAACGCGAATTTGCTTTCAGCATTCGTGATTGGTTAGACGAGCAAGAATTTTATTGGAAACCAAAATTGTTCCATGGAAAAACTGACTTTATTGAATATTTTGAAAGGCTAGCTTCACAGCCTAAATTCAATGAAGAAAATTGGTATGATTTCACAAACTTTAAGCTTAATCCCAACAGTACAGAAAACGCCGTATCTCAACTCAGAAATCTTCGAGAAAAAGCTCTAATTCATTATTTCGGAATACCTTCTGAAAAAATCACTTGCTTTGATCATCACTCCTGTCACAGCCATTATGCTTATTTTGCTAGCCCATACCGCAATGAACCCGCGATCATTTTTACCGCTGATGGAGGGGGCGATGGATGCAATGGGACTCTTAGCATAGTTGAGAATGACAAAATTCGAGAAATCGCACGCAATAACCAAACAGACTTAGCTCGAATTTATCGTTATATTACCTTGATTCTAGGAATGAAAATTGGCGAGCATGAATTTAAAGTCATGGGCTTAGCACCTTATTCAAGTGCTTATGAAATTGCCAAGACAGATAAAGTATTCAAAGACCTTTTCCACGTTCCCGACATGATGATTGAATATAAGAAACGACCGAAAGACTTATTTTTCCACTTTCGTGATGCGTTAGCTGATTGTCGTTTTGATGGAATTGCAGGTGGCGTTCAACAAATGGTTGAAGAATATGCAGTTGAGTGGTTCTCAAAGGTTACTGAAAAAGTGGGGATCAATAGAATAGTCTTTTCAGGTGGACTGAGTATGAATGTGAAGCTTAATCAGCGAATTGTGGAGTTAGATTCAGTCAAAGAGTTTTATGTTCCAGCTAGTGGAGGAGACGAAAGCCTGTGCGTAGGAGCTTGCTATGCGGCAGCAAGTCAAAATCCACAAACTTCCCCAATTGGGCATTTTAGGAATAATTATCAAGGGGGTGAAATCTCCAATGATCAAATATTAGAAGCGTTCAATAAGGTTAAAAATGCTTCAGTAATGGAGGGAATTAGTAATCAGGGGGTGGCTGAACTTATTGCAGAAGGTATGGTTGTAGGCCGTTGTTCTGGGCCCATGGAGTTTGGTGCCCGTGCTTTAGGGAACCGAAGTATCATCGCAGACCCGAGGCAGACCGAGACTGTCACTCGAATAAATCAAAAGATAAAGTTTCGTGATTTCTGGATGCCATTTGCTCCAAGTGTTCTAGAGTCACGTGTTTCCGATTATTTAATTAATCCCGGAAATCATACATCCGACCATATGACTTTGACATTTGACGTGACGGAAGAAGGAAAAGCAGCACTAAAAGCAGCACTACATCCATCAGATCAAACGGTACGTGCACAGATAGTTACACAAGAAAACAATCAAGATTATTATTCTTTAATTGAAGCTTTTGAGAAAGTCACGGGAGTCGGTGCATTATTGAATACATCTTTTAACTTACATGGGTATCCGATCGTAGCAAAAGCTGAACATTTAGTACATGTTTTCGAGAATTCCGAATTGGACGCAATCGTAGCAGGTGACATTCTTCTAAAACGAGACTCTTAATGATTGATATTATTAATACTGTGTCAGAGAAAGCTCGTATCCAAATCATTGACTTGGGTATCTGCAATTTAACTTCACTAACAACAGCTCTTCAAACCATAGGTGTTGAATGGGAGGTGACAAAAGAATCTAAACATGTCGGCAAAAACTGTGATTCCATTATATTGCCAGGTGTTGGAGCCTTTAATGCTGGAATGGAAGCTTTGAAGCAAACAGGAATGGAGAATGAATTGAAGCGCATAGCAATAGAAGGGAATTTGCCTTTGCTTGGTATCTGCCTCGGAATGCAATTGTTTTTTGATAGTAGCGAGGAACATGGAGAATATAGTGGAATCGGTCTTATCCCTGGGAGAGTTTGTAAGCTTGAGCCGGTAACCCATGACTTTCTCGTTCCTAATGTAGGTTGGTGTGTAGTTGATTGGTTAGATAAATCCTCCCCAATCGTAAAGCCTCCGGATAATCCTGAAAGTTTCTATTTTATTCATAGTTATTGGTGTAAATGCACGAATGATCAGGATGTTATTGGGACCGTTGATATGGGCTTTCCAATGACAGCTGCTGTGCAATCAAATAAAATTATTGGTACCCAATTCCACCCCGAAAAGAGTTTGGATGCCGGCTTTGATTTGCTTAACAGATTTGTTCGGTTTTCTAAGTCTGTAACTCTGTAAATTTTATTATGCCATACACCCGCATTATCCCAGTTGTGCTTCTCAAGCACGGTCTTTTGGTCAGAAGCCAAGAATTTAAGACTCATCAGGTTATCGGTAATCCAATAAGTACTATACATCGTTATTCTTCTTGGGATCTTGATGAGCTTATGCTTCTTGATATTTCCCAAGAAGACCATCACGATCTAAGGCGGAATGATCTTCAGATTGAATATAAAGGAGATTCATTTTTAGAATTAATACCAGAAGTTGCATCTGTATGTTCTATGCCTTTTACTGTTGGCGGAAGGATAAAAAATTTAAATGATATTGAGGTTAGGCTGGAAAAAGGGGCTGATAAATGCTCAATCAATACTGCTTCTATAAATGATCCTAAGTTAATTGAAGAAAGTTCAAGAAGGTTTGGTTCCCAATGTATTGTAGTTTCTATTGATGTGAAGAGAGAAGCTGATGGTACACTAAATATTTGGAAATCTGGCGGTCGTGAAAAAACAGATTTGAATGTGTTAGATTGGGTCAAGAAAGTACAAGATCTTGGTGCTGGAGAAATCCTAATAAATTCAATTGATCGAGATGGTACAGGTAATGGATATGATATGGAGTTAGTAGCTGAAGTTGTCGATCTGGCTCAGATTCCAGTGATATCTTGTGGGGGTGTTGGAAAATACCAAGATTTTACTGAATTAGCCAAGAGCACAAAAGTTTCAGCTTTAGCTGCGGCAAACATTTTTCATTTCCGTGAATTAAGTTATCCCCTCATTAAGAAAGAGTGCTTAAAGTCAAAAATAAATGTTCGTCCATCATTTATCGGAGAAAGTAAGTGGTTTAATAGGGAGCCAGAATACTCCAATCAAAGAAAAGAAAAGAAAATATCAAAGACTATTAAGCATAAAAATACTGCCAATATTAGTTGCATTGGAAAAAAAATTAATTGGTGTTCAAGGTGTGTTGCTCCTGCAATTTCAGCAACACCACTTGAATTTGATGAGAAGGGAGTTTGTACTGCTTGTCAGATGGCAGATCGTAAAAAAGAAATTAGCAAAGGACACTGGAAGAAAAGGCATGACCAACTTTCCTTATTATTGGATAAGTACAGATCAAAGGATGGCTTTAATTATGATTGTATAATTGCTGTCAGTGGGGGTAAGGATAGTTATTTCCAAGCTCATTATTTAAAGAACGAAATGGGTATGAATCCACTATTAGTCACTTATAATGGAAATAATTGGCTACCAGTAGGATGGCGAAATATGCTTAATATGAAGGAAGTTTTTGGTTTGGATCACATTTTATATTCCCCAAGTATTAATCTTTTAAAAAAACTTAATCGCCAAGGTTTTATTGTCATGGGTGATATGAATTGGCATGCTCATACTGGTATATCCACAATGCCAATGCAGGCTGGAATTCAACATCAAATACCTCTAGTTTTTTATGGTGAGCACGGTTACACGGAACTGGGAGGACAATTTTCACTAAATGACTTCCCCGAAGTTTCTTACAGATATCGTTTAGAGCATTTTTGTAGAAGCTATGAGTGGAATTACTTTGTTGGTCTTGAGGGTATAGAATCTAAAGACATGAATCTATACAAATACCCCAGTGATGGGGAAATAATGGATTTGGATCTTCGGGGAATTTTCCTTGGTAACTATGTTTATTGGGAAGCCAATGAGCATACCCAATTGGTTGTCGATAAGTATGATTTTGAGGTATCTAGTGAACCTTTCGATAGGACCTACAGAACAATGTCAAATCTCGATGATATGCATGAAAATGGTGTTCATGACTATCTGAAATTTATTAAGTTTGGTTACGGCAGAGGAACTGATCATGCATGTAAGGACATTCGTGCAGGAAAAATGTCTCGAGAGGAGGGGATCGAAATGGTTCGTAAATACGACCATGTCAAACCTAGCGATTTGAAACGTTGGTTAGAATATACTGGAATGAGCGAAGACGAATTTGACAGAATTGCAGATGCATTTAGGGACCCAAGAGTTTGGTGGAGGGAAAATGGTGTTTGGAAAAAGCAAAATATTTGGGATTAAATCATCAGTTTTCCTTTAGTCTGTTTGTTTATTTAGTAACCCTCTTATAATTAAATCATCAAGTTGAGAATTTTCTGGTAGATGACTAAGATTCGTCAACTTGCGTTGTCAACTCGTATACTTAATAGGCTAGTAAGGTTGTCAACTGACGCTAAGTCTATGTGCAATTTTGGTTTTTTTGAAGGACTCACATGTGCTTATCATGTAAAACAAGAAATTCAATCATTGAGAAAAGCTCAGTGGGAAAAATTGAAGTATCATTACATCTCGCGATTTAACCAAAATACAGTATACAAATGTTTTTTCGAAAAAACCTCTGATTTATTCAATGTAATTGAAGACGAAAATAATTACTCGTACTCAGTTAGCATATTAAAACCTTTTTTGCATAAATTTTCTTACAATGAATGTTGGTCTTTGTATGAATATTTCAGATATTTTGGTGACTTTAGAATTGCTTATCACTTAAGAAAATCTCTTCTTAAAAAGTCAATTGACAAACAATTGGCATCCAAGTTCATTATCTCATTGGATGGAATAAATGCTGCCTTTGAGCTAGGTTTGACAGATTTAGTTAATGAGATTTTGACAAGAAAAATTCCGTCGCCTCTCATCTCACATCTACTTGAAGAGTCAACTGCTTTTGTTTCACTTTTAAGTGGTGATAAAGATAAAGCGTACTGGTTGTGGTCTAAAACTTTTGATAAAAATGATCTTAGTTACCTTCATACGCTTAAAGGCAGGAAAGTGGCCATCGTTGGTCCTGCAGTTTCGGACTTAGATTTAGGAAAAGAGATTGACCAGTCAGATTGTGTAATTCGAACTAATTATCGGATCGGATCAAATCAACCCGTTGAGATGTTTGGTAGAAAAACTGACATTTCATACTACAATCAATACCGCATTAATCACAAATGGGATGAAACTATTAGAGCATTAGACAAACTAGAATGGATTATTACTAAGAGTCAAAAGGACGAACAAAAGGTGAGAAAGCTGAAAAAGCAAATCAATGTCAGATCTTCCTTTATTCCACACACAAACTTTTTTCAGACATCTGCTCCGATGGGCATAATTTTGGCATTGGGTGATGTTCTGAGATTTCAACCATCAAGCGTTAAAGTCTACAGTACTACTTTTTATTCTTCAAAACAGACTTATTCTCAAAATTATAAGTCTACCGACACAAGTAGGGCATCGGCATCTTCAGATCTAAGAATTCATGAGCCCTTTAGTCAATTTGCTTACGTAAAAAATCTATTTGATAGAAATATCATTTCTGCAGATGCTTTAACCTCTGATATTCTTGAGCTTGAGGAACATGAATATTCTAGGTCTTTGCAGAGTTTATACGGCGAGTATACTGTCGTTTAATGAAGGCTCTTAACATTTGGCTATCTGAACATTTAGATTTTAATCTAGCACATAAAATAACCGGTCAAAATTCTGTAAATGTTTTGGTTCATGGCGCTGTACTTTCAAAATTTCCCCCATCAGACTCAAGAATTATAAGTCCATTTTTTGCTCTTAATAAAAAGCAAGAAAAGGCCTATTGTAGATGGATTAAGAAATGGGATTGGGAATCTAGAGAACCAATCAGAAATGGCTTTAAAGAGTGGGTTGTAAAAACAAGTAGATGTGAAGTTAACGAAACACTTTTCGGTGCTTTGGAAAGACTTTTCTACCACTGTAAGAATGGATGTTTAGCGGCTGTTATTTTTTTTTCCCGCATTTCCGTACTTATTGCTCGTGATACCAAAGTAAGAGTAATTGCAGGAGAAAATTATAGAATGACTGAATTGATGACCATGCTTTGGTGGGTGTCATTATGCAATCGGAAATTGAAGAATAATAAGGTAGAATATATTTTTATTTCTCGAAAAGCTAAATACAAGAAGACTGAATCGTTGGAGGAGTTTTTGCTTTGGGTTTCAGAAAGCTCCTCAATTAAACCAAGACTTCAAGGTGATATTTCTATTTTTAATGAAAAAGAAGAGACAAAATCGTGCGTCGCTTGGGCAAGCACAATACGTTTTCATCGAGGTTGGGCATCTGAGATAGAAAAGAAATCCGGGGAGTTTGAGCGTATTTTGCGTATTACACAATTCGGTCAGAGTAACTTACATGATTCTCCGTGTCTTGAAATTGATGCCGGAAATGCTGGATTCCCCAAAAACTTACTTAAAATTAAAGAAATCGCTGAATATATTCAATCTCAAATAGAGTGGAGTGTGTTGTCTAAAGATTTACATAATGGATTTGAAAGTATTGGCAATGCCGTTGAAAATTTTTTTATTTCTGCAATTGGTCCCCATGTTTTATCACAAGTTTCTAAAATGGCTGACCTTCTGGAAGAAAAGCTTTCTTTTGTTAAACCTGAGGGTTTTTATTCCGCAGCTGCTCCATTGATGGAATCCTTGGGCGTGCACGAATGGGTAAGTCGAAGAACTCCTGATCTGCTTCCAACTTTGCTGCCTCATTCATTTACCACTTCACATGAATTTCCAGCATCTGCTTATCAATCATTGCTTTCTTTTATCTCTGCAAAAGAACTAATGCCAACTGTTCTTGACGATTCAAATTCTCTTGGAAAGGAGCGTTTGGTCTCGCTAAGTAAAATACAGAAAGATCATTTGGGAAATCTACCTAGGCAAAATTCATTTCTAACTAGATTTAATAAAAGAATTTCAGATATTGTTAAAACGCCCAAAGTACAGTTGCTACCAGTTCTGACTGACCGAATGGTAAGTTTCGGTAAAGAATTTTTTAAAAGACATCATAATTCTAAAGTACTAAAAACTAAAAAACTTCGATTTGGACTATTGTTAAACTATGAGCACTACGAATATTGTATCGGATTAGATTTTATAAAGTTTTTCCAAAGTATTGCAGATTTAGGTGAAGAACTAGAAACAGTCTTTGATGATCATGCAGCCTTAACTTTACGAAGAAAACCAGGTTGGACGAATTTGAAAGTTTTAAACAAAGTTCTTCTTGAAAGAAGAACAGATTCTTTTTCAAAAACTATTTTGATAAGTCCGCCATCGGTTTCACTAATAAATTTTGGTAAAGATTGTGACTTGGTATTTTGCTTTCAGGGCACTTCTGCCATTCCAGAATTAATGATGCATGGTGTTCCATGTATTTTTCTTAAATCAGATTCTTTACCAGAAAAATTAGAGGCAGATTACATTGTTTTACCAAAAGATATCGTTCCTCATCTTGATTTTAAATCAGTACTGTCTAATTTTGAAGATGATACAAATTGGACTGGTGAAGTTGCCCAAGCACAAAAAAGATGGATAAAAAGTCAAATGACTACTAATGAAATCACATCTTGACTGAGATTTCGATAAATTCACTATACTGAAAGCCCTTATTTAGGATGAAGTGGAAAAAAAATGTGAATTTTTCTTTAAACCCTGATTCTCCTAATGATTCTAAAGCCGTTTTGACACCTAAAGTAATTAAATTACCCAGAGGTGGTTATCGAATGTTTTATATGGGAGCATCCTTAGAAAGTTCCGGTCGTATTTTAAGTGCTTTTTCTCGCGATCTTGAAAATTGGCATAAAGAACCCAGCATTCGAATTGATAACGATAAAAGCGAGAAGATCGACCGTGTTCTTTCACCGGATATAATCAAAATATCAGAGAATTTTTGGCGAATGTATTATGAAGTACACTTAACAAATAAATCGCGGGTAATCATGAGTGCAATTTCTGAAGATTTAGATGATTGGTCAGTCGAATCTGGAACGAGGATCAAATCTAAATATTTTGATTATGGAACTCCAAAATGTATTAAGTTGGATGACGGAAATTTTCGTTTATTCTTCTACAGTTATCCAAAACCATTCAAGGAAGGTATTAATGCAAGGAATCATATAATTAGTGCGAAATCCTGTGATGGCATCGGTTTTCAAATTGAAAAAGGGGTGAGAATTGCTCAGGATAATGACGAATTTGAAAATTATACCGTGTATGCGCCAGAAGTTATCAAAAAAATAGATGAATCTTGGTTAATGTACTTTTCTGGTTGGACTTGGGATCAGAGAGAAGGAACGAAAGGAAGAATTTTCTCTGCTAGCTCCAATGACTCCTTTCGATGGTATAAAGATAAATCAATAGTTATTGATAATGGTGGGTTATATGATTACAGATTTGCTTCCGAACCGTGCTTAATCGATAGTGGTAATGGTAAATTTATCATGTTTTATGAAGCCTGCGATTTCAATGGCGTTAAGAGAATAGTTAAAGCAGATCAAGATTTTAAAAATTAAACAATGAAGGCAGATATTGAAAACGATTATAATTCAAAATTAAATTCTTATTTTGGACATGAAAGAAGTGAGATTAAAGAGTTATTGCCCAAAACTTGTGAAATGGCTCTTGAAGTTGGATGCGGAGATGGGACTACGCTCAAATGGCTGAAGAATTCCAATAGATGTCACGAAACTTATGGAATTGAAATTTTTCAAAGTGCTGCACTAAAAGCTGAAAAAGCAGTTGACCATCTCTTTCACGGTAACATTGAGAATGATGAAATTGAATTTTTAAGCAAAAAATTCGATGTGATTCTTTTGTTAGATGTTTTAGAACATCTTTTAGATCCTTGGATTGTATTGAAAAAGCTAGTCGAAGATAATCTAAATGTTAATGGTTCCATAATCGTCTCACTTCCAAATATTCGACACTATTCTGCTTTATTCCCTTTATTTTTCAAAGGTGAATGGACATACCAAAAATCTGGTATTTTAGATAAGACCCACTTTCGTTTTTTTACCAAAAAATCATGCATTGAATTATTCGCTCAATCTGGTTTGAAAGTAAAAAGGACAATTTTAGTGCCAGTTGATATTTCATTAAAACAAAAGTTATTTAATGTTTTAACTTTTGGTTTATTTAGAAACCTTTTAGCACAAAGATACATATTCCTGCTTTCTAAATAAATACCTAATTTAGTAACTTATTTGAACAATATGGATAAGCCACTTTTATCTATTGTAATTCCAGTTAAAAACAACACTGGGACTCTTGAAGTCACAGTTGAAACTGTTTTAAAGCAATCTTATTCAAATATTGAGATTGTTATAAGTAATAATTCTAGACAGGAAAATTTAAAACAAATTGTTGAAAAATTTAATGATAGCAGAATTAAGTATATCTGCCCTGACGAAACAATGAATTTCTCAGGCGACTGGAACTTTTCCCTTACTGGAGCGACTGGTGACTATGTTACCTTTTTGGGGGATGATGATGCTGCATTGCCAGTTAGTTACGAAATTGGAATGAAATATTTAATTAAAAACTCTCAATATGTTTTTACATGGAAGAAACTAAATTATAATTGGACAAATCATATAATTCCTGAAAAAAGGAATTACATATCGGGTGATTTTAATAATGAAATATTGATATTAGATTCCAATAAATCTCTTAATAAGTTTCGTAAGTTTTTAATTGGTTATAATCAATTACCTTGTATCTATAACAGCATTGTTCCTAAAGAAATTATAAATAGAGTAAAAAGTAAAACAAAAACAGGAAAATTCTTTGGTGGTATAATACCTGATGTTTATTCATCATTTGCAGTCGCAAGTGAAATTAATACTTACTATTATTACAATTCACCTATTACAATAAATGGTGCATCAGATAAAAGTAGTGGTGTTTTACAAGGACTTAAATCTCTTAGTACAGAACAGAAAAAACTTATACCAGATGCAATAAATTCTGGAAATAGATATCATCCCGACATTGGTCCTTTCAGTTCTAGTATAGCATCAATAGCTCTTGGTGAGTACTTACTTGCAAAGGAAAACATAAATGGTTTCAAAGGTACTCAACCTGTATGGTTCTTATATGTGTTATATTTAATTAGAGAGGCTAAATACTCAGAAAATCCAGATAAAATACTAGCTGCAGCTACATATACTAGAAACCGAAAAAAAATTCCTCTTATAGTTCCCAGTAAAGTTAAAAGCAGAAAACCAAACCTAGTAACCAATTTTAAAGGTAACCTTAAGTTGAATCCAAAACTTATAAATGATGTTCAAGCATTATCTCTTTTATTTTCGCATGTTAATACTGATGAAATAAAATCAAAAAACCAATCTTTTTCACGTGTACTTATCTCTACTATTAACTTCTTCAAAATGAAACTTATTAACTACATTAAATTTAAGCAATGACTTCTTTTTTTGTAAGATTTCATTTTTTAATGTGCGCATATGGCATAAATTTTCATCGTCTCGCTTATTATTTGTTTGGTTTACCTGGTTTTATCATTGATTTTCTAAAATTTAGAAAGCATTTGAAGAAAAGTGGAGAAAATATTGTTATCGAATACATGCCCTGCCTGTATGAGAAAAAAAAGTCTGCTGGCTCTATGTCTGGTCATTATTTTCATCAAGACCTCTACATTGCATCTCAAGTATTCAAAAAAGATCCTCAAAAGCATTTAGATGTTGGATCAAGAATAGATGGCTTTGTTGCACATGTTGCTTCATTTAAAAAAATTGAAGTTGCCGACATAAGGCCGTTAAAAGAAACTGCTCATAATATATCTTTTATTCAATTAGACCTAATGTCTAAATTAAATGATGAATATTACGATTATTGTGACTCACTTTCATGTCTTCATGCGATAGAGCACTTTGGTCTAGGTAGGTATGGTGATGAGATTGATGCACATGGTCATCTGAAAGGCTTAGAAAATCTACATCATTTATTGAAAAGAAATGGAACATTATATATTTCATTTCCTATTGGAAGAGAACGAATTTGTTTTAATGGACACAGAATATTTAATCCATTGAAATTTTTAAAGGATATAGATCAGATATATAATTTCTTAAACTTCTCACTCATTGATGACTGTGGAACATTTTATGAGAACTTTGATTTGTTGACTAAGAGTGATGATTATTTTGAGAAATATGAGTATTCTTGTGGTATATTCCAACTAATTAAAATCTAAGCATTTCCTTGAATATTATTAAGAATGAAATCGCATATCTTGTAAGTTCTTGCGATAAATATCAGGATCTATGGGACTTACATTTTGAAGCACTATCTCTTCATTGTAAATTTGAGCACATAGACAAATATCTGTTATCTAATTATAAAGTTTATAATTCAAATGACATCAAAACTCTAGCAGTTGGTGAAGACTTGTCTTGGTCCCATATGCTTATCCAAGCATTATCACTTATTGATTACGATTATATATTGTTAACCCTCGATGACTTTATTTTAAGAAGAAATACTGACTGTAACAAATTAAATAATAGTTTATGTATTTTAAAACAAAATCACGATATTGGTGCAATAAGATTACTGCCAAGGCCTAATAGTTGTATTAAAAGTGAATATAAGGGCTATAACCTAGTAGACCCCGCAAAACCTTATGCATTATCCTTGCAAGCTTCTCTATGGAGAAAAAGTTTCCTTCAATCATTGTTAGTCCCTGGAGAAAGTCCTTGGGAATTTGAATTAAATGATAAACGCCAAAAAATTAATAAAAAAATAATTACATCAAATACTGACATATTGGGGTATAATCATCATTGCGTGGAAAGAGGCTATTTTTTTCCTTGGGATAAGTTTATATTCTCTAAAAAGTATGATAGCCAGATGTCAAGAGATACACTCTCGTTAAGACTTGTAGCGATTTGGTTTATAAAGAAGATTATTCAACAAATAAGAAATTATAAAAATTAAAACATCAATCCTATCGGTTATTATACCCACAATAGGGAGATGGAATTATTTAAATGATTTATTACTTTCAATATCCAAAACACAGAATCATAGAATAAATGTAATTATCATTAATGATTCAGGAATTGAAATCAATGAAAGTATTTCTATTGATGAAACTATAATCGAAGACTTATCAATTAGAAATACAAATAAAGCTGGGAAGAATAATGCAATATTCAGTATTATTAGTTCGTTAGATACACGATATTTTACTGTTATAAATGACAAAGATATTGTTCTTGATTGTCTGACAAGTATTATACATAAAAATCCACTTAATAACGAAATAGGTTATGTATTAGGTATATACTTAAAAAATATGGATAATAATCAAAAAAGATTTAAAAAATTCTCTTCTACATTAATCGGGGCATATAGAAATAAAAAAATAATTGGAGACAAACTTGTTATATTTAAATGTGAATATGCATTAGATTTATTTACTCAGTCAATATTCAACGAAAAATATTTTCCTGAGGATGTTGTTCATTTGAGAGCATTGTTAAAGGGATATCAATACCGTTTTCTAGATTTTAACATCCTACAAAGAGTATATCTACAAGGTGGTATCACTGATAATCACTACAATCTTATTAATGATTCTTTTCACTCTTACAACTATTATTCAAGTTTAACCAAACTTACACAGGAAAATTTCACTGATTTGAGATCTTTTAAAATTATTATTAGAGAGAAACTTTTATTTTTTCATAATGTGAAAGTTCCTTTATATTATTTGATGAGTGAAATTATTTCTTCCGTAAGTGCGTTTATCATTTATATATATACTACATACTTTAAAAAATAATTTATTTTGAAAGTAGTCCTATCACTTTCTTTATTCTTGATATCACTCCAAGACTTTTATTCTTATAATTTAAGTTTTACAATTTTATCTGTATTAGGATTAATAATACTTTTTATATTATATACTATTAAATCCAAAGATATTATATTCGAAAAGGAGCATAAAAATATTTTATTGTTATTTTATATTTTTCCTCTTTTATTAAGTTCTATAAATTTCTTTTGTAATTACGAGATATTAAGTTACAAAAGAATTATCGGTCTGTTAATGTGTGTTTTTACGTTCCATATATTTTCTAGTTTGGCTAAAAATTATTATGAAATTATTAACAAGGCGTTATATTTTGTTTTAATTGTACATACCGCCTTTTTTTATTTCAATCTTGTAGATATATATTTCTTCAACCATTTATTTGATCCTATTTTACTGTTTACAAATTTCGAAATGCAAGCCACTCACTTCACTTATATATTTGGTAAGCAAATACTACGACCTTGTGGTCTATTCCAGGAGCCTGGTTCTTACGCCGCATATCTTTCTCCTTTAATATTATTCTTTTCCTTAAAAAATACTAAAAAATCTAATTTTATTTTAAATTTATCAATTTCTTCTCTTTTCATTTCCCTTTCCACTTTCGGATTTATTCTTGGTGCTATTATTCTTTATTTCAAAAAATCTTATAAAAAGAGTGTTTTCAAAATTATTTTTCCTATTACTTTAATTTTACTATCTTTTCTCTTTTCTATTTTCAGGTTCAATATTAACCTTGCGAATGATACTTTTAATTTGTCACATGAAGATCGGCTTACAAAAGAAAATTCAGGTTTTGAAAGACGTTTATTTTTATTAAATAAATTATCTGATTCTCTTTCAGATGATACTGCCAAGTTTCTTTTTGGTTATAGTATTCTAAATCCTGTATCAATTAAGGATATTGGCTCGACCATTTCATCTAATGATTCAGGATTTTTCTTTTATTCTATTCTTTTTAATGGATTAATTTATACTTTTATATTCTATATATTATATTTCAAATTTTATAATCGGAATCTTAAATCAATAGCTTTTATAACACTCCTTACATTCAGTAAAATTTCTATTTTCTCTTTAATATTTCCTATATATCTTTATTTATTCCATGAAAAATAATAAAGATACTATTTTTATATTACTTGCTTCAAGTTCTATTGGCGGTGCAGAAATTAATCTATGCAAAATCGCCAAAAACTATCCAGATAATATTCAACTATTTACGACTGAGGGATTCGGTGAACTATCAAAGTATTGTTATTCCAATAATATTTGTCTTAATCATTTAAAAGCTGGTTATAATTATACTAAATTAGTTAATTTTTTAAAATGCTACTTTAAATTCAGACCCTCAATTATTTATTCAATAGGTATTTACAACTGTTTATTTCTTAGATTTCTCAAGACCGTTCTTCCGTTTAAACTTATCGTAGGTGTTAGATCAAATTATTCACACAATACATTCAATCATAAGATTTTTAATTTCATAGAAAAATATACATGGACAATGGTAGATCATTACATATCAAATTCCATCGCTGCCTCAAATACACTATCCACAAAATGTTACATTCCTTCTAACTTGGTTTCTGTGATACATAATGGTTTTAGTCAAACTGATATTGATCCTGTAAATGAATATTGTTCCCGAATAATTTCTGTTGTTGCAAATTTAAGCCCGAGGAAAGGTTATATTGAATTTCTATCTACTATAAGGATTCTTTCCGATATGTATAATGATCTTCACTTTTTTTTAATAGGAAAAGACTACATGAATGGAGAAGTTCAGGCCAAATGTTCACAATTGAACTTGGATAAACATGTTACTTTCACTGGTTATGTTTCAAATGTTTATGAATATTTATCCAAATCTTGTATATTTGTCCTACCAGCCAAATGGGGCGAAGGGTGTCCAACTTCTATCTTAGAAGCGATGGCCTGTGCTTTACCTGTTGTGGCTTATTCTGTGGACGGAATTCCCGAACTACTTTCTGATTCTAACTTACCTCTTTTGGAAAATCCAACCAAGGCAGATCTATATGAAAACATAGATTATTTACTTTCTAATCCCACCAAAATGCAGAAAATTGGAAGTGCAAACCTTAATCATTTGAAGACTCAATTCAATGATGATTCTTTTTTACAAAATCATCTTAAAATATTTAAGTTTCTCGTTTAATCTATTAAGGAACTGTTAATCTTTTCTAATAATCTTTATCTTTTAGCTTAAAAATCTGTGCACAAACCAATTCTTTTGTTTATTATTAATGTAGATACTTTTTTCATTTCTCATTTTTTGAACTTAGCTAAAGCAGCCATTAATAAAGGTTTTACTGTTCACATTGCCACTTCATCGACAGGACAAATCGGAATTCTTAGAGAACATGGTATTATAGTTCACGAAATAAAACTTAATCGCTCTTCTTTCACTTTGTTCTGTAATCTTTACACTCTCTATTTAATTGGCCTTCATATTCGAAAGATCAAGCCAGACATTGTACAGCTTTTTACAATAAAGCCCGTAATTTTCGGAGGGATTTGTGCACGCATATTAGGTCTCCGTAATATAATTTCGTACATTACAGGTTTGGGTTATCTTTTCACCAATAAAAATTCTGTTACATCAATTAAAATGCGTATCATCCTAAAGCTTTATCAAATTTCTCTCAAGATAAGGGGAATGCGGATTATTTGTGAAAACACCAAAGACATTCAAATTATTCAAAATCACGTTATCAGAGATTTCAAGTTTCATCATTCCCAGACATACAAGTTGATTCCAGGTGCTGGTATTGATCTAAATTTATTCAAGGTAACGCCTTTTCCTGATGGTGTCCCAATCGTGATTCTTCCTGCCCGTATGCTTAGCGACAAGGGGGTCATGGAATTTGTTGAAGCTGCTAAAAACTTGAATGCCCAAAAAGTAAACGCACGTTTTTGTTTGGTCGGATTGCCCGACCCCGGAAATTTGGCAAGTATAACCAGCAAGCAATTGGAGGAATGGAAAAGACAGGGTTTTGTCGAGATTTGGGGGCATCGTTTGGATATGCCTCAGGTTTTTTCCGATGCAAGTATTGTCGTCTTGCCTTCATATCGCGAAGGCATGCCAAAGTCATTGTTAGAGGCTTCTGCTTGTGGCAGACCAATCGTGACAACAGATGTGCCTGGATGTCGTGATGCCATCAAACCAAATCAAACAGGAATTCTGGTTCCTGTACGGGATTCCCAAGCACTAGCAGTTGCCATACAAACTCTTCTTGAGGACCCTCATCTTAGGCAAAAGATGGGGACTGCGGGTCGTAGGAGAGCGGAAGAACTATTTTGTGAGCAAAAAATTTCTTCTGCTCATTTGAATATTTATGAGGAAATACTCGAAGGTTCCATTTGTTCATGAAACCTAAGAATACTAGTGAAAAATACGAATATTTTAATCAGTATCAAAGTTTATTGGAAATTAGCAAAAATCGTATTGTCAAAATAGAATTATTAAAAAAAAAAGTAACTAGAAAATGTATTTAGTTTTAGGAAAAAATGGGTATTTAGGAAATACTTTCTTAAAATCATCCTTTGCCGCTGATAAAATTATCGGAATAGGTCGTAATGACTTTGATTATTATGACAGTAAACTTCTAGCAAGTTTTATAAAAACCTACAAAATTACTGCTGTCATAAATGCTGCTGGCTTTACGGGAAAACCAAATGTAGACGCTTGCGAAAAAGCAAAGTATGAATGCTTGCGAGGAAATGCAGTACTGCCAGGAATCGTTCGTGAGGTTTGTGAGGATCTAAAAATATCGTGGGGGCATGTTTCAAGTGGGTGCATTTACTCTGGACGAAGGTCGGACGGAGAGGGGTGGAATGAAGAAGATGAACCCAATTTTTCATTTCGTTCGCATCCATGCAGTTTTTACAGTGGTACAAAGGCTTTAGGTGAGGAAGTACTTGACGGTGCAGAAAATTGTTACATTTGGAGATTACGTATTCCATTTAATGAGGAGAGGAGTCCAAGGAATTATCTTCAGAAATTGTTGAACTACGATACATTATTGGAGGCTGAAAATTCGGTTTCTCATTTGGATGAGTTTGTTCAAAAGTGCGTTGAATGTTTTGAGAAAGAAGTCGAACCTGGGATATACAACATGACGAACCCTGGATCCGTGACTACCCGGCAGGTCACCGAATGGATGAGAGAAGAAGGGGTAACGGATAAAAAATTTCAATTTTTTGAGGATGAGGAAGAATTTATGAGCAAGGCAGCCAAAACACCTCGTTCCAATTGTGTTCTCGATACAACCAAATCAGAAAAGGCCGGAATTGGTATGAGACCCGTTGAGGAGGCAATGCGTGAATCCATGCAAAAAATGGTTAAGGCAGCCGCTGTATGAAAAATACTTTAGTAACTGGAGGTCTCGGGTTTATAGGATCTAATTTCATTCGTCTTCTTTTGAAAAGCGGTGAGTTCGATCAGGTCATTAACTTCGACAAACAGACCTATGCGGGAAACCCGGAAAACCTGCAAGATCTGGAACAAGAGAACTCATATCATTTTATTCAAGCAGATATTTGTGATGGAGATGCGGTACTAAAAGCATTTGAAAAGTACGAAATTGATGCAGTTGTAAATTTCGCCGCTGAAAGTCATGTTGATCGTTCGATTGATGGTCCAGAACCCTTCGTGCAAACAAATGTTGTGGGTACGCTACGGTTATTGGAAGCCTTCAAGGCTTATTACAACTCTCAGACTGAGGACCGAAGATCCAGTTTTCGTTTTCTCCATGTTTCCACGGATGAAGTGTATGGATCATTAAAACCTGAAGATCCTGCCTTCTGTGAAACCACCCCATACGCCCCAAACAGCCCGTATTCCGCTTCCAAAGCATCGGCGGATCATTTAGTTCGTGCGTATCATCATACTTTCGGACTGCCTGTGCTCACGACTAATTGCTCCAATAATTATGGACCCTATCAATTTCCTGAAAAGTTGATTCCTGTAATGATCTTGAATGCTTGTGAGGGAAAAAACCTTCCGATTTACGGCGACGGATCAAACATCAGGGATTGGTTACATGTGGAAGATCATTGCTCCGGGATTTTATCGGTTCTTCAAAAAGGAAGGGTGGGGGAGACCTATTGTATTGGCGGAGCTTCGGAGAAGACGAATATGGAAGTCATTGACACCCTCTGCAATATTTTGGATCGGCTCCATCCTTGTGGTGCACCTCATAATCAATTGAAGACTTTTGTTACGGATCGCCCGGGGCATGACCATCGGTATGCGATTGATTTCTCAAAGATTGAAAACGAGCTGGGTTGGCAACCTTCCTATTCCTTTGAAGAAGGTATGGAGCAAACAGTACAGTGGTATCTCAACCATCAAGAATGGTGCGAGAATGTGACTTCAGGGAAGTATCAGCGAGAAAGGCTAGGTATCTAATGGGCAACCGAAAGGGAATCGTATTGGCTGGCGGATCAGGAAGCCGCCTCTATCCATTAACGATGGCGGTAAGCAAGCAGTTGATGCCGGTTTATGACAAGCCGATGATTTACTATCCGATCTCCATATTAATGCTTTCGGGGATTCGAGAAATTCTGATCATTTCCACTCCACGAGATTTACCTATGTTCAGGGAACTATTGGGTGATGGATCTCGATTCGGGGTTTCTTTTTCCTGTGAGGAACAACCTAGTCCGGATGGATTAGCACAGGCTTTTCTCATTGGAGAACAATTTCTTGGAGATTCTCCATCAACTTTAATATTAGGGGATAATGTCTTTTACGGACATGAATTGGAGAAGACGCTCTCCGATGCCAACGCAAAGAATTCGGGAGCCACGATCTTTGGCTACCATGTCTCTGATCCGGAAAATTACGGAGTTGTTGAGTTTGATAAATCTGGAAAAGCGGTATCGCTGGAAGAAAAACCAAAAGTACCAAAATCCAAGTATGCAATACCCGGACTTTATTTTTACGACCAGCAAGTTTGTTCGATTGCTAAAGAATTAAAACCTTCTCCTCGGGGTGAGCTTGAGATAACAGATCTAAATCGGGTTTACCTGAATGCGTGTGAACTTTCTGTAGAGGTGATGGGCCGTGGAACCGCCTGGCTGGATACGGGTAGCCATGACAGTTTGGCCTCCGCGACTGATTTTGTGAAAGTGATTGAGAGAAGGCAGGGACTAAAAATTGCCTGCTTGGAAGAAATTGGATTTTATAAGGGTTGGTTGAGCATGGATGAGCTTGGACAAGCGGCTCAGATGCATGGATCTTCAACCTACGGAAAATACCTCTCAGATTTGCACGCAAGAAAGTCTAACTAGGTTTTTGAATTGTTATTCAGGCTTAAAAATTATTAGTCCTAGTAATTATTTTTGATAAACTTTCCGCAATCTCCGATGTGATTTTCAAAAATTGACTAATACTAATATTTTATTTATTGGTTAAGCTTTATCTGTGACCCCATCGATTTACAGTCTTTTTGTTTTAGGTGCAATTTTGACATGTATCCTTACTCCTGTTGTTCGCTACTTTGCTTTGCAGAAAGGGTTAGTGGATTGCCCGCAGAGAGCACGCAAGGTTCATCAACTAGCGACTCCAAGACTGGGCGGTGCTGCGATCCTACTCTCTTTTTTTGCCGTAATGTGCATCGCAGGAGTTTTCGTTCCTCAAGTTCGTGAATTGTTGTGGGGAAACAATCCGATTCTTGGGTGTATCCTCCTTGGGTCGTTAGGGATTTTTGCTATAGGTTTTTTGGATGATCTTGCCAGACTTGCCCCTAAAACAAAGTTGTTCGGTGAATTTGTTGTTGCTGGGTTGGTGGTATGGGGAGCCAATTTATCTTTTACGGAGATTCAGTTTTTGGGACTAGGGTCAATCAGCATTCCAGTTTGGCTTGGAATTGGATTAGCCACTTTTTGGATTGTAGGCATGGCCAATGCAGTAAACCTGATTGATGGTTTGGATGGGCTTGCTTCCGGGATTACACTTGCTGGACTGGTTGCGGTCTCCGTGGTGGGTTACCTTGGAGGAATAAGCAGTGTTACTTGGATGTCGACCCTTTTGATCGGCTGCTTGCTCGGGTTTTTGGTATACAACAGTCGCCCAGCCTCCATCTTTCTCGGGGATTGTGGTAGTTTGACTCTTGGATATATGGCGGGTTGCTTAGCATTGCTTGCGAGCTTTCGGGAGGGTGGGGTACTTGATGGAATCTTCCCGGTGCTTGCTTTTGCCCTGCCCATACTTGACTGTATCTTTGCCATCTTTCGTAGAATGATGAGGGGAAGATCTCCTTTCTCGCCAGATATGGAGCATTTTCACCATCGATTGATGGCAAAAGGGTTATCTCATGGTAAGGCTGTCCTTGCAATGTGGGCAATGGCTGGAAGTTGCTCATTGGTTGCCATTGCAGCTGCCTTTGGGAAGGGGGATCAATTATTTGCGGTTTTTGTTTTCTTTGGCATGGGTGGTTTTATTTTACTCCGGTACCTTGGTTACTTCCGGTTTGAGTTTTTTGGTGAAGGTTTGTCCACGATTATGGATGACCGAAAAAGCACTAAATCTGTTGAACAGGCTGTCAAAGAGGCAGAACAATTGGTGTCTAATTCCGTTGATCTTGAATCTTTGGAAGATTGTTTAAGTAAGGCGGCAGAGGGTATGCAATTTCAGCAAGCTACCATCCGTTTGTTTCACGACGAGGGTAGATTAGGCTCGGATTTAAATTTGAAAAATCCATCTGTTGGTAAAGTCATTTCCTGGTGTGATCAAGAGCAGTCTGGATATTTCTCAAGGGATAAGGAGTTTGTTGTAGAGTTTCCAATTTCTGGAAGAAACTTTGCTTACGGCAAGATACAGTACTACTTTATGGATGGACGTAGTTCGATATCCGTTCAAGACGAAGTATTGCTTGAGCGCATCCACGATGCGATATCCAGCCTTGCCGGCCGTTTGCGTAAACAAGATTTTGTTATTTCATAAATTTCTGCATCGTCCAAGTTTTTGGATCGTTTAGACTCTATCTGCTTAACTATTACTTGTGTCTAAATTCTTTAGGGCATTTACCATTTTAAGCCCAAAGGCAAAAAGAAGAATGTTTCTTCTTTTGCCTGTAATTTTAGTGGGGATGGTGTTGGAAACTCTTAGCGTTGGCATGGTGGTTCCCGCTCTTGGGATTTTGATGAATGAAACTTATTTCGATCAGTTTCCTGCATTTCGGTTAGTCTTTGAATCTTTTGGTAATCCAAGTCATGAGAAGTTGATATTTCTTGGATTAAGTGGTTTAGCTGTTACATACATCCTTAAAAATATCTTTTTGTTCTACCAAGTTCATTGCCAGGGAACGTTTGTTTACAGTACTCAGCGTGAAATCGGGGTTCAGTTATTTCGGAAATACCTCAATAACGGATACATGTTTCATCTTCAGGTTAATAGTTCAAAGCTAATAAGAAATTTGACGACTGAGATTAATTCTTATTG
>Ga0206130_10000911_pt1 | contig 46034 bp, 48 predicted proteins | sample Helgoland_Spring_9_FD_148637 | JGI IMG/M metagenome (GOLD analysis project Ga0206130, IMG submission 148637) | Pelagic subsurface seawater microbial communities from Kabeltonne, Helgoland, North Sea - Helgoland_Spring_Bloom_20160512_1 | ecosystem: Environmental > Aquatic > Marine > Epipelagic ...
AGGAACACATTGTTAGATCAACATGTGATTTTTGAGTTTGAGAATCATTATAATTTTACTAAACTTTATAATAATATGATATACTTTAAGCGGGATAGTCAGCTAGCTGTTGACTGGTTTAAAATGGCAGATCCAATTTTTCAAAATTGGAAAGAAGTATATCCAAAGTTAATGAATGACAAAAAACCAATGACGTTTAATAAAAATGTGCTGTGTAATATTGTTACACAATTGCTTGATGTTGAATCAGAAATTAGCATTACACTTAACAATTTGTACGATTTGGAAAGTCATAGCCAACGTGTATGGAGCAAAGATGTTCCGGATAAATGGACTGATATGCTTAATTATTGGTTTCCAGAAAATAATCGACTAATCATCGAAAACAGTATTATTTCATCAGGAATAGTGCACTACAGAGACGAAAACTTTATTACAGAAGATATAATCAATGAATACAGAACCAAAATTGATATCGATAGTCGGAGAAAAGCCGCTTCGTAAGTACTATGTGTATTACGATGAATGGTCTGGTGAGATTATAAACGTATCAAACAAGTACAAGAAGTCAGACAACCCGCACTTATTGACAGAAGATAATACCGCCGCTGAAATTCTGCTTGGACATTTGAATCCAAAAAAGTATATTATTAATAGATCAGTGGATGGCGAGTCTATTATGTCTAAGTCTGAAGCATTGGTAATTAAAAGTCATGAAGATCGACTTAGTAAAATTGTTGAGACACCACTGTCAGTTGATAAAGAAATCAATGTAATCCGTTATATTGAGAGTATGAAACTAGAAATCAATATTAGCTCTGATACATTGTATCGAATGACTGGTAAAAGATTTAACCAAAAATTTAGCAAATCTGAAAATAAAAATAACAGTGTGTTATATTTTTATATTACTGAAAAAAATAATCCACTACGTCTTATACACACTATTGAAATTGACCCCATTGATCTTATTAACAACGGATACATGCTTTATGATCTTAGCGAGTTAACAACTGTTATTGGACTAAATGACATTGATGTGTTAACTCGTCGAATCTTCAAGACTTATGGGTTAAAAACTAAGACTAAGTACACTACAGTAGAATACATTAAACGGAAAAATAGTCGGCGTAACCACAAAGAAATTACTAATAACGACGATGAAGCGACATTTGTTATTAGTAACAGTACAAATGGGTGGATCTTTAAGAGTAATTTTGATAACCCACACGAAGTGAAAATATATAGTGATATGAAAATTTACATTACGGGTGAAACGCCCTTTGATTTAGTAGATAGTATTGTAATACCATTTACTGAAATGGGAGAATATAAAGAATTTTACGTTAACACAGATGCTCAATTATTAACATCTAAGTTACTAATTGGCGAAGAAGGAAAAAACGTGTCTTTTAAAAATGAGGAATTAGAATATGTCAAATCTGGTAAGTATTAACGATTTTGATATAGTTTACATCAGCTACGATGAGCCCAACGCTGATGAAAACTATTCAGACTTGTTAGATAAATGTCCATGGGCCAAAAGAAGTCATGGAGTATGGGGCAGTGATGCCGCACACAAAGCAGCAGCCGCAATGAGCGAAACTGATCGCTTTGTCACTGTAGATGCTGATAACATTGTTAACGATGACTTTTTTAACATTGAGTTAGATATGGATAAAATTGGTGATAATCATGTTATCAGTTTTGCTGCAAAAAACGTTATTAACGGATTAGTGTACGGCAACGGTGGTATCAAAATGTGGCCAGTTGATGTTGTTAATCGTATGCGTACACATGAAGCAGCACCTGCAACAGATAAACGTGCTCAGGTAGACTTTTGTTGGAATATCCATTATGTACAAATGAATAACTGGTATAGTTGGGTACACAATAATGGATCACCACTACAAGCATGGCGTGCAGGATTTAGAGAAGGTGTTAAAATGGGATTGGAAAACGGAGACGTAGTTGATCCAGGTGCACTAAAGCGTATCCATCGTGAAAATTATAGACGTCTTATGGTGTGGATGACTGTTGGAGAAGACACTACTAATGGTCTTTGGGCAATGTACGGTGCACGATTAGGTGCGTACATGACTAATGTTACTCGACATGATTGGGATTGGAAAAATGTCAGAGACTTTGATTGGCTAACTGACTACTTTAACAACGAACTTGCTCCGCAATTTGCTGGCGGTAATGAATTATGCCCACGTACTGGTTATAATTGGGACATGGATAAACTAAAAGCAAAAACTGTTGAAATTGGCAATGATTTGCGTAGTAGTCTCGATCTTGAACTAGCAGACATTGGTGTCGAAGGATCACGCTTTTGGAAAACAGTATATCGTAATCCTAGCAGACTTGGTGCACAGGTACGTGAAGAGCAAGTAAAAGATACCATAGAGGATTAATAATGGCATTAGGAGAACAAGGTTTTTACAACAGGCTAGATCATCACCACGATGAGGCTAAAAACTGGGTAGTAGTTAATTGGAACTTGGGAAATATGTGCAACTTTAGTTGTACTTACTGCCCAAGTATTCTTAACGATGGAAGTTTTGGATGGAATGATTTTGATGTAGTTACTGGGTTTATTAATGCTACTGTAGAACACTATGCTCCTAGAAAAGTATATTTTGAATTTACTGGTGGTGAAGTCACACTATGGAAAGACTTCGTAAAGTGTGCAGAATATATCAAGGAAATTGGTCATGAAATTGGATTTATCAGTAACAGTAGTAGAACACTACGTTGGTGGGATAAAAACAAAGAACTATTTGACCATGTTTGTTTAAGTTTTCATCCAGAAGAAGGCGACGCCACTCACTTTATTGAAGTTGTTAAAATTATGAGTCAGCATTGTCGCACACACGTTAATGTTATGATGCACTATGATCCAGAGATATGGCCCAAGTGTCAAGAAGTTGCTGAATCAGTTATAGATATACCTAATATTAGTTTAGCACTACAACCTTTGATTATTGACTTTGGCGAAACATTATACACATATACAGATGAACAAATTGCTTATATTGATAATCAATGGCATGCTTTAGGAAGTAAGATTCAACATACTAAAGAATGGAAACTATACCGTGGTAGTATGGACATGATTGATGATGTTAATGACTTACGTCAAAATAGCAGTGCTCATAGATTTATTAATGACAAAACAAACAACTGGAAAGGTTGGCTGTGCTGGAGCGGAGTTGAGCAAATTGTTGTAGATTTTGATGGAAGTATTATGATCGGTTGGTGTCGAGTTGGTGGAGCATTTGGTAATATGAAGGATCCTGAAAACATTAAATGGCCTACCAAGCCAGTGATGTGTACCAAGAGTATGTGCCATTGTAATTTTGATATCATGAGTAAAAAACTACTACCTAAAAATAGATATGAAGTAGTAGAAGACTAATGATCAAGCATTATAATGAAACTTGGCAGTTTTATATAAGACAACTTCAGTTTACTAGTCGTCGTGGAGATTACATGCCATACTTCATGAATACAAGTTTGTACAACTTTATTGAAAGTTGTGATGATACTATTCTAGATATCGGCTGTGGTGAAAACAATCTAAAGCTATTTTATCCCAATATACATGGCGTTGACCGAACACTGGAAGCAGACACATTTGCGTATGTGGATGATGAAGAGTTTACAAACCTAGAGGAATTTAAGTACGGGATTGCAGTAAACAGTTTACATTTTGGAAACATACATGAAAATCTAGAACATGCGTTATCCAAGTGCAACAAAATGTGGATTAGTTTTAATGAAAATCAGCCTATTGGTGAGTGGAAAAATATTGAAACTTGGCAACAATATGGCAATGTAGAATATTTTTGGCATGGACAGAAAGAAGATACACGACAGGAAATATACAGACATCTTAAAGATGACCAATTATACTGGTATCTAGCTGAGTTAAATAACAGAACAATCGAACAAGACGTAAACACAGTGTATCAGAATACAGTACAGCGTGATCCGTTTTTTGGCGTAGTTAGGGCAATAATCGAAAGAAATTAGTATGTATAATAGAGTTGTAAACTTCGGATGCAGTCACGCTTTTGGTGCTGAGATAGCAGGACCAGGAATCATACACCATCCTGATAATATAGAATTAAATTTTGGAAACCATGTAGCTAAACAATATCAAAAAGAGTTCAAGATTGCTGCAAGATGTGGTAACAGTAATCGACAAATATTACAAGATGTAATTGAATTTGTAGAGCCCGGAGACATATGCCTGTTATCTTGGACTTATCTTGACCGCAAGTTGTGGGTATTACCTAGAAATACAACTCCTGATTCAAACTATCACTATTCATCAATTCATACCATTACAGTAATGGAATCTAAAAATTCCAGTACACTAAAAGTATTAGCTGATAAATTCGGTGACTTAACAGATAAGCATCGACAAGAAATTAACAAAATGCATTATTTTTTAAGAAAATCAAATTCAAAAAACCCAACAGTAGTGGCAGTGTCCAATGCACATAATGAATACTATTCTCAAGAAGAAATCAAGCTATTAGATTTTTTAGAAGTATACAAATGCACTAACGAAATTATTAAGAGTCGTGGTGCTCATGCAGTAAATTTTCATTATGATATTGAAACTGACTCTATCATTGATAAATTAGCAGGTTATAAAGAAATGCGGTTAAAATACAACCAACCAGTTGACTCCTATGATACTTTTTCTGAAAAGTTTAATGAAAAAAAACATACTGATTTTTTCTTAACACATGGACATCAGATAGAAAAATCACATTTGTTTGAGTTTTATCGTAACGACACTACAAGAATTAAATGGGTTATTGACGAAAGACCGGTCCCGTTCAAGCAATGGTATTCATACAAATATTATGGTGACAAATATATCTGGCCTAATGACAGACTTGGACATCTAGACAACCATGCACACAATGTTTTAGCAAGCCAAATCATTGATAACATGTCAAACAGGTAGTACCCAATAATTATATTAGTAATTGACATCTAATCAAATACAGTGTACAATAGAATCAAATAAGGAAATTAACATGGCAATAACAAATAATCCAGACATTCCTCTAGATAACAAGCAACTTCGCATGTATGATAGTACAGGCAAGTTTATTCGTATGAGTGTTGATGAAACAATTGCCCGAGGTCTAAACAAATGGAAAGGCTGGAAATGCAGTGCTGGTATAAGAGGATTATATATTGACTATGATGGTAATATATGGAACGGCAACTGCGCAAGCGCAAATCAATACAGTAAAATACATACAAACAGAGTAACTGAATTTACAGAGAAATCATTTCCTGAAGATGTAACTGAAATATGGAGACAATACAGAGAAAGTGTAATTGGGGCAGATGGTAGTGAAGAGCGCAAAGACTGGCTTAATAAAAATACCGAAGCTGGCTGGCCAATGCCTAAAACTAATTGGGAAAATAGTGAACAACAAATTAAGTTAATGGCTGAAATTGCAAGACTCGAGGATGAATTTTTTGTAAAGAAAATTGGCGATAGTAATAATTTTTGGTACAAAGAGTGGAGTAAAGATCCAGACAATTGGAAATGGAATAGCACACTAAAAGATATACCGTCTACTTGGGGGCTATTAGGTAATATTACTCAAGGTGTTAACCTACCTGAAGAATATATAACGTGTCCTTTCTCGTCATGCGGTTGTGGTGCTGATGTTATTCTAAGCAAAGCTAAAACTAATGCTGATATAAAATTGTTGGACGTCACCAATAACGGATATGCTGGAACTACTAGAGTAGACAATTACACTACGGACGCTATTCAAGATGGTACTGCTATAGAAATGAACTTTGATATCCCATATCAAATATTATGGGACTTGGGAAGACGTTGTAACTATAGTTGTGATTATTGTTGGCCTGCAGTACACAGTAAAACAGAACAGTTTCATGACTTTGAAAAAGTTATCAACACAATTGATATGCTTTCTGATAATTGGAGTAACGGACAACCTATTAGATGGAACTTTGGTGGCGGTGAACCCACTATGCATCCAAAATTTATGGAAATATTAAAGTATCTAAAAAGTAAAGGACATTGGGTGCTTGTAACAACTAACGGTGCTCGTAGTACTAAGTTCTGGCGTGAAGCTAGCCAGTATATTAACAGTGTTAATATGAGCGCACACTTTGCTAGCATGGATTTATACAGCGGTAATGAAGATAGGTTTGTTGAAAATTGTAAAATAATTATGGACCAACATGACCAGAAAGATGATGATCATTGGTTAGAAATAAAACTAATGGTTCCCAGTGGATTTTTAGACAGGGCACAATTATTGCGTGATAGGATACTTGAGATACCACAGTGGCATACTCTTGGAGCAAATGGTAGACCTAAGGGAGAAATAAGTCTAGTACCTATTAGGGATATTTCAGATGCCTCAAAGTTAACTGAATATAGTGATAACGAAATAGAATTCTTTAGGAATCAATCATGAACAAAGATGATATACTCTTATTATATTCAGCTGGCACAGGCGGCGAATTTTTAACCGGCCTAATTAGTCGCACAGTTGATGAAATAAATACATTAATACCAACGGAAGTAGGACCAAATCATTGGAATCTCGCATGTAAACGAACATATGCAGACATTTATAATGCTGATCCTGAAAAATTTGTCAATGGTATAGATAGTGGGTATTGTGGCGAAACGGATAAGTCTATTAATATATACAAAGATCACTTAATAGATGTTGACATTTTGGCTGATTACTGGAATAATGACATGACAGTTATTGTATTGGGGTTACCTACTCATTACCAATATTGGGCAGAGGTAGCATGGAAGAAACTACGCAATGTTAATATAACAACTAACAAGGAAACTTTTATTAAAGACCACATGAATGATTTAGAAGAAACATACAACAGATTAGATGAATATAAGAAACGCTTTACTAACTTTAATATTATTGATATTAGTTGGCAACATTTACGGCCAACCATTTCTGCGCAACTAGAAAATATAGCACAATTTAGTAATATAAATAAAAAACAGTTTGATTTGGAACATATGAAATGGATATTAAATAATAATGGACTTAAATGATAATTTTGACCTAACTACATTTAGGTCACATAATGAACGTATTGAAATGATTCAACACCCAGACTGTCCAATTGACGTCCGGCGCATTGTAGCAGAACATGATTTAGATCATGATGTACTGTTTGCTCTTTGGGTAGAAAATCTTAAATTAAATGATAGTATAATTAGCGATTGGCTTACACGCAATCTTAAGATGACAGAATCTGAACTTCAGGAAAAATATAAAGAATGGCAATCTAAATCTACTCCAAAGTATAATGTTTTTTGTTCACTGCCTTGGAATCATGTGAGTACAAATGCCGACGGAAGTCTTCGAATGTGTTGCCAAATGATTTATGATGATAAAGAAGCACCATTTGGAAGCCTATTAGATGATTCCGGTAAAGTTATTACAACCGATGATGATCTTAGTACTATGCGTAATGCGCCAGCCTGGAAAAATATACGTAAACAAATGTTACAGGGTATAGATCCGGAAATTTGTAAACTATGTACCCATGAAGAAAATAATGGTATAGGATCAAAGCGTGACTGGAGTAAACTTAAATATTCAAAACTATACACACAGGCACTGGAGTTAACACAAGAAGATGGAAGTATTAAAGATGAAGACTTCCCTATTACGTATTATGATTTAAGATTTGGTAACAAATGTAATCTTAAATGCCGCAGTTGTGGACCTACTGACAGTAATTTGTGGTATGCGGATTGGTATAATACACACGATGATCATAAGTTTCAGGTGAGAGGTCATGGAAATGTAGAAATTGTAAAGCTAGAAGATGGGTCATTTACTGTACCTGGAGTTTTTGATTGGCACGAAACAGAAGAGAACTCAATGTGGTCTAAAATTATAGCAGATCTTCCTAACATTGATAGATTTTACTTTACTGGTGGCGAACCAACTATCAATATTAAACATCGTAAATTACTACAAATTTGTATTGACTTAGGGTTATCCAAGAATATAGATTTAGATTACAATACAAATATGGCAGGTATTCCTAGTTCAGTTTTCCAACAATGGAAACATTTTAAGAGTGTTGGTTTAGGAATGAGTATTGATGGAATATATGAACACTTTGAATATATACGAAATCCAGGTAGATGGAAAACAGTTGAGAAAAATTTAAACCGCATTGAAAAAGAAGAAAACTTTGACAATATAACGGCTGCTGTTACACTTACATTGAGTATTATGAATGTACTCCACGTCTTAGATATGATATGGTGGATGCAAGAACAAGATTGGAAAAAAATTGATAAAAGGATGGTTATTCATAATTTATACGGTCCAGAACATTTAAATATTCAAAATTTACCTGAAGATGCTAAAGTAATGGTTGCGCAGAGATATAAACAGTTTATGTCTGTATTAAAAGCAACATATTCAGATAATTCAACTGAAGAAGCAAACACACATACAATATGCCAACGTTTACAGGCAGTATTGGATCACATGTTTGCCAAAGAGCATGATCCTGAAATATGGAAAAAATGGTTCTTAGAGACTGATAAGTATGATAAACAACGTAACGAAAACTGGCGAGAGACAATGCCAGAAATTGCAGAGTTGCTAAAGGAAACAAATGAAAAAAATGCCAGAAAATCTAGAGTTAAACTTGCAAAAGCAGGTAAAAAATAATCCTGCATTCTGTATTATGCCGTTTAACCATAGTTACGTAACAACCACTGGAAGTGCCAACTTATGTTGTATTGCCGATTGGGGAGATCCTATTGAAGCTGATGTTAGTGGTAAAAGCATATTGGATATTTTTAGAGGCGAAGAATACAAACGTATTAGAACTAATATGCTTAATGGCGTCAAAGAAAGGCGCTGTCATATATGCTATAAACAGGATAAAGACGGCGGTGGTGGTAGTGATCGAGTTAGTCAAAACGAACGTTACTTACGTACTTTAGGCGATGACTTTGAATTAGATGTTGATGTACAATACCCAACTTGGAGTGACCTAAGGCCTGGCAGAATGTGTAACTTTGGCTGTAGGATGTGTTGGGGAGCCGTTAGTACAACTATTGACCAAGAAAATAGAGCCCATCCTGAAACACAGGAAATTAACTGGGATGAGCCAATTGACGTTGGTGAATGGATTGACAACCCTGTTGCTTTTGAAAGTGTTAAAGAATGTGTTCAACATATGGATGTACTAAAACTTGCTGGCGGCGAGCCATTGTTTATGCCTGGTGTGATTAAACTTTTAAAGTGGTGTATAGAATCAGGCAATACACATATTGCGCTGGATATCACAACCAATGGTAGTCGAACTAAAGGCAAAGTAATAAAAATGCTGAGCCAATTTAAGAGTGTGTTTATACAATTTTCAATGTGCGGGATCGGTTATCCCAATGATTATATTAGATACGGAGCAGACTGGAATGAATTAGATGCCGCATATAAACAGTACGCACAAGAGGATAATATTAATCTTAACCTATTAGCTACCGCACAGATTTATAATATTTTTGATTTGGTTAACATAATTAAATATTGGCATGAAAATGGTGCTCAAAACAATTTAATTTTTAATGTAGTTAACTACCCAGAAGACCAAAGATTTGATTTGTTACCTAAGGATATGAGATTAAAAATCGCAAACGAATTAGAAGAAGCAATGCACAAATATGTTCCTACTCGGTTACACGGTGTGTCCAGACTTGACCATATTATATCGAAGTTACGATTGGACTTTGATCCAGAAGACATTGCTAAAAATAGAATAAGGTTAGCTAAACGAACACAAATGTATGATCAAATTAGAAAGCAAGATATTGGATTAGTTCATCCGGAATTGAGGAGGCTCTGTTCAGAATGGCTACCGACGACAAAATAAATCCGTTTGACAGTGGCGACAGAGATCAAGTCATTAAGACTATGATCCGACATGACAACAGTCATTTAGGAAAAAATGCAATGGATGTGCAAGATCCTAAATTTGTTGAGCATTTCAACGACCAATATTACATACAGCATCCTGAACATCGCGAAACATATGCTTACTGGAGTGAACTAAATCCACGTAAAAGCGTAGGAAAACGTGTTGCGCTTGTAACTCCTCCTAGTTGGGGAGTAATGTTTCCACCTTATAGTACAGCAAGACTAACCGGATTACTACGACATTATGGTTATGGGGTAGATGTATTTGATACAAATATTGAATGTTATCATCATGTTAAAAAGTCCGGTGGTAAAGACTGGTGGAACAGTATCTATTTTTTCTCATGGGATGATCCACAATACACCAATGAAGTACATCCTACAATTGTTAGTATATTAGATAACCATGTAGATAAGATAGTAAATTCTAATGTTGATGTAGTGGGATTTAGTATATACCAAAGTAGTATTATGGCAGCAATGTATATGATTAACCAAGTGGCCAAACAAAATCCAGACATTCGTATTGCTGTGGGCGGACCTGAAGCATTTAATAGTTGGTTTTTAACTAAAATGCGTGATGAATTTCATTTTGATATATCTCAAATTGACTTTGTTATTCAAGGTGAGGGTGAGCAGGAACTACTTACTTTATTAGAAAACTTAAATGATTTCCCAGTACGTGATGAACCTTATGTTATGGGAGGCTTTAAAAGTAGACTAGATTTAGATAGTTTACCATTTCCAGACTACGATGATTTTGATCTAAGTTTATATGAACACCCAGACGGAGCAAGTATTGAAACTTCACGTGGATGTGTAGCTAAGTGTAGCTTTTGTGCTGAAACCCACTTTTGGAAATTTAGGTATCAAAAAGCACATCGTGTTATTGAAGAAATGAAATACCAAATTAGTAAGTATGGCATTCGACGATTTTGGTTTGTAGATAGTTTGGCTAATGGCGCATTTACTGAATTTAAAAATCTAGTACACGCAATAATTGACGAAGGTTTAGACATTCGTTGGAATAGCTACGCCAGAAATGACGGCCGTATGGATTTAGATTTGTTTAAAAAAATACATCAAAGTGGGTGTACTGTTCTTAGTTTTGGTGTTGAAAGCGGAAGTCAAAAAGTTCTTGACGATATGCAGAAAAAAGTAAAAATATGGGAAATAGAAAATAACTTACGTGATGGTCGCATCGCAGGTATGACTAATCACTGTAACTGGATAGTTGGATTCCCGACAGAAGGTAAAGAAGAATTTTTGCACAGTTTAGAATTGTTGTACAATACCCGAAAAGATATGTATGCGATCTCACCAGGATATACATGCGGAGATGCTCCGTTTAGTGATATGCAATTACAGTGGCGTAAGTATAATATTACATGGAAAGAAGGTCCAGGTGATATGAACTTTTTGGGCAAATGGTACACAGACGATTATAAAAATACAATGGTCCATCGTTACATTAGATTAAAGCTAACAAACATATGGTTAAACATGAGTATAACACAAGCTGATGGTACAGTTATTAATACACAGTATAGACCTAGTTTAAAAAATAGTTATAGTATTGAATGGAATAATCCTAACCAGTTTGTTGAACGCATTGAACAAGAGAAACATGACTTCAACTATTGGACTGGCAACAGTGTACAGGAAAAATTTAGTGCTGACTTAGCAAATGAGTACCTTCCGTATATTTGGGTAATGTGGAAAACCATGGGCGGCTTTAAATTTGAAGTAGATATTAATCCAGATTATGATTTTGAAGAATTTGGAACATTTGTAACAGCACCATATTATGGTAAATGCTCCGCACACGTAGCTGACAATGGTGAATCGTCTATAACTATTACGCATTATTTTGAACATAGAACACTCACTGATGATAACGATATTGCTAATATTGAAGTGAAACGAGAAGATATGTCTTTCCCTAGTAATACATATACATTTACTGGAAATATTTCTCAATTTAATGGTACACGTATTAGTGTAGAGGAATTATAATGAGCAAAGTAATATTCAGTCTTTCAAATGGTGTTGATGGGGAAATACAATTAAGAGATAATAATTTTGTAGAGTTTTGGAAATTTGTATTCAAGCGTAACCAAAAACTGCTGGGAGTTAGAAGAGACAAACCAGTTGGATCAAGATACTTTATCTATGATACTCCAAATGAAAAACAATACTGGGACATGTTTGATATTAATTCAAAAAAACGTTGGACCGACACTATTGATATTAGACAGCAGTTTGTTAACAAAGTAAACACGTCTATTGATGCCATTAAAAATGCTGGATTTACTTGGCATGGTGGCTATATTAATATGAATAGTAAAAACGAAGATTGTAATCGTATACATCGATGCTTTACTACACTACACTTGACAAGAACAACTGATACACTTAATTTAAGTCAAGAGCAGAAGCGCCAAATTAAATACAAAATGTCAAATCTAAATCAGTCTGATGCTTGGTATTATCTTAAGTATTTAGATTCAACATTAGTGGATATCTTTAATGAAGAGACACATTCTAAATATATGTGTATTGAAGATGATTTACACACTATCAATTCTTATGTACATCGAATCGAAGATCATGGCATTATTAGTAGAAATACATGGACTATTATGAAAGAATTTTTACAATCACAATCATCTACTAGTATGTTTTTACCAGCGTTAGATTGGAATTCAAAAGGTGAAGATGGGTGTACTGACTCAATTCGAATCGATTTTAATTTTTCTGATCTGCGTTCTATGGATATGACTATGTATTCAAACGATAACCAGTATAACGTATATGATTTAAAAAATATACTAGGGAAAGACTATGAAACAGCATGGTACAATAACGACAATCCATGTGAATGGGACGTTTGTAATACGTTTAATACTACTAAAGGTGGATTTGAAGTTCGACCATATCAACAACTTTTAACTAAAAAATATATTAAACCTTGGGTAGATAGTTATAATTTTCCAAGTGATGATCATATTATAGCACCAATAGCCATTGGTAGCATAGATCAAAATTGGCTACGTGAACATTGTTATAGTAATATACACGACGATCTAAAAAATAAAAATAGTTTAACTATTTCTGATGTAGACTTGATTGAATAGGAATATATTATGAGCGATAAATCATCAGAAAATCCGTTTTTTAACGAAGATAGAGACCAAGTAATTAAACGTATGATTGAAGAAAAGCTCAATCATGCAGATAGTCATCTTGGCAAATTACAACCAAAATTAAATAAGCATGTGTATGTACATCCACGTGGGTATAATTATTACAGCGAAACTCATCAATTGTTAAACGATAATGATGATGGTATTAGCTTTGTTGTAGCCCCCGCCTGGGGAGTATTATTTCCTCCTTATAATTTGGCAAGATTAACTGGATTATTACGCAAGTATGGGTATAAAGTCAATGTACACGATGTTAATATACAGTGTCATCAGCATTTATTAGACACTAATTTTTATGAAAAACCAGGCGTTGATAATTGGTGGCATGGACAACATTATTGGGTATGGTCAAACCCAGCATGGGAAGAAAAAACATTACCAGCAATACAACTACTTTTAGATCAAGCAGTAGATAAAATAATTTCTGATAATAATTCAATTGCTGGATTTACATTGTATACTAGTAATATTATGGCTAGTATGTATATGATAGATCGATTAAAAAAACTTAAACCAAGTGTCAAGGTAGTAGTTGGCGGGCCACAGGCATTTAATACTGATTTTGAACACCATACATTTGATATACTAGGATTCGATAAAAATTTAATTGACTATCGTATTGAAGGAGAAGGCGAACAAGAGCTACTTACTCTATTAGAAAATCGACATTTGATACCGCCATCTAATAATATAATAACATTTGGTGGGTTTCGAGGAAAGCTAGACTTAAACGAATTGCCATTTCCTGACTACAGTGATTATGATTTAAACTTGTATGATTATTCCAATGGTGTTAGTATTGAAACCAGTCGAGGGTGTGTAGCTAAATGTACGTTTTGTGCTGAAACCCACTTTTGGAAATATCGTTACAGAAAAAGTAATCGTGTTATTGAAGAAATGAAACACCAAATCGATACATACGGAACAAGACATTTTTGGTTTGTGGACAGTTTAGCCAACGGCGCCTATACTGAATTTAAAAATCTAATACATGAAATTGTGGAAGACGGTTTGGAGATTACGTGGAATAGTTATGCCAGATGTGACGGCCGCATGGATGCGGATCTCTTCAAAATGATTAAAAAGAGTGGATGTTTAGGACTAAGTTTTGGTGTCGAAAGCGGTAGTGAAAAAGTATTAGTCGATATGAAGAAGTTGATAAAGGTCTGGGAGATTGAAAATAATCTCAGAGATGGTAAAGAAGCTGGGTTATTTAACCATATTAATTGGGTTATTGGCTTCCCAACTGAAGGACCTAGCGAAGTGTTACACAGTTTACATGTTATGTATAATATTAGAAATTGGGTATACGCAATTAGTCCAGGAGCAACTTGTAACATGAGTCCATTTAGTGACATACATGTTAACTGGGACAAATATAAAATCGCCTGGAAACAGGAAGTTTACGATAATACATTTTTGAGTCAATGGTTTACACATGGGTATGTAAACACCATTTTACATAGATTTATACGATTAAAATTTGTTAACATCTGGTTGTTACTGTGTAAAACACATAGTGATGGTATTATTATTAATGCTCAACATCAAGACGGGATCAATGATTTATTTAAATTCAAAACACTAACAGATGCCAAAGCTGTAGATTATATACCACAGCAATTTAATCAAAACTTTGATTATTTCTCTGGCAAGACTTCACAAGAGCAACTAAGTGCAAGTCTTGCTAATGAACACTTACCTTATGCTTGGGCACTGTATCAGGTGTACGGCCCATATGAAATTGAAATAACACATGATCAAGATTCAGATAACAATATGTACGGGCCGTATACTGCTAATCCATATTGGGCAACAGTTAACATGCGAGTTGACACTGGTGGAGAATTAACATTTAAAATATCACAAAAATTTAAACACGCAAGTTTACGAGGCACTGAAGATATAAAACAAGTTAAAACAATTGAATGTGTCAGAGAAGATATGAGTTTTGATTGGATTGTGCATGAATTAAAATGTAATATTTCAGATTTCAACGGTATAAGTAAAGAAGAGATGGAAAGTATAGAAAAAGATGAATAAACACTTGACATCACATTTTTACAATGCTATATTAATAACGTCATAAGACTACGAAGAGAATACACCCAATGAATCATAAAATTTTAAACAAGCTAGAACAACTAATACACACTAGTCCACAGTTGTTGCGCAACCCAAAAACATTGCGGCAAGCAATACAGGGTACGTTTGATGTAGATATTGAAAATGTTGCATATGATACCATTGGCGAGCTTGTTGATCGTATTGATGATAAAGTACTTGACAATTACTTCCGTAATCACTGGCAAGCTGAAATGAAAAAATACAAGTACAGTGGACTTAAACTAGTTGAGGAAGTAAACAGTTTAAGCCCAAGACGTGTGCTAGATATTGGTTGCGGCTATCATGAGTTTAAAGGTAAGATTAAAAACTTAACTGGCATTGACCCGTATAATACAAATGCAGATCATGAAGTAAAATTACTAGACTACAATCCAGCAGAAAAGTTTGATGCTACACTAGCATTAGGGTCAATTAACTTTGGCAGTACTGATAAGATTTTTGCAGAGTTAGAGCATGCTGTTAGCTTGTGCAATCCAGGTGCTGTTATGTTCTTTCGTGCTAATCCTGGCCTACCACATGTAAATGAACCAGATAGACCAATGGGTGATCAATCAAAGTGGATCAGCTTTTATTCTTGGGATAGTAATTTTATTGTTAACTGTGCTACTCAGCTTAATGTTGATATCTTAGATATCCGAACAGATTCTCATAAAAATCGTTTATACTTTGTATGGCGAACTAGATAATAGATTCTAGATAGACTAAATAAACTATATACATAATTGCTAACGCTCTGATCAAAAAGAAGTTCAGCAATCTATAACCCCCCGATATTTTAATTAAAGGAGCAGCCAGAATCTGGCTGTAATATTTCTATGGACTATTACATTATTGTGTTACTACTGGGAGTCTTTTATGGCTTCTTTGTTGGACTTATACCTGTTGCTGGAGCAACAACTGGCTTGATTGCAGTTTACAGTTTTGTAGGCTACTTTCACGATCCATACATGCTAGTTGTGTTTACTACTGCGGTAGTAGTTACCAGCAGTATCGGAGACACATTTTGTGGAGTTGTAATGAATGTTCCTGGAGCAGGCGGGGCGGCTGCAACAATGGTAGACGGCTTTCCAATGTCACGACGAGGCCAAGCGGCTAGGGCACTTAGTGCAGCGATCAGTACAAGCTGGGTCAACGGACTTATTTGGGGGCTGTTAGTGTTTTTATTCTTGCCGTGGTATACTAAAATTGTGCTATACTTTGGCACGGCAGAAATGTTTAGTTTTCTTATATTTGCCATGACTTGTGTTATCTTTATCAGCAGCAAGTATTGGGTACGTGGCATCTTTGCTCTTGTAGCAGGTGTTGTGCTAGGACTAGTAGGAATGGATCCAGATACCGCAGCACAGCGTTGGATTACAGTTATTCCAAATTTTGACTTTGATACATGGCGTGTTTACTTTACAGACTGGGAATATATTGAAGACGGTATTCAAATGATTCCAGTAATGGCAGGCGTACTAGCGTTTCCTGAATTAGTAAGCGCATACAGAATGAAGTCGGAAAAAATTACACTGACAAAAAGTGATATACGTGGGCAACTTTGGCAAGGTGTCAAAGATACATGGAAATATAGATGGGATGGATTGCGAGGCGGTTTTATCGGTGGCTTTGTAGGATTAGTACCAGGTATTGGCGGCAACATCGCAGATTGGTTTGCTTATAGCCAAACAGTTGCATTATCACGTAAAAAGTCAAAAGGTGTCCAAGACAATCATAACGGAGAAGGATATCCAGTAGGACAAGGTAATGTACAGGGTGTAATTGGATGCGAAGGTGCCAACAACGCACAGAAAGCAACTAGTTATGTTCCTACTATTTTGTTTGGTATTCCTGGAGCACCCTTTGAAGTGATTGTTATGGGGCTACTTATGTATGTTGGGCTTGAACTAGGTTCGCCCGCAGTATTAGCAGATGGTGTATTTTTTGATCATTTGCTCAGCAGTTATCTATGGAGTTTAATAATTATTTTACCGATTAGTTACGGGTTTATTCGTTATGCGGTATATATTACAAACGTTCCATTCAAGTTTTACTTCTGGCCAATTATGGCAAGTCTAGTATGGACTACATCACAGTACACAGGATTGTTTGACGACTATCTTATGTTTGCAATGTGTTGTGCAGTTGGACTAGCAATGAAGTATTTTAAATTCAGTCGTATAAGTTTCCTAATTGGATTTATCTTATCACATCGACTTGAATCAAGTTGGGTACAGTTCAACACATTCGGATATGGATGGGAAGATCTGCTACTTGACCCATTTCCAGCAACACTTATCGCATTATCAATCGTAGCTGCGATATGGGGAATATTTTTTAACAAAGCGAAAATCGACTTTGTGTAAACTAACATCTAAATCAATAGGAGAATTATTAAGATGAAACTAACTAAATTAGTAACAGGTGCCGCAGTTGCACTAACATTGACAGCCACGTCCGCACTAGCAGACATTACTGTTGTTAATCCACAAAAACCAGGCGGCGGAACAACTGTGTGGACAGAAATTATCATGAAGGAACTAGAGAAGCATTTGGGAGAGCGTATTGCTATTCGTAACATTCCAGGCGCACGAGACATTCCGGGCATCAACAAATTCCATAACGATCTCCGCTTTGACGAAAACACTATTGTTGTAACACACGGCGGTAACGGTGTATCATTCCTACAAGAAGAAGTTGACTACAACTATGCTGAATATGATTCAATTGGTCTCATGAACTTGAACATTATTATGGGCAAAGTCAAAGGCGCAGACATGGATAAAGCAATCTTTGCCGGTACAAGTGGTGCTGTTCCAGAAGCATTTGCTATGGCAATGATGACATGCGGTCCAGACAAATCCGTTGACGAGTATATTACTTGCTTCGGTGAAAACTTTAAATGGGTCAAAGGCATGTCAGGCGGAGAGCGCCGTTTAGCATTTAAACGTGGTGACTTAACAGGTTCACGTGAAAACCCAGCTACATACCAAATCCACATTGCGCCAGATGAAAACGCAGAACTTTGGTTCCACCATGGCCTGCTTGATCCAACCACAGGCAAGCACGTAGATGATCCAAACTTCCCGGGTTACCAATTTGAAATCATGTTTAAAGAGCGTTGGGGTGTAGAAGCAAGCGGCGAGTTCTATGACGCATACAAACTGGTAAAAAGTTTCCGTGATGGTCTACAAAAAGCAATCTGGGTCAATAAAGGTAATCCAGAATTGCGTGATCGCTTAGTAGCAGCAATGAACAAAATGGCAAACGATCCAGAGTCAATGGCAATTATTGAAGCTAAAAACGGCAAGTACGAATGGTTTATTGGTGAGCGTGGCGACCAAATGCGTGACACACTAATGACATTTATCACTGAAGACGCACTACGCAACTTGGTGAAATTCAACAAAGAAGCATTGGGACTTAACTCAGTACTTAAAGAAAATCTATTTCCATAAGATTGTAAATAGATAATTAATAGTAGGGGAAATCTCCCCTACTATTTCAGCTTTTAAAGGAATCATAATGGAAAGCAATTGGGAAAAAACATCACCACGTAATAACTATCATTACGACCCGTTTAAGAATGATCCAGCATATGACTGTATGCGCTATGTAGGTAAGTTTACTGGCGACTGGAAAGAAGCACTAGATAGAACAGTAGAAAAAAGTAATGATATTACTTGGCGCACACGCAATCCAATTGATAATCCAAACGGCAGTGAAGACATTGAAGCAGAAGAACTAGATTTGATCAATACTGGTGCGCCTGCTGACTTGGTTTTAACCAAACTAGACTATGCTATTGAACCTGTTTTTCAGCGCATGACCGATGCGCTACACTTACTGCCCGGCGATGAAAGAGATGTACAGCGTCGAGTTCATGTACAGATGCCAGGACAAGTATGGAACTTACATGTTGATAAGTTGGAAAAATGGAACAAAGCAGATCCTAAGAGTGTATATCGTTTCATGGTTATGCTCAACGATTGGGAACCAGGACACTTCTTACAGTACGGAAACAAAGTACACACAGGATATCGTGCCGGTGAGATTTACAGTTTTGATTGGTTTAATTCTCCACACTGTACAGCAAACGCAGGACGTGGACCAAGATGTACACTGCTAGTAACAGGTGTAGCAACACAAGAAATGCACATGCTGTTCTCACATTACGACCTTCAAATACCAGTATGAAAACTTTAATCATTGGCGTAGGTCCACAAGGCAGCGGTAATCATTTGTACGCTAAAATATTTGGCAGCAATCCTCAAGTGTTTGCCTGGAATAGTCTCCAGCACAAATACTGGGAAGGGCACGATATGGAGCCCTTTGCAGACTGTTGGGAAACCCCTGACTTACTAGTAGAATTTGACACTAGTACTCACGATTATTATTATACCAGCATGGGCTGTCCTTATGTGTATGACGGCGAAACACGTATACCAAAATTCAGTGAATTTGATAAAGTAGCTCGTACAGTATTTGATTGTGTAAAATATATGATAATTGGCAGGGATCGCAATATACTGGAACACCAACAACAGCGTGTAAGAAATAGACACAGTACACCTGACTTCTTACAGCAGTTGGATTTCTTTATGGACAAGAACCCAGTGTTTGTTAGTCAAGAGTTACTTTACTTGTACGGCTTGCCCTATATACACAACATCGAATCACAATTGGAAATACCTAAAAATACAAACATTGATAAGATCAACAAAATACTTAGCGATGATCAAAATCGCAAATATATGAATTATGTCGAACACACAGAACTTGACGAGTTAATTAAACTTGCCAGTACTGCTAGAGGAGCATTGTGATAGAACTACTTACAGCAAATTTCATTTACGTATTCTATCGTGTTGCAGTATCTGCAAATATAGTAAAAATTGTCAATAAGTATTTTAATTACTATATAGCAGTTTTGATAATGGCGCAATTTAGTTTTGCGTATGACTATCTTGTGTTTATAAATTATTTTTCAAATGATGCAAACTATACTTTACTAGAACTAATTAAATCTGACATATCATACACAGTGCGAGTACTAGTTACTTGGTGGGGTATTAAGAAACTATGGGAATATATAGGCAACTATTGGGTCGCAGTATTAATCGGTGCACAGATAACATTTATTACTGATTATTTCATCTTTGCAGACTTGTTTGCAAATTGAATTATATACGCACATAAATATTCATATGAAATCAAATTTACTAATACCATGCAGTGGTCCAGGAACTCGCAGTGCTGGATATTCTAAATTCCATAAAGCTCTGATAAGAGTTGGCGACTGTGCAGTTATTGATCATATCATTAATAGTTATACTAATATTAACAAAATTTTTGTTATGTTGGGGTATCAGTCAGACTACGTGCGTGAGTATTTGGATCATGCTGGCTATAACAATATTGAATATATTGAAATTGAAAACTGGAGCGAAGGACAAATACCAAGTTTTAGACAATTGCCAGAACGTGTATTTGATCAACCTATATACTATAATGCATGTGACAACTGGAGTCAAAAGGTACCAGTTGTAGAAAATAATACTTTTTTTACTTGCAACCCAAACAATAGCAAACACTATGACACTGATGGTGATTTGATATATGCAGGCATAAGTTTTATGAAAGATGCACATGAATATTATGAGTGCTTGCAAAGAAGTAACCACAATCGTAACGACCTATTAATAATGAAAGAGCTTAGTAACTTAGAACATCATTCACTGGATACTTGGTATGATGTAGGTAATCGTGCAAGTTATCAAGAAACTAAGTCTCACTATGTTGACAATATATCAGTACTGGATAAGAAAAATCAAGAAGTGTTTTTTGTTAATCAGCATGTAGTAAAGTTATGGGACAAAAAGCCATATATAGAAACCAACAATCCAGCATTTCCACATCCAGGTCCTGTTAAATTTAGTACACACGGATTAAGTTATCCACATGTAGATGGAACTGTAAATGTACACGGAGACTTATATATACAACTTTTAAATAGTTTAATTAACTTATGGAATTATTGTTTAGTAAACAATATTTCAGTTTATAACAAAACACTGTGGCAAGACAAAACGTGGAAACGGTTTAATATGATGTGCTCTATAGATGAAAAATATGCTGGTGTTATCAGCATTAATGGGTATAATATAGATTGTACAAAACAGTTCGAAAAAATTAACTGGGACAAGCTCAATTGGGGTATATTTGGACCATGTCATGGAGACTTAACAATGGATAATATTATTATGACATCAGATAATATAAATTACATTGATCATCGACCAGGAAAAGTAACAGATATATTTTACGACATATGTAAGTTTTATTTAAGTTTGTTTGTAAACTGTGTAAATTTAGACAACTTAAATATAAATGACGGTGTTGTTAATTTAAATTTGGACACTGGGTCAGATAATCGTATAAGTCATTTTCGCAATAGTGAAATATATAAAAAGTATTCAGACAAAATAGAACTTGGTGTAGCTGTATTATGTTTGTGTATGGCACCATTAAATGTAGACAAGAATTTAAATCATAAATTATGGTTGCTTGGAATGATGCTACTGCATACAGAATTGAAAAAAACATGACAAAAAATATAGTATGGGGTTGGACAGGACGGTCACACGATGCAAGTTTGGCAGTGTTTAGTGAAGATGGACTAGAGTTTGCTAGCCATAGTGAACGTTATAGTAGAATTAAAAATGACAAAAACCTACATCCTGATTTAATAGCTGAAGCACTGGAGTTTGGTAAACCAGAGCGCATATATTATTATGAACGTCCTGGGCTTAAAAAAACACGCCAGTTATACTCAGGACAATATAGACTACTTGGCAAAGAATCACCTACTAGATATATGCGTAGATACTTGTCTGATGCTCCTAAAAGCACTACAGTTAGTCATCATTTAAGCCATGCAGCCGCAGGTTACTATACTAATCCAGGCAAGAAAGACAGTGCGGTACTTGTATTAGATAGTATTGGAGAATGGAATACTATTAGTATATGGCAAGGCACTTCTGGTAAATTAAAGCGTAAGTGGAGTCAAAATTATCCACACAGCGTGGGGATTTGGTATAGTGCTATGACACAACGTATTGGACTAAAGCCACAAGAACATGAATACATCCTCATGGGTATGGCGGCTATAGGCAATGCTAGCAAGTATTATGATCTTATTAAACATGACTTTATCAAAAAGATGCCTAGTTTAAAAGATCCACGTATACTATTCAAGCGTAACTGTCACAGAGGATGCTTAGATTGGCGTACTGACTTGAATAGTATACAAGACTATGCTGACATTGCTGCCGCCACCCAACTTATATATGAAGAAATATTTGAAGCATATTGCAAAATAACTGTTAATAAAACTCAGTGCAAAAACTTAGTGCTGATGGGAGGGTGTGTTCTTAATTGTGTAGCTAATCCTATTGCTACTAAATATTTTGATACAGTATGGATTATGCCTAATCCAGGTGATGCTGGTAGCGCAATTGGTTGCGTACTAGCACACAAGAAACAATTTATGGAGTTTTCTCATGCCTACACCGGACACAACATCCAAGGAGACTACCCAGTCGACGCTGTTATCCAAGAGCTTAACACCAGCAAAATTACCGCTGTTGCCGCCGGTAGAAGTGAATTTGGCCCCAGGTCTCTCGGAAACAGAAGCATTCTTGCTGATCCTAGGGGAGTAGATGTAAAGGATCGGGTTAATAAAATTAAGCATCGTGAATCATTTAGACCTTTTGCTCCTATGATTCTTGAAGAACATGCTAAAGATTATTTTGAGATGCCAAATAATATTACTAGCAGTCCTTTTATGCAATTTGTTGTCAAATGTCGCCGCCCAGATGAATTTCCTGCTATTATACACTATGATGGCACAAGCCGGGTGCAAACAGTAAACCAAACAAATGGATTTATATATACACTACTACAAGCATGGTACAAACAAACTGGTTGTCCTATGCTGTTAAACACTAGCTTGAATATCAAAGGCGAACCACTTGTAAATACTCGTGCAGATGCTGAACGATGGACAGCACAATATGGAGTAAAGGTATGCTTACCAGAATCAGAAATTTTATAATGTATCCTTGGGATCGTTATCAACAACGTAAAAAATTAAAAAAGCGATTAGCTGAACTACGAAAGCGTGATCCGTTTCTGTACGATTAAGTATTGACAAACTGGTATAAATGTTTATAATGATAATGAAGAATAATGGAGAATACTAGTTGCTAGACGTAATACAAATTAGCTATGACGAAGCTGAAGCTGATGAGAATTTTGCGATCCTTCAATACTATGCACCTCATGCAAAAAGAGTGCAAGGTGTAAAAGGGATCTTTAATGCACATCAGGCAGCCGCAAAGATTGCCGAAACCAGTCATTTTTATGTAATTGATGCTGATGCAATTATTGAAGAAGACTTTAATTTTAAATTTAAGCCTATGTCAAATAAACTGGAATATGACCATATTCCACAAACTGATTGTGTGTATGTATGGCGAAGTCGAAACCCCGTAAATGATTTAGTATACGGTTATGGTGGCGTAAAACTATTTCCACGTCGTGCACTAATAACTGCAAAAGACTGGCGTGTTGATATGACTACCAGTATTGGTTGTACATTTGTACCAAAGTTTCAAGTTAGTAATATTACTGCATTCAATACAACTCCATTTGATACTTGGAAAAGTGCGTTTAGAGAATGTACAAAGCTCGCTAGTAGTATTATCGAAAATGGAGACAACATTGATAATGAATATCGGTTAGATATTTGGTGCACTCGTGGCGAATCCAGACCATATGGTGAGTACTCTATCATGGGAGCGAATCAAGGTCGTGAATTTGGCACATACTATCGTAATAATCCAGGCGTACTAAACAAAATTAATGACTTTACATGGTTAAGAGAGACATTTAATCAAGCAAACGAAGATGCTAAAACAACATAACATGGCACTTGAAACACACGAATTATTAGACAGATATGAAATACTTTACCCAGAGATATCTGAGCTTTCGGATTTAAGAAGGGCATATATTGATCAAGATATTTCAAGCATTTTTAGATTGCTGCCATCCATAGTAAACGGAGAACTAGAAGATTTGCGTAAAGCAGTGCTTGAACAAAATTTACACAGCATTTTTAGACTTGCTGAAGGTGAGGACTTGCGTAAACTTATACTAGAAGACAACACTTGGAAATTGTGGCCCGTATTAGACCGTTATGTTGATACACAATTCACCGCAGCATTCAAAAGTTTTTTTGTTAACAATACTGAGATATGGAATGATTGTTTCAGTAGAGGACAATTAGAAAGTAAATTATGGCTAGTAAAAGAACTTCAAAAGTGTAATGTAGACCTAGGTACTGTATTTTTATGTGCAGGATGGTACGCTACTCTTGCCACAATGTTATTTGAAAGCGACATTAAGTTAGATAAAGTTAGATCTTTCGACATTGATCCTAGTTGTGTAGATATTGCTGAAACATTTAACAAGCCGTGGTTTATGGATCAATGGCGATTTAAAAGTATTACACAAGACATAATGGATATTAATTATAAACAACATGCTTGGCAATCATGGAGTAATGCTAACAATAGAATGAGCAAGACTATTGCTGACACTCCCAATACTATTATTAATACTAGCTGCGAACACATAGAAAATTTTGTAGAATGGTATGCAAAGATACCAGATGGTAAATTAGTAATACTACAAAGTAATAACTTTTTTGATGTTCCGGAGCATGTTAACTGTGTTAAAGACATTACTGAGTTTGGCAATATGGCACCTATGTCAAATACGTTATACGCAGGCGAATTAGACTTGCCCAAATACAAAAGGTTTATGTTAATTGGATATAAGTGATCTAAGTGTAAGACAATTACAAACTGAAAGTGCAAGAGCATTAAGTACGATGCAAGCCACTAACAATAATATCTATAAGTTTAATAAACTTGCACACCATAATAGTCAAAACTGGTACAAGGCTGTTATTGAATGGTATGTAAATACATACGGTGATTTACCTAGCAGAGTTGGGCCAGGTAAAGATGTAAAACTAATATGGGAAAAGTAATATGACAGACCAATTAAAACAAGCATGGACTGATTTGCAGTATTCTAGATGGCAAAATGCCAGTTGGGATTTAGACCAAACAGTTACAACAGAAACTATGCAAGAAATTATTGATGAGGTACATGACAGATCTCCAGCTAAACAAAACAGAGTCAATTATAAAATGGAGATTCTGGATTGGAGTGATACCGAATTACGCAATGCATTTTACGAAATGGCAGTGGATAGAGATGCGCCTGTACACAAATATAATGCACAAACTTTAGCTAATTGGCTAATCGTTTTTCACGGTAGAATTCCTGCTAATTTTCATCTCGACTTTAGTAACGTACCCAGTGATAGTTTAGATGTAGCACAAATGTCTATGGAAGTAGGCATGGCAGCATTCCATGTAATACACGGCGCCGCTGCTCGAGGATTACAATGTGGGTTTTGTAGATGTTTAGATTTCGACTATACTGAAAGTTGGGACATTATTGAAGACCGTATATCAATACATGATCGCCATACAGTATCACTAGTATTGGGTGTTGGTATTCCTAATACGGAAAATACACATCAGACATACAATCCTCATACTGGACTTTATGTGGACGCATACAAGGATCAAAAAATGAAATGGAAAAATGAACCAAAGCCTGCCCAAACTGAATATATTAATTGGATTACTTCTTAATAAATGTACAAATACGAAAACATAAAACAAGTACATTTGGAGGTAACGCAACGTTGCCAAGCAGCATGTCCTATGTGTGATCGTAATGAAAATGGCGGTGTTGATAATCGTCATATAGATAATAGTGAACTAAGTTTAGCTGATTGTAAAAAAATATTCTCACCAGAGTTTATCAAACAACTTGATACAATGTACATGTGTGGCAACTTAGGAGATCCTATTGTTGCTCGAGACACACTGGAAATATTTCGCTACTTCCGTAAACATAATCCCAAAATGTGGCTGAGTATGAATACTAATGCAGGGGCAAAAGATGAAGAGTGGTGGAGAGAGCTTTCTAGAGTTTTTGGAAGGATGGGCACTGTTATATTCAGTGTTGATGGTCTGCGTGATACTAATCATCTTTATAGGCAAAATGTCATGTGGGATAATGTGGAACGAAACATGCGGGCATTTATTGATGCAGGTGGTCGAGCACGTTGGGATTACATCATCTTTGGACACAACGAACACCAAGTAGCAGAAGCTGAAGCACTAGCACATGAATGGGGATGTGAACGTTTCCAGAAGAAAAAATCAGGACGCTTCTTTACAGCAAGCAACAAAGGTAAAGATCAGCATCAAGCACAAAATCGCAAAGGCCAAGAAACACAATTAATAAGCAAACCAGTTAAACTAGATAACCAAAATTTAGCATTGTTAAAGCAAAAAGAGATTGAAAAAAGTTACGGCAGTATGCGTGATTATTATGACAAATGTAGTATAAACTGTAAAGCTATAGAGAAAAAAGAAATCTTTATTACAGCACAGGGATCATTGATGCCGTGTTGCTGGACCGCAGGACGTATGTACAAGTGGTGGCACAAAGATCCCAAAGTAGAACAAATTTGGGATCACATTGATCACGCAGGCGGCTTAGACAATATTAATGTAATTGAAAATGATTTAGCTGATGTTATGAATAGCGGAATACTACAAAGCATAGAAAACAGTTGGAACCAATCATCAGTTACTGATGGTAAACTAGGTGTTTGTGCAATGAAATGTGGTACAGAGTTTGATCCATTTGCAGAACAATTTACATGAGAAAACTAAGCAATAATTTTGATAAGCGGTATATAACATGGGAGTGTACAACTGTTTGTAATTACTCTTGTAGTTATTGTTGGGAATCATGTCATGACGGAAAATACCGATGGCCAGACACATCACAAACAGATAAACTAATTGACTATATATACAATTTTAGTGAAGGCAAAACAGTAACACTGGATATTATGGGAGGCGAGCCCACATTGTGGCCTGACCTTGAAAGATTTTGCCATAGTATAAAAGAGTTTGCTAGCGTAACATTTAGTAGTAACGGTAGTCGAACAGCCAGATGGTGGGAAAAATTTACAGCGCCTATTGAAAGTTTAGTGTTTAGCTTTCATCCTGAAAATGCAAGCATTGATCATTATTTGGAAATGTTGGCTGTTGTACACCAGCGTTATCGAACCACTGTATTAATACTTTATCATCCAGACTATCAGAAGTTTTGTACAGATGCATACACAGCCTTTTTGGAAAGTAAACTAGAAATAAATTGTGAAATGAAACGTATATATCATGCCGCTGTTAAATACGACAAGTATGACCAACAAAATTTGTTTTTACAATATAAAAATTCTAATATTGAATTACCAGCAACAACAGCGATTGATTTTTATGTAGATGATATCTTACAGGATCCAAATTTACTTATAAAAAATAAAACAAATCGTTTTCGTGGTTGGCATTGTAACCTAGGTGAAAACTATAGATATATAAAAGCTAATGGAGACATTCAGGGAGCAGCTTGTGGTATTGCTAGAATAGTAGGAAATGTTTACGATAAGGGGGAAACAATCGCAATGAACCCTATACAGTGTTCTAGAGACACTTGTGATTGTAAAGTTGATATGATGTTGAACAGTAAGTATGATATACGAATACAGTAGAATAAATTTAGAAAAAACCGATTATCAGCAGATGTCTGACACAGAGTTTCGAGTTCTAACTGAATGGGACTATGGAGAATTAAACAATATATTCTTAGAATACTGTCGTTATAAAAAGTTTAACAGTGTAATGCCAATATTTTACGAAGACTTGGCTGCTAATACTATTTTAGGTTATTATAATGAAAATCAATTAGTTGCATTTAGTTGGGTTATCCAATACCCAAGCCAGTTAAGTGTAACAGCAGAGCAGTTCGCTTGGAACTATCATAACCCGAATTTAAGGCTAGGCATACGTAGTTTAAAAAACGAATGCGCATATTACAAGTCACTGGGCTACAAGTATATATATTTGCATGGCAGTGACGAATACAAAAAAAGTTTTGACGGCTTTGAAATACTAGGACCAGTATAATGGATGTATATACAATATACGCTGACCACAGCGAAGACACAACAGCACATGAGTTTGTAACACTTATGCGTAAATTTTTAGATAAAATGACTGAACTAAAACGTATGGAAACATATCGTATTACAAGAATGAAATTAGGATTTCGTTCTATGGACTTGCCAGAGTTCCGTATTGATATGGAGTTTAATAACCTACAACAACTGGACGATGCAATGACCAGTGTGTTGCACAACGAAGAGAATATTGAAGGTGAGCACGTAGGATTCAATCGCCTAGTTGACGTAGAAACTATTCAACACTTTTTATACAGAGACTTTCCTGACTAACTTCTCTCTACTACAACACTGTGGTAGTAATCAGTATCCCAATTTTTATAATAATTTTTGTGTTGTAATATGCGACGAGCATCAGTAATTTTTTGTCGAGGCTGTAGTAGTATCAGTGCCCAGTCACCTTGGTTCACTACGTAATTGGCAACAGTTTCCTTTTCAGCAGGATGGTCTTCCAATGCTAGGTATCCACGTTGCTGTAAAAAGTCAGTGTTAGCTAACTCTGTTGTTTTGCTAAGTTCGTATGCACTGATATTTTTAGGCTCAGTACCCAACACTATAACCTCTCTGCCTTTGGGCCAATGATATGAGAAATTTTCAAGCTCTGCTCGAAAGTAATCAGACATACTTAAATTAAATTTTCCAGCTTTTAAATGATGGGTACTAACTTTTCCATCCAGCCAGGCTTGTTTAGCAAATGGACAAGGTGGCAAATCATTGAACTCAGGAAGACTAATACTCAGTCTATCCATGATCCATGATTCTATATCAGATTCCATAGTCAACTTGACCACCTCGACGTTTGATATCCAGTGTTAAACAATGCCATCCACCGTCCCAAAAGAATCTATGACGCAGTGGACAAACAACTGGTTCCATATTGTGTTTGCGTAGATTATCCAACAAGTATGGATTTTCACTATTGACAACTACGTGTCGATCATCTAATACTAAACAGTTAACATCAAAAATAGTTTCTTCTACGTACCCTGTCCAATTTGGCAAGAAACTTTCAACAAAATTTGTAAACTCGTCGTTGTCTTCTTCTCCAGGAACCCACCATTTGCCTTCATTTTTAAATTTAAGCATACGCCATTTGCGCACTTGATCCCAACGTGGATCGTCAAACCAAATAATATCCCAGCCCGCAAAAATATCTTTATATGGTTCTAATTCTCGACTAGCAATTACTAGGCCTGGTTTAAGTACACTAAACACACTATCATTGTGGCCACCAATATAGATTTTTTTATAATCGAATTCAGGGTGTTCTAATTCCAAGAATGTTTCCACGACATCAGGAACTTGCCAAGTGTCTACTAGACAAGTTTTACCAATGCGTGTTAAGTTTGGGCTACAAAAACTGCCAAGTCTGTCTTCTTCTCTTGCCACAGCAAGTGCTTCAGGTGTAATTTCTTGATTGTTTCTAGTTAATAAATTTTGTAAGTTTTGATCACTGCGACTAAAACTATATTGTTTTTCTGCAACTGTCATATCCATGTTTTCAGTACCAAACCATTCTTGATAAAATGGAATAAGTTTTTTAGTTGCAAATGTATTTGGATCAGTAACTAATAGTTTGTTGCCCATAACAATACTATCATCTCTGGGCTGTAGTGGAGGGTTTGGTATCATATTACCTCTAACACCTGTGAAGTGTAACGCTACATCTTCAATGTCATTTTCACTTCCAGAATTTTTCTTGTATCCCATTTGTCCGTCATGATTGACATAATCCATGATACTATCTTTGTATCCCATTTCTTTTGGACTAGCACTGTATGTTTTAATGCCATGACTATGCATTGTTTGAGTAAAGTTGTCAATGTCTTCTTGTGTTTCATCAAAAATTCTTTTTAATGCATCTCTTGCTCTAACTTCTTTTACATCATTAAAAAAACTACTGTCGTATAAACTTCCGACCATTAGTTCTTCAAGTGGTTGGAATTCATCCCAACTGTTTACTTTGTTCATTTGTAACTCCGATAGTAATATAAATACTATTTATTAAGTGAGTATATAACTATGAATCATTACACTGAAATCCCTAGAACACTTCAAATGGAGATTAGTTCAAATTGTAATATTAACTGTCTTGGGTGTGTAAGGACTGATAAATTTTCTTATGACATAAAAGGAAATCCAGATATACCAAAAAATAAATTTCTTAGTCTTGATACTTTTCTGGGTATTATCAACTCTCCAGCCAGCGCAGAGCTGCGTGAAGTACAATTTTGTGGAAGTATTGATGACCCACTAATGCATCCTGACTTTTTAAGCATGGTGGAGATACTTAAAGAACGCAATATAAGAACACTAATACACACTAATGCAAGTTTGCGCACACCTGAATATTTTGCTAAACTAGCAGGAGTCTTAAATGGTAAAGTACAATTTAGTATAGACGGGTTGGAACACACTAACCACTTATATCGACGTGGAGCAATATGGAATAAAATAATGGCAAATGCTAAAGCATTTATTGCCGCAGGCGGTAATGCACAGTGGCAATATATTGAGTTTCCATGGAATGAACAAGACACTGATGATGCAAAAATACTTGCAACCGAAATGGGGTTTAAATCTTTTAAATATCGTCGTGACAGGAGTGGAAGTCCAGATCCCACTACAGATGAACTAGTAAATGCTGTTAACCGAGCTAGACGTGTTAACGCAATGTCTTGGCAAGAATATGTTGAGAAAGAAGAACAAAAGCAAACTGGAAAAGAAATAGAATGCTTTAGTCGAGAACAAAAGATGTATTTTATTGGATTTGATGGGCGTGTTTGGCCATGTTGTTTCTTACATAATGCAAGATGGAATACTGCTGGCAACTATCAGGAAGTAGCTGAAAGATATAGTAACAACTATGCTGAAGGGTGGAACGATCTAAATGTAAACAGTTTTGAACAAATTGTCCGTCATGAATTTTATGCACAAGACTTGACAGCAAGTTGGGATAGTTCTGTTCATGGCACAGGCCCGCAAGACAGAATTATTAGATGTACACAAACATGTAGTAAAAAAAGTAAGTGTGATAGACCAATTGGCAATTTTAAAGTTGATGCACTAAATTAACTTTTGTTTATTTTCTTAAGAGCTCTAAGTAACGGACGTACGCCAACTGGATTACCATTTTTGCGAGCTAAATGTATTGCTTTAGTTGGCTCAAGATCAAAATCTCGACAAGTTTGATAATATTCTTTTTCGTATCGTTTCCAGAAGTATTCAGGCCCCATCTCTCGCATATAAAGAGTGCCCATCCATACCAAACTTTGACAATTCATATTAAAGTCATTCATAATAGTAATAGCGCCTTCGGGTGGATATTTACTAAAACGTAATGCTATTCTGTTTCCTCCAAGACCGCCTTTGCTTAAACTAATACAAAACGTTGTAATGGCTGGATGGTCAAAATTAAATTCAATATCACGACAACAACTTAACCAAGCGGCATCAACATGTACAGGTATTTTTAATTCAAAACATCGATCCAATATGCTAGACATTTCAGGATGTATATCTCCGTAATACGGAAATGGTGCAGCAATTATTAATTCACGACCAGGGTCTAGTGTTTCTACTGACACATATTTGATATCAGGGTTTAATCGTTCATGATATTTGTAATCATTCTCTAGTATTTGAATTCCTGATGTACCACACCGCATATAAAGATCATCAATGTATTGTGTACAGCCAATACAAATATCTCTAAAGTTAAACTGTTTATAGCCACTGATTTTATTAAGTGTATGGTTGTCTAACCAGACTATAAACTCCTTTTTAAAATCTTCAAATAAATTATCATCATGCACAGGATTGTCTGTTTGATAAAAACGATCATAAAATTTGTTTATTTCATTGTCATACATTGGTTGTGGACGAGTGTCTTGCAACCAACTTTCAGTATATTCTCTTTTTTGATTATCTCGCATACAGTTATTTATTAACGTAGTATTTAATTGTATAAATAATGTTATGAGAAAACCCTGCATATTACCATGGATTAATTTTGGAACTAATCCGTTTGGTCGTCCACGAGCATGCGGATATAGTGATATCCAGCTAGTTAAAAAAAATATTTCTGTAAAAAAAAGTAGTATTGATGCTGAATGGAATAGTGAATATTTTAAAACAATACGTAAAGACTTTATCGATGGAAAGTGGCCTGAAAATTGCAAACGCTGTAAGTATGTAGAAGAACTAGGCGGTGTTAGCAAACGTATGGATGAAAACAATGCTTTTTATGCTGACTACAGCCATCACATTCACTCTACTAAAGCGGACGGATCTATATCACATTTACCCAGACACATAGACATTCGCACAGGTACCACATGTAATCAAAAATGTATACACTGCGGCACAGGTGTTAGCAGTAAATGGCGTGAAGATAAACCATTGTTTAACAAATATCCCAACACTGAAGAAGTAGTTGTAAACGATCGTTGGATCGACCAGGATACCAAGTTCTGGGATTATCTGCGCAAGCATATGATATATTTTAAACGTTATAATTTCCTTGGTGGAGAAAGTTTTGCTAATAAACAACATAACCTATATCTTAAAGAGCTAAGTGAAAGCGAATATGCTTCAGATATTGAATTACAATATGTTACTAATGGAATACTATTAACGCAGGATCGCTTGGATCAACTAAGCAAATTTAAAAAAGTTAATCTCAGACTGAGTGTTGATGCACCAGGCAGTGCTGGAGAGTATTTTAGATTCCCAATGGTGTGGCAGGAGTTTATAGACAAAACTAAACTAATTAATGACTTTATTTCTGACCGCCCACAATTCGATGTAGGCTTTCAGTGGACATGCAGTAATATTAGTATGTATTACCTACCAGAGATGTATCCAATTTTAGCCAAGTTTACTAATATTAAATTTATTTTTAGTAACCATGTTGAGTTTCCACAACACATGAGTGCACAAAATTTACCCACAGATATGAAAAAGTCAATAGCACAAAGTATTTTAAATATTGAATACACTAATTATAATCTGGAAAAAGACTATACCTTTTATATAAATCACATGCTGGAAAAAGACTTATGGTCAACCCATGGCACAACACTTATGAATTACTTGGATGACTTAGACCAAGTACGTGGATGTGATTGGCGGACTGCATTTAGTGAAATGGAATTGCAAAAACATGACCCAAGATAAGCCACTATGCTATGCACCATTTATAGGCATGTACACAACTGGTTATGGAGAATATGCTCCGTGTTGTGTAGCTACAAAGCATACATTGGATATGACCGCCGCAGAGTATTGGAACAGCGAACAGTTGGGTGCGATAAGAACTCAGCTTACACAGCATAAATGGCCAGCTGATTGTTCTTATTGTGAACGCAAAGCACAGCGAGGGCTTAAAACTGAAGCTGATATATGGAAACGTCACTATGAACGCACGCCAGTAACTGAGCCACATTTGTTATATTTAGATTACCGACCCAGTAATACTTGTAATTTAAAGTGCAGAATGTGTGTTCCAAACAGCAGTAGTTTAATTAATTCTGAAGCACTTGAGTATGCAGATCAATATCGTGGATTTAGAAAGCACCGAACACTTAATGTCACTGACTTTGATGAATTTAAAAAGTTTTTAAGTGAATGTGAGTTACAAGAAATAAAAGTTCTAGGTGGTGAACCCACAATGGATCCACTTGCAATTGAAGCACTAGAAGCAGTACAGTGTAAAAGACTACGCATTACAACAAATGCTACTAACTTGAACCGTAGATTTAGAAACATACTAGAAAGATTTGAGCATGTACACATTGTTTTTAGTTTAGATGCAACTGGCGATGTTTATGATTATATACGAACAAACGCTAGCTGGCCTAAGGTTAGTAAAAGAATTCGTACAATGTTTGATGAGCATCTAGCCGACATATACGGGTTTAATGTAGTTTGTCAACCATATAATATATTTAATTTGCCTCAACTAGAAGAATGGTTTAGTAATATACCACATGAATTTGACGTTAATTGGGACGATAGCGATGTTGACTATACTAGTTTGGCATGTGTGTTACCTGAACATATTGAATGGGCATTTGAACGTGTAAGTGATCCTGTGCTAATTAGTATTTTGCAGTCAACAGTGTTTGATCCACAATTGCATGATAAATTTAAAAAATATAATCGTATGCTTGACGACATTCGATCTACTAACTTAATTGAATTGGATAAAAGATTTGAACAATATATCTAAAACTATGTGTGTATTGCCGTTTATGCACTACAGCATTAAACCCAATAACCAAATAAAACCTTGTTGTAGATTCATGACATTCATGGATGAGTATCAGGAAGAATTTGCACCAATTAATGTACAGACAATGTCAAGTAGTGAAGCATTAAACAGTGAACCAATGCAACGTATCAGAGAAGCAATGTTGCGTGGCGAAAGTGTACCAGGATGTGGAAAGTGCTACAAAGAAGAGTCTGCGTTTAGTGGTAGTAGTATGCGAACTTTTAATAATGAACACTGGGGTGTTGAAGATTATACTGATGGCAAAACTCAGCTAAGATTTTTAGAAGTTGCATTTGGAAACTATTGTAATTTAAGTTGCCGTACTTGTGGCAGTGGCCTCAGCACTAGCTGGCATGACGACGATGTTCAATTAAAGCCACATTACCCTGACCGTGAACAAGTCAATCCTATATTAGATGTTGCGTTTAATTGGAAAGAGTCAGACTTTGATAGCGTAGAAGAAATAAAGTTCACTGGCGGAGAACCAATGTTACATCCTAACTTTATTAAATTTTTAGATGTAATACTTAGTAGTGGAAATGAAACACACATTACACTGAATATTTTTACTAATGCAAGTTGGATACCAAAAGAGAAAATATTAGATCGACTAAAAAAATTTAGTGCAGTTAAAATATGGTTAAGTATTGACGGAGTTGGTGATACACAAGATTATGTTCGCAATGGAAGTAATTGGGCCAAAGTGTCACAAAGTGCAGATATTTGGTGCCAAGCAGAATCTGATTATCCCAACACTTTTGCTGTTATACTTACTCCTACTATTAATATGTACAACGTATTAAATTTTACTGATACAATAGAGTGGTGGTTGGAATTAAGACAACGTTACAACTTAAAAATCGAGTTACCACAAAAAACAGGCGACATTGTTATGAGCATTGTACACTTTCCAGAATGTTTAAGTATTACAAATTTACCAAACAAAGCTGAATATATCAGTAAACTTCGAAACTATATAAGTAGTCGAGAAGAACACCCACTGGTTAATAAGTGTGTTAATAAAGTAATGGCATTATTAAAACAAACAATGGATAAACCAGTGGACGTAAGTGAATTTATTAAGTTTACAAAAGACTTGGATAAACTAAGAAAACAAGACTTTCGAACTAGTAATCCAGAATTATATCAATTAATAAAATCAGAGTTTGATAGCACACAAGGAAAAATACATGACTAAAACATTTTGTCCAGTGCCCTGGAACTTTCAAGCTATACAAAACAACGGTGCTGTTCGTGTATGCTGCCAAATGAATGTTACTCCAGGTCGTGGAACACTTAAACGGTCAGATGGTGTTCCGTATAATGCTGGCACTGATGATTTAACTGCGGCTAGAAATGCAGATTTAATTAAAGATGTTCGTGCCACTATGTTGCGTGGAGAATGGCCAGTGGACTGTGCTAGATGCAAGCGTGAAGAAGAGTCTGGTATGCGTAGTAGACGTATCTGGGAAACAGAAGCGTGGGATATGGATCCTGAATATATATCACAGTATACTGATATTGATGGCACTATTGACACTGACGAGCTTCCACTAGTATACTATGACTTGCGGTTTGGTAACTTATGTAATCTTGCGTGTCGTATGTGTGGTCCTGAAGACAGTAATACTTGGTATAAAGACTGGGTTGAGATTGGCAAAGGAAATAGCTGGAAGGATACTCATGGAGAAGTTGTACTAACAAAAAACAACAAAGGCAGATGGGTTACTGATGCTTACAACTGGCATGGTAGTGAAAAATTTTGGGAACAACTGGAATCAAATCTACAAAATATCCAAATGGTATATGTTGCTGGAGGAGAACCATTACTAATTGATAGACATTATGAGTTTTTACAAAAATGTATCGATAGTGATGTAGCTAAAAACATTACAATAGAATATAATACAAACTTGACAAATGTTCAGGAACGTGCTAAAGATTTATGGCGACATTTTAAAAAAGTACGCATTGGCGCAAGCATTGATGGAATGGGAGATGTACTAGAGTATCAGCGTTACCCAGCCAAATGGAGTCAAATTGAACGTAACTTGCGAGTTATTGACCAGTTACCAGACAATGTGCATGCATGGATTAGTGCAACAGTTACACTTACCAATGTGTGGCAATTTCCTGACTTTATGTTGTGGAAATTACAACAAGGATTTACTAAAATTAATAATAATCGAGGCAACCCAATAATGAACTACCACGTATGCCACAGGCCGTGGACTAGTAATATTCAAGTATTGCCCGTGAACTTAAAAGAAGAATTACGTGAGCTTTACAACCAGAAAAGAGCAGAGTTTGACATATATGAACCACATGTTGTTCGCAGTGCTAATAAGATATTAGACAGCATTATTAAATTTGCGTTTGCAGATGACTTTAATCATGATCCATATGGAAAGCTAAACACATTTGTGGAATTTAATCAAAAATTAGACCAAGTACGCAATCAAAATATCTTGGATATTATTCCACAATATAAACCAATTTTTGATGTCTGGGGAGAAAATTTAAAAGGATGAATAAAAAATATCCTAGTGACACATTCTGCTTATTACCTTGGGTACACCTAAGTACACGACCTGACGGCAGTATGCGAGTTTGTTGTACAGCAAATGCATCAAGTGTGGGACCAACTAATAATAAAGAACACGGAGGCCAAGTAGGTATTCTTAAAGATGCTGAAGGCAAACCAAACAACTTAAATGTTAGTGACTTTCAGAGTGCTTGGAACAGTGACTATATGAAAAATGTGCGTAAACAAATGCTGGCAGGTGAAAAGCCACCAAGTTGTTTAAAGTGCTACAAAGAAGAAGCTGCTGGGCATCGTAGTAAGCGACAGTGGGAAACCAATTATTGGAGTAAACGAGTTGATGTAGACACAGTGTTGGAACAAACAAACGAAGACGGCAGTGTGCCTCCCAACTTGGCTTATATTGATTTACGTTTTGGAACCAAGTGTCAGTTAGCATGTGTTATGTGTAGCCCACATGATTCGAGTGGATGGATCAAAGATTACAAAAAGATTTTTCCTGCTGTACAAAACGAATCCCTTAAAGAAATTATGCAATGGGAAGACAAGGGCAGTACCAACGGTAGTAGTTACAACTGGCACAAGCAAAACCCAGTATTTTGGAATCAGTTCTACGAGCAAATGCCCAGCATGCAACAAATTTATTTTGCTGGTGGCGAAAGTTTAATTATTGAAGAACACTACGAAATACTAGAACATGCTATTAAGATGGGTTATGCCAAAGACTTAGAACTACGTTATAACTCAAACGGAGTTGAATGGAGAGAAGACTTATTTGAACTATGGAGCCATTTTAAGTTAGTACGTTTTCATTATAGTATTGACAGCATTGGTGAAATGAATGACTATATTCGTTATCCAAGTACTTGGAGTAGACAACAAGAAGTATTCCATATACTTGACACACAAACAAGTGACAATGTAGAAATAACAATTGCATGTGCAGTTCAAGCACTCAATGTATATTACTTGCCTGACTTCATACAGTGGAAATTAGAGCAAAGATTTCGTAAAATTAACATGTGGCCATTTGGCGCAGGTGGAATTAGTCAACACTTTGTGTATTGGCCTGCTCATCTAAACGTTAAAAGTTTGCCGTCAGAATTCAAAGCCAAATGTAGAGCAAAGTACGAAGCCTGGTATCCGTGGTGGGAAGCTAATTGGGAACTGGGTATTCCAAGTTGGCATACTGGTAAAGTAGATTATGATACCTGGCGCAGTGCTGAATATGGCATCAAGCGTTTAGACGGTATTCTTAGTTTTATGGAAAGCGAGGACTGGAGTCAACGTTTACCAGAGATGCGTGAGTTTTTAAGTTTGTGCGACAGACAGCGTAACAATAGTTTTAGTGACACATTCCCAGAAATGGCAGACATATTCAAGGACGTCAAATGACAGAACCAAAGAATCCCAACACCTGGTGTGTGATGCCGTTTAGTCACATTAATATCAAGCAAGAAGGAAAGCTCAGTGCATGTTGGAGATTTCCTGATCGTATTGGTGATTACAAAACAGACACACTAACTGAAACCTGGAACGGTGATAAACTTAAAGATGTCAGACGTGCATTACTAAACGGTGAACAACATCCAGGATGCAAAAGTTGTTGGGATTTAGAAGGCGCTGGCGTAACTAGTACTAGACAAAGTTGTTTAGCAGATTATGCTGATGTAGTTGATTACGACAGTGTGGTGGAAACACTAAGTGATGACTATGAAATGCCACTGGATAATATCACAAGTATTGAAATTAGATTTGATAATATTTGCAATCTACAATGTAGGCACTGTAGTCCTGACTATAGTAGTAAATGGGCCGCTGCTGTTAAAAAAGACAGCGCACTCATGGAACAAATGGTAAAGGCTGGCACGTATAGAAAGTCTGAAACACATGTTAATTTAACAGACGATATGATTGCGGAAATTGCTGAATTTTCACCACACCTAAAACAAATTATGATTGCTGGCGGCGAACCATTGTTTCATGATAAGCATTATGCGTTCCTAGAAGGACTACAAGAGCATGCACATAATATTGATTTAAGTTATAACAGTAATCTCAATACACTAAGTTATAAAGGTAAAAGTATACTTGATCTCTGGCGTAATTTTAAAAGTGTTGAAATAAGAGTTAGTATTGATGCTGACCGTGACATCTATGAATATGTTAGAGTACATGCTGACCTTCCCAAAGTAGAACGCAATATTCGTACTGCAATGAGTGAGTTAGACAACCTCCGTATGCATGCCACTTGCACTACTAGTTTACTTAACATAACTAGACTTACTAACATATTTGAATACTTTAACAGTTTAGGAGTATATGTACACACAAGTTTAGTACAATATCCCAAGTCGTTAAATCCACGTCTATTGCCAACAGAATTAAAACAACAAGTTACTGACAACTGGCGTGACTGGAGTAACAATGCCGAAGCTAACTTACGCCGAACACACACCAGTAATACTTTAAATATTAACAAACAAATTAAACGTACACAAAGATTTGGCAACAGTGTTATTGACTATATGAATAGTGAAGATTGGTATGAATCAAATTGGGATGATTTTAAAAGTTATACAACAGCATTAGACCGACATCATAATACTGATATACTAGATTGGTATCCGGAATTTAAACCTTACTGGTAATTTCTTTGTAATATTCTTCCGCAATTTTTTCATGCACACTAGCACTGTAATGTTTTTTATCAGACCCCAATCTTTTGTCAGCGTCTACTAGCATTGAAATATCTCTAAATGTAGATTTTTGTTTATCTGATAAAAATTGTGTATTGTATTTAATTTTATCTGTGTGTACGATGTTATTGTTATAACCTACAAAATAGCAAACATAATTTAATTTATTATTCTGCAAAAAATCATAGCAACTGTTTATTATCATAGCATTGTTCATGAATAAGTTATAATCATCATACAATTGATAGTACAGTTTTATTTTATTAATATGTTTTTTTCCACCGGGATTCAAATGCTCAAATTTGGTCGACTCCGAATATAGTGTGTCTCTTGTAAAGTAAGTAAACTGCACACAAACTATGTCGTCTTTAGTAAAATCAAAGTTATAGAGATTATATAAAATATGTTTGTTACTAGCTGCAGGTTCTGCTAAATTCAATACATTGCAATTTAAAAATCTGCCTAACATACTAGCCCAACTGTACTTGCTAGGGGTTTCCATATTTCTCAGATCGACGGACGTTATACCTTCGCCCCAAGTATAACTGCAACCAAATGTTACTAATCTCATACTAAACTTTCTATAGCAGGCATTAAAAACTTTTCGATAAGTTCGCTTTCGTATTCGGGTTTTAAGTGTGCAATATCACAATTAATGTCTTTGCCGTATATACTTCTAAAATAGTGTCTGCTGCATTCATATTCATCCATCGTTACGAATATATCGCAGTGCTGTTTGAGTTCGGTTAAATGAACAGGATATCGATCTAGCGGAACACTATTTTGCCAAAGCACTGTTTTAATGCCTAACATCCGGCAAAGTTTTAAACTTTGGTATACGTCTAGGGCAGTCCAAAAATCCACCATATCCCAATGAGAGCCAATTGCCATTTGCATTGTCTTCCAGTTTGTTTCAGCTTTCCGGTATGTGTTACCAATTATTGAAAACTCTTCGAGCTCTTCACTGATAAAACCTTTATAACGAAATAATTTTAAATACGGAAATGTATCAGCACTAATATCTCTAATAGATGGAAATTTTGTTAACGCTTCACGGTATAACTGGGAATCATTTACTCTTTTGCCCATGGGATCTAATCCTAAATCAGCATTAATATTACGTCTGTTGTGTATAATTTCAATTAACATAACATCAACATCATGTGCTTCTTTAAGATGAACAATACCATTTAAAAACATTTCACTGCCTTTGCCACCATTTGCACAGCTATAAAAATGTGTAGAGTCAGATTTATATCGTTCACACCAACTTAAAAATGTAGGAGTTACTGACCCGTCAGACAGTTGGTGCGCACCAGTACTGTGGCTACTGCCAATAATTCCAACGTTCATAATAACTCCCAATAAATACTACTATAATTATTTATAAAGGCGACAGCATGATTATAACAGGTAATCCACAAACAGGTTTAGCACAAGCATTGTATAAATTATACCCTGATGCTACTTTTTGTAGTCGAACCACTGGTTATGAGCTAACAAATAAAAAAGATCAAGAACGTTTTGTAGAATTAACTCTAGAACATGACGTTATTATAGTTAACAGTGCACTATGGCGCTTTACACAGTCTGTACTACTGGATCTAGTATACAAGGCACAAGTAAGCCACCAATCCAAAGCACATATAGTAGTAATTGGCAGTACAACTGATAGAGTTAAGAACGGAAAAGCCTGGCTGTATAATGCAGAAAAGAAAGCATTACGTGATTACTCCAATACATTATCAATTGCTGGTGTTTGGGGAGATCATGCTCCTAAAGTAAGCTATATAAGTTTTGGCACACTGAGTAATAACCAGCACAAACATCCAGACCGGAAATGCCTTGACATAGACGAAGCTGCGTGTTATATTAAATGGATTATTGAACAACCTGTCAATCTAAATATAAATGAAATAAGTATAGATCCCATGCAAGCAGATAATTGGTATTAAAATAAATGTCGGAAAATTTAAAATGGAGCGAATATGACTTCTCTAAAATACCTTTTGATGACATTGTCAGTGTTGGTCAGCGTACTCTTTTGTACCGTGATCTATTTACTGTTAGTTGGCTCCTCGGAAGATTCTGCAATTATAAATGCTCCTACTGTTGGCCTTACGCCCGCAGTGACCGTAAAGATCACCGTCCTACAGAACTATGCTTACGGACCATAGATGAAATAAAGAGGCAAGCACGTGGTAATGGTTTTAATAGTTTTCATTTTAGTCTGTCTGGCGGTGAGCCTACTTTTCATCCAGGATATCTGGATATTTTGCGTCATTTGGCTGATGATGTTGATAACACTAATTATACCTCTGTGCATATGACATCAAACTGTAGTCGCAATATGCGATGGTTTGAAGATTATGTAGAACGTGTAAAACCTTTCCATCGTGCTAGTATAACAGCAAGTTTGCATACAGAACACTTAAATACAGTCGAGAAGATGCAGGACTTTGCTAATAAGCTAATACTGTGTCAGGAGCATGATGTTCAAGTTACAATCAATATGGTTATGGTGCCGGAATGGTTTGAACAAGATTGGGAAAACGCCCTATTCTTCCACGAGCAAGGCATCAACGTCACACTCAAGCCGCAATCAGATCCAACGGCGTCTAGAGTCGTGGACGGTTACACGGATGAAATGCTACAGCGATTGTGGAACGGTATGCCGCAAATGGCGTATACAGAGTCAAAACGACAATGGGCAAATCGTCCACGGCCAAGTTTCGAATTGCCGCCGTATGCAATAGGCAACAACGACAAAAGTGTTCCCTGGCATATGCAAGTAGAGTTAAAAGACTCTAATGATAAGAAGTGGTACATGGACCAAGCAGAAAGGTTTAATGCATTTGAATTTAATAAATTTAAAGGCTGGAATTGCCAAGCAGGATACAGTGGCATTATTATTAGAGAGCCTGACGGAAGTGTCAAACGTAGTTATAGTTGTGCAGATGTGCCGTTGGGTAACATAGAAACAGGATTCAAACTGTTTGATGGACCACGTCCTTGTATAAGCGATGCATGTGTAAGTAGTGCTGACAGTAAAATTCCAAAACGTAAACTATAAATATAACTATATAGGAGAGTTTATTATGGAATTAACTGAGGTAAATATTAAAAAAGCGGTAATTAGATCACAACATTGTCAACGTAATTGGGACTTAACAAGGCGAATACCTGATGCTGATTTAGATACTATGGTTCATGCCATTACAAATTGTCCTAGTAAACAAAACACTGCATTCTATAACGTTTATGCAATTACTAACAGACAAATAATCGAAAACATTCATAAAAATACTGAAGGTTTTTACCACAGGGACGAAGATAAAATTATAAGCAATAGCCAAACTCTTGCTAATGTACTATTTGTGTTTACTAGCAACACAGAAAATTCCAAAAGATTAAGTAAGAAGCGTACAGAGTTTGGTGATAGCAACAACAGTGTTAATAGAGACCTGCATATGGCAACTGGTATTGCTGCAGGATATTTAAATTTAACCGCAAGTTTATTAGGATACAGTACTGGGTGTTGTGCATGTTTTGAAGCTGATGAGATACAAAAAACGTTAAACACACAGGACGAAATTATTTTGCTTATGGGTGTTGGTTTTAAAAGTGACATCAACAGAAGAATACATCATGCAGATAACTCATTAACTTTCCCAGCAATACCAAAAGAAAACATATCGGTGACTCATTTATCATAATATGACTACAAAAACTGAACAACAATACTTGGACATGCATACTGCTCCGTTAATTCCACTTGACATGTGTGCTGACATCGGATTATTTCATGAATGTATGACACTGTACCAACATGCGTTCAGAACATGGGGTGTTAAACATTTAGAAAACCGGCGCTATGGATTACCACTAGTAAATGCCAATGGAGAGTTACACAATAATCCTGAACCTGTTTGTTATCCACTGGACCAGTGGAATGCTAATTTAGAGGATGAGGATAGAGTAAGAGATCATAGCTTTCAAGTACCAACAAAAGTATTAAGTCATCCAGCATTTGATTTTTTAGAGCCGTTAAAAGATTGTATATTGCGTAGTTGTATACTAAAATGGATGGATAATAGTTTATTTTACCCACACACTGACACTAAACTACAGGGTCGTATATTGCGCTTATGGGGTACAGATAGACCAGACAAAGTTAAGTTGCGTTTTGACCGGGGTGGAATTAGAAGTAACCCAAGAGATGTAGACAATACTGATTTTGATTTGGCCGCACCAGAATGTGAAATTGAAGCTGGGCGTATGTATTTGATTGATACAAACATTGTACATGATGCTCACAGTTATGCTAATAATACATATCAATTCTTTCTTAGTTTTGATAGGGACAAAAGTTACAAAATTATACAACAATTAAAATTATGAAATATTTTACACCATTAAATTTACCACAATATGATTTACTTAGTTGTATGGATGAATTATTACAACAGGAATTAATAGACTGGGGCAAACACGGACAAATTTGTATTAACACTACACCTGACGAACCTGACAACTATCATCATGGTGATGCCAGTTTAAAATATGATTGGAATAATTCAATTGACAAAGCAGATAAAGACGGTAATATAACACACTTTACTGTGCCACTGAGAAACAAAAGTCTTAAAGAACGACACTTTACTCAGCTATGTACAGTATTTGAAAACACAGTGTTTGCTGATGTATACGAAGAATTAGGAAAACATTATCTACTTGGAAGAGTTAGAATAATGACAAGTCTTCCTAAAACTTGTTTAACTTGGCATCAGGACAATACTAATAGAATACACTATCCATTGGTAACTAATCCAGGATGCCAAATGGTAATTGAAGACGAAGTACTGCACATGCCAGAAAATACTTGGTGGTTAACACAAACAGAACACTATAAGCACACTGCATTTAATGCTAGTACAGAAAATAGAATACATTTAGTGGCAGTGGTTAGAAATGCTAACTAAACGTATTGACAATCAACATATTGTACAAGTAGGATCTTTTGTACGTAAATGTGAACAACTTGGATATAATAATAATTCCAGTCTACAACTTATGAAATGGGATTGGTGCTTGGAGTCAGGTGCATGGTTTGCTACATACATTGACAACGAGATTATAAGTTTAAGTGGTATACATCCTTTTGAGGATGGATATAGAGCTTTATTCAGAGGTGCACAACTAAGATCACGCAACGTTGGACTTAACAGATACCACATGCAAAGCTATTGCTTTAGTACACAGTTGCCATTACAATTAGAATATGCTCAAGATAAACCTGTGTATATTACTACAAATATAGATAACGATGCCAGTGGTAAAATGGGAAGTGTTAACCGAACATTTTATCATTTAGCCAAACACGGTATTGTAGACTTTGTAAGAGCTGACGAAGTATTTTATACACAACAAAATATATGGAAATTAAATAATGAAAACTACAACGCTATTAGACTTTAAACATCTTAAAAAGGCAGGTGCAGGTTATTTTAAACACTTGACTTATGCTACATATTATAATATACTAGCACTAGGTGTATTAGTAACAGGAATAATTCACAGTTTTATACCGTGGCTGTTTCCTTTTACTCCTTACTACCTTGCCAAAAGGATTGTAGATGGCACTGAACAAAACTTTAAAAAAGATAATTGACACCGGTACAGTATTGCCAACCAGTGGTACCACTGGTGCACCTAAACGTATATTCCAACCACCGCATAAACTGTCAGCCGCTAATAGTGTAGCTAGGCAAGTGCAAGATATTACTGTTAACAGTCGTATACTAACAGTGTGTACATTAACACATGCTGGTGGATTGCTTGCACAAACATTACCTGCTGTAGAAGTTGGTGCTGATGTTGATATACAAAAGTTTAATCCCTACAGTTGGGTTAGACAGATTACAGATTATACACACAGTCATTTAACGCCCAACATGGCT
>Ga0206130_10000913_pt1 | contig 45981 bp, 41 predicted proteins | sample Helgoland_Spring_9_FD_148637 | JGI IMG/M metagenome (GOLD analysis project Ga0206130, IMG submission 148637) | Pelagic subsurface seawater microbial communities from Kabeltonne, Helgoland, North Sea - Helgoland_Spring_Bloom_20160512_1 | ecosystem: Environmental > Aquatic > Marine > Epipelagic ...
AGCAGAAGATGTTGCTGATACTGTATTCATTGCTGGTATAGCAGACGATGTTACAGATACTGTATTCATTGCTGGTATAGCAGAAGATGTTACAGATACTGTATTCATTGCTGGTATAGCAGAAGATGTTGCTGAACTATTAATTGAACCACCTGTTAACAGACTTTCTTCAGATGAATTTAATAAAGTTTTTAAATTATTAATTTTACCATTATTTAATTGAATAACAGAAAATTTTTTTGATGAACTATCTGTAATACTACTAGATTCATTTGAAGTATTTAAATATTCATTTAATTCATTTATATAATTAATAGGACTAAATTTTTTATAAGATAACATATAATATAGTAGAGAAATTTTTTTTAATATTTAAAGATTAATTCACTTTAAAAATTAATATGTCTAAAGTTGAAAAGAAGAAAAGAGGTAGAAAACCAAAAGGACTGATTAACAACGATGACAAGAACTATAAAACAGAATCAGAGACTTTAGTTTTTCATTTACCAATTAAAGTAAAAAATAATAATTCAGATATTTTTCTTAAAAGTAAACCTTCTTCTGAAGATTTAAACGTTAAGCATTTAAAAAATGAAATTAAAAAATTAAAAGATAAAAATGAAAAATTACAATCGGAATTAGTAAAAATAAAACCAACAAATAGAAAAATAATTAATTATTATTCAACTAAATATAGTAAGGATACTAAATGTTGGTGGTGTAAGCATTGTTTTACAACACCTGCAATTGGTTTACCTGAAAATTATGTAGATGGTAAATTTGAACTTCAAGGTAATTTCTGTAGTTTTAACTGTGCTAAAAGTTATAATATGGATTTATCTGATAATAATACTTGGAAAAGAAATTCATTACTAAGTTATTTTTATAACTTAACTTATAATGAAGATAAAACAATTTTTCCATCTCCTCATTGGAAAACTCTTAGAGATTTTGGTGGAAACCTAACAATAGAACAGTTTAGAGATGATGCTATTATGAATACTAAAGAATATATATATTTACATCCACCATTAGTTACTAGAAAACCATTAATAGAAGAAGTTAATAGAAAAAAAGTTTCTGTTATTGATAATGATGAATTAGTATTAAAACGTTCCAAACCACTTAAATCTAATATTCATAATATTAGAAAAATTTTAGGTATTACAGAATAGATTTATTTAAGCTTTATTAATAATTTTCTTTTGATTATTATTCATATTATATAAAAAAATTAACATACTCGAACCTGAAATTTCTTATTAGGAACATTATCTAGATCTTTAATAAAATTATCATGGTCTTCTTTCTTAGAATTGTACGAATCAGAATTAATCAAAAAGTAAGGATAGTTATCCACAACAATAGATAGTTTCGGATATTTTTGAACAATAGGAGTGATTTCACTGACCATTTCTTCTACAGAATCTGTAGCCACTAACCCAAATTTAGTCTTAAATTCTGTTTTTTTTACATGATTTGTTTTATCCATAAATTTAGCTAAAAGATTACTAACTTTATCTTTTAACTCTAATCTTGTATAATTATTTTTCATATGATCAAATATATTTTCTTCTTTTGTCCAATCTTCTTGAAGAGGATATACTATATTTTCTAGAACAAACTCAGTACTTACTTCATTAGTTTTCATATAATTAATTAATGATCTAATTTTATTAGAAGCATGTTTCCCATTTTCCCATTGAACATACTCTTCTGAATCTTTAGAGATGTTTAATCTTGTTAGAATAATAACTCCATCTAGTGATTCAACTCGAGCTGGTAATACTTTATTCATAGGAGCAACTTTATTAATTTTATTAATTCTTTTCTTTTTTGTAAGATTATCAATAGGAATAAGTCCGTTCGTATCATAATCATTTATGATAACCGGAATTGAATTTTCTTGTTTATTATCTGTAATAACAACACTGACTATTTGGCCAGGAACAAAAAGGTCTTTATAGATTTTATATTTATCCATTACATTAATAATAATAATAATACTTCAATTTTTTTATATATATATATATATTTATAGAAATAGTATATTTTTAAGATATATATGAAATTATTGTCGTGGGATGTAGGTATTAGAAACTTAGCTTTCTGTATGATAGAGGTTATAGACAATAAATGGTCTATAGTTGATTGGGGTATTATTAATTTAGTTGAACAAGATAACTATAAATGCAATGTTTGTCAAAAAAATGCTTGTCTTTATTTACCATGTGATAACTTGAGATTTTGTAAAGTACATTCAAAGAAACATGATAATAAGATAATTACTTTTGAAAACTATTATAATAAACTAAATGAAAAAACACCATGTTGTTATATGATTAAGGATAGAATGTGTGGGAAAAATTCAAAATTAGAACATAATGGCTCATGTTATTGTACAGCACATGCTAAAACTATTCATAAAAGATATATAGTATCCAAAAATTATGTTAAACTAAAGAAAATAAACGCTTCTAATGAATCAATTGATATCTTAAGAAAAACATTAGTAGATGAATTGGATAAAAGAAAACATTTTTTAGAATGTAAAATGGTCCTGATAGAAAATCAACCCACATTAAAAAATCCGAAAATGAAATCTATTTCATCTACAATTTATGATTATTTTCTTATAAGAGGTATTATAGATAGAGAAATTAATAATTCTCAAATGGAATTAGTAAAATATATATCCCCTTCAAATAAATTAAAAATAGCAGATAATGGAGATACAATTAAACTAATTAAACTAAAAGGAGATGATGCAAAAACTTATAAACTTACTAAAGCTTTAGGAATAAAGTATTGTATGAAGTTAATAGAAAATCAAGATAAATGGATAGAATGTATTAATAAATATAAAAAAAAAGATGATTTGGCAGATGCTTTTCTTCAAGGAATGTATTATATATTTAAACATATACTAAATTAATTTTAATCGGTACTCTTCTTTCTTTTGACAACTTTTCTTATAACTACAACTACTGTTCATACTACTACTGTTCATTCTACAACTACTCTTCTTTCTTTTGACTACTACTACTCTTCTTTCTACCACTACTCTTCTTATGACAGACAATGGAACTATTAATATATGTAGAAAATCTTTCATCAACATCACGTTCATCAACATAAGAAATGGTTGGAATTCTAAATTCATTAAATCTTAGTATATTGAACTTATTCATGTCAAGAGATGAATCCGACAAGATAACGTCAAGAAAGTAATTAATTTTCTTAACGATAAAACTCAATCTAGGACAACTCCTAATTAGATGGTCAACACGATAGTTTTTAGTTGAAATTACTTCACTTCCATTGTGATAAACGTACATCAGTGTGGAACTACCATTTAACATACATTGAAGTATTTCTCTATCTTTTACCTTTGGAATAAAACATTTACTACTTTCAGACTTTACATAACTACTCTTAATTTCAGTAATATAACCATTTTTATTAAATGCATCAATTTCAGAAGATACAAAAATTTTTTTGGAACCAATTTCAATTACAGAACCATTCATATTTATAGTATTATCGGTAGGATCTTGACTTGTAATAAACCTTTCTATTTGATGACCAACTGCATTCTTATCAATCATTTTATTTTCAGGAACATGAAATAGGTAGACAACCTTTCTTACTTTACTAATAATCCATGAATCATCAAGCTTTTTAATGCCAGCAAGAGCATAAAAAAGCGAGGTAGTTGTTACTACATTAAAATCAGACATCCGCATTTTTAATCTTTTAACTAAAGTATGTGCGAAAATTCCTGCGAGTGGTCTTGTTGCTCCCATCATAGATTGTATATCCGGAGGAGCATCAGTGTCAATTTTAAATTGAGAAAAGTCTATTTTTCCTGAAATTTGTGGTACTCGAATTTTATTCCTCTTATAAACTTTTATTACTGAAGTTTCAGGATCCCATCGAACAGGTAACCATACTAAACGTTTAATAGAAAGTTCATCATGATTTCTAATACTAGTATTAATTGCTTGAACAGTCATAATATTGAAATAGTTATCATAGATGACTTTCATAAAAAATCCTTTTTCCTCCCATTTAGAATATTCTTCGGGATTAGTCAACACCTCCTCTAAAGTTACATCAACTAATAGTTTTATTAGTTGATGTGCATGAGAAAAAACATTAAGCACACTATGAGGAGTGCTTTCACATTTTTTATCAGAATAACTGGATAAACCAGTATAAGTTTTGGGTATACAAGATTGGCTCATAAACATTATTAAAAATATATTAGGGTTTGTTAAGATATAGTTTTTCAATTTTTTAAAAAATTGATATTAAGAGATATACCAATATATTTTTATATGAGCCTTAAACTAATAATTGGTCCAATGTATAGCGGTAAAAGTTTTGAATTAATTAAGACTATTAGAGAGCTTAAAATTCTTGAACTACCCTTTTTAGTTATTAAACCAAAAATAGATGATAGATACACTGAAGAAGACTACATTGTAACACATAATATGGACAAGGAAGCGTGTATGGTAGTAGAAGATATGTATGAATTACTAAAATTAGATACTATTAATAACTATAAATATTTTATAATAGATGAAGGACAATTTATTAAAAATATTTGTGAAGTTACTAGAATTTTAGTGGATAATTTGGGAAAAGATGTTGTTATAGCAGGATTAGATGGAGATTTTAATAGACAACCTATTGGTGAACTTTTAAATTTAGTTCCTTTTTCAGACGAATGTATAAAAAAAAAATCAAAATGTATTAAATGTAAAGATAGAACGGAAGCCCCATTTACATTTAAAACTACAAACAGTAATGAGATTATAGATGTTGGTTCAGTAGGTAAATATATACCTCTTTGTAGAAAACATTATATTCATTATACTAAACTAAAAAATGAATCATTTAACTTGAATATTTAAAAAGAATATTTTATTTTAAAACATTTTCTTTTAATAATTTTTTTATCTTTATTGTTTTCTTTTTTTATTTTCCTTTTACCTTTAATTATAATTTTAGGCGGTATAATCCTTTGAATTATATTTAGTTTATATGGTGAGATCATTATACTAATATTAGATTATTTTTTTATAATAACTAAAAAATCTGATAAAAATAATTAATTAGTATATTAAAAAAAATGAAATCTATTTAAATAAACGATAGCTTTTTAAGTAGTAATGACCGATTGGAAAACATTTCAGTATAAAGATTACTGTAATCTAAAAAAAAATGAAATAACAAATTTACCAAATGGTGTAAATATTTCAACCATGACAGCCAGTATTAAAGATACCAAATTAGTTTTTAATTTTATGAATATATATAATTATTTAGAATTAAATGAAAATGATATTTTAGCTGTTGTGAGAAATGAAAATGAATATAGGTCTCTTGTTAATATTAAAAAAAAGAAAAAGAAAAATAATAAAAAGAAAAAGAGGCAATTTTTTAATCAATTATCAGTAATTGTTAGAATAAATGAGGGTGAATGTGAAGACTTGGATAAAGAGAAAAAGATTAATTTTAAGCTATTTGTTAATGGTTCAATTCAAATGTCTGGTATTAAAAACATTTCTTTTGTTAATAAAGCACTTAATAAATTAGCAATAGCTCTTGGTAAAACTAGAGCTATAAAATTTGATAATCAAAAAAAAATAGAAAAAATTAGTTATGTATCAGATTATGATAAATTTAATACAGATAAGTTCAAAATTAATATGATAAATAGTAATTATAAACTTAGAATTAAAATTAATAGACCTAATTTATATCAACTTCTACTAAAAAAAAAAATAAATGCATCGTATGAAAAAGCTATCAGAGCATGTGTCTGCGTAAAATATCCTATTCCTTCTAGTGAAGATGATGAAAAAGTATTATCAATTTTTGTTTTTCAAAAAGGAAATATTATTATTACAGGAGCTGCTAGAAATAAATCAGATATAATGAGTGCATTTAATTTTATTAATAATATAATGTTAACACATTTAGATGAGTTAGTTATACCTGAAGAAGATGAAAGAGAAAATGATATTAGACGATTCTTCAATGAAGTTATGACAGAAAATTCACATAAATTAAATAAAATTTTCTCTAACCGTGTTATCCCAAAATTATATAAATTAAAGTAACATTTTTTTTAATTGTAAATATTTATTTTTGTATTTTAAATATTTATATCTATAATCATTTTTTTCAGAAGCTTCATTAACAATACTAAAATTAGGTATATTTTTTTTACTATATGATAATTTAAATTTAATTCTACTACTACTTGTTCGACCATGACAATACACATTTACTAAATAATCAAAATTATTATTAGTAAACTTTACTTTACAAAATTCTTTTCCTGAATGACTATGTTTAGAACTTAAAACAATACCAACATACTCTTGTTTTGGTTTAAAAATATAATGAATAGTATTCATTACATTAGCTGTTAAATCTGTTAAATCTATTACTTTTTTTCTTATTAGTGTAATTATTTTATCTGTAGGGGTATTCTGTGAATAAGTTGTTTTATTATATTCAGATATTTTATAAAAATCATTTATATTACTATTATAATTATAAGTTAAAAATATATTATTTATAACAAGTTTAAATATTGTAACTTCATAAACATTACCAGTTAATACATCCATTGTACTATTATCATCTAAAACTGATTCTTTTAATATTTTTGTATCATGAGTATAAATATTTGTAACTCTCTCACTACCTAATTGGTCTAATATAAATAGATCATCATAACCTTTAATATTATGTTTTATCTCCTTACCTAAACCAGTAATTGAATTTCGTGATTGTAAACTTATAATGTAAACATTTTGTCCTTTTTTAATGTGATTAAATAAACTATAAACTAAAGCTTGACGAATATCATTATCATCATCATTAAATAAAAAGTTAATAATATAATTACCACGTAATATTACATTATTAATGTAACTAGAATTATCTAAATTATCTAATAATTTATTTCTAGTTAAATTATTATTATTATTATCTATAACTGCCAGGTCGTAAATATCAAACTTATCACCTTCTAATAGATCCATAATTTGATGTTTTTCTTTTGGTGTTTTTGAATTTGTTAAATAATTATCTATATTTAGAGTATTATATTCTTTTAAAAATTTTGGTAATACATCTTTACCTGTTTCTAATAAACTATTTATATTCACCGGTTCTTGTTGTTCTTGATAATCTACTTTTTTCATACATGGAAATACACAAAATATTTGAGGTATAATTATAGAAAATTTAAAAAAAAATTCATTTTTTATCAAATATTTTAATTTATTAAACAATAATGTTGACATATTAATAAATTTACTAATATTGGTTTCAAAATTAAAAACATAAGTATCTCTTATTTTATTAATTACAGATTCTCTAGCTTCATTATTATCATTAAATATAGCTAAAAAATCATTTAGGTAAGATAAGTTAATTATTATTAATGCATCACTATTTTTATCTTTTAAAAAATCATTAAATTTTTTTTCTAAATCTTGTTGATTTGTTACATCACTAGTTATTTTCATTTCTCCTGAAGAAATATTTGACATATATATATATATATATAAATTTTTTCTAAATTATAATAGATGAAAAAAACTATAGGTATTTTTTCTGGTTCTAAAAATCCTTTAAATTATAATAGTATTAAGAGGGAATTACAAAAATTAGCTAAAAGAATTAATATAAATAAATTTAATATTGTTTATGGGGGCGGAGATTCAGGTCTAATGGGTATAATTCCAAAAGAATTTCATAAAAGAGGTGGTGATGTTACTGGTTTTAATATTCAACAGTTTGTCGATATTGATATTAAGAATGGTAATGATACTAGTATTGGTAAACAAGTAATATGTGAAGATTTCGATTCAAGACAAGATAATATTGTTATTAATAGTGACATTATTTTAACTCTACCTGGTGGTTTAGGTACAGTATATGAATTGTTTCAAGTTTTAGTTTATAATGATCTTAATTTATGGAAAGATAAAAAGAAAAGAAAAGTTATTTTATTTGATCATAATAATTATTATAGTCAACTAAAAGAATTTATCAATAAAGGAATTGAAAGTAAATTAATTAAACCATCCACACTAGAACATTTATTTTTCTGCAGTGATGTTGAAAGTGTTTTAAATACAATTAATTTCTAATAATCGTAATCTTTAGAAAGGTTTATTTTTTTTCCTTCTTCTAGGAATATTGTGTGTTCATATTGGGCACTGTAACCACTACTATCTACTAATGGAGGATAACTATTAAGAACTCCACTATCAACCAATTTATCCAAATGTCTCTTCTCAATATTTTTTAATTTAGGAAAATCTAAAAATCTACTGCTAAATGGCAATGTATTAAAACTTTTGAATAATTTTTTAATAATATTATTCATTGATTTACTTTTAACACTACTATTAACTTTTTTAAAACTATAAAGAGAATTTTCATCATAAATTGTATCTATATTTCCTGTTCCCATGCTACCAAATGTTTCTACAGCATAAACTCCTTCCTTAAATCTATTACTCTCGTTATAATAACTGATAGGTTTAGAAGGTAAAAACATACCACCATGAATAATTCTTCGAAGAATATTGTGTCCACCTAAACTTGTAATAGGACTAATAGGCGTTCCATCTATTTCGTAAGATGTCATAGTTTCATATATATCTTGTGCCCAATCATTAATAACTACATCTAATCCAATATTTCTTATACCATTATTAGTAGCTTCCTTGACAGCTTTAGCAAGAATATCATATTTATGATCAAAATAAACAGTAAAAGCACTATCAATAATGTACCCATTTACTTCTACACCAAAGTCTATCTTTAAAATATCATCTTTGCTAAAGATTAGATCATTAATAATTTTACCATCTTTAAAAGGCGAGTAATGAGCTGCACATTCATTTAAACTTAATCCTGTTGGAAATCCTATTCCAAAATTAATACCAACATTATTTGTTAATTGTCTAGTAGTTGATTCAATAAGATTAGCTATGGTACTTAATTTCATACCTGGTTCTATCATAGGTTGGACTATTTTTCTAACATGTTTATGTATATTACCTGCCATAATGTAACTATCTAATTTATTCATTTTTTTATTAATATCATATATTTTCACACTCTCTTTTGTATCATAGAGATTAACTCCTTTAAGTATATAATTATCATTTACTTCACCTGTAGTATTGTAAATTATTGACATTATTACTATAATATACTATAGTTTAAATAATTTATAATTAGCAATTATTTTTTTGGTGCATTAAATCATTTACATATGGGTTTTCATCTAATGTACTAATGTAATCATAATTTAAATAGTAGTCACTTTCTATTTTTTTAACTTTATTTTTATTTCTAGAATAAATAGCATTTAATTCTTCATCACACACACTCCTATCAATAGGTCTATGTTTATTAATATATTCTCTTTCAACTTGAACAGGTTCTTTTAATTCATAAGTACGTTTATCAATAACATGTGGACCATCATGTTTTCCACCAGGAGTTCTATTGTAAGTCAAGATTTCACGCCTATCATCAATACACATATTATCAGCATCAGTTCTTTCTCTTGGTTTCTCTACTTCTCCTGTTAATCCACCTGTATAATTTTTAAGATGTGTAGTTTCTTTAATAGTTGTTCTTGCTTTCATATCCTTTGCTCTAGCATAATCAGTACTTTCAATATTACCAATGTTCATATGGGGTGTCGAATGTAGTGTGGTTTGTCTGATTGTTGGTTTAGCCTTCATATTTTTAGTTCTAATATAATCAGTACTTTCAATATTACCAACATTCATATGTGGTGTAGAATGTAAGGTGGTTTGTTTGATTGTTGGTTTAGCCTTCATATTTTTAGTTCTAATATAATCAGTGCTTTCTACATTACCAATATTCATATGAGGAGTAGAATGTATAGTTGTTTGTTTGATGGTAGGTTTAGCCTTCATATTTTTAGTTCTTACATAATCAGTACTTTCTCTATTACCAATATTCATATGAGGTGTTGAATGTATAGTAGTTTGTTTAATAGTAGGTTTTGCTTTCATGTTTTTGACTCTAGTATAATCAGTACTCTCTCTATTACCAATATTCATATGAGGTGTAGAGTGCAATGTAGTTTGTTTAACAGTTGGTTTAGCTTTCATATTTTTGGTTCTAACGTAATCAGTGCTTTCTCTATTTCCTATATTAATATGGGGTGTTGAATGAATTGTAGTTTGTTTGATGGTTGTTCTAGTTTTATCTTTTGGATTTTTAGAATATGTTGTATGGTCAGTATTATTAACATTAGATTGGTAGTTATTTTTTTCAGTAGTTTCTCTAATTGTTTGTCTAGTTTTATCTTTTGGATTTTTAATATAAGAACCTTGATCATTATTACGAACATTGGAGCTATATTTATTTTTTTCAGTCGTTTCTCTAATAGTTTTTCTAGCAGCCTCATTTGGGTTTTTACTATAAGTAGCATGCTCATTATTACGAACATTAGAGCTATATTTATTTTTTTCAGTAGTTTCTTTGATAGTTTTTCTCGCAGTATCATTTGGATTTTTACTATAAGTAGCATGTTCATTATTACGAACATTAGAGCTATATTTATTTTTTTCAGTAGTTTCTTTGATAGTTTTTCTCGCAGTATCATTTGGATTTTTACTATATGTCGCATTTTCATTACGAACATTAGAACGATAATTATTTTCAGCAGTAGTTTCTCTTATAGTAGTTGCTAAAATCATATCTTTTGAAAAGGTGTATTCTTTACTTCCGTTTGTACTATGAGCTCCTAAAATGTTTTCATTGTGAATCATCAATTCTCTAAGAGTTGTCAATGGAATGTTATTAGGGTCATGAGCATAACTTCCCATATTATTATTATGAGCATTACCTTTTTCTTCATAATTTGTAGTTACTCTTTGAGTATTATATGCAGTGTACGATTTTTTATTATTAGTTTGTTTCTTATTAACAGCGTTAGAAACATTTCTTTGACTATCATTCATAAAAGTAACTTTATTAGTTTTCTTCCATTGTGATTTATTTTTAGAGGGTGCGTCACCTTTATTTGTATTTTTAGCATGACTAACATAATTATTAATTGTGCTTCTATTACCAGTTGGTTTTTTAATCATACCATTAAGTTTAGGTTTATCTACAGAAGATTTATTAGGTATCAAATCAGAGAATTTTTGTTCACGATGGTCAGGTAATTTAAATTTAGTAAGTGTAGGATCAGGTCCACGCATTTCTCCCTTTTTGATAGCATGGATTTTTTTTGCATCATATGATATTTTTTGATCATTCTTTGATCTGAGTTCATCTACAGTTTTAGGTAAAATTCTATAAACTTTATTTCTGCCTTCTTGATTCATTCCATTTACACCTGGTATTATTTTTACTTTATTCTCAAAAGGTAAATCACTGTGATTTTTTTTCATATCAGGGATATATCTAGTTTGTAATTCATCTGTTCTAACAGGAGCTCCGTGAATATTGGTTAGATTTTGTTTAGGTAAAAAGAATGATTTAACTTCTTTTTTATGCATGTAATGATTATCCATTCCTGAATGGATTTGTAGTTTTCTATCTTGATATGAACCATTATTAACTTCAAAATCTCTTCTAGAAGTATTAGGTTGCATGTTATCATGAACAAATTGTTCTTTATCTACAATACCATAATGCATATTTTGCGTGGCAAATCTAGAATAATTATTTTTAAAATCTAAATCTCTCGATAGATTAAAAGCTTTCCCACTATTAATACTAGTAGGTTCTTTATCATTATTATTAAACATTAATGTATCAAATTGATTATAAAAACTTGATTTCTTCTTTTTTCTTTTTCTCTTAGCTTGTTTTTTGATAGAACCTCTTACTCTGTCTTCATTATTTGAACTAATCTTTATATTATCTTCTCTTCTTTCATTAAGTAATTTATAATAATCATTATTAAATAATTTAAATTTTTTCATATTACTATTAATTTGAAAAAATTTTTAAATTAAAACTATTGTCTTATTTTTATAACTTAATTACTACATTTAACATCACATTTAGGTGCTTTAGGTGCTTCCTTTGGTTTTGGTGGTAAAGCTTTTCCTGTATCCCATTTATTTTGTTTTGGGATTTGATAATTATCTTTTACCCAAACTCTAGTGTGAAATCCTTCACGTTGAGCATCACATTGAACGTTGTTTTGAGGATTAACGTGTAAGTGTGGATTCATGTGAAAGTTAGTTAATGACATACCACGGTAAGTATCAACAGGATGAGTAAATCTAGTATCAACGGTAGAAACTGTTTCAGCACACAAAGGTTTGTGGTGAACTTTCATTTTTGTGTGTTCAGTATCAGTTGATTTTGTATTACATTCAGAATGAGGAATGTTACGGTTAGTTAAGTGAGATTCAGCATTAACGACTACTCCAAAGTTATTATTATTAAGTGGTCTAACTGAAGAAGCACTGTTATTAGAATTAATAGGTGCGTTTAACGATAAACATTGTTTATCATTTTCACCATATCCTCCGTAAAGTCTATAATTTCCAGGAGTTACACTTCTTTTTATTTTTTGAGAGTAAGCACATTTATCATATGGTAATCTACTAAATGACATATATAATTAAAGAGATAAAAATAAATTATAAGATTATAATTTATTTTAATATTTTTTAAAACTTTTTATATTAAAATTTATTTAGTTACCACTTAATCCATTAGAAGTTATTTTAGGTAAACCAGATGGTGTTAATTGATGGATATTTTCGCACAACCTAGCAGGTGAATGTTTAGGAACAGCTACTTTTTCTGTTGGATTATATTTTTTAGCTGAGCATAAAGTACCTGTACGATTAAGATTGTATAATTCATTTTCAACAATAGTTTTATTAAGTTGGCTCATATCATTAGCATGAGCGGACAACTGACAATCTTTGTTGTTTTCAAATTTCCCTTTAAATAATAAGTAAGATAAAGGAGAAGTACTTTCAGTTAATTTTTGAGCGTAAGCACATTTATCATAATCTAATCTGTTAAATGACATATATAATAATATTTAGAAAAAAATATTTTTAAAGGTTTAAAATTTATTTATAATTTTTTTTATTTGAACTCCTATAAAATCTTCAGGAACTAAATTTCCAACATATCTATCAAATAAGATGTCTATTAAACATTTTTTACTATACCTTTTTTTTAAAAAATATAATTCCATTAAAAATACATTTTCTTGAGTAATATTAAATTCATATTCTATAAATGGTACCAAATTATAAATTAATACTTCTACTTTATTTTTATAGCAAAAAAGTTCATCATTTAAATCATATGATAATTCTTCTAAAACTATATCAAGATAATTTTTTAACGAAATATCATCAATACTATGACTAATACCTATTAATAAATTTTCAATAGTAAAATTACCAAAACCACATAAACTATTAAAATTAATATTTTTTTTTAACTCTTTGAATTCATATTTTTTTTTTTTTTTATAACTGTTCATTAACATTATTTTACATATACAAGCACTATCCAAATTATTTGTTTTTAATTTAATTTTTACTTGTTTATCTCTTAAAAATAAATTTTTTTTAATTAAAGCACCATGATTGGTTAGAAATTTTACCATATTTGGATCTCCGCATAAACAAGCATATTCTATTAAAGTATTTCCCTTACTATTAATAGTATTAATAGATACATCGTAATCTAGTAATTTTTTTAAAATAGTTGTATCGCCTACTTCTACACATAAATGTAAAGGTGTCATACCATCTCCGTTATTTTTTACCAAATCTTTTGGATTTAACGTTATATTATCAAATGCTGCTAAATCTCCTTTTTTAATTATATCAAAAATTTCATTATATTCTAATGTTTTTTTAATATTTACAATTGGTACTGCTGAATATTTAATATAATTATTACAATAATCTTCCGTTTCATTTATAATCTCATTGTACTTTGCTTTATTTTTTATTTGATTCAAGTAAGATAAACTTTTATTAGCAAATCCTACACCTTTTTTATCATTTGTTTCATTTTCTTTTAATTTTAAAAAATACTTTAATGCTTTTTTAAGATAAATATTATCTTGATTTTCAAGTTCCATATTATATATTAAAGATTTTTCTTTTTTAGATTATTTAATATTTAAAATTAAATTTTTTTTTATCTTTAATATCTTTAGGTTCTTCAACTAAATCTGTTTTTTTATATTTAAAAATACAATCACTGTTTAATTGTTGAACTCTAGTAGATTCTCCTCCCATATTAAAATTTACATTAGCATGTACTTGTTGTTTTCTATCATCAAATAAATAATCAAATCTATTATTCAGATTACTTTCCATTTTAGTAGAATAGGTTTTTTTATCAGTTCTACTATCTGTACCTGTTCTAATTATATTATTAGCATCTAAATTTCCAAAACCTCTACCTGCTGTAAAATTACCATAGCTAGTTAATCTTTTATTTTTAAATTTTTTTTTATTATCATTAATTTTTAAGCTTCTAAGTTGATTTTCTGTATTTATGCTTTTATTATTTGAAACACTGTAATCAAACATAACATCTTTATTTTCATAAAATTTTTTTTTTGAATTAAAATCAGCCATATATAATATATAATAATATTATTATATATTTTTTAAATAATAATAATATTTAGTAATATCTATAGTAAAATCTTGAACGATGATACTTGTTATCTATATTTTTAAGACAATTCTTACCATAACTCCTACATAATCCACCCTCACCAAATAATTTTTTAGCAAAACCGGTTTGGTCGTTAACAATAGTTGTGACTGGCATAGTATAAAATGCTAAATCACTATGATTCCTATTAAAAAAATCAGTTACATTATAATCTTTCTTTCCCTCTAAAAATGAATCTCGACATGCTTTTTTTACTTCTTCATCTCTTGGACATGCAGGTTTTGCTTTAGGATTTTTAATATGCTCACCAACTGTAAAATTCATAAAAGGGTTTTCCTTAGTTGGAAATCTACATTTTTTATATTTTCTTTTTGCTATTGTAAATTTTTCTACTGGTTTCATTATAAAAGAAAAAATTAATAATATAACAGGAATACTATGATATGTTTGAGATACATTTGACATGTTAATTAATACTATTATTATTATTGCTAATCTTGCTAAACTATTAGAATTTTCTGTTATATTTTTGGTAAATGGTACCATATTCCAACTTTTTAGTAAAACTGTTGGATTTTCATACCAAATTTTTTTTTTTAACATTAATATAGGTTATATTTTTTAAATTTTAATTAGAAAAAAATTGGAAATAATATAAAAAAAATTGATAAATGATAAAAAAAAATTGATAAATATTACTTAAGAGTATATCATATTCTTAATTAATGTTTAACTCAACAAGTAAATCATGGGTAGAGAAATATCGCCCTAATACTTTAAAGAAAGTTACATCACAAAAAAACGTTATCAATAGTTTAAAGAATGTAGCTAAAGAAAAAAACATCCCTCATTTAATATTTTTTGGCCCATCTGGTTGTGGTAAAACATCTACTATATTAGCTTTAGCTAGAGATATTTTTAAAGAGGAATTTGATAAAAGAACAATTGAATTAAATGCATCTGATGAAAGAGGAATTTCTGTAATTCGAGATAAAATTAAAAAATATGCTAAATTTTCAGTTAATTCTAAAAATAAATCGATACCTAAATGGAAGCTAATAATTTTAGATGAAGCTGACAGTATGACAGGAGAGTCACAATGTGCTCTTAGAAGAATTATGGAAGAATACTCGTATATAACTAGATTCTGTATTATTTGTAATTATCATAATAAAATAATAGACCCTATTGTTTCTAGATGTAGTTTATTCCGTTTTAAACCAATTGAAAAATCTTTAATTTTTAATAGATTAAAAGATATTAGCGAATTAGAAAATGTTAAAATAAAAGATGATGATATCAATAAAATTATAGATATTTCTAGAGGAGATTTAAGAAAAGCAATAAATTCACTACAAAAATTTTATTCCATTTCATCTAATATAACATTAGACGAATTAGCTGGATATATAAGTTTAGATAGGTTAAGAAACTGGTTATCTGATTGTATTAATAAAAAGGACGTATTAGTCTTTGAATTTACTCAAGGATTTTTTAATGAAGGTTATTCTTTAGTAAATCAAATGGTTAATATTAAAAATTTAATTATATCCAATAAAAAACTAACAGATGAAGGAAAATGTATGATTATAATTAAATTAATGGAAATCGATCAAAATCTTATAAAAGGATGTGATGAATATATCCAGTTTTTAAAATTAGGATATTATATTACTAATTTATAATAATTATAACTTATAATAATTATATCTTATAATAATTATATCTTAAAATAATACAAATGAAAGATGCAAAATATATATCAGCAAATGTAGATTTAGCTATATTATTTTCCAGGTCAGATAAATCTGATATTAATTTAGAAAAATTTTCTTTTAATAGATTATTTTTGTAAATATATTTGAAAAATGTTTTGATAATTATAGATAATGAATAACCATCATTTAATATAAATTTACATTTATTTATTTTTTCTTCTAATGATATTTTTTTATTTAATAATACTAAAAATTTCTTTATTGTTACATCAGAAGGTATACCTGCCGTTTCATAAATAGATTTTTGTTTTAATGTTTTATCTTTTAAGTAAACAGATTGTAACAAATTAATTGCTTTTCTCATATCCCCACTTGATAAACTACTAATAATTTTTAAAGACTTTTGTTTAATTTTAATTTTTTCTTTAACACAAATTTCTTCTAACTTTTCAGCTATAACTTCTTCATTAATTGGATTAAATTTAAAATTAGCACATCTTGATTTTATGGCTGGAATTATTTTATTTTCAAAATTACAAATTAGACAAAATCGCGTACCTTCAGAATATCTTTCTATAATCCTTCTTAGAGCAAATTGAGCATCAAAAGTCATATTATCTGCTTCGTCTAGAATAATAATTTTGATACTCTTATTAAAAAAGTTTTTCTTTTCAGCAAATCCTTTGATTTCTTCTCTAACACTATTAATTCCTCTATCATCAGAAGCATCTAGTTTCATAAGACTAAAAGCTTTATTTTTCCCAAATAATTTATTTATTATTGACATAATAGTAGAAGTTTTACCAGTACCAGAATTACCATAAAATAATAAATGTGGTAAAGATTTGTTTTCTATTAATTTTTCCAAACATTCTATATTTGTATCTTGACCCTTAATCATATCTAATGATGTTGGACGATATTTTTCAACCCACGGTAAGGTATTCATTATAATATAATATATTATTTTGAGTTTATATCAATTTTTTTATAATTTTAATAATTATAAAAAAAAGAAAATATAAAATTCTTGCATAGAATTTTATTGTTATTATCAATTTTTTTATATTTTGTGAAATTATTCACTAAAGTGAATTAAAAAAGATATAATATTTTGTGAAATCATCACATAGCTAATTAAAAAATTGATAATAAATCATTAAAATAATTATAATGGAATTGTCAAAACAATATATAATTTTAGATGAAGAAAAGGAATCTGATTACATTCTCTTTAAAATATTAAATAATACATCAAGTGAAGTATATTCAATATATCATATAATATCTAATAAATTGTATTATTTTCATGAACCTGAAAATGTAAATCTATCAATTTCAAGTCTTAAAAAGAATTTTACAAGTTTAAATGATATTTTAGAGTTTATTGAAAATAATTCAAATATTTCTAAAGAATTAGAAAAAAAAGAAGAGATTTCTAAAAATATTTTTAATATAGGAAGAAAAAAAATTAATATTAAATGTAAATTAAAAAAGAATAAATTAGAAGAAAATATGTGTAGTTTATCTGAGGTCTCTAAAGAAGTTCCTAAAGAATTACTATCTACACCTAAACAAATATTTCAGATGATTTATCATGAATTAGACAAAATTAACAAAAACTATGATTATAAAGATTACTATCAACCAATTGAAGATTCTATTTATAATTTGAATATGTTTGTGTTCAATGATAAAGTTGGTAAATTTCATTTTGAAGTAAAATTGGACCCATCTGCTTTTCCACTTATACCTCCTAAAATAAGATTAGTTGAACCTATTTTAAGGAGAGACGTAATGTTACAATTAAATAATTTAGAAGATCTTACAATTGATAAATGGAACCCAACTGTAAGTTTAGAATTTCTCTTGAATAAATATTCAGATAATATAGGAACTCTTAAGGAATATATTAATAAAGATATGGAAACTGATAGAGTTTTTGAGAAATTAAATTCAATGTTAGCAGAAGTATGTGGAATTAAAACTCCAAAAGTAATAGATTTTAATTTGGATTTTCATAAAGTATCTTTAAAAAATAAGAAATCCAGTAAATACTGGGATGCAGGAACAGGATACGGTCATGAAGGTACAAGTAAATGGGATATTAAAAATTTTTATAAGAATAGAACTAATCGTGTAAAGGAAAAATGTAATATTCTAACTGAAATTTTAGAGTATTTTACTAAAAATCCAAATAAATTTATTAAAAATTTTGAAAAGAGTATTGTTCAAAAGTATTGTAATAATTTTACAAATTCTATTAATATTTTAGAATATTTAGAACATATTGATAATTATATTATTAGTTTTAAAATAATTGGTAAATTAATTGAGCATGATAGTATAAGTGTAAACTCGAAAACCAAAGTCATTCTTAATAATTTTTATGACAATATTAAAAATTTAACTGAACAAGATGAAGTTAATGATGATAAAACTAAAGATTTTATAAAATTAATAGATCAAGTTAACCAAAATATTAAAGTAATTTTTAAAGTTGATAAAATGGTTGTCAGTATGAAAGAAAAATACGAAGAGATGGTTATGAAACATCAGTTTGGTGAAGAAGATGTTCCTAGTTATTATCATTATAGTAAAGAAAAGTACTGTCCTTCAAAAAAAGCTATGATTAGAATTATGACTGAAAATCAAAGCTTGCGTTCTAGTTTACCTGTAAATTGGGATACTAGTATTCTTATGAGAATTAGTAATGATTGTATGAACTACTCTAGTGTTTTCATTACTGGACCTGAAGGAACTCCTTACCATAATGGTATATTTGAATTTCATATGTATTATCCAAATAATTATCCTACTAGTAATCCTAAAATTAATCTAATGACAACTGGAGATGGTACTGTTAGATTTAATCCAAATCTCTATAATAGTGGTAAGGTATGTCTTTCATTATTAGGTACTTGGAGAGGAGAACAAGGAGAATCTTGGAATCCAGAATTATCAACTACTTTACAATTGCTAATTTCTATTCAATCATTAATTTTTATTAATGAGCCATATTTTAATGAACCTGGATGGGAATCAGAACGTGGCACTTCTAAAGGAGATAAAAAATCAAAAGAATATAGTGAAATTAGAGAATTAGAAACGATAAGATGGGCTATTAATGATAAAATTACTAATCCAGTCAAAGGTCTTGAAGAGTTTACTAAATTACATTTTAGAATGAAACGAGATGAGTTAATTAAAGTAACAGAAAAATGGTATAATAATTGTAGTCAACAAAAATATAAAACGATGATGAAAAAAGAGAGAGATAATATGATAAAATTACTAAATAATTTAGAACCAAAAGAAGAAACAAAATTAGATAATTCAGGTTTTGAATCTAATAATTCATTTGATTATTTTGAATCTGTAGAATCACCTATAGAATCATCTGAAGAATCTGTACAAACGGATTCTGGTTTATCTGAAGAAATATTTGAAACAGTATCTTCAGAGGAAGAACTTTTTGGAGTTAAGAATGATTAGAAAAACTAATATTAACTTTAATATAAAAAATTAATTTATAATTAAGTTTAATGAGTACTTATAAAGTAAAAATATGTTTATTAGGAGATAGTTATATAGGAAAAACTTCTTTTTGTACCAGACTAAAATATGATTTATTTGAGTATATATCAATTAATACAGTTGGTGTTGACTTTATGTCAAAAGATTTTGATGTTATTACTTCCAAAGAATCTATAAAAATATTATGGTATCTATATGATACAGCTGGACAAGAATTATATCAATCAATAGTTCAATCATATTATAGAGACGCAACTGTTTTTCTTTTAGGCTTCGATTTAACTGATATAAAAAGCTTCAAAAATTTAGAAAAATGGTTAAAAGAAATTAGTCATTATAATCATTCCTATTATAAAATTTATTTATTTGGTAATAAATTAGATTTAACAAATGAGATTAGAGTTAGTGTTAATATGGTAAAAGAGCTTATTGAAAAATATAAAATTGATTATTTTGAAATAAGTGTTAAAAATAATAATGGAATAAAAAATATGTTAAGACACATTAATCAAGATTTAGGTGAATATATAATAGAAACAGATCATGACATTTTAGAAGAAAATAATATAAAACTATTGAATCATAAAAAAATTAATCTAAAACCAGTTAATTATGACTATAAATGTTGTTAAAAATTTGTCAATAAAATTTGATAACTATTACAACGAGTATAAAAATAATAAAACATCAATAGATATTTACATAATAAAAGATAATATGTTAGAAGAATTAAATAATTTTTTTAATATAATGAATAATGATAAACCTTTTTATTTAGGAATAGACTTTGAATTTAATAGAGTAAATGATGTTAGACAAGTAGCATTAATACAATTAAATTATATGGATGAATTTATAATAATGTTTGATCCATCTAAAATTAATAATAAATTGAAATTAAAACTAAAAAATATTTTTTTTAATACTAATTGTCTAAAAATTTTACATGGTGCTGAGTCATTAGATATAAAATACTTATTTGATGATTTTTTTGATAATAAGATGGAAAAAGAAAAATTTACTAATAATTTTTATGATACTAAATTCATTTGTGAATATTTGAATATTAGAGATAATATTGAAAATAAAAAATGTAAAATATATCTTTTAATATTAAAATTCGGTCTAATTAATGAAAATATTTATAAAAATTTAATTGACAATGAAGAAAAAATGGGTCCAATATATAATATCATTGTTGATGTTAATGATATGTCTAAAGAATTAATTAATTATACATTGTTTGATGTGTTTTATTTAAATACTCTGATTAAAATTTTATTATCTAAAATGAATTCCGATGAAATAAAATTAATTAATTTTTTCTTACATCAAACATTATTAAACAAAGATAAAATAGATAGCGATATATCATTAATGAATTCGTATAATAATTTTTATATTTTAGATTATCTTAATAATAGATACACTGTAACTTATATAATTGAATATTATACTGATATATTAGTTACTAAAAAATTTAATTACAATATAATTAATAATATACCGTTTTTAAAAAAAATACTTAACATGTTTTTAAAAAAAATATTAATTACTAGTTTAGTAAAAAATATTACTATTTATAAAAAAAAAAATGAACCTGCAAATAACACAGTTATATCTGAACTAAAAAGATTAAACTTATATAATAAACACATTGTAATATCTGAATTAAATAAGTTTATTCATAATGATTTAATAAAAATATTGTAAAAAAATTGAAAATAACAATAAAATTCTATGCAAGAATTTTATATTTTACTTTTTTTTATTATTTTAAAATAATAAAAAAATTGATTTAAAAATAAATTGCCTTAGATTGTAAGAATATGTCCGAAACTAATCAAAACACAAAGAAACGTTTCCTAAGAAAATCTGGTAGAACTCTTGTCTTAAAACTAAGAGACGATAGTTTTGATGTTAAAAGTCTAGAAGACCTAACTGGTCTACAAGAAAGTGCCACAACTCAAAATCAAGCAGTATTCCTTACTTTTGATACTAAAGATAATGCACTTGAAGCCCTCAAACTCCTTAAAAAGAACAACAAAGAACAACTAAATGTTAAATTTGCTCACTACAAGGTCTTCTTTAAACTAGAAGGACTTACAAAAAGTACCGAGTACGATAAAGTTAAAACAGCTCATACTGAATGGGTAGAAAAGAATACTCAAGGCGAAGTACTCTATTACAAACTATATCGTAAAAATGACGAGTATCTAAACTGTGGAGATCTTACTGTTGATACTAAAGCATCTATTGATGTTCTTCTATCTGAAGATCAACACAAGAATTTTAAATTAGATGATACTTTTTCTGGTACTTATTACAGGTACAACCGTAATGGTAAACCACAAACACTAGAACAAGATACTATTAATGTAGAATAATTTTTTTATATTGCTAAATTAATTTATAAATTAATTTAATAATATGAGTATTGCTCATTTTGGATGTTGGAATGAATATAATAATATTTTAATTATAAAAAAAATATTAGAACAAATTATTAAAGAAAATCTTTCATTTTTATCCATTGGAGGAGATAATTATTATCAACCGAATAACATTTTTTTTGACAAAAATAGAATTAGCCTTGGATTTAATTTACTACCACAAAATATTACTAAATATATAATATTTGGTAATCATGATATTGAAGATTACGAAAGTTTAAAATATCAGGTACAACTAAATAGTCCAAATATTATTTTATACAATGGTCCAATTTTTAAGAAATTGGATGAAATTATTATTATATATATTGATACAACAATATATAAACTAAAACCAGATGATGAAATACCTAAAAGTTATAAATTACTAAGTTTTTCTAACAATATTAAAACAGTTAAAGATTTTATAGACAAACAAGAGACCGTTGTAAGAAAGTTTATTAATTCTTCCAAATATAAAAAAATAATATTTATAGGACATCATCCTATATTTGGTGCTAAATTTAAAAAAAATAAAGATAAAATATATTTACTAGAAAATTTAAGAAATTTTATTTTTTCTTTTAACTATCCTGATATTATATATATTGGTTCGCATATACACAATTACCAAAAAGGAGTTGTAACATTTAACAATAAAAATATATTACAATATATTACAGGAACAGGAGGAGCTTTTTTAGATAAAATACCTATAGAAAATAATTTTAATGAAGATAATACTACCTATAATATAATTAATAAATCTAAAAAGCATGGATATATTTTAATTAGTAATATTAATATAATTTTCAAACAAATAAAACAATTTTAAGAATTAAAATACTATTATCTTAATGGAATCTAATTTTAGTGATATGTTAGAAGCGGGTATAGATGAAGCAGGCAGAGGTCCTTTATGTGGACCCGTATATGCAGCCGCAGTAATTTGGGATAAAAATTTAGAGAATCAAGAAGAAATTAAATTTATTAAAGATAGTAAAAAATTAACTCCTAAAAGAAGAAAAATTGCTTATGATTTTCTTGTTAAAAATTTAAAATTTTATGGTATTGGGAGTGCATCTAATATAGAAATTGATGAAATAAATATTTTAGAAGCAACTAAATTAGCAATGAAAAGAGCTGTTGATAATTTAGAAACTAAACTTAAAAAAGATATGACCTTAGAATTATTAATAATAGATGGAGTAAGATGGGAGGGATGTTTTGATGTACCAAGCCATTCTATTATTAAAGGTGATGATAAATATCTTAGTATTTCTGCTGCATCAATTTTAGCTAAAGAAGAACATGATATATCTATAAATAAATATGTAGAAAATAATCCTGAAATGAATGATAAATATGATTTGTTAAAAAATAAAGGTTACGGAACTAAAAAACATCTAATTGGTTTAGAGGAACACGGTCCATCTGATTATCATAGGAGAACTTTTAAAAGATGTCATTAAACAAAACCAACTGTATCTGGATTGAATTTAACTGTTGATATTTTTATATCACTAATATCAATAGTATTTTTTAAAACATTATCAACATACACTTTCTTTTCAATATAATATTCCTTCTTTTTATATAATCTAAGTCTATTCTTAGATTGGTTAACAAAACTAGGAAGATTATCTACTATGTCAACTATTAATGGTTTGACTTTTTTACTTTTTTTTCTAATAATTCTTCCTACTGATTGTTCAACAGAACTTCTAGGAGTTGTCATAACTAAAGTGTTTAATGAAGGAATATCTAGAGCTTCTGCAGCCATTCCGTAACTAGCAAGAATTATTCTTTGTTTTGCACTATCATCTAACTTTGATTGTTTCATACCACCTATATAATAACCATAACTAAAATCTTTATAAAATGTTAGTATCATTTCTTCTATAGTTTTAAGATGTTCAATTCTATCACTTAAAACTAAAATTTGTCGATGTTTGTTTTCATACAGATTTTTAATTACTTCCATTATAAATTCATTTCTTTTTCCTATTCTAACTAAATTTGTAATAGATTTAGGTTTATTAATTTTTCCATTAAAAGGTAGTTTATATTCTCTAAACATTTTATCGTTAATAGTGTAATCTATAATATTTACCATCACATCTTTATGATTAACTCTATTACTTTCATAAATCATTTCACCAAAATACCAATTAAGAATCTTTTCTAAACCATCCATTCTTTTAGGTGTTGCACTCAGGGCTAATGTTTTCTTACACGCAATTAAAGGTAAGGCTTGACTAAAATATTGTGAAGGTGCATGATGAGCTTCATCAAAAATTACCAATCCAAAATCCTTGAATACTTTAGAACTATATTTATCTTTTGCTATAGATTGTAACATACCAACTACTATCATATTATCTGTTTCTACTTTTTTTTGTTGAATAATACCTACACTTGCATTAGTAAACTGTTTAATTCTTTCTAACCATTGATTTAATAAAAATGTTTTATGAACAATAACTAAGGTTTTTACTTTAAAATGACAAGCTAAATATAAGGCAATAACTGTATTATGTGTAACAGTAAAATCTTCTAATAGGAACCTATGATTTCCATCAATAGTAAAACCATAATAAGTATCCACCTCTAATTCATCAATTGTTAGTTTACTCAGACTATCATTTTTTTTAAAATACAAGCTATTATTTTTAACCGTACATTTATATCCAACAGATCTAATAACAGACATAACTTGTTGAAAGACTTTTGGTTTCATACGTGTAGTTATTTTATTTCCATATAATACTATTAGGAAAGAAATAAATTGATGTCTACTATCTAATGATGAATATAATAACTCACTTGGAATAAAATCAATAGTCTCTAAACTATTTACAATTTCAGCTAAAATATCATCAGAAAGAAATTCATTATCTATATAATCAAAACTTGCTTGAAAACCAAATAATTTCTTTCTTTCTTTAGGTATCATATTGAGATAATCTAATAATTTAATATCTATAATATGATTATTTAAATCTTTTAATGATAATATATGACTACTATTCACCGTATAAGACATTCCATTAGATTGGTTTATACGATACATCTTTTCTTTTCCAGATGTAATTGTTAAAATATTTCTAGGTGTTCCGTCATCTCCCATTATAATATCTCCCACAACAATATCTTGTACTGCTTTGAGAGATCCATCATACATAACTATTTTTGTATCGTAACCTAAACATTTACCTTGTCCACATCCTAATGAAATTAACCCACCATCTTTTTCATTCATATATTTAATGGATTTTTTAACTATACTATCTTGATAATCACGTAATTTACCTTTAAATTTAATATTAATAGCTTTCCCTTCTTTTTCTTTATTTTTCTTAGGATTACCTAATTTTTGTAAACCATAATATTTTGGAATATATAGATATTTATCATCTTCTTGGTACACATTAAAAATAACTTTTTCTTGTTTAACAGTTCCAGTATAATAATTTTTAGGAGAAACAGTTAGCTCATTTTTTAATTCTTCGATAAGTTTAGCATTTTTCTCTTTTTTTTTAATCAAATAACCTTTTTTGGTTAATTTGGTCATTAATATATTAATTAGTATTTATTTATCAAATTTTTTATTTAACTATAAAAAATATATCTAAATTATAATATATGGATTCTTTGAATAAAGTTTTATCTAAATTAGATGAAAATGCTACAGTTTCTGCTAGTGTTGGTTTGTTTTTAGTATTATACGCAGGTCTTGCTGCTCCTAAATTACCTAGAAATGTTGCTATGCTTTTTGATAATTATGCTTTTAAATTAGTTATTATGTTCTTAATAGCATACATGTCCTCAAAAAATAGTTCTGTAGCTATTGTTGCAACTGTTGCTTTAGTTGTTTCAATGCAAACCTTATCAATGTATCAAACCAATGATATAATTATGGATGCAGTTATGGATAAGGATATTGTTGTAAAAGACTCTGAAATGTTAGAAGAGGAAGAAATGGTCTTACCTGAATCAGAAATGTTTGAAGGAGATGAATCAGAAACTTTAGCAGAAATGTCTGAAGATTCAGAAATGTTTGAAGGTGATAACATGGAAGAAATGGTTATGGAAGAAGAACCCATGGGTCACATGGAAGAAGAAGAACACGCACCTGTCATGGAAGAAGCACCTGTCATGGAAGAAGCACCTGTCATGGAAGAAGCACCTGTCATGGAAGAAGCACCTGTCATGGAAGAAGCTCCTGTTGTTATGGAAGAAGCAGAGGCTCATAGATGTAAAGCTAATAATATTAATGCTGTTGTTGGATACGGAGGAAATGATTTTGCATCATTTTAAAATAATCTAATATTTTTTTTCTATATTTTGTTAATGAACAAAGAAGATATAGAAAAAATTTATAATCTATATTCAGAAGTTTGGGAAGAACGTTGTAGTAATTTTCCAAATGAATCATCTATTGGAGTTATAAAAGAAGCTCCACATAGAATAGTAGTATTAGGAGACCTTCATGGAGATTGGAATGCTACCACAAAATCTTTATTAAAAGCTAAATTAATAGATCCTAACGATCATAAAAAATGGATAGGTGGTGAAACAATTTTAGTTCAATTAGGAGATCAAGTTGACAGATGCAGATTAGATAGAGGTCCTTGTCATATGGATGGTGCTACTATTAATGATGAAGCATCAGATATAAAAATTTTAGAATATTTTACTGATTTACATAATCAAGCCATTAAAGTAGGAGGTGCAGTATATAGTATACTAGGTAATCATGAAGTTATGAATGTAGACGGTGATTTTAGATATGTTTCTAGAAAAAATTTATTAGAATTTTCTAAAGACGGAACTATTCAAGATGGTGTAGCAAGAAGAAAAGAAGAGTTTAAACCAGGAAATAAAATTGCTAATTTTCTTGCTTGTACTAGAAAAACAGCTTTAGTAATAGGAAAGAATTTATTTATTCATGCAGGTATAGTTCCAGATATTGCTAAAAAATATAATGTTAATGATATAAATAGAATAGTAGCATTATATTTATTTGATAAATTAAAAGATAAAAATAAGTATAATGAATTATTGATAAACGCAAAAACATCTCCTTATTGGACAAGATTACTAGGAAATCTTAATAGAAATTTAAACCAAGATAAAGTAGAAGAAATATGTCATTCTGTTTTTGATAGTGGTGTTCTAACTAATTTATTAGGAACTACAACTAATCACAAAATTGAAAGAATATTTATTGGTCATACACCACAAATGTTAAAAGGAATTAATACTATGTGCAATGATAGGATATATTATGTAGATGTTGGAGTATCACAAGCTTTTGACTCATTTGATACAAAATATCAGTTTCAAAATAAAAGATCTAACACTAGAAACTATCCTTTTGTTGAAATAATTGACGATACTACTGTTAATTACGATAAAAACTGAAAAAAAACTTTATTAATGATATAGTATATGAATACTATATCATTAATTGCAAAAAATAATTTTCATAATATGGTTAAAAATATGATAATTTTTGATAAAAGCGTTATTTCAGATATATTTCATCCTAAAAGAAAAAAAATCAGCAATAATTTAGAGCGATATTTTGAAGGTACTTATAATTGTGGACTAGCTAGTTATATATTAGGATATTACTATAAAGATTATAATGTTAAAATAATGAAATCAACTATTGGATATGGTAAATATTACGAGGACCATTGTTATTTACAAATTAATGATATTATAATAGACCCAACAATTAGACAATTTTTAAACGATTATCGTGATGATGGTAATTCTATGTATTTAAGATATATTTATGAAAAACAACACCCTATTTTTATTGGAACAAAAGATGAGTTATATAAGTATTTATATAATTTAAATAAAATAAATGAATATACTTTTGGAAAATCTATATTAAATATTAATGATCTAAAATTATATTGGAAAGGTAATGTAGATTATACCTATAAATTAAATGAATTAATAGACTATGCTGATATGAACAAATATCCTACTGATGACTATAATAAGAGGTTAATATTATCATTATTAACAGAAAAATAATATTAATTTATTTAGATCGTTTTTTTAAATTTTTCGATATTTTTATCAAAGTATTCCTTTGCTTTTTTCATTATATCAACTGAACCTTTTTCAACTAATTCAGGGAATTTTTCAACAGTTTCTTTTTTAACATCAGATGCTACTTTTGCTGCTGGTGCTCCATTAGGTATTCCTAATTTTTCTGCAACATGCTTCTTCAAATCAAGAAAAGCAAGGAATCCAGGTGAAGGTGTTCTCTTTTTTTTAGGTTTAACTGGTTCCGGTTTTGCTTCAGGTTCTGGTTCAGAAGTTTGTGTAGAAGCTTCGTTTTCAACAGTTGATTCTTCACTTTTCATTTTTCTTTTAGATTTCTTGCTAGATTTTTTAGATTTCTTGTTAGCTTTTTTAGATTTCTTGCTAGTTTTTTTAGATTTCTTGTTAGCTTTTTTAGATTTCTTGCTAGTTTTTTTAGATTTCTTGCTAGCTTTTTTTTTCATAGCACCTCCTGCTTGTAATAAAGCTTTGAGTTGGTCTTCTAATTGTTCAGTTGCAGTAGAAAGGTTCATTTCAGTATCAGATTCAGAAGATAACATTTGTAAAAGTTTTGAAATATTACCACCAGTTTGACCTTCTTTTTCGCTATCAGATGTTGAAGAACCATCTTCATCTTTAGCCTCTACAGAAGTTGGTGATGATTCAACGTCATTCAAAGCAGTTTGATTATTATCAGATGTAGCTGAAACATCTTCAGATGTAGTTGAAGGAGCGACTTGATTCATTTCTGTGTTTGCGGCAGAAGTTTCTGAATTAACTTCACTATTAGATGATCCTATTTGTTTTATTCTAATCCATTTTGGTAAATCAATAGTTTCAGAAGATATACTAGAAATACTATTTAAAAAGTCATTTAAATCAGACATATATAATAGATTTAGAAAAAAAAAATTATAATATTCAATATTTTTAAATCAAAAAAAAAAATGGAAATATATTTTCCAATATATATTAATATATTATGTTTATTAATAATTTAGACACATTATTAGAAGAAATTTTAAATAAATTTAATGTTTATTTAGAAGAAAAAAACTTAATAAAAAAAATTCAAAAAGAACCTAATTTTGTTAAATTTCAACCGGAGATTAACAAGACTATATTTGATTTTTATGATAAAAATAGTAAAATGATAGATGATAAATTAAAAAAGACTATAAAAGAAAGTGATAAAAAAATGTTAAATGATATTATTATAAGATATTTAGCATATTATATTTTCTTATCAATTGGTTATTATTATAAAGGTGGACGCGACTTATTTATTACTAATGTAATTGAAATTTCTAAAAATCAAAAGGATACTAATAGAATTATACCTAATTTTTATGATTCTGAAAATAATTCTATAATAATAAATTATTTTTCAGATATTAAAAATTTATTAGGTCTATTAGAATTTAAAACAATAGATAGAATAAAAATAGTAATAAATAATGCACCAATTAAATATGAAAATATTACAACTATAATGAAATTATTAGGTGAGGATTATTTTGAAAGTTTTTTCTTAATTAAAAACAACTATCACAATATAGTAAAAACTATTATTTTTCGATTAATTTATCTTAATATGGATCGTGAAAATATTATTGATATTTTAAGTAAAAAAGAAAAAGATAGTGCAGAATATAAATTTATTGAAATTGTAGTTTCAAAAAGTAATAAAATTGCTGATTTTACTATTATACAAAATTTTCTTGCCAAAGAAAATTTAAATCCTAAGATGGCAAAAGATTTATATCAGTACTTAGAAGATTATGTTGCTAAAGAAGAAATATATTTAGAAAATAAAGAAGAAATATTAGATTATATTTTTACTGATAATATTTTTATTCCAATTAGTCAAGATTTTTTAAAATATCATCGTGATAATGAAAAATATGAATTTGAAACTAAAGAATTTAAAGATCGTGATGCAACTAAAATTAAATATATTGTACAAAAATTTTTTAAAGTTCAAAGTTTATATGATAAAAGTTTAGATGAAAAACCTCTAGAGAAAAAGAAGATAAGGGATTTATTTTATAAACAATTATCTTCAAAAGATGCTGTTCTTTATAATGACACTGAAGATTTAAAAATTATTCAAAAATTACTCTTGTCCGAAAAAACAGATGATTTAGATTTATTAATTGATTTAGAAAATATTAGAAGATATGCTTATCTTAACTATAAAACAATTAAAGGAGATGGTTTTAAAATAAGACCATCGCAAACAATCAGAGCTATACGTCAGTCTAATTTTAAAAAAGATAATTTAACAAAAAATGTTAATATTGAAACAAGAGGTACTAATAGTTCAATGGATAGTAATATGGTAGGTATAGTATTTAATCCATCTGGTATAAATTTAAACTGTTTTAATACAAAAGATTTGATAGATGTAAGAACTAAATTTGATAATAGTAACGGATATGCAAGTTTTTCTAAAATGTTAAATGAAAACTTTAATAAAAAGAAATTTGATAAAACAAAATTATATTACTGGTTATTTGATATATCAAAGGATAATATAGAATTATCTTCTTATCAAAATTTATCAAAAAAGAAGGATAAATTAAAAATTATGATAGAAGAAGCTTTTATGAATTATTATAAAAATATAGTGAATAAAATTTACAACTTGACTAAAAGTAAAAAGAATATATCTGCTTGGTTAATTAAAAATTTTATAGAAAAAATTAATAAACAAGTTGTTGATTTAGAATTAAATAAAGAGATTTTTATGAACCTAATTTTTGATTTATATAAGAAAATTCCTAATATTAAAACACCTATAAGAGATACTAAAATTTCAGATGATATGATAATTAGATTACCTACTATTAATAAAAGATTAGACACATCTTATATAAAAAAGATTAATATACGAGAAGTAGATGATAATATTGACATAGATAAAGATGATAATGCTATTTGTCATCACTATATTAAATGGGAAGATATTAAAAAAATACCTAGAAAAGATTCAGATAAAAAGAACCAAGCTATTTATGATTTTGTTAAAAAATATGTTCGTGAGAATCAAAGAGGTGATTTCATTTGTAAAAGTTGTGGAGAATATTTAAAATTAAGTAAATATGTTTTCGAAGGTACTTATGTTAAAGAATTAGATATGTTTCTTACCACAAGTCTTGCTGTTCAACAAAATTTAGAAGAAATTCCTAAATATATTCAATTAAATAAAACTATCAAGAATTCTATGAAAAATTTAGAAAGAATTGCTAACGTTTTAAATATTACTAGTTTATTAGGAACTCTACCTGATATTAGATTAAGGAGAAAACTTATAATTAAAAACGTATTAGATAGTATTATTCTTCATTCTAATTTTATTAAAATGATTGGGGAAAAAGAAAAGAAAGTGGTTAGTACTAGGTACAACAATAATCTAAGTAATCTAATTTTCTTCAAATTAGAAGATAGTATTTTTGTAACAAGAAGTGATGATACAGATAAATTGAAACTTTTAAAATTTAACAATATTATATCCTACTTAATTTTATTTATTTTAACTGATATTAACCATGGTATGATTATTCAAATTAAAGAAGATAAGAAATTAAATTATTTCTTTTTTAATCGTTTTAAAGATGTTCTATATGGAGATCTTAAAATTAGGGTTGATCAAAAAACTAATATTAAAGTTAAAGATATTCCATTATTTGCTTATACATTATACATGTTGTCTGGAACTGTCGTTAATAACAGTATGTGGATGGATGTTAATTATGACAGTAAAAAAATCCCTATTTATCAAAAAATATTAATTTATACAGTTATTGACATTTTTAATACTATATTAGAAGCTTATTTTTCAACTTCAGAAAAAGTAAAATCATTAGAAGGAAATTACTTGTATGAAATTTTATCTCAAAAATTTATGTCTAAATTAAATACTGTTTTTAATGATAAAAGTATATTAAATAAAATAGAAGAGAGGAGTAAAAGTATGATTAGGAAAAAAAATAATAAAATTAGTTTTGTTACAAAAAAAATTAATAATCTAATGATTGAAAAATTTAATGATAATATAGATGATTTATTTATTGACCCTACAAAATCTGAAGTTACTTCATATAAATATACATCAGAAAAATGCCAAGATACTTTTAAATTGGATAATACTAATTTTAAATATAATATATTAAATTACGATGAGTTTAGTAACTGTCCTGATGGTAAATTACATAATTGGGAATATGTAAATGATAACTTAATCTGTAAAAAATGTAAGACTGATTTTAATGTTTTATATAAAAAATACAATAATACAACAACTGAAAAAGATGATTCTAAAATTTTTGAAAATATTAGGGTAAATTATTTAAAAAAACTAACAAAAAATTATTGTCTAGATGGAAATATTCATGAATTAGACGATGGTGGAAAATGTATTAAATGTAAAATAAAACCAGATAGTCATAAATACTCATCTAATGATTTAAATAAACTTGAAATTAGTATTAGTAAGATTAAAATAAACGATAGTTTAGAATATATGAAAGATGTTAAAAAACAAATTAAAGTAGATGAAAAAAATAAGACTAGAATTAAAAAAATATTATTAAAATTTAATAAAAGATATTATATTAATTCTAAATTAAATTTAAGAAACTATGTTAATGATTTTATAAATAATTTAGAAAAAAAATCAGGAGGTAACATAAAATATGATAAATATTCATATTATTTGAAATTAAACCAATTTATTATAAATAATGATTATCTTGGAAAACAAATACCAAAACCAATTAAAATTTTAAGTGACAAAGAGTATAATATTTTTAAAAAAAATTTACAAGAAAGTATATGCAAATATTATCATCCAAAAGCAAAAAAAATAGTATATATATATTTTAATAAAGGTAATCAAACATACTATTTTTATGATTGTAACTCATTAATATTTATCGGTTCATCTGAAAATAGCAAAGATATTAAATATGCAACATATAAATCTTATCTAACAATAATACCATCTATTAAAGAAAAAATATTATCATTAGGTATAAATAATTCATTTATAAACTTAATAGAATATCAACATAATCTTGTTGATATGAATAATGAAGAAATAATTTTAGAAGTAAATAAAGGAGAACTTATAAAAAATATCATATCAAGACGAGTGTCAAACTTGAAACAAATTATTAGTAAAACTAATGAAATTATAGAAAAAATAAATAATTCTAGTAAAAATAAACCTACATCTGACCAAGATATAATGGTAAATGAATTTAGAAAATTATTAAAAAACATAGATTTAACGGATGAAGATGGAAGTAATAGTGTCTTTAAACATAAAAATTATATTTTAAATAATATAACAAATTTAACTTATCCTAAAATTAACTCAGATTCTATTTATTTTAACCCAAATCCTATTATGGATCTTAAATTTTTAGAAGATGGAAACTTATTAGATAATAAACTTATATTTTTCTTGATTTTTAATTTTAATAGATTAATAAGTTACAATTTAAAAAGTCAAAAAATTCCGTTAATTAATTATTTAATTGTTAGATTAATTGATTACAATTATAAACAATATAATTATGATATTCAACAAACTGAAATTAAAAGATTCATTTCATATATTTACACTGATCAACCATATATTGATGATAATCTTAGAGTTATAGGGGTTTATAATGAATTAGTAGATGATACAGCAGATATAGACGAAGAAACAAAAAATGCTTTATTAGATAATATTGAAGCAGAAGGTTCATTAGATATAGATGATTATGAAAGTGATGATCCTGAAACAGATAGTTATATGGAAGCACTTGATAATTCTGCATAATTTTAAATATCGTTTTTTTTCCATAATATCTATCTACATATATTTATATATTATGAAATCAGGCCTTTTAAATATTACCTTATTATTATTAATATTTTATCTAGCTAATCAAATTTCAAATAATTATTTTATAAAAAGTGTAAAAAAATATTTTATTCAAGAAAAACAAAATGATTTTTATGAAAATATTAATTTACCATCAGGTCATTCCAATAGATTAAACGACTTTTTTAAAAGCATGATAACTAAAAACTCATTTTTTAATAACAGTGTTAAATCCAAAACATTTAAAACTAATATTAAAGGAGTTGAAAATATTAGAAATTTTCTTCAAAGAAAGTTTAAATCTGGTTCAAAAGAAATTAAGAACATACATATTGCAGATAAATCAGTTTTATTTAAACAATGTGCAATTGGATTTGAATTTAAACCTATTTTAATTCTGGGGGAATATTATTATAATAAAAAATTCGTAGGAGTAGTAAAATTACAAATGGAATTATGTTTTGTTATAGAAAAAAATGGGAATCTTTTTATTAATCCTAATAAATTTAATAATAAGTGTGGGACCTATTTTATAAATAGACTATTTTTAATAGATTTTAATAAAGAATTAAAACTTAAAAAAAATAAAAATAGTGAATCTGAATCTAGTGATTCTGAAAAGGAAAGTGAAATTAATAATAGTAATACAGTTACTATTAGCAGTATATTATCTGAAGATTTATTAATGAGTTCAGATGTAAATTCTTCATTACTAAGTTTTTCAAGTATTTAATTAATTCTCATAATTTTAAATAATGGATCAGATTTTAAAATTTCATCAGGAGTTATATATTCTTCATTGACTAATATACGACCTCTCTCACTAACATTATCTCCTTTTCTAAATTTACTAGGTATAATTCTTTTAACAAAATCTTTAATCTTTTTATGGACAATATCTCCCTCCCAAAATTCAGGGAAAAACCCTTTTCTAGTTAATGTGTTGAAGAAGTAATGAACATCATAATACCTATTTTTAACAGGATCAATATTAATTTTAGTTGTCCATTCTGCTTCAACTTTGCTATTATCTATTAATCCAGGAATTGTTGAAAAATCAAAATCCCATAATTTAACTTGATAACCAATATTTGGTATAATATATTTTTGTCCGTTAATTTTGTATTGATATTTGTTATATTTTGAAACTTTATTTTTCCCTATTTTATGAATTAACACATTGTTAGCTTTCATATCATTATGTCTAAAACTAGGATATTTAGCTTGAATAATTGCTAAAACTGATAATATTTGAAAGATTAAAACTCTCCATTCTCTTAAACCTAAAGATTTATAATTTTTTCTTAGATAATCTAACAAATCTCCATTATTAGCCCATTCTGAAATTAAAATACTAACTTTATCATAATATTCTCCTTTTTTATATCTTTTAATAAATTGATCATATTTTTTATTATCTATTATATCATCTTTAGCAAGATTAGTAAATGTTTTTATACTTGTATTAAAAGTGGTAATTGGTAAAACAACATGAGGTGTTTGTTTAGATTTTACAAATTGGGATAGTAATTGTATCATAAGTAACTCTGCATTTTCCGGTCTGTTTATACTATACATTCCTCCATAATGCTCTTTTTTAGGATATGCAACTACTTTAACTGCGTAATTAGGTTTATTATTTTTTTCTAAATGGACTCCTTTGAAAGTATGTCCAGTTGAACCACTTTTAATATATAACAATTTACCTCCTAATTTAGTAATAACTTTATTAAAATCTAAATATTTTTTTGGAAGTAATTCTCTAATATCTTCTTTTGTTGTAAGACACTCTTCTTCATTAATTTTACAACTATCTATCATAGACGATATATAAGTATTATCGCTCATTTCATTAATTCTAGACAATCTTAAAGGAATTGGTTCATATTTTTTTTTATCATCAATATTATAGTTAAATAAATCTTTATTTTCCATATTAATTATTAATGATAATTTATTTTTAAAATCAATTTTTTAAAAACGAACTTTTAATTTTAACATATTATTCAAAATATTTTTATAATTGATTAGTAAGCTTAAATTAGACTTAAAGTTTAAATTTTAAAATATAAATATAGATGAGTTCAGTTATAATTCAACCTATCGTAGCTAATGTTATGAATGCAGTTATGTGTGGATTAATGTCATTTGGTTTATTAATGACACCACAAAAATTTATGCAAGGAGGACAGTATCAAAATCCTTGGTTTAATAATATTCCCGAAGAAAGGGATAATAAAGTATTTTATTTAGGACAATTTATGGCATTTTTAATGTTAGGAGGATGTGTTGTTCCTACATTACTTGCTCCTACTAGTCAATTCTTATGTTTTCAAATGGCTCTTGTTCACATAGTTAATTTAATTCATTCAATTATTTTTTTCACTACCGATGCGTATAAAGATGCAAAACCAACAACTCTTACCGGAAGAGTTCAATGGTATTTTATGACATTTTTAAGTCTAGTTTTTTTTATTGTTACACTGTTAGCAAGTCTACATTCAACTGATAATGTAGTAGATAATAAAGAAACTTATATTTCTAAAACAATTGCTAATATTGTAATGCTATCTTTTACCAGTGTATTTGGATTACTATTTGTAACTGTTCCTAAATTATTACTATCAATGTATTGGACTGAAGAGAATTTAGAAGAAACAAAAACATGTTTAGGTTTTAATATATTAAATACGTCTGATTTAGAAAAATGGTGGGCTAGATGTATTGGAACAGTCATTCTTGCCTTGAATCTGGGAGTTTTAGTTGATACTAATATTGAACAACCTTTATACACTGCAGGTTCTTTGGTAACAATTTCTACACTAACTTTATTTAATCTTCATCAAGTAGTTATGCGTCCATATAAATCAATTTCATCTAAACAAGTTTTGCTTTCATGGTTACCTAACCTTCTAATGAGTGGAGCAGTAGTAGGAGTTCTTACCAGCGCATTACTTTATGTATAATAATTTATGATATTATAAAACGAGATGCAATAGGTAGATGGTCTGATATCCATCTACTATATCTAAAAGCTCCATTATTATTATCTGGAAAATTATATCCAGGATAAGTGTTTTTAGTACTTTTTATATTTTTAAATGTACCATACTCTTTCAAAACTACTCGTTTCCCTTCACCTCCATTCCTATTCATTCTAAAAAGAATATTATCAATTTTCTTTTTTCTTTTATCAAGAATACTATTATTTTTATAATTACTTTGTGGAAAACTACAACAACTATTTACTTTATTATTTACTGGTTTCAAGTAATTAAAAGGTTCTGATAAAAAAGATGAGCCAAATTGAACATTAAAATCTCCCATGATAAAACATGGATTACTAAAGAATATAGTTCTTTTAATATTATCTTTTTCTTTAATATTAGAAGATTTACAAAATTTATCTATAATTTGTTGAAGTATTGGCTTTTTACCATTAGTTCTATCAGAGGAAGTATAATCTTTTTTACTAACATGTGGTCCATGAACTGAAACTACTGTCATTATAGGATGTGAACCATCACTATTAGATACTGATTTCTCTTGAAATATACCACCAATAAATGGTCTTCCATTATCATTATCACAATTTCCTTCAAAAGTGTTTAATATTTTAAATCTACTCGAATCATAAATTAAAATAGCAGTTACTTTGCTACTAGAACGATAAACTATTTTTGACCAATAATGAGTATATTTTTTATTTAGAGTATTAATTATTCTAGTAGCTATTTTTGTATTACCTTCTTGGATTGCAAAGAAATGTGGTCGATGACTTAAATTTTTAACTGCGTATATCATATTATCTTGACACATTGTTATATTACCTGGTCCTGTTTTTGTACATGGTAGACATTTTTTATTAGGTCCGTTCATACATTCCCATGATACATTCCAAGTAATAAATTCACGTATCCTTTTAACACCACCATTCATATTTTTTTTACTATATTTAAAATAATTATTTGTAATCATTAAATGTACCTAGATATTTATTAATTTTAAAGTTGTAAATCAATTCTTTCATTTCTTTTCAATTCATCTTTATCTAATTTGACCTTATATTTATTGAAACTTTTTAACACCAAATATAGGTCCACTTCGGGTAGGATTGGGATAGATTTCCAATACATACCTTTATTAATAAAATCTTGCTCAAACTTAAGTGGATACATGTGTATCAGCGGAGATTTACTATTAGTAACCAAAAATCTAATATTTCTTGGTATAAGATAAGAAGATTGAGGTGGTAAAACATTTAGTAATTGAATTAGTGGTTCAAGAGGTTCATGAATATCAAATGATATTTTAGAAAAGTTAATTTTCTTAAAATGTTTTACCATATCTTTAATAAATGGAGGATGATTATATGGATAATACCACCTCCAATCAGGACATTTATCAAAATAATACATAGTTGTCCATTTTATTCCTCTCATATAATGATATACTTGTTTTCGTGTGTATTCATCTAATTCATCATCATTGGTATTATAATAATGACTATAATAACGTTTTCTATATTCTTCATAGTTATCACTACCTAATGCTACAGGGTCGTCTATTTTAAACATTAGACGTTCTATACGGAAGAGTTCTTTTTCATAAGGATCTGAAGAACGGCATCCAAATCTTCTTTTACCACTTCCATAATTTAATTGTAACATACCATCTTCTTCCTTTGCTAACATTTTGATAAATACAAATAAATTTTTATAATTAATCATATCATCATAATTTTTATTAATTATATATTTACTTTTACTATTCATAATATTATCAATGAATAATTCTGAATATTTTTTCAAAATAAAATCTAAACCTCCATGAACAATATTAAGTGCTTCTAGATGAGGTAAAAAGTCATTTCCTAAAAAGTAACAAATAAATACAAAATCATTTACTATATTTTTTTTACTCATTTTGATTTCTATATCTAATGGCTTTTCATCTAAGATTGTATCTATTATATCACCTATAGTATCAACTATACTCTCTTTTACTTTCTCCATATCAACATAACATAATGTGTTCATGTCGCCATTTTTCAAATGAACTCCTTCTCTCAAAAGAAAAGTATTATTATGTCCAGATGCTAATGATAAGAAAACCAAATCAGCATCTAATCCATAAATTACATAACTTTTATCCATATTGTCTCGAATATATTGCAATAGTTTATGTTCACCTTCTGATGGTGTTTTACATGAACTATATATAAACTTAATATTTTTTTCTGCTTCAACCTTTTTAGCATAAGTTATCATTTTAAGATGTAATCTTTCCATAAATTCAGTTCCTGGTGTAATAGCACTATTATTCCAAAAAAAATCTAACTCTTTATTATGTTTTCTTTTAAGATTTTCTCTTAAATTTCTATCACAAACAGATTTAAATCTTCTGGAACGTTGTTGTTTAATTTTAGCAAGCGGTGCAACTCCATCTATAGCGATATATACACCCTCTTTTGGTTGAACGTCTTCTATCAATTTATCTATATATTCAAAACATCTCGCCATCATTTTATCTTCTAATTTTTCTATATCAACTTTAGTATTTTTCATTAGTTTTCTTAATTTTTCCTGTTCTTCGGCTAAGACTTGAAAACACATCGGATGTAGTAAACAATTAGTATCAATTAAAAGAAAATCGATATTATCAATTCTTTTAATTAATGATTTATCTTCATCTTTGTCTAATGAAGATTTTTTAAAAACAAAATTATTTCCTTTGTATCGTTTCCAAAGCCACATAAAGAATCCTGGTACTCCCATATTATAATAAATAATTAGATAGTGCTTAATTCAATTTTATTAACTTTATAAGAATATGTGTATTTAAAAAAATTGAAATAATATTTTTAGTCATACAATAATAGTAGATGCTTATTAACACATGTAAGTACACTTTTACGGATAAATCCGGATTTTCTAATATTGATACTATCAATCATCACGCAGCTAATATTATCAGAATGTGGTGGATTCGTCATTCTAATATACTTATTGGTTCTGCCAAACTACGTCAAGCAAATTATTTTGAGGATGACACTACTTTTGTTGATAACGGTGAGTCAAAAAACAGTGAAATTAACCCTGAGATTACATCTCTTCAAAATATTCTTAGTAATTTTTGGAGTAGAACCCATTGTCTTTTTGGTTCAAATTACGATGAGCTAATTACAACTATACAGGCTTCTCGTGACATTACTATTAAAAAAAAAGAAGGATATTTTATTGCAAAATATAAAGATAATTGTTCTGTTTGGAATGATGCTACTATGGTATCACGCGGACTTGCATTCAATGCTTCCAAAAAAACTTTCAGTTTTCCACTTGTAAAATTCTTCTCTTTTAACCAACTTAGGACTCGTCCAAGTGGTGAATATCAGGTTTATGTCAAATATGATGGCTCTGCTATATATATTTGGGATGGGATTGTTTTTACTCTAGGAAGTACGTGTTCAACACAAGTTGATATGGTTAACAAACATCTTGGAGTGGATGTAGTTGCTGCTTTTCCATCTGATTGGACAATTTTTGGCGAGTATGTTGATGGTATTAATGATAGTAAGGTTGAGCGTATTTCTGGACCACCTCGATTTATTGTTACTTATGGATATGATAGTGATGGAAATGGATATTTTCCAGAAGAGATAAAGTATAAAAAGATTCTACCAACTATACCAACAATCGAATATGCAACTGGAGTGACTATGAATGCTGATGATGTAATGATTAGACTTGCAGAGATGGACCAAAAAGCAATTAAGTCTGGTATGATTGAGGATGTTAAGGAGGGTATGGTTCTCTGGAAAAATAACATACCTTATAAACTTAAGAGCCCTCTCTATCTTGATATTTCTAAACTTAAACGTCCTGTAAATTTTCTTAAACCTATGAAGAAGAAAAAAGTTAAATATAGTAAAAGAAAGGTAGATATGCTTGAACATATTGATACTATTCTGAAATCAGATAACATACATCTTGATATAATTAAAACTATGTTTACGAGAGAATTTGATATTGAGATTGAGAAGATTGTAAAAAAGGCTAATGATGAGTACATTATTTTTAAGAAAAATATTGATGCGGTAATTGCTTCTCTAAAAATAACAGTTAAATCTATTACAACATTTACATGTCTATCTGAGATGAAAAGGTATTTTGGAGAAACTATTAAACTTAATGACAACACCACGCGTGTAAGTAATGTTCTAAGTAAATATGTGAGAAATATTGGTTCTGTACCATTTAATCAGATTACCTATCATTATTTTATGCCTTAGATACATTTTTATTTTTTTATTAAAATATATTTAAAATATAATATTCATTAAAAATAATGAGTCGAAAAAGAACTTTGTCAAATCAAGGATGTCAATTATTTAATATTGCTTTAATTAATCATCAACCTAATCATTGTTTAAAAAATATATTTTATACACTATTTTCATCTGATTTTGATGATAGATTAGAAGAATCTATTATTAAATTTAGAAATAGCTCTTATAAACTTTATTCATATCTAAATGAAAAAGATAAACATCTAATACCTATATATTTTGATAATGCATTAGTTAATTTAATATATTTAATTTTAACAAATGATAATAATGTTAATAATATCAAACAAATCAGAAAGAACTTGAATTTTTATTATACTTTAGCAGATAAATCTTCTAAAACTAATGATCATAATACTGCTATTCTAATTAAAGCAGCTATTGATAATACAGTAATAAAAAGATTAAATATAAAACTTACAAAAAAACAAATTAAAATAAAAAAAGAATTTGATAAAAAATATGGAACTTTCATGAATTGTAATAGTGCACATTTAGAAAGTATTTTAAATAATTCTGATAATAATTTTATACCATCAATTGCTATCCTTTTAATGCATTATAATAAAACAAAAGAATATTATAAATGTTATAACAAGTTAGGTAAATTACCAGAAAAATTAAAAGATAAAAACAAACAACTTAAAAAAATAGTAAAAGAATATTACGAACAATATAAAGATTGTAATATTGATTTACAAGATTTATATATTAAGGATCCAACTAATTTAGATTTTATGGAAAATTTAAATGAAAGTTCTCATACTATTAATTTATTTAAAATTTCACAGTTGATTAAATAAAACCTATAAAAATTGAATAATTATTAGGTATTTACTAGTTATAGTATATGTTACCAACTTACCCAAAACAAATTTGTGGTCCAATATTACCTCTAGTTAGAGGAGACTATGATGAATCAAGACTTGAAGATATTATAATAAATGATAAAAACTATAAAATCGACAAACATGGAAATGTTTGTGGTTATAAAAACTGCGTATTTGCTTATGATAGCGGAGGGTTTCTAGAAGAAATTGGAGTTTTTGAAAACAATTCTATTACTGAATATACATTTGGATATTCTATGTTATCAGAATAATATTTTATTTACAAATCGGTCCAATTAATGTTATTATAAAACATAATACTGGAAAACAAAATAATAGAAATATAAGTATTTTATATGGAATGAAAAGAAAGTAACTGAATAATTTAAAACATTTTGATTTTTTTTGTCTTTTTTCAATAAACTCCTTGTTTTGTTCATATGTTACATATACATTATCATAAATATCTTCTGCTGTTCCAGGTAAATATTCAAAATACATTTCTTCAAATTCATTATCTAATCTCATTAGAAATTCCATTGCTAATGAATTTAAAATCATATTTTGAATATCTTTTTCAACAAAAATAATCCACAAGTTAGCACTGTATACTACAAGATTAAATAGAAATTCTTGAAAAGTATCCAGTATAGCACTAACATGGTCAGCTCTATTAGATTTTTTTAATCCAATTGTATTAGTAAGATTATCCCACATAAAAAAGCTTCTGACAAAGTATATTAATCCAATTCCACACATCATTAATTTTAATTCAATTGGACTATCAGTTGGACAAAACTCACCTTCAAACTTTCTAATCTCATAATTTACAAGTGATATGTATAATAACCACTGACTAAAAAATATTAACAAAGGCAGTGCAAATGCTAATGAAAAAATATGGGAACAAAAAATTGTATTTGATTTTTTTAATTCATAGTTTAAATATCCTTTATTACAATGATATTTAAATAAACTAAACATCCCGAATTTAGGATCGGATAAAACTATATTTTTCTTCTCTTCTGGATCTGTTATATCATTAGTAAAATTCATAGGCGAATTAAAACCTATTGAAAATTTTTTGTGATGTTCGCCACCTAATAATAAGTGGTCTTTCATTTTAAGTTTAAAATTCTTGCATATAAATGGCAAGGATTTACATATATGTGAACAACATGACTCCTCTTCGTCAGGTTTTACCTCTTTAATCTGCGGTATAAGAATAGATGGTCTTTTTGTACTATATATACTATTTTTTTTTTTAACTATTTCTTCACAATGCACCTTATTCATGTTGTATAAAATAATAATCATCTTTTATTTAAATTAAAATTCTACATCTAGCTTTACTTCCTTAGCATGATATCTAGGTCCAATAGTAGTTACTCCAGCTATTTTTCCCATATCAATAATAAATTTGACAGGGAGGTGTGGTAATGGTTCTTGTAAATGTTCTTTAACATAATAATCAATATCTTCCATTATTGCATAATATTGTTTCTTATCAGAATCTTCAATAGTAATAGCTTTTTTACCAAATGTTCTAATAAATCCAGTATACATATAATAGTTTTAGAAAATATTGATAGGATATGTTATATATAAAAATTGATATATATAAACTATAATAATATTAACATGTCAAGTTTAACTGAAGAAAAAATTTTTAAAGCTCCTGTAATTACATTTATGGGACATGTAGATGCAGGTAAAACAACCCTACAGGATGCAATTTCAAAAGATACTACTTCTGAACATGGTGGTATTACTCAAAATATAGGAACTAGGTATATTGATAATAAAACTATTACTAATTTAGGAGGAACTGTGAAAGGTAAATTTGCTTTGGATAGTAGATTACCTGGTATTCTACTAATTGATACTCCTGGCCACGAAGCTTTTAAAAATATTAGAAGCCAGGGGTCTAATATGTGTGATTTAGCTGTTTTAGTTATTGATATTTTAGATGGTGTTAAACCACAAACAGTTGAAAGTATTAATATTCTTAAAGAAAATAAAATTCCGTTTGTAATTGCACTTACAAAATTAGATAGAGTTGAAGGTTGGATTGATACCAAAGAGAAGAATCTAAGGAAAGCATTAAAAAAGAATAGTCGTGTTAACAATATGTTAATTGCCTATATTGAAGATATTAAATGGGAATTAGCAAAACATGAAATTAATGCTGAATTCTATTTTAATAATAAGAAACCTGCAACAATTTATAGTATGATTCCATTATCTTCTATTACTATGGAAGGTGTAGCTGATCTTATTTGTATGATATCTTACCTAACTTTTAATTGGATGTCAAAAAAAGTAACTTTCACTGATAAGACTAAAGCTTCTGTACTCAAATCTTATAAAGATAATAGGTTGGGTTGGGTTGTTGAAGTAATATTGTCAAATGGATATCTTAATGTTGGTGAAGAATATTATTTATGTAATTATTATAATCCTACTAGAAGTAAAATTAAAAATATTCAAGTTAATATTAATGGTAAATGGATTCAGTCTCCATCTGCAACTGCAAGTTCTTATTGTAGACTCATAGGAACTAATCTTGAAGAAATTATTACTGGTACATATATGTATAGTATTGAACAATTATCTGAAGAGAAAGCATTAACAAAAGCTTCTAAAAATATATCTGATATATGGGGACTATTCAAGTATTCAGATGGAGGATATATTGTAGCACCTAGTTTTGGTGAGTTATGTGGATGTTACTACCAATTAACTAAAGATAATATACCTATTAGTAAATGTATGCTTGGTAAATTAAATGAATCTATGATTGATAGAATTTATATGATTCTAGAGAGTAAACCATTAACTCAACGAGTTATTTATTATTTTGGAGAAATTACTGAAGAAAAAATTAATAAATATATCAAAGTTAAAAATTATTCACTTAAAATTATAGCTGATAATATAATTTACAGTATTGTTGATAAATCAAATAAATTTATAGAAGAAGCAAATGATAAAGCTATTGATGAACTAATTAAAGAAGGTTTAATAAATTATCCAGTTAAATGTAGAATAGTACCTGGATGTATATTTAACCAAGGAGGTAATTCTGAAATAGTAATAGGATTAAAAGTAATGGAAGGTAAACTGGTTAAAAATAGTCAATTATATGTTAATAATAACTCTTCATTAATTAATCTAGGAAATGTAATATCATTGGAAAAAAACAATGAAACTATCGAAGAAGCTATAGTAGGAGATAAAATAGCAGTAAAATTAAGTAATCCTGAAAATAAAACTTTTTCCCGACATTTTGAAGAAAAAAATGTTATTATGTCATTCCTTTCGAGAGATATAATAGATAATTTGAAAAAGTATTATCGTAAAAAGCTATCAAAAAAAGAATGGCTTTTAGTTAGAGAGTTAAAACAACAATTTAAAATAATTTAATTAAAAAGTGGGTTTTTTTATTATATATTTA
>Ga0206130_10000914_pt1 | contig 45963 bp, 44 predicted proteins | sample Helgoland_Spring_9_FD_148637 | JGI IMG/M metagenome (GOLD analysis project Ga0206130, IMG submission 148637) | Pelagic subsurface seawater microbial communities from Kabeltonne, Helgoland, North Sea - Helgoland_Spring_Bloom_20160512_1 | ecosystem: Environmental > Aquatic > Marine > Epipelagic ...
GGACACTGACCCAGAGAAAAATACACAACCTGCAATTAGCAGGTTAGACTGGATAGGTCACCGGCAGAAAAGTGTCGCTTAGAAATAGGGTCAAATGGTTCCATAAGGTCTGACGACGTACAATGGGGTCCACTTCTTTATATTGTCGTAATGATTAAAATATTAAATGATATTTTTCTTGCTTACTTAAATTTACTCATTTTATTTTAGAAGGTAAGGACCTTAAGAATGATTAAAGCAGTATTGCTAGCTGGTGGCTCAGGGACTCGACTATGGCCGTTGTCTAGAGCCACGCACCCTAAGCAGTTTCTAGCTCTTAATGGTGAGGACACTATGCTCCAGGCAACTATGAAGCGCCTAGAGGGTCTCAATATTGAATCGTCAGTGACCATTTGTAATGAAGAACATAGATTTTTTGTTGCAGAGCAACTTCGTGAGATTAATAAGCTTGGCTCAATTATTTTAGAGCCGATAGGAAGAAATACGGCGCCAGCTATCGCGCTTGCAGCCTTTGCGGCTGAAGATGATCCATTGCTGTTGGTGCTAGCAGCTGATCACATCATTCAGGACGAATCTGCGTTTACTCAAGCAGTAACGGAGGCTATTCCACTGGCAGAAGAAGGAAAGCTTGTAACCTTTGGGATAGTGCCCAATGAGCCTCATACTGGCTACGGATATGTAAAGAAGGGCCAAGAGGTAAAGGGCGGGTTTGTGGTAAGCAGGTTTGTCGAAAAACCCTCCAGTGATGTTGCTCAAGAATACCTCGATTCTGGAGGTTATCTTTGGAATAGTGGTATGTTCCTATTTAGAGCCAGCCGTTATCTTGAGGAACTAAAAAAATATCGCTCGGATATCTTTGATGCTTGTGAAATTTCGATGGTAAATGCGGAGCCTGACTTAGATTTCATCAGGGTTAATAAAAATAAATTCATGGCGTGCCCGTCTGAGTCAGTGGATTATGCTGTTATGGAAAAAACTGCTGACGCTGTTGTGATGCCGATGCATGCTGGTTGGAGCGATATAGGGTCTTGGTCGTCGCTTTGGGATATTAGCGAAAAGGATGGCGATGGGAATTCTACTCATGGTGATGTAATCCTTCACGACACCCATAATTCCTATGTAAAAACAGATGGGAAGTTAGTTGCTGCCATTGGGGTAGACGATCTGGTGATAGTTTCCACCAAAGATGTCCTAATGGTGGCACATAAAGATAGTGTTCAGGATGTGAAAATAATTACCGCGAAGTTAAAGACTGATTCACGAAGCGAGTGGAAGTTAAACCGGGAAGTTTTTCGCCCGTGGGGCAAATACGATGCTATTGATAGCGGTGAGCGTTATCAAGTTAAACGAATTACAGTCAAGCCAGGTGCTAAATTAAGTGTGCAAATGCACCATCATAGATCAGAGCACTGGGTGGTGGTTTGTGGTACTGCCAGAGTAACAAATGGTGGGAACTCTTTTTTACTTGCCGAAAATGAGTCTACCTATATTCCAGCGGGTATTGTTCATGCATTGGAAAATCCTGGCAAAGTCGATTTGGAATTAATAGAGGTCCAGTCTGGGTCTTATCTTGGTGAAGACGATATCGTCAGAATAAACGATATTTACGGTCGTAGCTAAATAACAGGTATTTCTTTAATTACACCATTGATTGTCTAATGGATATTTAGGAGTTTAAGTTTTGGTTGATAAATGTTGGGCTATTATTCCGGCGAGAGGGGGTTCATCCGGGGTAAAAGGCAAGAATATTAAGATGTTAGGGGATAAGCCTTTAATCGGTCATGCTATAACAGCTCTCCAAGAAGCAAATGTTTTCGAAAAAGTGTTGGTGACGTCCGATAGTAAGGAGATTCTTGAGGTTGCTGAAGTTTTCGGTGCTGAGGTTTATCTGCGTTTGAATCCAGATGAGTCCAATAGTGTTGTCATGCCTGATGTTCCAGTAATGTCATATCTTCAAAGTATATCTGAGAAAATACGTCCAAAATTTTGCATGATGGTTCAGTGCACAGCCCCTTTTATAACTCCAGAGTCATATCGGAGAGCATATAATGAATTGGTAAACAAAGAGCATGCAACGATATTTGCAGCTCACGAGGCCCATTCATTTTTATGGCAAAGAGAATGTGAGGATAATCTTGATTCAAAATGGCTACCCATAAACCATCCATTTCATGAGCGGGTAGGTAGACAGTTTTCAAAAGTTCAGCAAGTTAATGAAACTGGGGCATTTTATGGGTTTTCAGTAAATGCCTTTTTGGTCTCGGGACATCGATTTTTTTCAGAAGCATTCCCTGTGCTTATCAAAGGAGATGAGCTGATTGATATTAATGATGTAGACGACTGGGAGTTTGCTCAGTATAAATTTTCAAAAAAAAGGTAACGATATGCAGATTAATTTAAAAGGAAAGGTTGCCTTAGTATGTGCTTCGACAAGAGGTTTGGGATTTGCATGTGCTTTGGGTCTCGTGAAGGCTGGTGGTGAAGTAATAATTACTGGAAGAACAGAATCAGGACTTGAGCATGCTAAATCGAGACTGGTTGCTTCAGTGGCGGAGGAAGGTGCAGATGCGTCTATCCATACAATCGTTGTTGATTTAGATGACCGTTCGGCGTTTGATCGTTTTTTGGTTGACTTAGAAAACTATCCTGATGTGGATATTCTTGTAACTAATAGTGGTGGCCCCGCGCCCGGTGACTTTAATTCATTCACTAGTGTTGCTGATTTTGAGCAAAAATGTAGCGAAATTACATATGCGGCATCAAGTCTCATCAAGTATGTACTACCTAACATGAGGGAAAAGAGCTGGGGCCGAATAATTAATATTTCATCAATTGGGATGGTTAAACCTATCACAGGGCTAGCTGTATCAAATGCTTCAAGAGCTCACTTGGCCGGTTTGATGACCGGTATCGCCAATGAAAATGCTGCTTTTGGGGTGACGCTCAATACTGTCTTGCCCGGAATTATATGGACCGATAGGCAAAGGTCTCTTACTCAACATGATGCGGAGGTTAACGATATTTCCTTGGAAGAAATGATTGAGAGAAAATCATCAAGTATTCCCGCCGGTAAAATGGGCGAGCCACGAGATGTTGGTAATTTAGTTACATTCCTATCATCGGATTATGCAGGGTATATAAATAGTCAAAATATTGCAGTGGATGGTGGTTTTCTAGGTGTGCTGAGATGAAAAATGTAAAAAATTGGGATGTGTGCTTTGAGGTAGGCTTGAATCATCTCGGATCCTATACCAACATACTCAGTATTATTCAGGGTAGTATGATTCAAAATTTGTCTTGCTCCTTGTCTGTTCAGATCAGAGAGGAGAGTTTTTATGATGATAGTAAAAGATATCTGGCTTTAAATCCCGATGTTTATGTAAAACTTAGGGAATTCTGTAAGAGCCTGGGCATCCCATTGGGGCTTGCATTAGGGCCCTTAGAAAATTTGGATTGGTTGGCCGATCTAAAGTTACATCCGGACTTTATAAAGCCAATTGGAATAGGGACAAACGATCTTGATTTCGTAGAGAGGCTGAATGAAACTTTTGCATGCCCGAAGTATTATTCGGTAGGGCTCTCAGACTACGGCTATATTCGGGACGAAATTATTCCCCGCATGCGAGATGAAGACATGCTGGTGCATACTTCTTTGTCTCATGAGAGTTCGGACCAGAATCTTGGTGAGATCAGGTTGTTGGAAGCACTTGGGAAGCTTGTTTGTTTTGGTCAGCATGCAAGCAGCCCCGAGGTCTGCTTCGCGGCAATTGGCGCAGGCGCCAAGAAGATTTTCGCTTATATAGGTGACAAAGATTTGGATTTGCCTGATAAAGCGCACGCTGTTGCGATATGTGATGCAATGTCTTTTTATAACCAGTGCTCAAATTGTTTTGCGGCAATGAAAAAAATAGAGAATGGATTTAAATCGACCAAGATAGATTTTATTGGTTAGATTTCCAACAATTTGTTATGTTCGGCTCAAACTGTTTCGATTCTAGGGAAAAGTGCCGTCAATTAAATATAAGCTATCAGTAAAACGGTTTGCTTGATTAACTTTGGCGCGTTCCAAGCCTCTACTCAATGGTGATTTAATTTAATGCGAATAAGTAAGAATATATCTGAATATCTAGTCTTTGAATCCGAAAGTATTATGAAGGCATTAGAAAAAATTAATTCAAATCAAAGACGAATAATTTTTGTTGTAAACGAGAATGGTCTGCTCATTGGGGGTGTTAGTGATGGAGACTTTAGGAGATGGATTACTAGGACTTCATCGTATGAATTAAACCAGAAAGTATCATCGATCACTAATCCCAACATCGTGGCTGGAATGCTAGCAGATGATAAGTTTGAGATTTCTAAAAAATTCACAAGCGCTGTAAATGTAATCCCTTTGAAAGATAGTTCATCTAGGCTGGTTGGCATAGCTATTCGAGATGAGCAGGGCTTCACTATGGGTGGAACTTCGATCTCAGATGAAAGTAATAGTTTTATAATTGCTGAGGTTGGAAATAACCATAATGGTGATGTGAAGCTCGCAAAAAAACTAGTCGATTTAGCTTGTGATGCCGGTGCTGATTGCGTCAAATTTCAGATGAGAAATATGTCTTCTATCTATATCTCTGATGTTGAAGCGGGAGGTTCATCCGATCTTGGTGCTGAATACACCATGGATTTGTTGAAAAAATTCCAGTTGACTAATAGTGAATTGTTCAGTGTTTTTGACTATTGTAAATCGAAAGATTTAATGCCGCTTTGCACTCCATGGGATTTGGAGAGCTTGTCAGTCTTGGAAGGTTATGGTTTGGAAGCATACAAGGTTGCTTCAGCCGATCTAACGAATCATGAGCTTCTAGAGGCTTTGATAGAAACAGGCAAACCTTTAATCTGCTCTACAGGGATGAGTACCGAATTTGAGATAAAAAGTTCGATTGATTTTTTGCGTAGGCATGGGGCCAATTTTGCGTTGCTACACTGTAACTCAACCTACCCAACACCCTTTAAAGATATAAATTTAGCCTATATCTCTAGATTAAAAGATATGTCAGGAGGGCCTGTTGGTTACTCTGGGCACGAACGTGGAATTTCCGTTCCTATCGCAGCAGTTGCGCTTGGTGCGAAAATTATTGAGAAACACTTTACGGTGGATAAGTCGATGGAGGGCAATGATCATAAGGTATCGTTGTTGCCGGAAGAGTTTAAGATGATGGTAGAGGAAATTCGAAAAGTTGAAGAGTCACTTGGAGAAAATGCTGAGCGTAAAATCTCGCAGGGCGAATTGCTTAATCGTGAGACTCTAGCGAAAAGTATCGTTGCTAAAACAATAATTTCAAGTGGAGATGTAATAACTAGAGAAATGTTACATTTTAAAAGCCCTGGTCAGGGACTCCAGCCCATGTATATAGAGCAACTTCTCGGAAAAAAGGCTAAGCGAAATTTTGTCGGAGGTGATTTTTTTTATGAATCGGATCTGCAAGAAGCCGAGGTTAAGCCTAGAAGTTATAAGTTTAAACGTCCTTTTGGGATTCCGGTCAGATATCATGATTATAAAAAATTGGTAGAAAAGTCTAATTTTAACTTTGTCGAATTTCATCTAAGTTATCAAGATTTATCGCTGGATTTGAATGACTTCTTCTCTGATAAGCAATCTATAAGTTTTGCAGTTCATAGCCCCGAGTTGTTTGAAGGGGACCATATTATGGATTTGGCATCTGACGATGATTCATATCGAAAGAAGTCGGTGATGGAGCTTGAGCGAGTATGCAATATAACTAGACAGTTAAAAGTCTTTTTTCCTCTTACGGAAAAGCCCGTGATTGTCATCAACGCTGGAGGGTTTAGTACTCGTAATTTTTTAGATAAACAACTTATTCCGCGTATGTATGAAAAAGTTGCTGACTCTTTACGAAAGGTCAACCAGGAGGGCATAGAAATCATTATTCAAACAATGCCACCATTCCCATGGCATTTCGGAGGACAGAGCCACCATAACTTATTTGTTGACCCTTATGAAATAAGAGATTTCTGTCAAAAATATGGGTATAGAATCTGTTATGACACTTCACATTCGATGATGGCATCGACATATTATCACTGGAAATTGAGTGAATTTACCGAAATTGTTGGTCCATATGTTGCTCACATGCACATAGTTGATGCATTAGGAGTCGACGGGGAAGGGATTGACGTAGGTGAAGGTGATGTTGATTTTAAATTACTTGCATCCAAGTTAGACAAATACAATAAAAAGACGATGTTTTTGCCCGAGGTTTGGCAGGGCCATAAGAACAGCGGTGAGGGATTTTGGAAGGCCCTTGAATTCCTAGAAGGAATTGGTTTTTAGCCAACGAAAATACAATCTAATATGCTCCTTTTTTCCAATACAATACGCCCAGAATCCCCACAAGCCACACTATTTTTAGATAGAGATGGCGTGATTAATGAGGATCATGGATATGTCCATTCTAAAGATAATTTCGATTTCTTGTCTGGAATCTTCGAGCTCGCTCTGGCTGCTAGGGCTAATGGCTATTTATGTGTAGTTGTTACCAATCAGGCAGGAATAGGTCGAGGTATATATACTGTTAGTCAATTTAAAACTCTATCAACTTGGATGTGTGGGGAGTTTAATAAAAGGGGAGCACTTATAGATGCCATTTATTATTCGCCGTTTCATCCCACTGAAGCAAGGGGTAGGTATTTGCTAAAAGAGGCTACTCGAAAACCTGGTGCCGGAATGTTTTTGGAGGCTGCGGAAGAACTGAATATTGACCTTTCCAAATCCATAATGGTCGGAGATAAAGTCTCAGATGTTGAGGCTAGTGCGAAGGCCAACATTCCATCGAACTACTTATTGTCTTCTTCTTATATTAATTTGGATCAAAGCTTAAAAGGTAAGGTAGAAATTGTGGCAGATCTGTCTGCAATTATATCGGGATTACAATGGTGAATTCGTCAACAAAAATGCTTGTTCTCGCAGGTGGATTTGGAACAAGACTTCAGTCAGTGGTGAGTAGTGTGCCGAAACCTATGGCACCGATTAATGGGATTCCGCTGTTACAGCTACAGTTAGATCATTGGATAAGTCAGGGCCAGCGAAGCTTTATATTTCTCTTGCATCACCAGTCTGAAATAATCATCGATTTTTTAGTCCTTAGGTCACGTTATTATGGGTCGGCAGTCAGTATTGATTGGATTGTTGAGGATTTTCCGCTTGGAACTGGTGGATCAGTGTCAAACGCAATCATAAAAAAAAAGTTGACGGGATCCGTTCTAATTGCCAATGCCGACACTTGGCTGGAAAGTGGTTTGAGAGAGTTGATTGGTGTTGATTTTCCAGCGATAGGCGTTGTAAAGGTTAAAGATACATCAAGGTATGGTTCGGTATCCGTGGATCACGAGGGGCGTATTGATAGATTCGTAGAAAAGAATTTGGATCAATCTGGGTATCAATCTGGCCTTATAAATGCTGGGTTATACAAGTTGCCTGTGAGCGCATTTAATGAAGTGGTTGGTGAGGTGTTTTCACTTGAAGCCAAGATTCTGCCACAGTTATCCGAATTAAAAGTTTTGAGGCCTTTATTAATGAAAAAACAGTTTTTCGATATTGGGGTTCCGGACGATTATTACGAATTTTGTCGTTGGCTAGATATGGAGAAGAAAAATCATAGATAAGTTTATAATTTCGCAGGGCTCGACTATTCGAGAGAGTTTGTCGAAGATTGATCTTAATGGTATAGGAATGGTGTTTATAGTTGATAGCGAAACAAGAGTAATAGGCGTGGCCTCTGACGGTGATATACGATCCGCTATGCTCGACGGTTCTGAATTATGCGATAGTATCCAAGGCGTGTTTAATAGTAATTTTAAATGGAGCTTGGAGAGTGAAAGTCGCGAGGTCGTGCTGAAATCGCTTGATTCTGAGATCAAAGCAATCCCGTTATTAGACGAAGACATGCGACTTGTTGATGTGGCCACAGCAAATAGCTTTTCCCTGTATTTGGAGAAAAATACGGTTGCTAGAGCTAAGGCTCCTGTAAGGGTAAGTTTTTCAGGTGGAGGGTCAGACTTGACCCATTATTTTATGGGTAGTGATAGTGGTGCGGTTATTAATGCGACTATTTCTCTGTACTGTCATGCGACGCTGAGACCCAGAAAGGATGAAAAAATTATAATAGACTCATTTGATCTAAATGAAACCATCGAGTATAAAAATTTAGATAATATGCTGTCTGAGGATGATAGCTTTGGTTTGTTTCGGTCGTTGATTAAATTGATTAAACCTGAATATGGGTTTGATCTTACTGTGAAATCTGATTTCCCCCCTGGCTCAGGCTTAGGCGGTTCTTCTTCGGTAATGGTAGCAGTTTTGGGTTGTTTTAATGAATTCCGTCGAGATAAGTGGAGCGACTACGAGCTTTCAGAAATAGCATTCCAAGCTGAAAGATTTGATATGGGTATATCCGGAGGTTGGCAGGATCAGTATGCCACCGTTTTTGGGGGCTTTAATTTTATCGAATTCAAAAAAGATAACAATCTGATACATCCATTGCGGTTGCCGGATAAAACAATATTGGAGCTTGAAGAAAGCTTAGTCCTATTTGAAATTTCATCTGGTCGCGATTCTGGATCTATTCATGATAGTCAAAAAATATCGATGCAGAACTCAAAAATACAAGATTTAGTCAGACAAAATGTAGATCATAGTTATTATATGAAAGAAAAAATATTAAAAGGAAAGTTGAGAGATTTTGGCTTAGGACTTGATGTCGCTTGGAACTTGAAGAGACAATTTAGCAATAAAATATCAAATGACAAGTTGAATGAACTTTATAGTTATGCGATCGATAATGGTGCTTTAGGGGGTAAACTTTTAGGCGCTGGTGGCGGTGGATTTTTTATGTTTTTTGTAGAAAATTTCTCAAAAAATGCGTTTCTGAGATCTATGAAGCAACTCGGATTCACTGAAACTAGGTTCCAGTTTGATGATAAAGGGATGCAATCGTGGACGATGCGCGATGCTTAAGACAAAGAATCAGAAAGGTATTACTCTGTGAAAATAGGTAAGTTTGAGGTTGGAAAGACTAATGTATTTGTTATTGCCGAAATTGGTAATAACCATAATGGTAGTTTAAATTTGGCTTTGGAAATGGTTGATTCAGCTGTTGAAGTCGGTGCTGACTGCGTAAAATTTCAAATGCGCGATATGGCATCGGTATACAGAAAAAAGAGCCTTGAGAAGCAGGGAGAGGATCTTGGTACTGAGTATGTTCTAGATCTTTTGGAAAGATTTCAGTTATCAACTGATGAGCACAAGGAGGTTGCAGAATATTGTGCCTCGAAAGATATTTTGTATATGTGCACTCCTTGGGATTCGTCCAGTGTTGATACTCTTGAAAAACTTAACGTACCAGCATATAAAGTGGCGTCAGCTGATCTAACGAACTTACCATTAATTGATCATCTCTTAAGCACTAAAAAACCGCTTATCCTCTCTACTGGTATGAGTAATGAGTCGGAAATTCAGATTACCGTTGATTTTCTTAATAAACGGCAAGCGAACTATGTGCTCCTTCATTGTAATAGCACTTATCCTGCTCCATTCCATGATATCAACCTCAATTGGATTAAGAGATTACAAGAAATACATCCTTTAGTGGGGTATTCAGGACATGAGAGAGGAACTGCGGTTACTCTCGCTGCAGTGGGTTTAGGAGCATTAGTTGTAGAGAGACATTTTACCTTTGATAGGAATATGGAGGGTCCAGATCATGCCGCAAGTTTGGAGCCTGCAGAGTTTAAATATTTGGTGCGTGGGATTAGAGAGATACAAGAAGCTTTAGGCGATGGTATTGAACGCAAGGTTTCTCAAGGAGAAATGATCAATAGAGAGAACCTAGCAAAGAGTATAGTTGCAGCGTCTGACTTAAGTGAAGGAAGTGTTATTGAGCCTCATCATCTTAAAGTGCGTAGCCCAGGGCAAGGATTATCAGCTCAATCATATGATTTGTTACTGGGCCGCAGATTATTAAGAAGCATGCAAGAGGAGGACTATTTCTATCCGTCCGATTTGCAAGATGGTAGATTAGAGCCTCGGGAGTATAGCTTTCGGAGGCCCTGGGGTATCCCAGTTCGATATCATGACTTTTCCGAGTACGAATCCAAAATAAAACCCGATATTTTTGAATTTCATCTCTCATACTCAGATCTTGACTTAGATATTGATGACTATTTGTCTGGCCCATATAACTGTGGATTCGTGATTCATGCCCCGGAACTCTTTTCTGGAAGCAGATTAATGGATTTAGCCTCCCCCGATACTGAGTATAGGGAGTTCTCGATTGCAGAAACGCAAAGGGTTATCAACATTACACGAGCGTTAAGGAAATATTTCCCCGCGACCGACAGGCCAATGATTGTAGCGAATGTGGGAGGCTTTACGATGGATAGGTTGCTGCCCAGCTCTCAGTTACCATCTTATTATGAGAGGTTTTCTGAAAGCTTGTCTTGCTTGGATATGGATGGCGTTGAGCTGATACCGCAAACTATGGCGCCTTTTCCATGGCATTTTGGGGGTCAGAGGTATCAAAATATTTTTGTACATGCAGAGGAAATTGTTCATTGGTGTGAAAAGCTTAATCTACGGATGTGTTTTGATATTTCCCATTCTCGTTTGATGTGCAATCACTTTAGCCTGGATTTTTATGAATTTGCAGAAAAAATTGCTCCCATTACAGGACATTTACATCTCGGTGATGCTTCAGGTGTTAATGGTGAGGGATTACAAATCGGCGAGGGAGACATCGACTTTGCTCGTTTGCTAGCGATATTGGATCAAGGGTGCCCCAATGCCTCGTTCATACCTGAGATATGGCAAGGGCACAAAAATGGCGGTGAAGGATTCTGGGTCGCGCTGGAAAAACTGGAAACTTACTACTGAGTGACGATATGAATATTGATTTATTGTTGAGCGAAATAGAAGCATCAATTAAAGTTAAACAACAGTTGTTAGAAGATGAAATCCTTTTAAGTCAGATCTTAGATATTTCCAAATCCTGTCTTGGTTCTCTTAGGGCTGGGGGGAAAATAATATTTTGTGGTAATGGAGGAAGCTTCGCTGATGCTCAGCACCTTTCAGCTGAATTTACATCACGTTTTTTGTTTGATCGACCAGCTTTGGCCTCAATTGCGTTGGGAACTAACAATTCGGGCTTGACTGCAATGGGTAATGATTACGGTTATGAGAATATATTTTCAAGGGAGTTAGAAGCATTAGGTAAGCCTGAAGATATCTTAATAGGAATAACAACCAGCGGAAACAGTCCCAATATTATAAAAGGTGTCGATGCGGCTAAAAAAATAGGGATTACCACCTTTATCCTAACAGGGCAATCGGGCGGTAAACTCAAAGATTTGGTCGATTGTGTTCATATCCCATCTAACGATACCGCTAGAATACAAGAATGTCATATTTTAGTGGGCCATATCATTTGTGGATTTGTCGAAAAAGAAATGTTTAAAAATATTTAATGTATATTTTTGAATGTTTTAGTGTGTTCTTGTCCTCGTCGAATTTTGAGTATTCTGTGACATAAAAGTATTTAAAATCTAAAAAATAGTGATTTGTAGCTTTATTATCTCTCCAAATATTGTCAATAAAATCATTTCAGGGCCAAACGCGCTGAATAACAACGACAGAGTCAAAAAGAGTGAATATATACCAAAAATTTTGGCGTTTATTAGATCGGAAACAAAAAAATATTAGCGTTAGACTAATATTTTTAACGGTGGCGGGAGCGATATTTGAAGCTGCCGGTGTTGGCTTAATCATTCCGTTCATTTCGGTGGTTACTGCTGATGATATTGTTCTACCGATGTTTATTTTAAATGCCTTGCCACTGCTGAATTCATTAAATCAAAAAGAAATTATTTTTTCTATGGTCGTTTTTTTTGTGTTGTTTTATTTATTGAAGAGCATATTTTTAATGTTTCTAGCTGCTGTTCAAGCAGGTTATTATTATGGTTTGCAAGAATCAATCTCAACGCGGTTATTTGGTTCCTATCTAAGGCGGCCCTATACATTTCACCTACAACATAATTCTGCGAAACTATTGAGCAACACGATTACAGAATCGATGCAGTTTTCCATTGGTTTTACTTCCGCGGCACTCTTAGTGATCAATGATGTTTTAATAATAGTATCCATCTTGGCCGTCTTATTGTTTATCGAACCAGTTGGAGCGATGATGGCGTTTATTGTGTTTGGTGCGGCATCGTTGCTCTTATTTAAAATATCTAAGAGTCGCGCGGCATTGTGGGGTGAGACTCGCCAGGAAAAAGAAAGACTCAGAATTAAAAGCGCTCAACAGGGGTTTGGTGGCGTTAAAGACATAAAACTGTATGGGCGAGAAAATATCTTTGATGGATGGTACGCAAAAGAGACGCATACCTCGTTAGAGGCCGGCCGGAAACAAACGATTTTACAAAATGTACCCAGAATTTTTTTAGAATTTATAGCGGTATGTTCCTTATGTGCTCTCGTCGTATTTGTTACTTTACGTGATGATACAGCAAATATGGTCGCGATAATCGGACTATTCGCGGCTGCTGCTTTCAAGCTTCTTCCTACTGTCGCGAGATTAGTTCAGAGTAGTCAGGCGATGGTTTTTACTCGTCCAGTAGTGTCCTTTATATACAGTGAACTGGTGGTGAATGAGCATTTTTATTCCAGTAATAAGTCGTGTCTGTCGCCTGAATCAGATGTAAGCTTTGTGAAAAATATAAATATTTCGAATCTAAGCTTTAATTATGAGGGCGTTGATCTCCCAGCGTTAGATGCCATTAATTTAGATATTGAGGCAGGGAGTATGACTGGATTTATTGGCGCTAGTGGGGCGGGTAAGAGTACGTTAATAGATTGCCTTCTAGGCTTAATTCAACCTTTGTCTGGAGAGCTAAGTATCGATGGTAAACTTATCACTAGTGATAATGTTTGTAGTTGGCAAAAGAAGCTAGGTTATGTTTCTCAGGTAATCTATCTTCTCGATGGGTCATTGAGAGAGAATATCGGTTTTGGTATTCCCTCTGACAGTATAGATGAAGAAAAAATCAGGAGTGCCGTTGAGAGGTCACAGCTTACAGACTTCATTGCCTCGCTACCGGATGGTCTGGAGACTTTGGTTGGAGAGCGCGGTGTTAGGCTTTCTGGCGGACAGCGACAGCGGATCGGAATAGCCAGAGCACTTTATAATAACCCTCCTGTTTTGGTCTTGGATGAGGCGACCAGTTCGTTAGATACAGTCACTGAGCGCGAGGTAATGCAGGCCGTAGAAGAGCTGCAGGGTAGTACAACGGTCTTAATCATCGCACATCGTTATTCAACGATAGAAAACTGCGACTATTTATACAAGTTGGAGAAGGGGAAGATCGTTGCACAGGGCAAGCCTAGTGCTATTTTAGGCCAGTAAATCTTAAATAGTTAACTTAATCTGATGGAAAAAACGATGATTGACTTAAATCCTATTGGTTTCATTACAGTTCGGACGTCGTCTACTAGGCTGCCTAATAAATGCTTACTTCCATTGGGTGATGAGACAATAATAAGCCATGTGGCAAAGAGGGCCGTTGCTTATGGAATTGAGCCTATCATCTGTACAAGCACCGATAAGAGTGACGACATTCTTGAGGAAATCTCAAAAGAGCTAGGCGTCAAATGTTTTAGGGGATCTTTAGTCAACAAACTGAAACGCTGGTTGGACTGCGCTGAACACTTTGAGGTTAATTCATTTCATACCATTGATGCGGATGATCCATTTTTTGATGGTTCAGAAATGATCGAAAGTCTTAATCTTCTTAAGTCTGGTAATTGCGATGTGGTCTGTCCCACGAAGTCTAGCTCAGCAGGAGCTGCAAGTGTTGGTTATTCTCTAACTAGCGCCGTGATTAAAAGGGCCTTAGTCAATATAGGAGATGACACAGATACAGAAATGATGTGGTTTTATTTAGAAAAAGTACACGGTATCAGGATGGCTATATTGCCTGAGAGTCGTCGTCAAATTTCAGGCATTAGGCTGACATTAGATTATGAAGAGGACTACTGGTTGTTAGCGTCTATTGCGAGAATTCTTGGCAATAGTGCTAGTAGAGATGCCGTGAATCAACTTTTTTTGAATAATCCAGACTTAGCAAAAGTCAATTTTTTCCGAAATGAAGAGTGGAAAGAAGCACAACTATCTAAAAAGATTTAGGAGATAAAAGATGAAGATGGAAAATCCAGCATGGAGATTTAACGGCAATGAAAGAAAGTACCTCGAAGAAGTTTTGTCGACGGGCTTTAGAGCCGGCGCAGATGGTGCGTTTACAATGAGACTGGAGCAATTTTTTGCAAAAGTATACAACTCAAAATATGGGATTAGCTTTAATTCAGGAACTACGACATTACACTCAATCCTTCTAGCGATGGGCTGCTCTGAGGGTGATGAGATTTTAACACCTGCCCTCACGCCCGCCATGTGTGGATTGGCTCCTTATTACACAGGGGCGACGCCTGTTTATGTAGACTCTCTTCCCGACACCTTTTTGATGGATCCAGAGGATATAGAGAGGAAAATAACCTCAAAAACAAAAGTTATATTTGTGACGCATATGTATGGTGCTGTGTGTGATATGCGGTCAATCATGGCTATCGCAAAAAAACACAAGTTGATGGTCTTGGAAGATTGCGCGCAGTGTCATATGGGCCGAACTGATGATGGCCAGTTAGCCGGTACGATTGGTGATGCAGGTAGTTGGAGCTTTGAGAATTCTAAGCAGCTTACTTGTGGTGATGGTGGAATCGTTACGACGGACAATGAGGTCTTAGCTGAAAAAATCAGGAGACTTGGGGGACTTGGGTTTAAGACTCTTACAGCCACCTCAGGAAAAGTGCGAACTGATCGTGATTTGCTACAGAATCCGGATTGGGAAAGATTTGAATCTATAGGCTACAACTATCGAATGGGTCAGTTGGCAGCGGCTGTTGCGCTGGCGCAGATGGAGCAGAATGATTATTTTATAAATCTACGAAGAGAAAGTGGTTTGGCGTACACAAAAGCAATCTTAAATTCCAATTTATTGACTGCTCAACATGTGAACGAAGGGTATACGAATACTTACTATACTTTCTCTGCAAAATTTAATGGCGCCCAGCACGGCATCAAGTGGGAAGGGTTCAGGAAGAAATATATGGACTTTGGTGGCGATGGTATTTACGCTGCATCAAAGTTGATACATCAAGAGCCTGCTTTTTATAAAAATAATATTGGGTATGGTGATACTCCCGTTGCTGAGGGTCTGCAAAAGAGCTTGATGAACTTTACTACAAATCAAGCAACTGCATATGAGCGGGAAGTTCAGATGGTGGCGATGCAAAAAACACTAAATTATTTTGGAGATTATTCTTAACCCAAGGCTCAAAAGAAATTAGAAGGGATAATTTGTGTCGAATAGTGAGAAAGCTATTTTGAGGTAATTTCTTTTGTGTAAGCTCTGTCTGGTATGCGGTTTATTAGAAATTTGTTGTTGCTGTTAAATCCGCCCTTGAAGTAAGTGAAGCGCCTTAATAAATTAAGAACTCGGAGGTATGGAAATTAAATTCGCTAAGAAATTTTCGTTAGCCGGCAAGGTTGCAGTCATTACTGGAGCTAGCGGTATGTTAGGGAAAAAGCATACGTTAGCCCTGCTAGAGCTAGGCGCATTTGTAGTAATGACAGATATAGATATGAAGAGCCTAGAAGAGGCTAAAGAGCAGGTAAAAGGTAACTTCCCTGCTAGTGAAATCGAAATATTTTCAATGGATGTGACGTCTGAAGAAAGTGTCGGAAGGATATACGAAAAATTACAGTCTATGGGGTTGAGAGTTGATATTCTTATTAATAATGCTGCCATTAATCCAACATCAAGTTCTTTAGTTGGTAATGTGCGTACTACAAGGTTGGAAAATTTTTCGATAGATCGATGGAATAAAGAGCTTAGTGTAGGTCTCACCGGCGCGTATATTTGCAGTAAAGTGTTTGGAACGGCAATGGCCTTTGATGGTAAGGGTGGAGTAATTTTGAATATTGCATCTGACTTATCTGTAATTGCTCCTGATCAAACCTTATATAGGCAAGAGGGCGTAGATGATTCCCTACAAGCTGTCAAACCAATTACGTATTCAGTAGTAAAGACAGGGTTAGTTGGTTTAACTCGCTATTTATCTTCGTATTGGGCAGATAAAGGAGTTAGAGCAAACGCATTGAGTCCCGGTGGAGTTTACATTGACCAGGACCAAGAGTTTGTTGCCCGCTTAGAAAAGCTCATTCCGATGGGTAGGATGGCACAACCAGATGAATACATAGGTGCTATTCAATTTCTTTGCTCTGATGCATCGTCGTATATGAATGGTCAAAATATTGTTATGGATGGCGGACGCTCCGTCATTTGACTCTCTTACTTTAAAATTGTTGGTTCAAAAATGTTAACAAAGGCAGAATTTTTTATTAAGTTCACAACGGTATTACCAGGCAATAATTCCTCCTCTACATCCATTTACTTTACTCCAATAAGTATGGATTGCTTGGAAGAAATGCATAGCTATTCGGTTAAAGAGCGATTTTATGACTACTTTGAATTTGCGCCTTTCAAAGACATAAAAGAGACTGAAAATTATATCAAAAAGCTATTAGGCCGAATGACAGGAGATGAGGATAGTCGTGTAACCACTTATTGGTTCGTTCGCCGGAAAAGTGACGATAGGCTGATAGGGTCAGCAGGCCTTATTGATCTTAATTTTGGGCGGCAGTCTATTGAGTGGGGTTATGGGGTCGATCCGGACTTATGGGGTCAGGGATATATCTTAACAATTCAAGAAGCTCTAAAGGACTACGGATTTAATGTTCTTGAACTAAACAGGATACATGGTGTTACGATGAGTACAAATATACGTACGATCGAGTCCATTACAGCTGCTGGAATGGCACACGAGGGCATAGCCAAAGAGCATTATTGTAAAGAAGGTAAGTTTATTGATGGGTGGCGTTATGGTATGACTCGGTCAATGTATGAAAGTCAGCTAACCAGTATTGATAGAACTGAAAGAGGGTCGGGTTTAAAAGGTTCGATTGTTCGTTTGGTTGCATCGGTTTTTCCTGAGGAGGAAATAACAGAAGAATCCTCAATGCAAGAAACTGATAGCTGGGACTCTCTAGGTCATATGCAGGTAATGATTGCGCTTAAAGAGGAGATGAATATTGAACTATCTCCATCTGAGATAGCCGAAGCGACCTCGATTGAGTCAATAGTAAGTATTATTGATGAAGCCGAATGACGTTGTGGGAGCTCTTAGATGATGGGAATTACTGATCAATTGTTTGAGCGAATTACTGAATATGGTAACAGTCCTGCCCTAGAAGTTGATGGAAGCATTATTTCATATAAAAAACTATTAGAAAGAGCGATGCTTGTAGCCACTGGGCTAGTCGAAAACGGTGCAGATAGGGAAACTGTAGGTCTCGTGGGGCAACGTAGAGCGAGTTCATATATCGGATTGTTAGGGATTGTTTTTGCTGGTTGTAATTTTACTCCGATTAATCCCAAGTATAACAATTCAAGAATTAAATCGACATTAAACGGATCAAAGATTCGCTATCTTGTTGGCGACCCTGCTGATCTGTCTCAGCTAGATTCGTCGCTTTTGGAAGACATTAAGGTTCAAATTTTACCTGAAGGTAGAGCTCAAACGGTAAGCACGGTGAACTCGATAGATGGAGAGATCCTTGCGAGTTATAAAGGGCTGCTTTTGCCCAAACCTGTTAGTGGTACTGACTTGGCATATATCAATTATACGTCGGGGTCTACCGGTGTTCCTAAAGGTGTAATGATCAGCCATGGCAGCCTTCTAGCTTTCTTGAATAATATGTCAGAGATCTATCAGCTCAAAGCTGGTTTTCGCGCATCACAGACTTTTGACTTGAGCTTTGACCCTTCAGTATCTGATATATTTTACACATGGATGGCTGGAGGGACTTTGTGTGTGCTGCCCGAAAAGGAGATTCTTATCCCCACTGATTTTATTATTCGAGAGCAAATTACATTCTGGAATTCAGTACCCTCGATAGCAAATTTCATGTTGAAAACAGGAAATCTCAAACCAGGTTCTTTTCCTTTGCTTACCCACAGTATGTTTTGTGGCGAGCAGTTCCCAGTTGATATTGCAAAAGCATGGAGAGCAGCTGCGCCCAATAGTAGTATAGAAAATCTTTATGGCCCTACAGAGGCTACCATTTACATTTCGCGATATTCGTATAGCTCAAAGGACGAAAATCGGTTATTTAGAAACAACATAGTGCCAATAGGACGTCCTTTTGATGGGCATGAGGTGGCTCTTATCGATGATAAAGCTGAGAGGATTAGTGGCTTTGATAAAGGCGAGATTGTCTTTACAGGTCCCCAACTTGCAAAGGGCTACTTGAATGACGAGGAAAAGACTTCGCGCTCGTTTGTGTCGTTTGACTGGGATGTGCAAGGTCGGGTCTGGTATAAAACCGGAGATCTAGGTTTTTTTAATGCTAACCATGAGTTGGAATGTACTGGCAGAATTGATAGTCAGATTAAGATATCCGGACGGCGCATCGAAATAGGTGAAATCGAATCAGCATTATCTAATTTCGATAAAACCAAGGGCTCAGTTGTAGTTCCGCTGCGGGACTCCGCAGAAGTCGTTTCTGGTTGCGCTGCTTTTGTTTTGGTAGAGCTGTCCCGAGAGGATGTCAGCCAAATAAGACAGCAGGTTGTCCAATATTTGGATAGTGTATTTTTCCCAAAGAAGATATTTTTTATCGAGGATTTCCCTCGGTCACAAAGTGGTAAGATTGACCGAAAGGCGTTAGAGAAATTAGCAAAACAGTTAATGAGTGTATAGTTTGATTAATCAACTAATAAAGCATCTTAAGAGAGTACATTTTTCAAAGCCAGGTTCTGCAGATATTATTATTTTTGATGAAACAAACTCCAGCTCGATTCAAAGAGTAACACCCAAAGGTTTAACAGTCTCAATATTTAAAATGCGGCCTATGGAGTTCTATATAACACCTGGTATTGTTATTAATTTTTTGATAAATCTCAAATATCTTAAATTTAAAGATAGCAGATTTCTAAATAGAAGTTTTTTTTACAAGATATTCTGGCAGATGCTTTGTATTTATATAAAGGCAGATCTTTTGAGTAGAAATCCAAAAGCAATTATCACTATGATAGATAATTGTTCAAAATTTGCTTGGTTGTCTGAAAACTATCAACTCGCACCATGCATTGCTATCCAGAATGGATTTAGATTGAGCCATGACGCTAACCCAAAGGGTAGATATTATTGCCAGCATTTATTTTGTTTTGGGCAACGCGAGATTTCCGAATTCCCCAGAATGAATTATAAAGTGGATAACTTCTATCCTGTTGGTTCTCTTAATTTATCCCTAAACTTTGATCATCACCTTGCTAACACAGAGTTTGTTTATGACCTATTGGTAGTGTCATGTTGGCGCGGTAATATAGGGTATGCTAAAGATGTTGAAGATAGCATGAAGGCAATGCGTCTTATGGACATAACCCTAGCGAAATATTTACAAAGTCGAGATTTAAAAACTGCTGTCATTTTAAGATCTGAGCGCGACTCGGATCAGTGGGTCATGCCAGAAATTGGAATGTCAGAAGAGGATTATTACAAATCGATTTACGGTGATTTAATCGAAATAATAGATGTTAATTTTGCTCAACGAAATGTTTATCCAGTTATGCAAAGCGCTGAAGTTATAATCGCAGGCTTTTCCACTACCTGCTTAATTGAAGCCTATGCTATGCGCAAAAAAATACTTTACATGAATTTTTGCGGGAATAATAAATATCATCGTGATTTTAAACCTGAGATTCTGTTTGAGGTACATGATGATAAATCCCCTAGTTTTGAGAGTAGGCTAAATGCCTTGTTGGAAATTTCGTCCCAAGAGTATGTGATGAAGCACGAAGAAACGATGAAATATTATATGGGAGATCCATTGGATTCTCCCAAAGATCGCATTCGGAAGGAAATAAATGAAATTATCTTCTCTAAGTCGGACTACATTGGAACATCGACGTGACTGTCACTATTGATGAAATCAAAAAAAAATGCTCCGATGAAAGGTATTTTGCCTATGACTCCTTGCAAGACCGTCTGTTCGTCCCGGTTGCAATGTATTTAGTGTGGCTTTTCGTTCGAATTGGAGTCAGTGGTAATGCGGTTTCTTGGTTATCCGCCTTAGTAGCTGTTCTGGGTGCTTTTTTGTTAACTAGTAGCGATCGCTTAGTTGTTCTTATAGGTTCGTTTGGTTACATCTTGTGGTGTCTGCTTGACTATGTCGACGGTGCAGTTGCTCGATTTAATGGTAAGGGTAGTGTTGCTGGACAGTATGTTGACTGGACTATGCATGTGATAGCTCATATTGCGATAATAGCTGGCATAGCAATTGGCGCGATGAATAGCGTAGGGCCATGGATTTACCCATTTGCGATTTTAGGTATCGTGGCAGCCGGCCTTGCTTACGCGAAGTTTTCTATGGCCTGGTTCACAATTTGAATGGAGCAGCAGCAGCGAGTCAGTAGCCATGATGTGCAAAATCGGGCTACGACAGAAATAATGCCTGCGTCTGGTAGGTTATGGTTTGACTACATTAGGCGTCTTACGATATTGATTTTTCATGAGAATTGGTTAATTTATACGCTTCCGTTGCTTGCAATAGCACAGTTTTTTCAGATTTTTGGTACCACAGATTTGAGGGTTGTATTTACGATCCTGGCAGGGAGCTTGTATTTTCCAATTCAGGTTCTTGAGATTCACAGATTGGTTATTACCAAACGAATTCAAAGAGGTTACTCTGAATTGTTTTCACCCGATCATATACCCGACTTACCGAACGATCATTTTTTCAAGTAATCTTATTAGGGACTTTTTATGCAGATATTGATACCAGCGGCAGGCATGGGAAAACGGCTTGGTTCAGAAACCTATGACAAAACTAAAGCAATGGTTGAGGTCAATGGAAAGACTTTGATCGAAAGATGTTTAGATTCCGCAGTCATGCATCCGATAGACAGAATTATTTTGGTTGTTGGGTATGAGAAAGAAAAACTCAAAAGTTTTTTAGGGGATAGCTATAAGGGAGTAGATATAATTTATGTAGAGAATAATGATTACGCTACTACCAATAATATTTACTCTGTTTTCCTTGCCAAAGATTATCTTCTTGAAGATGATACGATATTGATAGAAAGTGATTTAATATTTGAACCCAAAATTCTTCAAATGGTTGTCGATAATAAATCTGAGAATCTTGCTTTAGTTGATAAACATAAGCCGTGGATGGATGGAACTGTTGTTAAATTAAATGACGATTATTCTATAAGTCATTTTATATCTAAAGCGGACTTTAATCATAATCACGTACACGAATATTATAAAACGGTTAACATTTATAAATTTTCAAAGGTGTTTTTAAGCAATGTTTATGTTCCTTTCTTAGAGGCCTATGCGAAGGCCATGGGAAATAATGAATACTACGAACAGGTGCTAAAAGTCATAGTAAATCTCGATATGAGACACCTTAAAGCACTTCCTCTTGATGGTGAGACATGGTACGAGGTAGATGATGTTCAAGATTTGGATAATGCTAATTTGATTTTTGCCGAACCAAATGAGCGTTATAAATTGCTGTCACAGCGATACGGCGGTTATTGGCGTTTTGATGATCTTAAGGATTTTTGCTATTTAGTGAATCCTTTTTTTCCACCAGAAGTTCTAAACAATGAACTCAAATTTAGTCTCAACAAACTAATGCAGTCATATCCATCAGGTGAGAAAGTGCAAGCAATGTTAGGGGGCAAGCTGTTTGGAGTCCCTGAAAGTCAGATCGTTGTCGGTAATGGCGCTGCTGAATTAATCGATAAGGTAACCAGTACCTTAAAAGGTAGGTTTGGACTATATGGTCCCACTTTTGAGGAATATACCGCAAGATTTAAAGACGTAGACCTGAGAGTGCCGAATACCGAGGGATTTAGATATGGAGCGGATGATGTTATTGCTTTGGCAGAAGACAATGATGGAGTTATATTGATCAACCCGGACAATCCCTCGGGGAACTTTATTCCTTATGAAGGCGTGATTGAAATTTTAGAGAAACTGAATTCTGCGGGAAAATACCTTATATTAGATGAATCATTTTTAGATTTTGCCGAGGGTGGGTTTGATTCCTCAGTACTAAATACTGCCGATTTAGAGCGCTTTCCCAATCTAGTTGTCATTAAGAGTATTGGAAAGAGTTATGGCGTTGGAGGTTTAAGATTAGGTGTTTTGGCGAGTTCAAATACGGACCTTGTTAAAGAGGTTAAATCTAATATACCTATATGGAATATTAACTCTATTGCTGAATTTTATTTGCAGGTTATAGGCAAATATACTGCTGAGTATCAGGAAAGTTGTGCAAAGTTGATCCAGGCTAGAGTTGATTTGCTTAGGGATCTACGCACAATAACGTACCTGCAGCCCTATGAATCTCAAGCAAACTACATTCTTTGTAAGGTAATTAGTAAAGATGCTGGTCAGTTAGCTTCAGACCTTTGTAACAAATATTCTATTCTTATCAAGGACTGCTCTGGTAAAGCTAGTATCGAGGATCAATGTATTCGGGTGGCGGTGAGAGATACTCGCGATAACGAATTATTAATCAGTAGCCTAAAAGCTCTTGCTTAGGATTAACTTTTGATTTGGCTGGGGTCTGTTGATGCGAGAGTTAAAATTGCTAAGCTTAGATCGGATACAAGAGACAGAAGAGCATGATTTTATAAGAGCTAACCAACTTGCTGATGCTATTCGTGAATTGGGGTTCTGGACAGTGCCAATAGCTATCGAGCACTCAATGCTTGCAATAATGGACGGCCATCACAGATTCAACGCAGCAAAGTTATTAAATCTTGCTAGAGTCCCCTGCGTTCTTATGGATTATGGAAAAAGTGGGGTGACGTTACAATCATGGCGGAATGAGTGGGAGGTCACAGTTGATGATATCTTTTTGATTTTAAAGGAAGGGAAAAAATTTCCTATTAAGACGACGATGCATTTATTCAATCCGTCGGTTAAAGAAATAAGTATTCCGTTGAGTCTGCTTTATTAGTTGAGAGTTTCCATCTCTAAAAGCCGACTGCCAAATATACAAACCCAGAATTTAAGGTCAAGTCCACCAAACTTATGAAGCTTATAAAAATCGCAATCGACTTCGCTAATTATAATACCAATCAAGGTAGCATACTCCTCGGCGACTGGTGTTAAAAGGATCTCGAAGATATTTAAGGACATGCCGACAAGTATGATAAGGTTTTATCATTGGGATGATCAAAAAAATTAATAACATGAACAGAAGAGGTATAGTGAATGCTTAGCTATAGTCAGGTAAAAAAAAGGTGCGTGGAAGGGCGTTTTTTTAAATATGTACGCTGGCGAAAATTTATTTTCTTAGAACCATCCTTTTTTCTTACATGGGTTTTTGTTAATTTGGGTTGGTCGGGGAATGCGGTTGGCGCCTTATCCGGTGTTGTCACCATTATTGGTGGTATCATGCTAGCTTCCCAAGATAGTTTAGTTGTTTTTATAGGATCCTTTGCCTACCTGCTGTTTTACTTACTTGATTATGTAGATGGAAGTGTAGCTAGATACCGAAATGAAGCTGGCATGAGCGGTCAATATATTGATTGGCTCATGCATTCTGTTTCCGGGCTAGCAATTATGCTTGGCATATTTTTGGGAGCTTTGCAGGTAGTTGGTTACGTATTGGTGCCATTCGGTATTGTGACACTTATTTGCATTTCTTTACAGCTAGATAGGCACTCCTTCGCCTGGTGGTCGATTTGCATGTACCGTCAGCAGAATTTAGTGTCTGGCGCTGATGATACTTATCCCGGATTAGATTTGAAACAAAATAACGCAATTTCGTTGCCACATAAGTTTTTTAAATATTTGTCCTTGATCTTATTTCATGAAGGTTACTTAATTTTCTGGTTGCCTCTTTTAGCGGGCGGCAATTTTTTCCTAGAGCTTCTAGGTGTACCTATAGTAGATTTTCGTGTGTTATTAGTAATATTTGGGGGCACTGTATTCCCAATTTTTATAATCTTTGAATTAGTAACTATGGTGAAGCATAAAAAACTTGAGAAGACATATGTCAAAATTTTCCACTCAAGCGACCGCCCCGTGTTGCCAGATGAGCACTTTTTTAAATGAACCTATGCCGCGAATTTAGACAATATTTGAACAAATCAACTGTAGAGAAATCGAAATGAATCTCGTTATTGTTGGCTGGGGAAATCTGTCTCACGCAATTGCTGTTTATGCGTCTCATTATGAAGAAAGCGTTACTGTCCTATCGCAGAGTTCTAGCGCCACAACAAGTGTTTTATCGGCCAAGATATTTGACGGAACTATGAAAACTAGCAAACCTATTGCCGTCACGCAGAACGTGCAAGAGGCTCTTAAGAAGGCCGATGTTGTCCTTTTTACATTACCCTCACATGTGATGAGTCAGAAAATTAAAGAGATCGCACCTTTTTTGACACAAAATCATATTGTTGGCAGTGTCGTGGGCTGTGGAGGTTTTGCGTGGATGATACGCTCTGCAGCTGTTCACGTTAAAGGTATCTTTGCGTTGCAAAGGTCCCCTTACATTTGTCGTGTCATTGAAAAAGGCGAAAGTGTTGATATTTTAGGTTTTAAAAAAGAACTTTCCTTATGTCTTAAGCAAGGATCTCCTGAAATTGAGGTGGACATGTTGCAAAAAAAACTCACGAATTGGTTTCAATCAAAAATATCATTCGTACAATCATTATTAGAAGTAACAATTTCAAATTCTAATCCTATTCTCCATACTTGTCGGCTATATTCTTTAAGTAAAGATCTCTCCCTTAATAATGAAACATTATTTTATGCAGATTGGGATAATACTGCGGCAGAAATGCTAATCGCCTGTGATGAAGAGATTCAGAAAATAACTACCCGATTACCTCAAGAGTTTCCAATGTATAGATCAATCGAAGATTATTACGAGGTTAGTGGGCCTGATGCGTTAAGGAAAAAAATCCGTAATATTGAAGCATTTCAAACAATAAAGTGCCCACTTGTGCATATACATGGCAAGAATAGATTAGATATTTCATCACGCTTCTTTCAAGAAGATGTCCCTTTTGGGCTCGTTGTCCTCAAGTCACTCGCCGAACTCGTAGCCGTAAGCACACCAAATATGGACGAAATTTTAAGAGTACTACAAACTCTTATGAATAAAGAATATATTGTGAAAACAAAGTTGGAGGGCGCTGACATAAACGAATCTGGTAGTTGTTTCAACTTTGGCGTGGACTCATTGGAAGATATTGAAAATATCTAAAAGAGGGCAGAATTAATAACTCTCTCATCCTTTCTCGAGATATAAAAAATGTCAGAACTGATATTGTAATCCCCCCAAAAAATAATCGAGGTTTTGAGTAGAGGCTTTTACAATGATCGCAGAAGGAGCGATAGATGAAAAAGTCTCGATTCACCGAAGGCCAGATAATGGCGATTCTGAAGCAGCACGAGGCCGGTGTCCCGGTTGCCGACCTGTCTCGCGAGCACAACATCAGTACAGCCCTGATCTATCAGTGGCGCTCGAAGTATGGCGGCATGGACAGATCGATGATGAGGCGGCTGAAAGAACTGGAAGCTGAGAACTCCCGCCTAAAGAATATGTATGCCGAAGAACGGACCAAAGCCGAGTTGCGCCAGGAGGCCCTTGAGGGAAAGTTGTAAGGCCATCTCAGCGCCGAGAGATGGCCAAGAAGGGTGTAGCGAAGCACGGGATCAGTGTACGGTTGGCTAGTGTGGTGTACGGTATTAGCGAAATGAGTTATCGCTGCCAGGCTACGCTCGATGGCGAGAACGCTTTGGTTGCTGACTGGCTGCTAAAGCTCACGCAGACTCACAAACGCTGGGTTTTGGATTGTGCTTCTTGTATCTGCGCAATGTAAAGGGCTACGCCTGGAACCACAAGCGTGTGTACCGCATCTACCGGGAGCTAGAATTGAATCTGCGTATTAAGCCCAGCCGTCGGATCAAAAGAGACTATCCTGGAGAGTTGCATGTGCCGACTGCGCCTAACCAAGTCTGGTCAATGGAGTTCATGAATGATCAGCTCGTCAGCGGTAAGACCTTCCGGACATTCAACGTCCTCGATGATTACAACCGTGAGGGGCTGGGTATTGAAGTAGACCTTTAGTTATCTGCTCAGCGCGTAATGCGCGCACTGGACCAGATCATTGAATGGCGAGGTAAGCCAGCAGCACTTCGCTGTGACAACGGACCGGAGTGCATATCCCAGTCACTGGTGGATTGGGCCAACAAGAACCGGATTACGCTAATGTATATCCAGCCAGGCAAGCCAACCCAGAATGCCTACATCGAGCGCTTCAACCGGACGGCACGATATGAATGGCTAGATCTGCATGAGTTCAACAGCGTTGCCCATGCCCAGCTATTGGTGACCCAGTGGCCGTGGCAATACAATAACGAACGGCCGAATACGGCGATCGGAGAAATACCTCCAACCCAGCTGCTACAGATAGGATAACCCTCTACTCAAACGGGCGGTTAAAAATGGGGGGATTACAATATGTTATTGGGCAATAAATAGTATCAACTTTTATGCGTTCTCCTCGATGATGCGCTGTGTTCTGTAAATGCTGGAGTAATTATTGTGTTAATTAAGACGTCAATAGAATTTTTAGAAGTGGCACATGAAGAAAATGATGTACTACTTGGGCTGTGGTGCCTTAAAAACTCAAATAATCTTCTTGACAATAAAAATAACTTTAAAATCATTCCCTATCATTGGGACGATCGAGAAAAATATTCAGGCGATTATGTCTACCTAGAGTCACTTTATGAGCGGTTGCTTTTGCAACTAGCAAGAGAGCTAGATGAGATACATGGCTTAAATGAGAGTCTGATGTACTGGCGAATTATTATAGGACCGTGGTTGTGGTTTTTCATTGATGTGATTTTTGATAGATATGAGTGTATAAAGCAAGCTAAGGAGTCTTGCCCTGAAGTTACCGCAAAAAATTTTTCTTATAATTTGGATGATTGGTGTCCATTAAATTTTTCAGAATTTTGGTTTGATATAACATCTGAAGAATGGAATGAAGTAATTTTTTCTGAATGCATAAAAGTACATGAGATCATATTCGAGATACGTCGCGAGCGAATTGAGCCATCCAGAAATCAACTTTCCAAACCTATTAATTACAAAGACATATCAATTTACCTAAACAAATTATACTCAAAGTTGGTAAGAACTACACAAACCGGATCTATACTATTGGGAGCATACATTCCCATTTCAAAGCTAATTCGATTACAATTAAAACTGGTCCAAGTTCCGTATTTGAAGATACCCAAACTCGAGGTGCTACCATCAAAAAATAAGTCGTTAATGAGGGAGAACCTTTGCCAAGAATTTATATGTTTTAATAGTTTTGAAATCTTTTTGACTGGTTTAATTCGCTCTTTAATACCAAAGAATTATTTAGAGGATTTTTTACAAACTAAAGCTAAGGTTATGAATGCACTTCCAAGCAATCCGCGGGCTATATTCACAGCCAACTCTTATCACGGGGATGATAATTTTAAGATATGGGCGGCAGAGAAAGTGTCTTTAAACATTCCATTAATAATTGGTCAACATGGTGGGTCGTTTGGCACAGCATTAATAAATCAATCTGAGCAACATCAACTAAAAATTGCGGATAAATTTTTATCCTGGGGCTGGAAAATTCAAGGTGGAGATAATGTCATAAAATTCCCGAGCTTGCAGCTTTCAGGAAGGGCATCGATCAAAGGCGACCCAAATGGAAAGATTCTTCATGTGCTTAGTTCTCTCCCCCGTTATTTTTATCAACATTTTTCAATGCCGGTCGCAGGGCAATTTCTTTCTTATCTGGAAAATCAAATTCTATTTTTAAATGAGCTTGAAGATAATGTTTCAAAACACGTAATCGTTCGAACGGATAAATCAGGAGTAAACACTGGTTGGAATATTGCACAGGTTCTCGATGTTGCTGGACATTCTTTTAGAATTGATAAATCTAAAGATAGTCTTCACAAATCATTAAAAAAAAGTCGTCTTTGTATTTGTACACATAACGCGACAGTATTTTTAGAATGTTTGTCAATGAATTTCCCAACTATAATTTTTTGGCAGCCTTCCCACCATGAGGTCAGGCCTGATGCAGCTCCATTTTTTAAACTGCTTGTAGATGCGGGAATTTTATTTTATTCATCTGAAGATGCGGCTAAACAAGTTAATAAGGTCACTACAAACATTGACCATTGGTGGTATTCGGACTCTGTTCAATCGGCGAGAAAAACCTTTTGTGAGCAATATGCTTATAGTTCAGATGATTGGTTACATGAGTGGGGTGAATTTTTACTCGGAGTAAAGAAAATTTCATGATAAGCAAGATAATGAAGTCCTATCCGCTGCAAGTCTTTAGGCACAGAGTATACTTGCCTTGGCTTTCTATGCTGGGCTATTTCGGTGATGTCAGGCGCGGTATAGTAACTCAAAAAATAATCGAACTAAATGATCTTGGAATTGATTCCTCGGTAGGTAATCGGTTTGAAACCATTAGTTATGCAAATCTAAAAAGCAGTTTGATGTTCGCCAAAAATTTAGGGTTCGATAAATTTTTGGATATTGGATGTGGTCTTGGCCGCTCTCTTGTCGTTGCTAATGAGGTTGGTTTTATCGATCTATATGGAGTAGATATCTCGGATAATCTTATATCGAGATGTCAAAATAATATGAGCAAAGTAGGTGTCTCTGCTAGTTTAAGTTGCGTTGATGTGGCCGACTTTGACGTACCATCCGGAAAATTAGTAATTTACCTTTTTAATCCTTTTGGAGAAGGGAGGATGACTGACTTAGTTTCAAGGCTAGCTTGTCGAGAAGAGGAAACTTTAGTTATCTATCACAATCCCACGCATTCTGAGTGCTTCAAAAACCAGACTAAAATTAAAACACACTTGGAATCACTTTGGTCTATATCTGGAAAAAGCGTTTATTTACTTAATACCAGCTAAACCTAAAAACTAAGAAATTTTCTGGGTTTCTGTTTCTGAAATTTTAGTAACATACAGCACCAATATTAAAATAATTTTATGTGAGATTTTATGGAAAAGATTTACAAAAACAAAAATGTTGTCGTTACTGGGCACACAGGCTTTAAGGGGTCTTGGCTCGTTGCTTGGCTAAAACAGATGGGTGCATCAGTTACTGGCATAGCATTGGATCCACCTTCTATCCCCAGTCACTATGATGCCTCTAAGCTAGCAGAGGGTATTCAAGATCATCGTATTGATATTCGAAACGTAGATGCCATCGAGCGAGTAATACTCGAAGCAAAGCCTGATTTCTTATTTCATTTGGCGGCGCAGCCCATTGTCGGTGCGAGTTATGATGATCCTATAGAAACGTGGAGCACTAACGTAATGGGGACAATTAATGTTCTCGAGGCATTACGAAAAATTCAGAATAACTGCTCTGCTGTGATTATCACTAGTGACAAGTGTTATGACAATGTTGAGTGGGAGTGGGGTTACAGAGAGAATGATGCTTTGGGTGGTCCTGATCCCTACAGCGCAAGTAAAGGCGCGGCTGAACTTGCCATAAGGTCTTACGTTAAATCATATTTTTCAGGAGAGAATAATCCTGTTCGTATTGCGTCTGCTCGAGCTGGAAATGTTATAGGTGGTGGCGATTGGGCTGAAAACCGTATTGTGCCTGATTGCGTCCAAAGTTGGTCAAAAAACGAAATAGTTGAATTACGTAACCCTCATTCCACGAGGCCTTGGCAGCATGTTTTAGAGCCGTTGGGGGGATATTTGCAGTTAGGCGCGTTGCTCAGTCAAAACCATCGTTTACATGGTGAAGCCTTTAACTTTGGTCCACAAGCGCAGGAAAACCACAGTGTTCTGGAATTGGTGAAGCAGATGTCAAGAAGTTGGTCAGAGGTGCGCTGGGCTGAGTGTGAACCTCAACCCTCTCAGTTCTACGAGTCTGGGTTATTGAAGCTAAATTGCGATAAAGCATTGCATTTTTTAAATTGGCATGCGGTTTTGGATTTTGAAGAGACCGTAGGCCTGACTGCAAATTGGTATCGTGCATTCTATGCTGACCCTAGTACCATTCAAGATGTCACTCATAAGCAAATTAATGATTACGCCAAAAAGTTATCGTTTTTGATCTAGGGAGATTTTAAATTGTCGGAATCGAACCTTAATAATATCGTAATTACTCAATTGTCAACATTTGACGTTGATGGGGGGATGGTTTTGCATGGTATTAAAAAAAACGATACGGGATATGTCGGCTTGGGCGAGGTCTACTTCTCATACATAAATCCTAAAGCCGTCAAAGCGTGGAAGAAACACAATCGAATGACCTTAAACCTTGTGGTTCCATTAGGTAAGGTTCGATTTGTGTTTTGTGACCCTTTGAACGACGGTCACTATCGAGTTGAAGATGTTGGTGAGGGCAATTACGTTAGGTTAACCGTTCCCCCTGGGACATGGTTCGGTTTTCAGGGAATTGCCTTACAGCCAAGTTTAGTGACTAACATTGCAGATTTACAACATGATCCAGCTGAAGTTGAAAGAAAGGCAGTTTCATCATTTGATTATAAGTGGGAGAAAGTATGAAAGTAATCTTGTTAGCGGGGGGCTACGGAACTCGCATGTCAGAATACACTGGGCTCATTCCTAAGCCTATGGTGGAAATTGGCAGGTACCCTATTCTGTGGCATATTATGAATTCGTATGCCTCTTTTGGCCATAAAGAGTTTTTTGTGGCGTTAGGCTATAAAGCACATGTCATAAAGGAATACTTTTCTAAATTCCACACAGTAAATTCCGATTTTTCCGTTAATCTTGGAACTGGAAAGCTTGTCGCGCTGAATAACTTGACCGCTGATTGGCAGGTGACATTAGTCGACACAGGCATAAACACTATGACGGGCGGTCGTGTAAAACGCATGCGTGATTATGTTGGTACTGATGAGCCTGTTCTGCTGACTTATGGTGACGGTGTCTCAGATATTGATATTGATGCGCTACTCGATTTCCACCGTTCTCATGGAAAAATGGTAACCATGTCTGCCGTGCGGCCTGTCGCGAGGTTTGGAGAATTAGACATCGTGGATGGGCATGTAACCTCATTTGAAGAAAAACCGCAGTTACACCAAGGTTGGATTAATGGAGGTTATTTTGTGGTTCAACCCGAGTTTTTTGATCTTATAGATGGTGATGGCACCATGATGGAAAGGGAACCGCTAGAAAAAGCAACTCAAATGGGTGAATTGATGGCTTATAAACATCAAGGGTTTTGGCAGTGTATGGATACAAAGCGTGATCATGAGATGCTTGAGAAACTTTGGGCAGATGATAAGGCGCCATGGAAGCCTTAGGATTGATTTGAATGAAGATTTTAATCACGGGTGGTTTTGGTTATGTTGGAGGAAGACTGGCTAGACACCTAGCGTCGTCCGGACATGAAATTTTCATAGGGTCCCGTACTTTCCAACCTAAACCGAGCTGGCTTGTTAAGGGCTCCATAATAGTTATGGACTGGGGCGATGAAAGAAGTTTGCTAAACGCGTGTAAGAATATTGATGTAATTGTTCATGCGGCGGGAATGAATGCTAAGGAGTGCCTGAAAAACCCAGAATTGGCGCTTGAAGTTAATGGTGTCGCAACTGAAAGTCTAGTTAGGGCAGCATCAAAACAATTAGTATCCCAGTTTATTTATCTTTCATCAGCTCATGTATACACAGATGATCTTAGTGGTGTGATTTCTGAGGAGAGCAGTATTACTAACATGCACCCCTATGCAACAAGTCAAGTTGCCGGGGAACAGGCTACGATCAATAGTCATTCCAATATTGCAATGCAAACAGTGGTTGTTCGTTTAGCTAACGCGATTGGTGCTCCATTAACGAAGGATGTTAATTGTTGGATGTTAGTTGTAAACGACTTATGTAAACAAGCTGCTCTTGATCGTCGGCTGGTTATTCGAGGACCCTCAAGTGGAGTTCGAAATTTCATCACCATGACAGACGTGTGTCTGGGGCTTGAATTTTTAGTTACCAACCTTCAAGAGCGTGTATCTCCGCTAATATGTAACCTGGGTGATAAAACAAAAACCATAGGCGATATAGCCTCTGCTATTAAGTCAATTTATTTGAAGGAAAAAGGAATAGATTTGGAAATTATTGAGTTATCAAAGGATCGATCGAAAACCCAATACCTAGATTTTCGATCATCAGTTTTGGCGGATATAGGGTACCAATGGTCCTCGAATTTTAAAGAGGAACTAATCGAATTAGTTAAATTCTGTGAGTTTGAATTTGGTGCACGTAATGCAAATTGAAACTTCTCCTTTAATATCTGTTGTTATCCCTACTTATAACCATGCCGATTTTCTTAAAGTAGCGATTACTTCAGTTGCAGAGCAGACCTATCAAAATTTTGAAATAGTTATTGTTGATAATCACTCAAATGATCACACCAATGAAGTTGTTGATAGCTTTAATGACGATCGTATTCATGTATATAAAATTAATAATAATGGAATTATAGCTGCCTCCCGTAACTTGGGAGTAGATCACGCAAAAGGAGATTGGATAGCCTACTTAGATTCTGATGATTACTGGTATCCGACGAGACTACAGTGCTTAGTCGATAGTATGGATGGTGATTTAAAATATGATGTCATAAGCACCGATGAATATAAGACCAATAACCTTACAGGCGAAAAAACAAAGTTAATTTACGGTCCTCTGAAGGGCTATAAGTACAGATCGTTATTACTCTACGGTAATCGACTGTCGCCCTCGGCAAGCTTGGTTCGGAAAGAATTTCTTCTTGAAAACAATGTGCGTTTTAAAGAAACTCACGACTTTATAGCCGTGGAGGATTACGATTACTGGCTTCAGTTAGCTCTTTTAGATGCCCAATTTAAATTTATCCATAGTTTTGAAGGCGAATATTTAGTGCATGGTGGCAATACATCTGGGCAAATAGCGCTTCACAAACGTAATTCACTTAGCTTACTCAAACACCATATATTCAATGTTCAAAAATTTGAGGCTGACAAGGAAACGTTGTGGCGAAATATGCAAGGAATTTTTTCAATTCGAGAGAGTTTTCAGCATTTGAAATCACGTGACCTGGCGTTATTATTGAAAGTTTTTGTAGCGTCCTTCAAGGCTTCACCATACTTTTTATGTCGATGGGTTTTGTATAGATTCAAGTTCTTTGTTGAACATGTTTTTTGTTCACTGAAAATTTGATCGACTATTTCTGAGTTTTTTATGAGACGATTCCCTTCTAGACCACTACCTGACTTAAATTGTCTTCGTCGAGCCTTGTTTAGTGACATAAAGGTTGATAGTGAGTTACTGTTTTTTGGTTTAGGTCGAGATGCGTTAGTTTTTGGTCTCAAGGCACTAAAAATTGAACCCGACGCATCGATTTTGATTCCTGCCTATATGTGCGACTCTACGATAAAGCCCCTTAAAAGTTTAGGTTATAACATCATTTTTTTTGATGTGAAGGAAGATTTAAACTTTGATTTAAATATGATCGAAAGATTAATCAAGAGTTCGAATATTAAGGCAATTTTGGCTGTCCACTATTTTGGATTCCCTTGCCAAACGGATGCACTTTTTGAGTTATGTAAGCGATACAATGTCAGGGTGGTTGAGGACTGCTCGCATAGCTACTTAACTGAAATAGATGGTCGATCAGTTGGTTGTTTTGGCGACATGGCAATTTACAGCATGCGGAAGACTTTAGCTACTCCTGACGGAGGGGCACTAAAACTAAATGTTGGTATGCCTACATATCCTAAATCTATAGAAAAAAACATGTCTCGATTTAAAGAAATATTATATTTCGGGTCAAGAGTGCTTGAATGTATCATCTGTTTTATTGGGTTTCCTAACTTGTATTCTACTAAAATGGAGAAACTAAAAGAATTAATACGGAATATAACATTTAACCGACATGACAATGATGGTTTAGCAATACAACGCTCACCATTTAAAAGTTCCTATCAGTTAAGTGCCTACTTACATGATACCTCTTACAAGACACATATTATCGAAAGGCGTCAACATCACTACAATTTGCTAGCGGTAGCAACTGAAACGTTAGGGCTGAAAAGTCTCTTTCTCCTATTACCGGACGGTTGCGTACCTCAATATTTTGTTCTCAAAGATCCGCGAAAAAAATTTGCGTCGTGGTTTAGAGAGCATGGGATTGGAGCTGTTAATTGGCCAGGGTCTGAGTTACCTCAAGAGGTTGCTAATCGGCGTGTCGATTTCCCCGTTGCGAATTATTTAAATGAACATTTCGTAATGTTACCAATCCATCAATCTCTTAAAGATAAGGACATAGGTTCGATTATTAATTTGTTAAAAAAAGGTTCAGAGTTAAATGACTAGCCCCAATAAAGAATCGAAAAGAGGTATGTGGCAGCCGTACCAAGGTGATGATGTTTCATGGGGTAAAATGTTGAAAAACTTTCCGGACAAAGGTTATTTGAACGATACCTCATGGGGCAAACATCTGTCTAATATGGGTTGGGTTTGTTTGCGCTGGGAATTTTCTAAATCGGAAAATCCAACAGCATATTGTCAAAGCTTTTTTAAATCTTACCCATTTGGAATAGGGGTATTATGGATTCCTGACGGTATTATTGGGAATTACCGTTATATATCTTCACTAAACCGTGATCTAAATAAAAATTTGGGGTTAAGATCTTGTTATATTAAGTTTCGAGATTCGATGGTTTTTAACGCTAATGATTACATAGAATTATTGAAAGTAGGTTGGGTAAGGCCGGCAACTTTACTATCTAACGGTATGACGATGTCTCTTAACTTGTCCCAGTCCATTGAGGATATTCAAGCTGGATTGACGAAGAACTGGCGAAGAGCTTTGAAAAAATCGTTAAAGATGCCGTTTAATATTGTATCCGTTAGTGATCCTGTAATCATTGCTCAATTATATTCTGAGATGAAGTCATCCAAGTCATTGAGTACTAGAGAAATTTTTTCTCAGGAGGCGATCACAAGCATGATGAAATGTTTTAAAGAAAATATAATAGTTCTCGGAGCTGAAGACAAAGAAGGCAATTTGGTTGCAATTAGAGGCGCCCTTGTGAGCAAAAATAAGGCAACAGATATTTTTGCAGCTACATCTAATCGAGGACGTGCTTTGATGGCTTCACACGCAGTTTTTATGGCTCTCTTAAGTAAATGTCATAATCAAGGGTGCAAATTGTATGATCTGAATGGGATTAACCCATCTAATAATATGGGTGTATACAATTTCAAAAAAGGTACTGGCGCTTCACCACTAGTATCTTTGGGAGAATTTGAATGGTCCAATAATAGGTTACTAGCATTCGTTATTAATTTTAGATCAAAGTATTGGTAGTCCTTGCGAAAAAAGTGATTTTGGCCAGCTGTGACTCTAATCGGAAGTATAAGCGCAATTAAGGAATTACTAAGAAGTAATAGTTTTCGGAGTTGAAAATTCCTCTGTTTTTTAGAAAGGCCTGAACGGAGAACTTATCGATAGGGTGTGGAGGGCTAGTGGCATGAGAAGTGGTGCGTTTACATTATGGGCGATATGAGTGGGGACATAGCCGCGTTCCTTATTTGCGACATAAAGTAGCCGAAAGCCATCATTCCTAGCCTCAAAGACGTGCTTGTGGGTGTCGATACACAAAATGAATTGCTAATGAATGACTGAAAGCATAATAAAATGCCGCACTGCATCGAGATGTCTATCAATCGACATATGCTATCTGGAGCGGCAGTAGCGAATTGTCTGTTGGAGCATACGTTTTTACACAATACTAAGTTGATGAATGAATGCGGCACACAATTGTGATCGATGTTTTAATGGCCGATTAAGTGTTTGTATCGCTTGTATCATAATTCCTTAATAATATAAAAAACACCAGCGTACTTTTATTTTTAAACAGGCTATAAGCGGAACGTTAACTCAAGATTGATACTACTAAAAAATTCTTAATACTTATAACGCAGAATACCCCTGCTGTGTCTTCTTAAATAAAGAGTTTTACTTTTGTAAGCTGTTTATAGCAAGTATTCTGGTGGCAGTAAAAAGAGTGCACAGATAAGAATTTATTTTTCTTCGAAAAATTGAGGTTCACATATATGGGACTGTTAGTGTATTTGTTGATATATCTCATAACAGTAATGTTAATTTTAAATAACAAAATTATTCCTAAACGTCTGTTCTTTTTAGTTTGGTTCACCGTAATGCTTTGTTTAAGTTTTTCTATTCGGTGGTCGGTGATTGAAACCAACCATATTGTGAATGACGGCGATCTTTCTGCATTCGTACGCAATATGAAAATTAAAGATTTGTTTATAAGTTATTATTTAAAGGAACCAGTATTTTGGTATGGAATTCAATTTTTATATAGACTTATCGGTAATGCCGGTCTCGTATTTGTAGTTATAGATGTCATTATATTTGTATTGTTTTATAAAGCGGTTACTTCATTGCAGATATTTTTTCCAAAAAAAATAAATTTCGTTAATGTGAGGTATTTATATTACGGAGCCTTTCTTTGTTATCCCTTTATAGCGGGAATGCATAATCATTATCGACTAATTTTAGCATTAATAATTGCCCTTTATGCCATTGGAATTTTAAACAAAAGCGTCAAAAAATCTTTTTTCATCTTCGTGATATCCATAGCTATTCATAATGCTATGATAGTTTTATTTCCAATCTTTTTTCTGTTGGGGAAACATAAAATATCATCCAGTACGGGTTTTACAGTAGGTTTGGCTATAGTAATCGGATTAATTATGCCACTATTTTTGAGCAGTTTTGGCTATGATGGCTGGTATGAAATAAACAGGCGTTTTCGTTTGGTGGGGTATGTCGATGCCTCGAGCGTAAGAAACATAATGTATTTATTTATTCTTATATTTGGTACTTGTTGTGTAGCTTTTCTCGAATTCACGACTAAAGGCAAAGCAAATTATATGTTAGCGACAGTATTAGCGTACTTGACCATTTTGTATGGTACTACTATCTGGTTTCTGCCTGACCAAGCGAGTAGTAGAATTTTCTTTTTGATACTTGCGTTACTATTCCTTTTATTTGGCGTATACATAGAAACAAAATTTAGGACTGAACCCTTAGTGAGGCTCATTTATTTTCATGTCACCTTAATCCCTCTTTTAGGTTTAAGGGGCGATGGCTTAGTGTATTACTTTGTTTAAATTTTGGTCTGTCGGAAATTAAGGTAGAGTATCACTATTACGTGGCGTAGGTTCGTCGAAGGGCAACTAATGACTTCTCTCCTGTCTAGCAATTATGCGTCATTATATTAATAGCTAAAGAATATTTGTTTCTTAATATAGATACATTGCTTTTTGGAAACCTTTGTGGATATTACATGATACAATTATGAATAGATCCTTTGGGAATTGTACTTTCCCAAAACATAACAGCATAATTTGTCGGTGTGATGTGGTGTTAGCTTTTCATCTTGGATGTTGAAAATAAGTATTTAACTAACGCCGATTTTGTTGTGTGCCGGTGCAAAATCATAGCCCTAACAACAGAATTGCGTAGCGGTCCGATGCGCCTAACACCTGATTAGGCTCGAAATTAACTAACCTTTTAGATGGAGCATTGTAGCCAATTATGCTAAATTTCAGTTCTGGGCTCGTGATATGAAAAATATTTTAATAACTGGAGGATGTGGATTCATTGGAAGAAATTTGTGTAACAAATTGCTCGAAAACCCCACTGTCAAAATTAGAATAATTGATAACCTTTCGGTTCCTGGCCATGAAATTTTCAGTAAATATTTAGAAAAAAATAACTTCAATGTCGAATGGAGAAATCGATTAACTGTTTATAACCAAGATATTAGAAATTTAGATGGGATGTACAAGATATTCGAAGGAGTAACACATGTGGTACATTTAGCCGCCAATACGGGAGTTCAGCCATCTATCGTGGATCCAAGATTTGACTGCGAAACTAATATCATTGGAACACAAAACTGTTTACAAGCAAGTGCAGAAAACAACGTTGAAAAGTTTGTCTTTGCCAGTTCAGGGGCCCCTTTAGGGAACCAAATACCACCATTGCATGAGGAGATGGTCGCTCGCCCGGTATCCCCTTATGGTGCATCTAAATTAGCTGGTGAAGCCTATTTAAACGCGTACTATCATAGTTTTGGCTTGAATTCCACCGCGTTACGATTCAGTAATGTATACGGACCAGGGTCGGACACAAAAGCCTCTGTGATTGCAAAGTTTATTAAGCTGATTTTAAATGATCAACCGATTGAAGTATATGGAGATGGTTCGCAGACGCGAGATTTTATCTATGTTGAAGACTTAGTAGAAGCAATAGTTTTGAGCCTAGACGTGGACTTACCTGGATCCGAACTTTTCCAAATCGCAACAAACGTGGAAACATCAATTTCCGATTTAATACGGTTGTTCCAAGATAAATTCGAAGCGCATGGCATAAAATTGAGAGGTGCACTTCAGAAAGAACTTCCAAAAGGTGATGTTGCCCGAAACTACAGCGATACAAGTAAAGCACGAAAACTGCTCAACTGGCAGGCATCGACCAGTCTGGGAAAAGGGTTAAATCATACAATTGAATATTTTATTAATGGAGCAAAATTTTATGTCAAAAATACTAATTCTAGGGGGTGATGGCTACTTGGGTTGGCCAACGGCGATGCATTTTGCTGCAAAAGGCTGGGATGTTTGTTCCATTGATAATTATGCCAAGAGGCGAATTTCAAGTGAAAGTTTTAGTCAACCATTAGTAGAATTTCCGGAAATGGACATTCGTAAAAAATCTTTAAAGACATCATTAGGCTTAAACATTGAACACTTTACGGGTGATCTAAGAGACTATGATTTTATAAGTAAAATTGTGAAGGATTTTTGCCCTGATACTATTATTCACTATGCTGAGCAGCCTTCTGCACCATATTCAATGCAAAATTATCGTACCGCATTTTTTACTTTGCAAAATAATCTAGAAGCAACCTTCAATGTTTTATGGGCGGTAATGGAGCACGCTCCCGATTGCCATATTATAAAATTGGGCACCATGGGGGAGTACGGAACCCCAAACATAGATATTGAGGAGGGATGGCTAGACGTAACACATAACGGCAGAACCTCAAAATTTTTATACCCCAGAGCAGCAGGTTCTCTTTATCATACAACCAAAGTCCTGGATACCGATCTAATATGGTTCTACGTCCGTGCTTATGGCATTACAGTAACCGATCTCATGCAAGGCCCTGTTTATGGTTTGGAAACTTATGAGAATGTGGATCATCCTGAACTTTATCCTCATTTATATTACGATGATATTTTTGGTACCGTTTTGAATAGATTTTTGGTTCAAGCGGTGGCTGGTATTCCACTTACTGTATATGGAGAAGGAGGACAGACACGTGGTTATTTAAACATTAAAGATACCCTCCAGTGCGTATTTTTAGCTGCTACCAATCCCCCTGCTTCTGGTGAGTTAAAAATTATGAATCAGTTTACAGAAACATTTTCTGTCAATGAGCTGGCAAATATTGTTAGGGACGCTGCGAACTCAATGGGGTTTAAGACTGAGGTGCAAAATATAAAAAATCCAAGAAAAGAGTTGGAAAAACATTATTACAATCCAAAACACACAGGTTTTGAAGAATTAGGATTAAAACCCCATCTTCTTAATGAGCAAGAACTCATCAATATGCTTGATTATATAAGAATTAATTCTGCGAAAATAAACAAAAATATCGTAATGCCCAGACAAGGTTGGAATTAATGGACAAAGATAAAACAATATTAATAACGGGCGTTGCTGGTACTGTTGGTAAAGAATTATTGCGCCAACTAACTACCAGGGAATACCGAATAGTCGGCATCGACAACGATGAAGCTGGGTTGTTCAACTTGATACTGAATTACCAAAACAATCCAACTGTTAGTTTTTTTCTTTGTGATATAAGATCAGAGGCTGATTTAGATAAATTTGTTGCAAAATGCGATATCGTATTCCATCTGGCGGCACTTAAACATGTTTCATTATGCGAGGTTTCTCCAGAGCAGGCCGTGCAAACCAATATCTTGGGAACTCAAAATATTGTAAATCTAGCGTCAAAGTACTCAATAGAAAAAGTCATATTTACATCATCTGATAAAGCAGTAAACCCGACCAATGTTATGGGAACCTCTAAACTAATGGCAGAGCGTATCATTACTAGCGCAAATGCTAATTCGTCAAGTACTATCTTCTCTAGCACAAGATTTGGAAATGTTTTAGGTTCCAGTGGATCTGTCGTTCCAATATTTATCAAACAAATATTAGAGGGTGTGCCGATCACAATTACCGATCTTAATATGACACGTTTTGTAATGTCAGTTGACGAAGCGGTAAATCTAATTTTGAAAGCAAGTGAGATTGCCCTTGGTGGTGAAGTAATCATAACAAAAATGCCTGTGCTAAAAATTAAGGATCTAGCCAGCAGCCTAAATAAAATATTTATGCCCGATACAGAAGTTTCGATGATTGAAATTGGAGTAAAGCCTGGTGAGAAACTTTACGAGGAATTGATGACAGAAGAAGAAATGCCACGCTCATTAGAGCTCGAAAACTTTTTTATTGTGAAGCCAGCTTACACAGGATTTTACTCTCATAGAGATTTTGATTACGAGGGGATAGTAAATAATAACTTATCAAATCCATATCATTCTGGAAATGAGTTGGCTCTATCAAATGAGAAAATAATAGAAGTTTTGTCAAAAGCTGGAGTTTCGGCTGAAATATCGTCATCTTCAACCAAGAGGTATTGGCCTGGAGAAAGCAATAAAAGGCCTAATCGCGGTTCTTAAACAAGGTTTAAAAATTTTTATTGTTATAGAAGTTGGAAAAAGTCTTTAGGATGAGGTTGATTTTGCAATAGCAATACATGCAGTAAAACCTAAGATACCAAATAGTGCTTATTCATGTGATAAGCACATCCTATAGCATTAGGCTTGCCAAAGATCATGCGTTCTCGCTGAGACCAGGGTCAATAAATTGTCATTGACGAAATCTGGTATCCTCGGACCTGATTTTCCGTTAATAGTCTATTTTATTTGCACGGTTTATTCTTTTTGTCCCGTGTAGATCCAGTTCGAATATCATGCGCCGAAATAGGGTATTTACAGCAATAATCGTATTCACAAGCCTATTTGTGGCGTTTTTTTTGACCTCACAGAAGGTGAATTTATGTTTTAATATATCTGCGTTTCTAGCTATAGGAGAAGGTTTTTATGCCAAGGGTTAGTGTTGTAATGGCGATTTGGGATGGAGATAGCATACCTTTCTTCAAGTCAGCGCTGAAATCTTTAATAAATCAGATATACGCAGATTTTGAGGTCTTGGTGGTTTCTGATGGTCATTCAAAAAAAGTTTTTGATTTCATCCAGAATTTGCCTGAAGAATTCCATAAATTAGATCTTAAACACCATGAACTACCAATTAGCAGTGGACCTGCACAATGCTGGAATTTTGGCATCGAAGTAGCACGCGGTGAATATATTGTTAGAATGGACCCTGATGATGTGATGCGGTTGGACTGTATTTTTAAGCAAGTTCAGTTCATGGATCGAAATTTAACAATTGATGTGTGCGGAGGTCAAATAGCTGAGTTCGAAAACGAACCGCAAGATATTGATAGGTATAGATATGTCCCATTGTTAGATCTTGAGATCAAGACTGAAATGGCAAAGCGAAATACCATGAACCACGTTACAGTAATAATGAGAAAAAAATCTTTAGTCGATTGGCGCTATGAACAATTGAGCGGGTTCGTCGATTATCTGTTTTGGATGAAGCTTAAATCGTATGGATTGGTATTCGCAAACTTGCACGATGTTTTAGTTGACGTCAGAGTCGGGAATGATTTTATTGGTCGACGTTTCGGTATAAAATATGCAATTCGTGAGGTGCAATTTTGCTATAAGTGCTATAAACGCAGTTATATCAATATTTTTGACCTTTTAAGGTTTGTTTTTACACGGTCTATTGTGAGATTGATGCCTAAATCTTTTGCTCTAATGCTCTATAAATTTGTACGTAATTCAAGTCGCCCATCGTCAAAGCTCTAGTGAAATATAGGTAATGGTAGTGCTGTTTCCGATCTTTGGCGTTTATCTTGAAACTCAGTTCAAGCCCAAACCACTAATCAAACCAGCATATCTTCACTCGGCAATTAGCCCTTCTTTTTATACACAACGGCCATTCCGATCTTATTTTGATTTCAAGGCGATCATAAGGTGCATGTAATGAGGACTTCAAATAAATTCAACACTATCGTACTTCATCGTGTTATCGATGGTAAGGCGTTAGACTTTATTGATATTGATTTGAAAAGTCTTAAATTTATTCTTGCTAAATCCGAGTTTAACTTTTTTTCGATTGAAAAAGCTTATGCAGATAAGCATCATGAAAGGCCGAATATTTGCCTGACGTTTGATGACGGGTTCTCGTCGGACTATGATTTAGTCTTGCCAGAACTCAAAAAGATTGATGCTGCGGCTACTTTTTTCATTGTAACTGACTTGTTAGATACACCTGGTTATCTTGAGACATGGCAGGTCAAAAGCTTAAGTGAATCGGGTATGCAGATCGGGTCTCATTCCAAGTCTCATCCTAATTTTTTGGAACTCAATGCTGGTGAAAGGATGGAAGAGCTGCATGACTCAAAAGTAATCTTGGAAAAAATTATTGGCACGGAGGTCACAACGTTCTCATTTCCATTTGGATTCTATAATGACGACTGTGCTGAAGCAGTATTTTCGGCAGGATACTCTATCTGTTGTACTTCCAAACATGGAGTATCCTCTGACGCGAGTTTTATTGTGCCCCGTAATTCAATTAATGCTAAAACTTCTATCAAGCGAATTGAAAAAGTACTCCATTCTGGATTTTTTCAGCGTTTGTCGTGGCGTTTTGAGGATATCATTAAGGGAACCCTCAAGCGATCGAGTCCAAAACTTTATATTAGTTTGAGAAACTTATTTTCTGGTGTCTAAATGTATTTTTATTCAGTCTCAAATTACTAATTCTTAAGTGGGAAAATGATGTTTAGTATATTGATGTCATGCTATAAAAATGACAATTCAGAATTCCTGCATGCGGTGCTGCTAAGTATTCTTAAGCAAACCGTTCGGGCAGCTTAATTGGTTTTGGTTAAAGATGGTTATGATAGCTCTGATCTTGATAATATTACCGACGAATTTGAAGACAGTTGGCGGTGGCAGTGCGCTAGTTTTAAAAAAACCGACTAGTTATATATTTGAGGAAAATTAAATTTCTGTATCTTTCGTTAACAATAAGTTTATGGGTAAATACGGTTAAGTTAATGATTGAGTTATCAGAAAGATGAAAACGAGTGGAGTCTATTATTTAGGCCAAACCTTATTCTAAAGATTCGCTTGAATTATTAGTTAGGTTGGCAAGAACATAATATATTAGGTTAAGTGAGTAGAAATTTATGAAAGTTAGCGAAATTGCAATTATTGGCGGTGCTGGCTTTGTCGGTTCTCGACTTACAGCTCGCTTTAAGAAGAGAAATATCCTTTCTCAGGGGTACGATATAGATCTGGGTAGCAATTGTAACTACCTTGATGTGGAGGATATTGGTTCTTTTAGACAGCTTAGCGATGTGGGCACGATTATTAACCTTGCGGCGGTCCATCGTGATGATGTTCGCCCTTTAAGCCGCTATGATGATGTTAACGTCCAGGGCTCTGTAAATGTTTGTGAAGCCGCTCGCGAGAGTGGGGTGAATAAGATTATTTTTACTAGTTCAGTTGCGATATATGGTTTCGCGCCAGCAGGCGCAGATGAGTCAGGTGAGCCTGATTATTTTAATGATTATGGCCGGACCAAATATTTGGCTGAACAGGTTTATAAGGAGTGGCAAGCTGAGGACCCACAAAACCGAACACTAGTCATAGTGAGGCCAACTGTTATATTTGGTGAGGGTAATAGGGGTAACGTTTATAACTTATTCAAACAAATAGCTTCCCGCAGATTTATGATGGTTGGCGATGGCGAAAACCGTAAGTCCATGGCTTATGTAGAAAATGTGGCTGCATTTTTGGAGCACAGTGTATCGTTTGAGCCAGGCATACATATTTATAATTATATTGATAAGCCAGATTTCGACATGAACACCTTAGTTTCTGAAGCCAGAAAAATATTATTCAATAAAGAGGGGGTTGGTCTTCGATTACCTGGGCTATTTGGTATGTCGATTGGATATTTTGCTGATGTTGTTGCAAAAGTAACTGGTAAAACTCTTCCTGTTAGCAGTATTAGGGTCAAAAAGTTTATGGGGACAACACAATTTGCGTCATCCGTGAGTGAAACTGGTTTTGTCCCGCCAATAAGTCTTGAGGAGAGCTTGGCTCGCACACTTCGCTATGAGTTTTTGGAAGATAATTCGGATAAGAGAACCTTTGATACTGAATAAGCACATTAATAACTCCAATTTCTTAGGTATTTCATGGCAGTCGAATCCGTCTGCCAACCCCCTCTAAGCATTATCCTTTCAAGCGGCTCACCTTGTTCTAATAGATCTAATGCTGCACCCACTCTAAAGGAATGCCCGCTGAATGGTTGATCATTGGAGTCCATTTTCAAATCCTTTTGCAGTGCTTTCAATAGGGTGCTTATACTTGCTGGATGTAGATTGCTCCCAATATGACCATGCCTATTAATTGATCTCAAAATATAGCCTTCATCGCTGATCATACTCCTCCATTTTTCTAATAAGTCGAACAGTTCTTGGCTGATTGGTAGTATCTTTCCCGTCCCGAATTGGTCTGTCTTAGAGAAGTTAAGCCGGATAGCCGGTTTCCCGTTGGCCCCCTTGTAGATGTCCTCAAACTTAAAGGTGCAGAGTTCCGACCTGCGTCGCATCGTCTCGTAACCTAGTCTCAAAAGTACTTGGTTTCTTACTCCCATAACAGTGTTATCGCAGTTATTAAGTAGTTGGTTAAGTAAGTCTTTGGTGAGTGGTGTAGCCTGTTCTTGTGCGCGACCAATTTTGCGGTGCATTCGCTTAAGTGCCAGTATCACTTCTGGTTGTTTGGTGGGATCGTGGTTTTTGGAGAGTTTGAGTACGGTCCCTAGGCTATTGATACGCCTGCGGATGGTGGCGCTTTTATTGTTTTCACTGAGGTGGTCGACATACATTGACATAGTGTCTGCAGCAGCAGGGATGGGTGCTAGGCTATTTTCAAGGCACCAGGTTTGGTATTGCATAAAGTCTGATCTGTAGGCCCTGATGGTATTTTTAGCAAAGGCGCCATCAAACTTGGCGAAAATATCGTCAATCATGTTATTCTTCTCTCTAAAGTCCTAAAAATACATTAAATGATATAAAAAATACCATAATAGATATCAAAAAATGCTTTCGTCAAGTCAAATTAGAGCTGCTCGCGCGCTTTTAGGGTGGAGTGGTACAGATCTAGCTGAGAAAAGTGGAGTAGGTATTACCACTTTGCGTCGCTACGAGTTGCAGATAGGAATCCCATCGGCTAACACGAGTGTCCTATTGACTTTAAAAGAAACACTTGAGAAAGCCGGCATTGAATTCACCGGCGATCCGTTGGTTAATCCAGGGGTGACTCTACGTATCAAGCGCGGCGACTAAGTTCTATCTGCTTTATCTTTTAGCTTATGCTTTATAATGTCCA
>Ga0206130_10000919_pt1 | contig 45602 bp, 39 predicted proteins | sample Helgoland_Spring_9_FD_148637 | JGI IMG/M metagenome (GOLD analysis project Ga0206130, IMG submission 148637) | Pelagic subsurface seawater microbial communities from Kabeltonne, Helgoland, North Sea - Helgoland_Spring_Bloom_20160512_1 | ecosystem: Environmental > Aquatic > Marine > Epipelagic ...
AAAAACTCAGGGAGAGAGAGCAAATGAAAAAAAAAAATAAAAAAAATCAAAAATTAAAATCAAAAATTAAAATCAAAAATTAAAATCAAAAAATAAAATTTAACCCAACAATCCACAGAATAATATAAAAAACATAATAACTAACATATAACCTTTTTCTTCCATTGAATCAATCATATTATAAACAACAACAAAACCTAACCCTCCTAACATCAATATAACTAAGTAATCATAAAAATGATATTCTTTTTGAAAATTATATAGTTTTAATTTTTCATTTTCTGTATATTCGTGTGGGTATTTTATATCAATATTGTAAAAGTTTTCTTCCAAAGGTTTAATATTATTCATATATATATTAATAATATTAAAAAAATATTATTTAAGATATTTTATATATAATTGATTCAATGGAACAAAAAATTGATTTTAATATAGAGAAGATTTTCTACAATAAAAAAGGAAAAATTAATCGAATTAAAAAAATGGATAAAAAAATTATTTTAAAAATTCAACTCATTATACAAGATATAATTGTAAATGGTGATATTACAAATTCGGAATTACAAATTCAGGATTCAAGAAATGAAATTAAAGAAGTCGTTTTAGAAATATTAAGAGGACTTATTGTAAAAAAAAGTGATTTTCAAATTATTAAAGAATATGAGGAAGAAATTGATAGACACTTAATACTCTCTATCAAAGAAATATCACCTATATATACAGAAGACCAAATAAATGAATTAACTGGGATTATTGGAGTATTGAAACAAATACCTCAACCGGAACAAAGAACGCCGGAATGGTATGTATTTAGGCAAGATAGGTTAACCGCTAGTGATTTAGGGACTATTTTAGGAGTTAATCCATATGAAAAGTATAATGGAGTAGTTCAAAAGAAAGCTGGTTTAGAGAAACCATTTAAAACGAATAGAGCAATTATGTGGGGTGTAAAGTATGAGGAAGTCATTACTAAAATATATGAACTTCGTAATAGAGTTAAAGTATATGAATACGGTTGTCTTCCTCATCCCACTGTAAAGCATTTTGGTGCTTCGCCTGATGGAATTGTGGATGTGGGGAGTGAAAATGTGAATTATATTGGGAGAATGTTGGAGATTAAGTGTCCTTCTAGTAGAGATATAACCGGGTTTATTCCAGAATATTATCACGCCCAAGTTCAAGGTCAATTAGAAGTATGTGATTTGGAATATTGTGATTTCGTAGAATGTAAAATTTCTGAATACGAATCAAAAGAAGAATATTTCACCGATGGCGATTTATGTTATCAAGCAAATGGATTTGAAAAAGGTGTTGTTATTGATACATATGATAAAAAATTAGGCAAAGAAGTGTTTTATTATTTAGATATTGGTTTAACTAAAGAAGAAATAGATAAATTCGAAGACAATATACTAGATAAAGTATGTATGAATGATAACTTGGAATACCTTAAAACTTCATATTGGAAAGTAACAGAATATAATGAACTTTTGATTAAAAGAGATAAGAATCGATTCCATAATCAATGGCTTCCTATTATTAATGAGTTTTGGGAAAAAGTATTATATTACCGACAAAGACCTATGGAAGAAGTAAAGGCGTTGTGTGGTGGAAGGAAAAAAATTATAAAAAAAAATAATGAAAAGAAACCAAATGGTTTAAACGAGGTTGTTAAGTTGGAAGATAAGAATTTAATAACTAATTATATAGAAAGTGAAAAAAAGCAAACTGCTGAAACAACTAATTTATTATTTCTAAGCGATAGCGACACTGATTAATTTCTATTATTTTATAAAATTTTTCAATTTATAGCATATTTTCAATTTATATAGAATATTTTTAATTTGTATAGAATATTTTCAAATTCTTTTTATAAGAATTTTCAATTCGTATAGTTTAATACATTTCAAATTCTTTTTATAAGAATTTTCAATTCGTATAGTTTAATACATTTCAAATTCTTTTTATAAGAATTTTCAATTCGTATAGTTTAATACATTTCAAATTCTTTTCAATTTGTTTTAATACATTTCAAATTCTTTTCAATTTGTTTTAATACATTTCAAATTCTTTTCAATTTGTATAATCGTAAATCAATTGTGGATTTTCCATTAATACTTCATAACTAACTTGTAATTCTTCCTTTAAGTCTAACATCATTTTATGAAATAGATTTTTAAGCATAATAGTATCTGCTTCTGCTCTGTGTGCGTTTAAAAGTGGAACACCTAAGTTTTCACAGAGTGATTTCAAATTATATTTTCTAAAATTTGGGTATAATCTTTTTGCGATAAGTAGTGTATCAAGGAAACGCCAATTAAATTGTTCCATATTTATTCCTGCTCTTTTAAAATGACTATTCAAAACCAATTTATCAAAACCAATATTATTATGTGCTATAAGATAAATTGGTTTATTTTCTTCTACATCTTTATTAATAAATTGGGTTAATTGATTTGAAATTTGATTAAAGGTGAGTTTATCTGCTACCATACTATTATCTATTCCAGTAATTTTTGTAATAAATTGTGAAATAGGAATTTCGGGATTTACTAATGTAGAGAATTTTTCATCATTAACCTCCATAGGAGTTTGTTTAATTAAACATACTTCCGTAATTTTATCGTGGAACTGATTTAGTCCCGTTGTTTCTAGATCGTAAAAAATAAGCATTTTGTATATATATATATTAATAATTATAAATCAATTTTATTTTTAACCATATTCACACCATTTTAGGTAATTAATATTTAAAATTATTTTTATTTTAGGTGTAAAAAAAATATCGCAATATATAATATGCCAGATAAAAAAATTATAAATGAAAATAATAATATAAATGACGATATAAATAATAAAACTAATAAAATTTATGCGACATTAGAAACATTGGAGGAAAAAATAGAGAAAATAAATAATAAAATAATATTGATTAATGATATTTATATGAAATATGAGTTTAATAGGAATTTGCGTTTAAATTTAACAACTTCATATCTTATATTCCAAGTGGAAATATTAAAAAATGAAAGAAAATATTATGATAAAATTAAAACAATATTTATTAAAAAATTTATAAAGGAATTATATTCTATTTCCGAATTTATTATATTAATTCTAATATCTTTAGATGATTTAGATATAGGATATATTGAAGAAAAAAAAATATAATGAAGAAAATATTGAAAGTAAAAAGACAAAAATATTTAAATAATGGGAAAATAGCAGAATTAGTGAATATAATATTAAATAATTTTAGGTTAACTAAAAAATTCTTAGAATTATTTGAAAAATATATTTTAGATAATGAAAATGAAAATATAAGAAAAAATATTCATATTAAAAATTTCAAAGTTAACTTAATGAATAAAAAAAATCATATAGAAATTGAATATAATAAAAACTTAGACCAATTGAAAGAATTAGTTAATTATTTTTCTGATTTTGCGGATTGTATAAATAAGCAAATAAAAAAACAAGAATTGTTCACTTATTTTATGGAACACAGAAAATAGATTTAAAAATTTAGAACTATTAATTTATTATAAAATGGTAAAACTAAAAAAAAGAAAAGTAAAAAGTATAAAAAGAAATTATTGGAAGAAAGAGGAAGAAGTGTTATTAAAACAATGGGCAGATAAAGCACAGTGTTATCAATGGATGCATAATAGAAGCAGAGATATATATCAACGTAAGAATGCCTTATATACAATTCCAGTAATTGTTATATCAACTATAACAGGAACAGCGAATTTCGCACAAGAAAGATTTTCGGATAAGGCAAAAGAGTATGTGGTAATGATTATTGGTTCAATGTCTATTTTTGCCGGTATACTTACCACTATATATCAGTTTTTAAAAATTTCGGAAATAAATGAGGGACATAGAGCAGCTTTATTATCGTGGGGAAAATTTCATAGAAATCTGGAATCTGAATTAACTCGTCATCCATTAGATAGAACAAGTGCGTCTGAATTGATAAAAATATCCAAAGAAGAATATAATAGATTAGTGGAAATATCACCATTTATTTCCAAGGGGGTTATGAATGAATTTAATAAGAAATTTAAAGGAAATAATGATTTAACTAAACCGGAAATAGGTAATGTTATTAATTCTACTGATATATATACTATGAATACGAAAGCAAGACAGAGAATGATTGACGAATTAAATGATAATATTATTAATAAAAATAAATCAATTTTGAAAAAAGAAGAGAAAAAAGATAATCAAATTGAAAAATTTAAAAATAGTTTTTTTAGTCTTAATAGTAGATTTCCTACTAAAGAAGAAATAATGAAAAATATGAAATATATTAATGACGATAATTATAGCTCTCACTCAGACATTAATAGTGTAGATAGTTATGATTTAGAAAAAGGACTAAAAAACGAAAATATTAATTTGGAAATAGGATATACAGAAGAAGAATCTGAAATATCAAGCGATTTAGTAAACGAAGACAGTAATGAAGACAACGAAGAAGAAGAAGAAAATGAAGAAGAAGAAGAAAATGAAGAAGAAGAAGAAAATGAAGAAGAAGAAGAAAATGAAGAAGAAGAAGAAAAAGAAAATGAAGAAGAAGAAGAAGAAGAAGAAAATGAAGAAGAAGAAGAAGAAGACAACTTAGAAAATAAAAGTACAAGTAGCGAAGATAATAACAATATAGCTAATGAAGTATTATTATAAATTAATATAATTAATAATATATATATAATATAATGAATATTACAAAATTTAATAAAATAGATGAATTATATAATTCTATTGAAGTTGGTGATCTAGAAACAATTACTACTATTTTAACAGAAAATTATTTAGATCTTAATAATATTAAAATTATTAAAGATAATAATACTCCATTAACTTATGCTATTAAAACAGATATGGAAACTATTGAAATAAAATTAAAAATTTTACGTGTTTTAGTATTACACGGCGCCGATGTTAATTATGAAATAAATACTGTTGATAGTGAAGATAGTGATGATAGTGATGATAGTGTTGATAGTTTTGATAGTGATGATTATAAAATAATAAAAATAATAAATCCAATTTTATCTATAATAGATAGAAGAACAGACAAAGAATTAGATAAAATGGAAATTTTAAAATTTTTATTAGATAAAGGTGCTGATATAAATAAATATAATAATTTAGGACAAACAATATTAAATATAGCTATTCAATGTAATAATTTTCATATAGTAGATTTTATTTTACATAAAACTAAAATAGATTTATTACATAGATATAAAAATTGTAGTTATTTAATGTATATTATGAATAATTATAGTAATAGAATACATAAAAACTATAGAAAATGTATAAATTATATAATAAATAAACACCCGAATGAAATACATTATAAAAAACCTAACAAAATTGATTTAATTTCTGTTATATTTAGAAATTACAGGTATTTAGATATAGAAACTTTGGAACAAATTATATTTTTGGGTATTGATCTTAACTATTGTAATAAACAAGGATTTAATGCTTTAATGAAAGCATGTAATAATATTTATTCCGGGAGACGCAAACTTAAAAGGAATATAGAATATGCGATTAGTATATTAATTAATCCACAAAAAATTGATCCACCAGAAATACGAAAAATAAGGTCACAATTCAACATATTACCGAGTTTTATAAGTCCAAATTTTAATGAAACACCTAAAGAAAAAAAAAAAAGATTAGAATATTTATCTAAAAATTCTAAATCTTCATTTTTAATTATATTACTAAGAAAAAACATATATAACCAAAAAATATTATTATTTTTACTAGACATATTGGAAGAAAATACTTTTACTACTGAATTTCTTAATCATATAGATCAATTCGGAGAAACTATTATTATAAATTTACTAAAAAATGTAAACATTTTTGATTATACATTATTTCAACCGACTATTCGAGTTTTAAAAAAATTACATAGTTTTGGTTTAAAATTTTATGATGAAAGGAATAGAGAAACATCTACTTTTCTTATTTCTTGTAAAAGATTTAATTATGATAATATTTCATTCATAATAAAAAATACACTTAGAGAAGGAATTAAATTAGAAAAAATATTAGGTTTTACTACAAAAAATGGTTGTTGTTTACATTATTTATTAAGTAATTCATCCAAAATAATAATTATTGAAAACATATTGAATAAATTATTAAAAAAAATGAAACCTGAATTAATAATAAAATTAATTAATACAACTGATAAACAAAAAAGAACCCCTTTATTTGTATTACTAAATAAATTACAATATTTTTGTTTAGGTAAAAATAAAATAGGTTCAGGTAAAGATAAAATAAATTTATTAGAAGGTGAAACAATTAAAAGGTTGGTAGTAAAATTACTTGAGAATGGTTCAAAAATAAATATCATAGACACACGTGGGAATTCTATGTTTAATATATGTCTTAGATTATTAGATAATATAGATGAAGACATATATTATATTAAAAATCCGATTCAGCGTAATGATAATAGTAATGTAACTAATAGTAATGTAACTAATAGTAGTAATAATAATAATAATAATAATAATACAAGTCCAAGAACAAAAAAAAAAAATAGATATATTAGTAATTTAGAAGAAAAAAAGAAATTCGTAGAATCAATACTGAATTTATTAGAGGAATATTCCGCGACATTAAAACCAAATTATAAATTATCTATTTTTCCTAAAGAAAAAATGTCTTTACATTTATCTCGAATTAATTCTTGTGTATTAATTACTTTATTAGTCGGATTAAGAATATCAAATTTCAACTTAGGAGTGTTTGAAAATTTAAAAAATGCAGAATTACAACTTGCTCTTCCGACACTTCCTGAAGAAATAATAATATATATATTCAAATTTATAGATATAAATGAAATAGGAAGACAAGACTCATTAAAAGAAATTGAATATGGTAATAATTCTTCTATTACTTCAAGTTATAATACTATTTTTTCAATCTCTTCTAATATTAATACTTCCGAAGATAATGAAGATAATGTAGATAATGTAGATAATGTAGATAATGTAGATAATGTATGGATTAATCCATATAATATAAATAATTCAAATATGGAAGTAAATCCTAACTTATTTAATGGCGGAGCAAGAAAATCAAGTAGTAAATCAAGTAGTAAATTAAAAATAAATATTAATCCAAAATTATTAAAGTTAATATCAGACATATTAGAAAATAAAAAAAATCCAGAATCCGTTATAGGGTTAGATACCATAGAATTAAATAAAATTACAAGTATTTTTAATTTTGGAGATCCAAATTATTTATTATCAAATGATACAGTATTTGATTTAAAAAAATTAGAAAAAGAAATTGCCGAAAAAATAGGTTTAATAACTATTTCCCCAAAGAAAACTTCTCCAAAGAAAACTTCTACAAAGAAAACTGCTCCAAAGAAAACTTCTACAAAGAAAACTGTTCCAAAGAAAACTTCTACAAAGAAAACTGTTCCAAAGAAAACTTCTACAAAGAAAACTGTTCCAAAGAAAACTGTTTCAAAGAAAAAATTTATAAATATGAAAGAAAGTAGAAATAGACTACTAAAAAAAAGAACATTAACTTTACGACAATAAAAACATTTCACAAATAAATACAGGTAATAGGTATACTAACACATTAATATTCATCCAAGAACCTATGAATAATGATACTATTATGGGTTTATTCCATTTTTTAAGAAAGGGAATATAATTTCTTAAAATAAAAAATATAGAAAGTAACCAAGAAACTAAGTTTCCAAGAGGACACACCATATTTATCGGTTCTCCTTCTATTTTATATGTATAATGCTTAATAAAATCACTTTCTATACCTATATTTTTTAATATATTTAATATAAATCCGTGGTCTAATGCTATATTAGTTTTGAAATAATTTAGCATATAAATAACGTAAAATGATTCTATTATACTAATTAATAAATAAGTTTTTGGTAATATTTTTGTATTCAGTGTATCCATTATATTCATTTTATATTTTTTATATATAATAATATTAATGAAACTATATGAAGATTTTATGAATGAATATTTTAGTTTAGCACCATTATCTGCTACTTATATTGGTATAAATGGTTATAACGATAAACTAATAAATTATTATGAAGAACCTGAAAGAATAAAATATCAAAATTTCCTTAAAAAATATATTAGTTTAGTCAATCAAAAATTAAAACTCAGTAATACTGAAAAAAATAAACATTACCTAAAAGTTTTACAATATCGATTAAAAATGGATTTAGAAAGATATAAATATAATTTTCATTACTTACCTATTGACTCATTACATAATACAATACTAAATTGGGTGGAACATTGTTCGGGAAAGAGTTATATTCCTCTTAAAAGTATGAAGGATTTTAAAAATTTTCTTAGTAGAATGAGAGTTTATTTAGAATCAATAGATAGTATGATAAATAGAATGAAAGACGGAATTAAAAATAAAATTACACAACCTAAAAAGGTAATGAAAAAAGTTTTAGTAGATTTAGAAAATGTTCTAAAAAATAAAGATTATTTACTTAATGATTATAACAGTGTAAAACAAGACAAAATACCTAAATCTGTTTCTGTGGAATATAACTTAATAATAAAAAAATTATTTCCTTTACAAATTAAAAAACTTAGAAACTTTATTCAAAATACTTATTTGAAAAATTGTCATAATGGTTTCGGGTTATTAGCTTTTAAAAATGGTAAGGAAATGTATAATTACTTAGTAAGATACCATACAACTCTCAAAAATCCGAATATACCTGAAATTCATAACTTAGGTATAAAAGAAGTAGGAAGAATAGAAGAAAATATTAATCAATTATTTATAAAATATGAAAAGATATATCCAACTTTAATAAATCCTAAAAATATGAAAGATATAAAGGATATAAAAGATATTAAAGTTAGAGAAAAAATATTTTATAAAGATGAAAATGACATTTTAAAAAGTTTTAGGAAACTTCAAATACAAATAGATAAATATGTATTACCTAAATATTTTAGTATAAATGATAAAAATAACACTAAATACCAAATAAAAAGAATACCCAAATTCAAAGAAAAAAATAAAGGAGGTGCCTATTACCAAAGAAGTAGTTATAATATAAAAAGATTAGGTACATTTTATATTAATATAGGGAAAATAGACCAAATCTATAAATGTAATAGTTATTCTCTATCTATTCACGAAGGTAATCCAGGGCACCATTTCCAAACAAGTTATTCGAATGATATGAAAAATCCATTATTTATTAGTTTTTATGAAGATGAAACAGCATATGTAGAAGGTTGGGGATTATATGCAGAATATTTAGGTAGACAATATTTATTAGAAGAAGAAAAAGAAAAAGAATTATTAAATGAAGAACAAGTATATAATTTATTTGGTTCTTATAATATGGAAATGTTAAGAGCATTAAGATTAGTTATAGATACAGGAATACATTATTATGGGTGGGATTTTAAAAAATCACTAGATTATATGAAAAAATATAGTGAATTAGGTGAGAAGGAAATGGAAAATGAAATTTATAGATATAGCTTAAATCCAGGACAAGCACTCGCATATAAAATAGGTGGTCTTAAATTAAAAAAAATGAAAGAAGAATTAAAAAAAGGTAAAAATATAAAGGATTTTCACCATAATATATTAAAATATGGTTCAATGCCTTTATGGATGTTATAATTCAGAAACCTAATTCTTGATAAACTATATCTTTATAATTTGTAAATCTTTCTTCCATTTTACTAATTTTATCTTTAAAATCGAATAATTCCATTTTTTCTTTCACTAATAGAATTTTATTGACTAAATTAAATTCTTCTAATATTTCATCTATCATTGTTTTATTTTTCATACACCAATCTGTTTTATTAAATATATTAGTTATTTTGCCATAAATATATTTTCATCAATACTCATTAATTCTCCTGATTCATTTACTAAAATATTTCTTAAAATATTATCACTTGACCTAAATAATCCGTCAAATAAACGAATTTTAAAACATTCTTTTTTAATAGAATGATTTGTAAGAAATCTTTTATTTTTACCTAAATCACCTAAGTTTAAGAAATTTTCCATCATACAATATAAACTTTCCTTCTCTTCCAATTTCGGATTTAAATATTCCATTTATAAAGTTAGTAATCTTCGATAATATAATCAATTTTATATTTTTATTTTATTATTTTATTTTTTAATCTCTCTTGGAATTAAAAAAAGAGTTAATAAGATAAACCAAAGTAAGTGTGGGTTATAAAAATCTTTTAAAAAATCATATATATAAAAAAATTGAATTTAAAAAATCTAAAATAGATAATCGGTACTCTAGATTAAGGTTTGGGTGTACAAGTACGGCGACCGTAAGATCTAAGGATCCCAAGGCACGTGCGGCTATTCATGCATTGCAGCCATGAGTATGTATGCACCCTTCAGGGGCGGCATGTACTTATTGGTGTTGATCGTTGTAGGATAGTTTGGGGAGAGTGGGTCAATTGAGACCATATCAAACATTTGGATTTCCCCCCTTCAGAACAGGCAATCCCTCGTTCAATCGGCATACTCAAAAGGTATAGATCGAAGAAATCCCAGTGGTAGCGGTTCTACCTAAACCAGGCGGCTAATGACCTAACCTGACCCTATCTGTAACAAGGTAGGGCGCGAAAGCATAATCACATTCCCGAAATAAATTCGAACGATGTTAACGGACGCGCCAAGGGCGGTCCGTCACAAACGAACGGTACCAAAGCAACTTCCAAGACGAACACGAAAAAAGAAGTTGCAACCAATCAGAAGCATGCAGGAAAAGCAACGGCTTTGAAAGGGAAGGGTAAATGGGGGTGACCCAGACGGGGTCACCTAAAACGAAGAAACCAGTTGGGTTTTTGTACTATGAGATAGTTTTTTTTTTATTTAAACAATTTTATAACCGAATTAGACATTTTTGTGTTATATTTACTTTATATAAAAAAAAATTGAAAAATGGTTTTCTAAAATAATTGATTAGAAAATTATACAAAATGTCTTGCACACCGCAGATCAAATTGAATAATACCGACGGAGCCTCTGGCGCCGACGGAGGGGAGTGGACAGAAGTTGTTCCTTCCCGAGATGGTAGCGAAAGCACCGACTCGAAGACGACAGTTCATGTCCCGAAAGGTTGTACCATTGGTGGTGCGATTTCGTGGGCAAAGAAGAACTGGGGAAGTAAGTCAGGACAGAAAGCAACAATAGGCAAAGGTGCCATTGTTCTGTCTGGCGGTACCTCCACGGAACGCGAAAAGACCGCAACGGTCCTTCGTAGGCTCATGAAAGACTGGGCAAAGCCGACAAGTGCAAAAACACCTGGTGGAAAGAAGAGAGGCAAACCGCCTTCTTATTTCGCACCAGCAAAGCTTTTCTATGATGTAGTGAAGCCGCTTGTTGAGGCAGAAGGGTTTGAATGCATTCCTCTTGGAAAGACAGAAGACGGGAAGAAGTCCCGTTACGGTCTGAGAGGTAAAACGCCAGAGGAGCGCGACACAATGTCACAGCAGGTCATCGACCACTGTGCCAAGGTGTTCGCGAATGCTTACACAGCACCCACCTCGAAGGTTTGGGGTGCTTTGAAGTGTGTTGCGAAAGAACTTAAAGGAATTAGGTTCAATGTCATCTGCGAGAAAGGTGACATGACGCAATACGTCCTCAGCGGAGCAACCCTCCAAGATCGTGAAGATTTCGCACAGGCAGTGGGAATGACAGCACACGAAATGATCGAAGAGGAAGCCCAAATGGAATTCTACACTGTTCCAGCAGACCAATCATATGGTTCGCTGAATCAGGCACGGAAAGGACAATCTAACCCAGCGAAGTGGGGAGGTATCCCGAAAGCCGAACATGTAGAGTTTCGACTGAGAGGTCACACCGACAAGACTATGAAAGTAAGTCGGTACACCATCTCAGGTGGGACGCCAAAATCGCAAGCCGCTTTTGTCGCGAAGGTAAACTCCCTCGCGAACAAGTACAGGCGCAACGATAAGGCGAAACACACCGCGGCCCAAAAAGCAGCTCTCCACAAGGAAAAGGAAGCTGTTAAAGACGCAAAGCAGATAAACGAACAAAGGGATGCGGAGAGCTACTTTGAACGCGAGGCTGCGCGTAAGGCCGCGAAGAGAACCGGAAATGCAATACCAAAACCACGAGGAAGTGGCGGAGGTCCTGCTTATGCCGGGTCTGGTCCTGCTGAGGAAAACCCATTTGTGCTCAAGGCGAGCAATGGGAAGAAATCCAAGCAGGAAAAGCAGGCAGCACGGGCAGTGCGGGCCATAGAGAAGCAGCAACGAGAAGCACTTGAGAAGCAGGAAGCAGCACGCGCTGCGGCTTTCAGGGCTGAGCAAGAAGAGCAAGAAGCAGCAGAGGCTGCGGCGCTCTCCAAGGCTATTGCTGCGACTAACCCTTTTGCAATGGTGTTAGGTGTCGAAGAACACCCGAGAACACTAGCAGAGGAAGAAGTCAAGCCCGATACTCAAACGGCTCCATCGGGAGCATGGGGTAAAGGCAAGCCAGTTGTCAAGGTTGTGGAACAACCAGTCCCTAAAGGAAAGGGGAAGGCAAAGGCAATGACTTTAACCGCAGACACACACGACGATAGTGAATGCGAAGACTGGGAGAAAGGAGGAGAGTGGTTCAACGAGTGAACACTCATGATCCTCTACCAGTAATGACTGAAGCGCAAGTAGGTCATACAATCCAGCAAGCTGAAGAGAGTAAGTTGCTGACGACGTAAAAACGAAAAACAATGTGGTTTTTGTTCTAGAAATAGTTTTTTTTTATTTATTCGCGATATGGTTTACACACTTTTATAACCGATTTCCACACATTTTATATATAATGGGATATGATTTACACAGTTTTATAACCGATTTCCACACATTTTATATATATATACTAAGTATTGTATATATAAAAAGATATACTAAGTATTGTATATATAAAAAGATATACTAAGTATTGTATATATAAAAAGATATACTAAGTATTGTATACATACAGCCTAAGAGAATGAAGACGGTAAGAATCTTCAGATATAGAAAGTGGGAAATTGATAGATTCCTTTTAATTTTACCAAAATCCATTCCTAAATACCCAATCCTAACAACTCAATTACAATATTTTACATTATAATCCAATATTTTTTTAACCAATATTTTTTTATCTTTATAAAGTTCGGAATATGAATCATAAACAATGGGACTCTTTTCCGTTGTATTATCAAATACTAATATATGAGGTTTAATATCACAATCGTAAGCATTAACACATTTATCTATTAATATATCAAGACATTTCATTATTTTTTTAAATTTTTTCTTATAATTTTTAAATTTCACATTTGGAAATCGCGGTGTTTTTAATGTCTTCTTATTTTTTTTATAATTTTGTATATATTTTTGCGTTGCTCTTAATCCTCTACTTTTATTTCTATTAATTAATTCACATATAGAAGCTATGGAATATGCGTAAATTATATCATAATCGTGATATAATATTGTTTTAATAATATCTTTAAAATTAAAATATTTATCAATGAATATATCTATTACATTTCTATTATTATGAGTACAAACTCCTTGAGTTTCAAATATAATATTTTCATTATCTTCAATTGATTTTAATAATGAAGTATAAAGTTTATTTGTACACGATTTTTTATTTTGTTTATTGAATTTTTTACTACTAACATATCTTTTTTTCTTAATAATTTTATCAACTGTTAAAGAATCTTCTTTTTTAGTTATTAATTTCCCAGTATCACAATTTGTTAAAAATCTATTTTTGAAATAAGAATGTTCTATTTTTTTTATAAATTCTTTATCATAATTCTCTATTTTTTTAGTCAAAGTATCGCATAATTCAACTTTTCCATTACAATAACCTTTTACAATCTTATCAAAATCATTTTTATATCCTTTATTTATTTCAACATAATCATCAATACTATATATTTTCCAGTTATAATTCAATTCCCGTTGTTCTCTTATATTAAGATATTCGGAAACCTTATAATCTAAACTACCTTTTCCAGAACCCGTTGGACCTAATTTAATTAAAAAATATCTATTTTTATTATTTTTCAGTATAACTCCTTTAGCTGGACTATTTTCAGTTTTATTTTCCCCTAAAAATGAATAAATATTATAATTTTTAATATTTTTCATAATGTAATTATAAACTACTTGTAATGTATTATAAGAATTAATATTAAGATCTTTATTTTTACTTACAAATAAACTTTTTACATTTTTAATATTAAATATACTGTCAAATATAGTATGATTTATTGATTTTGTATTTTTATTAAAATCTAATAATTCCGTATATTTATCTCGATTAATCATAAAAAAAAATACATTTAATATAATAGCAAATCCTGAACCGAAATGAATTTGTAATTGTTTATTATTATCGTGATTATTTAATAGTATATTTATATTTTCAGATATTTGTTTTTTATACTTTGTATTTGTCTTAATAGAAATAGTTTTCCTTTCAATATTACTAAATTTATTATAATCTAAATCTTTGAAATATATAATTTGTAATGTAGTTGAACCGCAAAAAAACAATAAATAAGGGCCTTGTTGTAATTTTTTATGTCCGGTGGATTTTACATCATTAATAAAACTCAAACATTCATATAATCCTTCATCAGTATTTATACGCATATTTATCTTAATATACTCATTAACTAGATGATGTTTATATTTGTCAAGTAATAGTCTAATATTATTAGTACATTTATCAGACATATAATTATCATGCTTAGTTTTATCATATTTATCAAAATTAGTAATATTACATTGCTCATTTTTATTTAATAGATAATTTTGTTGTAGATATCCACCGGAAACTAATAAAATAATTTCGGCATTTTTTATTTTATAAAATTTTAATGTATTTTTAATTATTATGCCACATATTTCAAAACGTTTATTTAAATATTTTGTATTGAGTATTTTATCACTAAAATACTTATAATCATTTTTACTAAATAATAATAATTCACTATCATTATTTATAAATTTAAAAATTTCTATATTTAATTTATTATCAACTTCAGAAACTTTATTAAAAATAAATTTACAAGACGAACCACTAAAATCTAATACTATTATGTATCGCATTCTTATATAATTAATTATAATATTATAATTTTATTAATTTTTATAATTGGGATAATGATACTCTTATCGAATCCTTTTGATTTTTGTTTATAACCTAAATATATAAAAATAAACCTACTATAAAAATTAATAGTCTTTTTTTTACAGTTTCGTTTTTTCAGTAGAAAAATAAGAAACATATCATAATATAAAATAAACATACCCAAAAATTAAATAGTGCCTTTTTTACAGTTTCGTTTTTTCAGTAGAAAATAAGGAACAAATTTATAACCGATAAACACACCAAACCATTGTATCTACTATATAATAAAAAAAAATTGAAAAAAGAAATCTTGTAAGAGTATTAATTGAGAGATGCTGAAGACGAAAGTAAGGTCTCTCCACAACTAGAGGCCAACGATGCCTCCACAACTAGAGAGATGCTGAAGACGAAAGTAAGGTCTCTCCACAACTAGAGGCCAACGATGCCTCCACAACTAGAGAGATGCTGAAGACGAAAGTAAGGTCTCTCCACAACTAGAGGCCAACGATGCCTCCACAACTAGAGAGATGCTGAAGACGAAAGTAAGGTCTCTCCACAACTAGAGAGATGCTGAAGACGAAAGTAAGGTCTCTCCACAACTAGAGGTCGACCCGATGAGCAACAAGAGTAAGGTCCTTCTACAGAACGCAGCAAAGACGTGCTGGTTCACAATATCCGTTGAGCGCGCGGGTATTTTTCATTTTTTCCCATTTTTTCCATTTTCAGTAGGAAAAAATAAAAGATAAACTAAAAACATTATTATAACCGATTACCACCTTTACTATTGATATAATAAAAATTGAAAATGAAAAATCTATAAATAATTGTTATACATTATGTCTGCAATTCGCAAAACAAATGGAAAAAAAAATACGGGTGGTCAAAAACCTGTTATAAAGACCTACCGCTACACTGGTTCCGATAGAAGTATCAATACTTTGAGGGAACAAGCGAAAAGATGGAGCGGTGGGAAGGTCACTTGGAGAATTGTTCCAGATGACCCACGAAAGTATACCCTGATGGGTACACCGGGAAACTGTGATGCTTTCCACGCAGGAGTCAAGCAACTCTGCGATGAAAGAAATCACCGTACAAAAGGCAAGGGAAGGGAAGACCGACGAGATTCCCAACCTAAGCCAAAGGCAAGGGGTAGGGAAGACCGACGAGATTCCCAGAACCCGCCAAAGGGCAAGGGAAGGGAGTTCAGGAGTGAATCCCAACCTAAGCCAAAGGCAAGGGGTAGGGAAGACCGACGAGATTCCCAGAACCCGCCAAAGGGAAGGGAGTTCCGGAGTGAATCCCAACCTAAGCCAAATGGCAAGGGAAGGGAGTTCCGGAGTGAATCCCAACCTAAGCCAAAGGGCAAGGGAAGGGAAGACCGACGAGATTCCCAGAACCCGCCAAAGGGCAAGGGAAGGGAGTTCAGGAGTGAATCCCAACCTAAGCCAAAGGCAAATGGAAGGAGAGACCGGAGTTTTTCTCCTCCAAGAAGCCGACAAGGGCGTAAAGAGACGAGGGAAAAGAGTTTTTCCCCGCCTCCGAGACGCCGACACGGGGGGTGTAAGGGAGCGAGGGAAAAGAGTTTTTCCCCGCCCCCGAGACACTTCTGGGGGCGTAAAGAGGAGAGGAAACGGAGTTTTTCTCCTCCTCCAAGACGCCGCGGTATGTATTCCAACCCATATGCGCCTCAACGAGAGGCCAACCCATATGCGCCTCAACGAGAGGCCAACCCATATGCGCCTCAACGAGAGGGCAACCCATATGCGCCTCAGAGAGAGGGCAATCCATATGCGCCTCAGAGAGAGGGCAATCCATATGCGCCTCAACGGGAGGTCAATCCATACACACCTCACCGAGGGGTCAATCCATACGCACCTCACCGAGGGGCTGGAAATTTCGAGGTAGGCGCTCTATCCGAAAATGTGGAAAGCATAACTATAACAACTGTGACGTATAAGTTTGTTTCAAAGCCGAAACATACTAATCCACATTCTGATATAGGTTCGGACGAATGGATGAATTGGGAACTTGATTGGAATAGTGGATATTGTTAAGAGAATACAATACGATACCAAATGAGATAAAAGAGTAAGATGAAGAACTGAAAAACTCAAAAAAAAACAACACACGTTTTTTTTTTTGACGAAATCGAAGATTTCTAATCTAAAAGTTTACTTAGATTTCGCAATTTCTACACTCAAAACAAGGTAATCATAACAATGTCTATGAACTTCAACAACTGCTTCTTCACAAGATCGCATAGTATCATAAGTAATAAACGCGAATCCTTTTTCATTTTTATAGAATAATCTTTTAATATATCCATATCTTTTAAATAAATCGCGGATATCATTTTCGGTAGCATTTACAGATATATTAGAAACGCGTATAGTGTTTTCAACTCTATTCCTTTTTATACCTCTATTACCTTCGGCACCCACCGTACCTTCTACACCATTCCTCATACTAGGAGGTACATATTTACTTTTACCACCTCCTGTACCGGCACCTCCTGTACCGGCATCTTTATTAGTACATTTCATACTCCAGTGATTTCCACTACAGTATCTACAAATAACTGATGTCCCACTACCTCCAACGGCAGAAAATATATTTTTAATACTACCACCTCCTCCTTCCCCGCCCTCACTATCGTCAATTGCTGTATTTCTCTTAGTGAATTCGAAGAAAACGTCTTCGCAAACTTTAGTGGTTGAAGCTTCATCGGGTCCGGGAGGTAGTCCCGTAGATGCTCCAAACTTAGTCCATTTCCGTCTTTCTGAAACAACTTTTGGAATTTTTATTTCACGTTTTTCCATTTTATATTCTTTGACATTTTTAACAGTTCTACCTAATTCATCAGTATCATAAGTGGTAATAAATTTTGTATCACCAATTATTTTAATTTTCGGTTCTAAATCATTTTCACTTACGCCAATAGTATCAATAAATCTAACAGTATTAAAATTTTTATTTTTATTTTCATACAGTTGATTATTTTTTTTTTTATTATATTCTCGAATTCTTTGTTTCAATGTAGGTTCATTAAGACATAAATCAATATTAATTAAATCTTTAAAATTTATTATATAAGTCATTGTATTATAAATATAATGTATTACAAATATAATAACTATTTTTAAAATATATAAATCAATTTTAAATTAGCATAAATTAAGAAACTGTAAAAAAACAACTAAAATTAAGCAACTGTAAAAAATACCATAAAATAATAAATAAAATTGATATAACGAAGTAATTAAAGATAAAATAACAGGAAAAAACAATAGGAGAATGAACCGTAAATTTATAATGGGTGAAACGTTTCAAGACGCAATGTTAAAAAACATAGGTAATGATCAAGAATTATCGAAAAGAGATAAATTAAATTGGATAGATAGTATTCCAATAATAGAAAACCCGTTATCTCTAAGTTCTGGTGATTTAGAACTAAGACTATTTACTTATAAACATGCTTTAAACGTAAAACAAATAAGAGAATTATCAACAACCGAGAATCAATGCCTAAATTTTATATCAAGATTATATAAACCATATGAACTAAAAAACATATACAATATATTCACAATAGAATTTACACAATATGATATGGATGTATTTTATAATAAAATTCAAATTAATAATACTAAATTAAATTTGGAAAATAAATTCAAACCGGGGAACAAATTCAAATCGGTAAATAAAATGAAATACCAAAAACCAAAAACATATATTAATCAAAATATACTCAAGAATAAAAGAGTATGGAGGGTAATATTATTAGAGGATATAGATGATTATATATTAAGACATTCTATGAAGAATATAGACTTGAGTAATATAGAAGTGAGTAATATAGACGTAAGTAATACACAAGAGATTATAACTAAACTAAGTAAATTAACTGTTTAACTAAACTAAGTAAATTAACTGTTTAACTAAACTTAGTAAATTAACTATTATTTTTAATTTTAAAAATAAGTCTTAATTCATACTACATTAAATAATAAAAAAAATTGATTTAAAGTTTAAAAGTCATTTAAAATTATAAAATAAAATGGAAAATCAACAAGCACAAACACACAAGCAAGAAGATGGAGAACAACGGAGTCGGCCACAACATCAATATCAAACAAAACCGCGAACTCATAGGGAAGTCTCTGTTAAGACAATTGTTCCTGTTAGTAAGAAATATGTAGGAGCAGTAATAGGAAAAAGTGGAGCAATGATTAATCAAATTAAGACTGATACGGAAACGCGGATTAGTTATATGGATGAAGATTTCGCAAGGGGTCACCAATCACCAATTTTCCAAATTACAGGTTCTCCAAAAGGAGTAGCAAGGGCCGAAAAGTGGGTTCGTCGAATCCTTCAGAGCACGTGGCAAGCAGAACAAGAAGAAGAATCTGGGGCAGAAGGAGTGGGACAAGATCCAACGCATTAAATTGAATAAAAATAAATTTATAATATTTTTTCAACAAAAATAATTATTTTTAATAGTAAAAATAATTATTTTTATTTAATCTTATAATGTGCTTTTGTATAATTAAGGTTTTGACGTTGTAAGATTTTTTTTAATAGAATGAATAATTTTTTCTATAAGTTCTGGTAATTTAATTGTCCCTCTAATAGTAATATCGTAATTACATAATTCTTTAATAAAACTTAATACTATATCATCGTTTATTTGTAAAGATTCATACATTTTCGATAATGTTAAACCAAGTGCGTAATAATCAGAATAATATATGAAGGGATATGCTGTTGTAGACTCGCCGTAGTTAAAAAACCCTTGGATTAAATCGGGTAGCAGAGAAAGAGTTTTTACATATTCTGGAATTATAGAAATTATTTCTTCAGAGAAAACAGTTTTAAATTTTTGCATTGATTTAATTAACATTAATTGTATCATTTCGTCTTCGTTATATGGTTTGTTTGTATAAGGATATACCATTTTACTAATGTATCCGTCTGGTTTTGCTAAATCTGGAAATTTATTTGCTATATGAATAATAAATGAAAAATATTCTGGAGGGAAAAAATTAGGTGTTCCGCAGAAAATTTTAGATACTATATAACTTGCTTCAACATTATTATCAATGGAAAACGGTTCTTTATTTATTACATTTAAAAATTGAAGATCATTATTAGAAGAAATTAATAATTTATGATATTTTTCTTTTTCTATAGGTGGTAATGCTTTTAAATTTTCAATTAATTCTTGAAGCATTGGTCGTCGATCAGTTAAAAAATTAATTGAAAGTCCAAAATCTAAATATCTACAAATATAATCTTTGTCAAATAGCCCATAAGAAATATTTTCAGGTTTTATATCTCTATGACAAATTTTATTAATATGTAATTTATTTAGACCATGTAATAAATGAATAATTTGGTGTACAAATTCCTTTTTAAGTCTTGTTTTTTCTTTTGCAATTATAGTATGTGGGTTTACATCAAAATATTTATCAAGTGAATTACCAGTATTTCTTAAATTAATAACAGTATATTTATTTATATTACTTTCACTTTTAATACAAGTCATAATATCTTTTCTAACATTTAAAGTTTGTTTATTACGGATAGTGGGAGATAATGAGGAATATTCATCCATATAGCTAAAATATATTCCTCTTGGATCTATTTTATTTGTTTCTAATAGTAATTCAATTTCAATTCCCGCATAGTCAGTTAATACAAGTTTACTGACTATATTATTTAAATTAACACTATTACTTAATTGTATTCCTGGATTACATACGCAGCCAAAAGTCCCACGTCCTATTATTTTTCCGACAACTATTTTAGTTTTTTTTTTTTTTACTTGTTTCTTTTTACTAAAACGCGTATGTTTCTTTTTTTTACTAAAACGCGTATGTTTCTTTTTTTTACTAAAATTAGAGTTTTTCTTAATCATTATAATTTAAAAGTATATTTTTATTTAATGAGTTATAAATTAACTAAGATTTATTATTTTCTATAAAAAAATTTTTTAATTATCACCCACATAATTAAAATAAAAATGGGTATTATAATTGAAAGAAAAATTAATAATTTTTTTATGTTATTTTCGTCTTCAAAATTATTATTTATGTTATTTTCGTCTTCAAAATTATTATTTATGTTATTTTCGTCTTCAAAATTATTATTTATGTTATTTTCGTCTTCAAAATTATTATACCAATTTGTTTTTAAAAATTTCTGGCTTAAATAATCAAGGTGTTTTTGTTCTTCTTTTCCATAAATATATTCATATTTTCCATTACTTTTTATAATTATTCTTAAATTAAGATTTAATTTATATTCGCCATTTATTTTAAAATCAGCTAATTTTAAATTATATAAACGTTCTTCTAATAAATCATTATTCTTATCAAGTATTACTTCAAATATTTCTTCAAAACTTTTATTATGATATTTTTTAAGCATAAGATCTCCTATTTCAGCAAGATTTAAATGAGGAATATTTAACCATATATAAGAAAGTAATGTAAACCCGGTTCTACCCCACCCGGCAGTACAGTGTATTACTGTATGACCAAGCATTAAATTTTTTTTATTTATAGTATTATATAATTCTATAATATTTTCAACACTATGAGCTGTGAAATCGGGTATAGGTATATTTATATAGGAACAATTATTATTAGGTCCATATCTGAAACGGCAAACTTTATTAAAAAATTTCTTTTCTTTTTTATTCATTTCATAATTGTCATTTATATTTATATAAGTAGTAGCTCCTTTAATATCAACTAGATAATACATAAGTCTATATAAGTCTGTATTATTAGTATAATATGGTTGACTCATACCCGCTATTCTATTACCGAGTCCTTCAGATTTCAAATCTAAGGTCCATTCATTCATATATGATAATGCTGTTTGGCTACGTATATATTTTGATAATTTCAATAATTCAGAATTATCTAATTCATTATTTCTATTATTATTAAAATTGGTGGGAAAAATGTCAGATTCGTCATATTCTTGTAATAATTCTTTTCCAGTAATTTTACCGTCTTTGTTAGAATCTAATTTTATTAAATCATATTTAACTAAATCGTCAGTAATATCTTCTGGATATTCATATTGTTGTCCAAAGTATAAAAAATTATTTTTCATTATTAATTTAATTTCTTATATAATTAAGTAAAATATAATAAAATAAGATATAAATCTATTTACAAGAAATATTATTACAATAATTTTTTTCTTTCATTAAATATTTTCTTACAACGTGTTGAAATAAGTATATCCTATCAAAAAAGAAAGCAATTACCCCCATTATAATAGGGCTTTTTGTATTACATTTAATAGCAATGACAACTGACGGTAATGTACATATGACTATAAAAATAATAATCATAATAGTTCCAAAACTATTCAATTCCGATAATTTGCCATTAATATTAGAATTGGCAGTAGCATTAGCATTTGTAAATTTGTCTTTATTATTTTGTAATATAGAGCCACATGTACTAAATAATTCTAAAAACATTTATACTATTAATATAGAAAGAAAAATTGATAAAAATAGAATTAAAATAAAATAAAATAAATAAACAAAAATGGATTTCCAAAGTAAGTCTAAATTAACACAGCAAGCTATATCTCAACATTTAAAAAAAAATACAAAAATAAGTATTATAGAAGAATCCAACTCTAAAAAAATAAATTATAGAAACAAGACGGTATATTCTTTTCAAAAAAAAGAGAATCCAAAACAGGACGCACTAAGTTTTAGTATTATAGACAAAAATCATATTGAGATAATAAATACTTTAAAAAGGGAAATACCTAATATATGGGAGAAGGTCAAAGATGTATTTATTAAATCCAATAATTTCGGGGATATACAATTATGTTTTACGATATATAATACAATATATAATCCTATTTTATCAAATCCTATACTAATAAATGAAATACTAACTAAATTAAATCAAAATATAAATATAAAATCATTATATTACAGAATATATGACACTACAACTAAATCCCAATTTGACAAGAAGGAAATAGAGCAAATACCTATCCTATATTCAAAAAAGTTAGAGGAGAATATTTTAGGAACTAAGTTATATTTATCTCCCTATACATTTTCTCGGATAAATACTATAATATCACCTAAAATATATAAAGAAATTCATAGGTTAGTAATAAGTATAGATAATATAAATCACATAATATTATATGGCAGAGATATTTATTATTTATCTAAGTTTTTTATAAATAGAGAGATATTAGCAGTAACTCATTGTAAAATAACATATCAAGATATTATAACAGATCCCGATTTAGTGAAACAAAATAAAAAATTTAAAAAAAAAAAATATATATTTCAAGTGGAAAAAAAAAATTACACTAAGTTATTAGCCGAAAAGATAAAAACGCATAATAAATCACACATAATATTAACCGCGGGGAGGAATGGTTTAACAAGAGAGTTAGTAGATTATTTTATAGAAACCGAACAAATAAAATCAATAATTTATATTTCTTGTAATAGGGAAACGATGCAAAGGGATTTAGATATACTAAGTTCTAAGTTTATACTAAAAGAGTGTATTATTATAGATGAATTTCCACAGACGGAATATAATAATACAATATGTTTATTAATGAAATAAACTAAATGATATAAACTAAATAAACTAAACTAAATAAAATAATATGTCTATTAATTAAATGAGAGCATTAATAATATCAATAGTATTAATTTTTTTAATTTTAGTATTTTCTAAAAAAGATGTTTTAGCACCTATAGAAATAAATAAAAAAAAAATTAGAAAAAGGAGAAAACGAAATACACAAAATACACAAAATACACAAAATGAGCAAAAAATACTAAAATATTTCGGACAAGATTATTGTCCATATTCCAATAAGCAGAGTTATATGTATAATGTTTTAAATACTAAGTTCCGCAAAATGTATCCCAATGTGCAAATAGAATTTAACTGGGAAAAAACGCAATATGAAATGAATGAATCTGTAAAAGCAAATGTGGAATACGTTCCAACTATAACTAATGCGAACTATCAGCATATTAATGTTTATATATCTGATAAGTTAGACAATCAAACAGAAATGCGTAAATTGGCACAAATCTATGAATCACTTTCTCCAGCTTAGTGGTAAATTATAAAAAGCAGGTTGGAATGTAACAGTTTTATAGAGGTTATATATATTCTGGAAAATACCTAAAAATGCCACCCAACCACAAGCAAATATAAATCGGTTCCCGTCAACGTTACCACCAAACCGTGTATTTAATAAGTTAGTGATACCGTATCCTTTATTTTTAAATGGTCCCCAACCGGCACTAATAGCGTTATTAAAAAAACTATTACTAATATTTCTATTATTATTCAAATTATTCAAAGTATTTTTATTATCAATTCCTGCTCTAATCATAAACAACAAGAAGAATATGATTAAATCCAGTAATAATATACAAACTTGTAATCCAATTCGAGCATCTTTTTTAATGAACATTTCAGGTGGCGGATTTATTTTATTATTTTTAACAACTGGTTTCGCAACAAACCAGGAAGTGTATAATATAATCGCTAAAAAGAAGAAAACAATGAAAACCAAAGCAGTTTTTCCTGTGCCTAACATTTTAAAAATAACCACAATGATACATATATCAAATAGAAATCCTAAAATTTGATTAAATAGAACAAATTTTCTACAAGGTAATTTAAGACATTCTTTAGCTTCGGTGTATTTAAGTGGTTCGACGAGATAGATAATTAAATTTAAAATAATAACTAAAATGACTAAACACCATAATATATTCAAATCTATATTCATACTGATTCCTTATTTAGTTAGTAAATAGAAAATAAAAAATAAAAATAAATAATTTAAAGAATTAAATTTAGTAAATAAATACTAAATAAAATAAAATGACCGATACTCAACCAACTCACGAAGAACCAGTAACTCACGAAGAACCAGTAACTCACGAAGAACCAGTAACTCACGAAGAACCAGTAACTCACGAAGAACCAGTAACTCACGAAGAACCAGTACCCGAAGAAGAAGCGGAAACTTTTGTTTTTCAAGCAGAAATATCTCAGTTAATGAGTCTTATAATTAATACTTTCTATTCCAATAAGAGTATTTTCTTAAGAGAACTCATTTCCAATGCATCAGATGCCCTCGATAAAATCCGTTATCAAGGACTCACTGATAAATCTGCTTTAGAAACGGAACAAAGTCTTCATATTAATATTATTCCAGACAAGGAAAATAACCTCATTCATATCGAGGATTCGGGAATTGGTATGACCAAGGCAGATTTAATCAATAATTTAGGGACTATTGCGAAATCCGGAACCAAGGGTTTTATGGAGGCAATGTCTTCCGGCGCGGATATGTCACTAATCGGTCAATTCGGTGTAGGGTTCTATTCTGCTTTCCTAGTTGCTGATCAAGTTACGGTTACATCCAAACATAATGACGACGAGGAATATATATGGAGTTCTGCGGCGGGTGGTTCTTTTACTATTTCCCCTTCTACACAAAATTTAACACGTGGAACTAGACTTACACTTCATTTAAAAGAAGACCAAAAGGAATTCTTGGAAGAAGCAAGAATTAAGGAGTTAGTAAAGACACATTCCGAATTTATTAATTATCCAATTTCACTTATGGTTGAGAAGGAACGTGAAGTGTCAAAGGTACAAACGCCGGCCGAAACACCTGAAGAAGAAGTGCCGGAGGTACCAACCGAAACAGAAAAAGAAGGCAAAGTAGAAGAAATAGATGAAACGGAAACAGAAACAGAAACAGAAACCGAAAAATACAATGAATTGGAGAAATTAAATACCAATAAACCAATTTGGACAAGAAATCCCGAAGATATTACTCAAGAGGAATATGGAACTTTTTACAAGGGAATAACAAATGATTGGGAAGAACACCTCGCAGTTAAGCATTTCAAGGTAGAAGGGCAAATGGAATTCCGGGCAATTTTATTTCTTCCAAAGCGTGCTCAGCAAGAATCATTCAGCAAGGAAAAGAAAAACAATATTAAACTGTATGTCCGCCGTGTATTTATATCGGATAAGTGCGAAGATTTAATTCCCGAGTGGCTCAATTTCCTCCGTGGTTTAGTGGATTCCGAAGATTTACCATTAAATATCTCGCGCGAAACACTCCAACAATCGCGAATTCTCAAAGTTATTAGAAAAAATCTAGTCAAGAAAGCAATTGAATTATTTGCGGAAGTAATGGAAGACGACGAGAGATCTACTAAGTTTTACGAGCAATTTTCGCGAAATCTCAAATTGGGTGTTCACGAAGATAGTCAAAATAGACAGAAACTCGCCAAATTACTCCGGTATAATTCTTCTTTAGAGCCAAGCACACTAACTTCTTTAGACGACTATATCACTAATATGCCAGAAAACCAATCCGAAATCTATTATATCACAGGACAATCTTTAGAAGCAGTTCGAAACAGTTCATTTGTAGAAGGTGTAACTAAGAAGGGTTTCAATGTTCTTTATATGACAGAACCGATTGACGAGTATGTGCTTCAACAATTAACTGAATATGACGGCAAGAAACTTGCTTCTATTACCAAGGAGGGATTTCAACTTCCTGAAACGGACGAAGAAAAGACTAAGTTCCAGGAACTAAAAACTGATTTTGAACCAACCTGTAAGAAAATTCAAGAAATCCTAAAGACTAATTGCGAAAAGGTATTCTTATCAAACCGACTTACAGATTCTCCATGTTGTGTAGTAACAAGTCAACACGGTTGGTCTGCTAATATGGAGCGTATTATGAAGGCACAGGCACTTAATGACACTAATTCGATGAGTTATATGATGTCTAAAAAGAATTTAGAAATCAATCCACGACATCCAATTATTAAAAATCTAAAGAAGAGATTAACAGAGGAAGATGATTCGAGTCATAAAATCGCAGCAAACCTAATCCATTTAATTTATGAAACTTCACTAATTAATTCGGGTTTTACTTTAGAAAACCCTACTAACTTTTCTCACAGAATGTTTAATATGGTTAAATTAGGTTTGGGTATAGATGATACAGAAGATGATACAACCCCAACTTCATCCCCTACCCCTATACAATGCGATGACAAAGAATGTATGGAAAAATGTAGTTTAAGTAAATGTAATTTAGAAACAGATAATCAATGTTGTATAGATCCGGAAATGCCTAAATTAGAGGGTGATGAAGAAATGGAACAAGTTGATTAAATATAAAAATCTATAAATCTATAAATCTATAAATCTATATTTAAGTTTCAAAAATGTAAATATTTTATTATAATTATTAATATTAATTATAATAAAATGAGCAATAATACACCTTCATATGATGATTATAATGTTATAACCGAAGATTTAGATAATGAATTAGAAGATTTAGAGAAAGTATATATAGATTATCAAGAAAACGAAAAAGAATATATAAAATTTATAAAAGAAAAGACACTAAATAAATTAAGAAATAGACGTAGTTCTTTTCAAAGTCCTTTACCACTTCCTAATATAAACGATTCGACTCCAAACCCCCCTTCAGAAAGTGAATTACCTATAATAACTAATATATCTAAACTTAATAGTAAACAATTATTTCCAAAACAAAATATTAATATAATTATAGAAAATAGGAATATAAAATCAATTTATTTAACTAAACTAAGTTTTTTAGGTATAGTATTGGCCGTAAATTTAATGTATTACTTAATTTATTATGATTATTTTAATTTAAAAAAGATAACTTATATTAAAATTTAAAATTTAATTTTATAAATTTAAATAAATAAATTAATATAAATTTAAATAATGACATGTATAATTATTCCAATTGGCCCACCCGGTTCAGGAAAATCATTTCTAAATGAAGAATTAAAATCTTTATTTGAAACTAGTGTTAATATAAACCATATTGAATATTATTCTTCGTCGCGAGATAAATTATATAAGGAAATAAAGAAAGAAAATTCTTTAAAAAAAACAAGAAAATTTTTATTCGAAACGATGATGAAATTTTTTGATGAAATGAAAGATAAATCAGAATCCAAAAGAAAATCCGAAAATATTAACCTAATAATTTATATGGATAGTTGTAATGCGAAGAAGGAAATACGTGATAAGTTTATAGAGTATTTAGAACCTAAAAAAATTATTTTCATTAATTTTAGGATTGAAGATATTGAAGTTTTACTTGAACGAACAAAAAAAAGAATAAATCATCCGACATTTCCGGATTCAGAAGACGAACAAAGAAAAATCATTGAGAATATAATACCGGTAATAGAGTATGAAGAAACACTAGAAAACACAAACATACTAAATGATACAGATACAAATATAAATACAAATACAAATACAAATACAAATATAAATACAAATACAAATACAAATACAGATACAAATACAAATATAAATACAGATACAGATATATTTACAGATATATTTACTGAAACTATAACTAGTAATATAGAAATATTAAATTATAATTTACAATCTGAGTTTAACTTAACAGATGAAATTTCGAAATTGATTTTTAAAAAAATAAAAAACTTTTAAAAAAAAAGTTTAGATTAAAAAACTTTCTAATTAGAAATCTTAGATTTCATCAAAGTTTTTTTATAGTTTAATAATATAAATAAGATGGAGGAAGATTGGGAAAAAACATTAATATTAGCGATTACTTTAATAATAATAGGTGGTTTTTATATTTCACCAAGGGTAAAGCAGGTAAGTATGAAATATTATTTTGCTTTATTTATAATATTATTTTTCATATGTATAATTCATACTCAATATTTAAAGAAATGGACGGAAGACAAAGAGAAGACAGATTATACTTTAGTATATTGGTTATATAATTTGATATCAATTATTATTTTCTTATACTTGATTTATATTATAGGTCAAAGTCCAAAAATAAAGACATTAAAAGGAGGGTCAAATATGTTTGATACTAATATAAATATATCAAGTGAGAATTCTATGGTAAATTCTATATCAAATTCCACAACAGCAAATATAGCAAAAAATGTATTAAGTAAAAGTGTCAGTGGATTAGTTAGAGGAGTATCTGCTTATACAAACTTTTGGAAGAGATTATTTTATAGAGTCGCCGGTAATAATGAAACAAGTAGTGTAAATATATAATGAAATATATTTTAAGAAAAAGTTTCTTATGATTTCTTCAAAGTTTATTTTTATCTAATTACTTTGTTATTTAATTTTTCCTAAGAAAATAATTATAAAATTATATTATATAGAATGTCAATATTAGCCGCACCCTACGTATTTGCTGGAACTGTATCATTATATCTTGGTTACAAAACCTATAATTCCTATTATAATCAACCATTTGAGTATTTGGAAATAGAGGATTTACAAAACGAAAATAAAGAAAAAACCCAAGAAGATGATATAATTAAAGACGAAAAAGACGAAAATAAAGAAAAAACCCAAGAAGATGATATAATTAAAGACGAAAAAGACGAAAAAGACGAAGAATTAATACCATTTCCAGAACTTATAAATGAAACCCCCCCTCCCCTCCCCCCTACTCACATACCCCCAAAACCAAATCTATCCCCGACGCATAAAATAACTAAACCATTGCCTAATATTTTTGTAGAAGATAAATTAGTCAAAAATAATGAAATAACTAAATTACATAATCCAGTTATGGAAACCATTTTAGAGGAGAAGAAACCAGTAATCGCAAATATAATTAGAAGAAGAAGACGAAATAAAAAACGAAAAAACTAATAATGAATAATGAATAATGAATAATCAAGAACTATTTTTTTTAATTCTTTTATCATAATCTATTTTATTAATTTTATATCCCCAATGTTGTAATGTTTGTCTTTTAACAGGAGAAATATTATAATCTTCAATTCTTTTTTTTCTAATTATTCCTTCCTTTTTATCTTCTTCAATTTTCTTGTAAATATCATTAATTAACCAATTACGGAATCTACCCCTTTCTCCGCATACACCTTGCCATCTTTTTATTTGTCTTTCGTCTTCTATTTTTCCAGTATTTCCATAGTGGCTATATAATCTCCTACCATTAAAAAACCGACAATACCATTGAAACCAACCATAACAATCATATTTAGTAATCCAACCCTTACTTTCCCAAAATTCCAAAGAAGTGCCACATTTAACACCATATTTATTAATATTTTTATTATATACAGAACTAGTGAGCATATTAGGTATATCAATTCCTTTCCACCAAGATTTAGGGAATTCAGAAATAACTTCAGAAGATTTAAATTTATTTTTATTTTTATTTTTATCTAAACAGATAGAACTTTGAATATCCCTAAAATAACCACCGCCGAAACTTCCCATTTGTATAATTTCTATAGGACTTAGGTTAGGTCGAAATTCAGGGTAATCAATAAAATAATAGTATTTATTTTTCCCAGAACTTTTTAGTATAGGTTTAATAGTAACTGATTTATTCATATAAATATATAAATGAAATAAATATAAATGAAATAAATATAAATGAAATAAATATAAATGAAATAAATATAAATGAAATAAATATAAATGAAATAAATATAAATGAAATAAATATAAATGAAATAAAAATAAATGAAATAAATATAAATGAAATAAATATAAATGAAATAAATATAAATGAAATAAATATAAATGAAATAACTTAACAAAAAAAAAACCTTACTTAAATAATGTATAAGTATTAAATATTGTACTTATGAATAGAATAATAGATGATATGATTGAAAAAATAGAATTATTTGATCGTAAATTGTATATATTAGAGGATTTAGTAAATGATTTGCGTTTAAATTACAATATAAAAAAAGATATAGTAAATGTAAAAAAATCCACAAAAAGTAAAAAGAATATAAAAATAAAAAAAAAAACAAAAAAAAAAAAACCATTTAATAATTATGTAATAGATTCAAGCAGTTCAAGTGATTCAGACTAAAAAATTGTTGTAATTATTACAAGACTAAAAAAAAATTAATTATTTAAAAAACAACTTAAAAAGAAGAACTCATTAAAGAGTATAAGACAGTGTGGCCGAGCGGTCTAAGGCGGAGCATTTAAGTATTATAGAACATTTGTTCTTAATATAAACTCTGCTCTCTCTACGGAGGCGCAGGTTCGAACCCTGCCACTGTCAACGTTCCTATGGAACAAAATATAAGTTCTTATTTATTTAATTATAATTAAGAGAAAATAAGAGAATATACAGCAAAACAAATAAACCCCAAATTCACTTTTAATGAATCAAGGTTTGCCAGTTCCTTTTAAAAACTAAGCAAATATTCTCTGTTAAAAAAGACATCATGGCCGAGTGGTCTAAGGCGGTAGACTCAAGTTCTACTATATTCGTATGCGCAGGTTCGAACCCTGCTGGTGTCACATAAGAATACTTATATATTTAATAATATGTAAGTATGAGAACTTACAGCAAATAATTAAAACACAAAATAATTAAGTTTATATCGTTTTTTCTTTTTAAAAAATTGGTAAAAAGTTCTCAGTATAAATAAAAGCACCCATAGCTCAGTCGGCAGAGCATCGCTCTTATGTAGCGAAGGTCGAGGGTTCGAACCCCTCTGGGTGTAAGGTATTAATTTGCCAAATTAGGTCTAAGGTTTTTAAAATAATCTTTTTCCAATTAGAAATCTTTGATTGTGTCAAAGTGTGGTCCCATAGCTCAGTAGGCAGAGCGTTCGACTGTTATTTATTAAGATATACTAATGTATCTTATAATCTGACATCGAAAGGTCACCGGTTCAAGCCCGGTTGGGACCGAAATATTTAACGCCCTATTAGCTCAGTCGGTAGAGCATCAGACTTTTAATCTGAGGGCCGTGGGTTCAAGTCCCACATGGGGTTAAATAAAAGCAAGATGGCGCAGTTGGAAGCGTGTTGGGCCCATAACCCAAAGGTCGATGGATCAAAACCATCTCTTGCTAACTTATGAGAAAATAGGTTTTTAATTAAACTTATTTTTATTAGAAATCTTTAATTTTTCCAAATAAAATGTTTAAAAATTTAATATCAGTAGATTCAAATCCTACATATAACAGTAAAGTCATTATATTTTAGTACTGTTAAATAAAAAATCTCCTTTGTTTTTTATAAAACATTTAATTAAATAATATCCACTCATAGCTCAGTTGGTAGAGCATCCGATTGTAGTTGTTATAATATTCGGACGGTCGTTGGTTCAAAACCGACTGGGTGGAAACTTATTAAATTGAAAGTTGGGTTAAATCCCTAACAGGAGAAAATAAAGTCATTTGATAAGTTGTATTATCTTTTGGCGAAACTTATTTATAAAAAGTTTGGACGCGTAGCTCAGTGGTAGAGCAATCGACTGCAGATCGATCGGTCACTGGTTCAAATCCAGTCGTGTCCTAAAATAAAATTGTGTCATAAAACACTGACTACATAGTGTAAAGGTTAGCACCTAAGACTTCGAATCTTGAATATTTTGTTTTATAAAAATAATTTAAAAATAAAATATATAGTAATATATGTAGAGAAGGGTTTGTGGTCTAATGGTTAGGATTGATGCCTTCCAAGCATTAGCTCCGGGTTCGATTCCCGGCAAACTCAAGGTAACTTTGAATTAATATTTTTTTATCTAAACTTTTTTATAAAAAGTTTTTTTTATGCCCCCGTGGCCAAATGGCTAAGGCGTCTGACTTCTAATCAGAAGATTGCGGGTTCGATCCCCGCCGGGGGTTTTGGATAAAATCAATCCATAACCAAACCTTTACAGGTATTATTATATTAATTTATGATAATTACCACCTAAGCATACATTACAGCAAATAAAACCTTATAAATTATTATTAATTTTTTTATTTGAATTATAATTAATAAATATTATTTCAGTATTTATATTGATTCAGTATTTACAATTATAATAAAAATAAATATTCCTGTATGCTGTTATCTTTTAGTTTTAAGTAAACACCCAGCAAATAAACCCTATAATTATTTATATGAAATTATATTAAAGTTTACTGTCTTATAAACTACTAGATATCCCCTATATATGCGCCGCACCCGTCACCTTACTTAGTCCCTGTCCCTGTCCCTGTCCCTGTCCCTGTCCCTAGTTGTATCGGTTAGTCTGTCAAATTGAATTATACTTCAAAAAATTCTTATAAATAGTTATATAAAACAAAAAAAAATTGATTTTTTGTAATAATTATACATAAGTGAATAATGGTGTATATGATGTAATAATTGTATATACTTACTTATAACTAAAATAAGTTACGAGATTACCTTTATAGGTTTATATGAATATTATTCAAAAAACTAAATTATCATAATATGTCAACAATAAAAATAATAATGACTCATTATTATTTTTTTTGTTTTTTTCTCAAATGAAAAATATAAATAAAGGAAATAAATTTAGTTGGAGTATGCGAGACCACCCATACCACTCATAATTCTAAGAACGTTATAGTTGGTAGCGTATACTTTAAGTTCAGTTGAGTTATTTGTGTGTGGAGTAGAAGTGAATTTTAAGTTTAATTTAGCATTATCAATTCTAGAGAAATTACAGGTTCCACTTGGTTGGTGTTCTGCAGGTTTAAGACCGAACGAGTAGGTGTAAATGGTCTTAGTTGGAGCAACTTCCATATGTTGAACGTTTTGTACTAATCTAAAGTAGTCAGAATCTCTTTCGGACATTCTATCGTGTCCGTTTAATTGAATCTTACCGGATTCAAAGGTATCGTATTTGTTTCCACTGGCAGTTAAGCACGAGTATCTTAATTTTTGGTTACCTCCATTTCTTCTTGCTTTTTCATTATCTTGCATTACTTGAGTGAATGACCCGGAAACATTAGTAAGATTAAAATCTTTTGATCCAACTGTAGAGTAAGTGGTATCTTGAATAGTCCAGTTTAAGCATTTAACCGGGTGGTTAAAGTTTAAGTCAACGTTAACATTAGTAGTTCCAGAAGTAATACTTTCACTTCCGGTGTGTTGAAGTTGTTCGATTAAGTATTCGTGGGAAACTTGGGCGAATCTTCGTCTTTCATCGGTATCTAAGTAGATGTAATCAACTAATAAATTACAACTTGAAACTTTAACACCTTCCGTGCCACCGCTATTTTTTGGATCAGTCACAGCAACATCCGACCTAACTAAGAATTTAGATTCTTCAAGTTCTAAGTGAAGTTTGACTTCGTGGTACTGTAAGGCAATAAGTGGAAGTGCGAGACCAGGGTTTCTGTTAAACCAGAATCTTAATGGAACATATAAGGTTACAGGACTTTCAACAGCAGAATCCGCCGGGTCGGCATCATCAGAAGTATAGGTGTTACCAACCATAGCGTCATAAGCGTCTCTGTGGTCTTTCTTTACATTAAGTTCGCCCCAGATATCGAGCCATTCACCGTAGTGTTTATCAATTTCTTGACCTCCAATTTCAATACTAATAGATTTAACCATAGCGTTTCCTAAACCATTGGTCCACGAAACATATGTAGAAGTACCTGGTGTTTGTTGTAATTGTTGAACTTTCATTTCTAAGTGCATTGCTCCAATTAAATCACCATTTCTGGCAATAGTGACTTGGGACTTTTTGCCGAAATCAACATCACTGTTGAAAGTTTGGGCAATTGTTTCAATAGAGAAGTTGGTGTGTCTTCTGTAAACAACTTTGAAAAAAGTAATTTGCGGGTTACCGGTAAGGTAAATATCTTGAGCGCCATAGGCAACTAATTGCATTAATCCTCCTCCCATTTTTTATATATTATATAAAGAAAAAAAAAATCTATAATATAAACTCTATAATAAAAAAATCAAAATAATTATATTATTAATTTCTATTACCGTAAATACTAATAAAATATAACTAAATTAATTTACTTTCCCTCTGTAAAATAAATTAATTTATTTACTAAAAATTAAATGAAAATTAATTAAAAAGCTTTAAAAAAAATGAATTATCTATAGGATTTAAAAAAAATGAATTATCTATAGGATTTAAAAAAATAAATTATCTATAGGATTTTAAAAAAATAAATTATCTATAGAAATTAAAAAATGAATTATCTATAGGATTTTAATTAATTTTTATTTAATTTTTCCAAAAAAAAATATAATAATATTTTTATTATTAACTATAAAATTATATATTTATTACTTCTAAGTTTCTTATAATTTATTTTAAATAATTAATAATTAATTTAAATATTAATTTTTAAATTACTTAAATAAAATTTTCTTTATATAATATATAAAAAATGTCCGAAAGTCCAAGATCAAATAACTCAAAAGTTAATGCGACTGATGTCGATGTTGTATCAACTAAAACTACCGGTGTTGCTTTAGATTTAAAAGCAAATTCACTTACAACAGGTAATGCTTTAAGTGTTGCTTCTACAAGTAACACTGCTTTAACTACTGGAAGTTTGGTAAGTGTTGCACACACTGGTAATGCCAACACTGTTGAAGGGCCAATTGTTGATATTTCATCAACTACAACTTCAACCGGGTTAGATGCCGTTTTAAAAGTTTCAAATACTGCTCAAACTGCTGGTAATGTTGTCGAAATTACTGGTGCAGCTTCCAAAACTGCTTTAAATGTTACGGCGGGTAATGTTGTTGTAGCAGCAGATACTCTAATTGCAAGGGGGTATAATGCTACAAATAAAACACCATCAATTATAACAAAATGGGATGCACATACAGATGCCACTGCTGGTGACGCCGCTATAACTATTGCCCAAGTTTTGACAGGAATTTTAGAAGCAGATCCGGCTGCAGATGTAGCGTGGACTCTTCCTACAGCTGCACTGGCAGTTGCCGGTGTTGCTAATGTAGCAGTTGGAGATTGTATTGACTTCTCTGTTATTAACACCGGCACCGCTACAGCAGACGAAATTATTACAGTTACGATGGGAACTAATGGCACAGCAGTTGGATATATGGGTGTAAAATGTGCAGGGGTAGCAGTAGGAGATTCTGAAGGCAGTGGATTATTTAGACTTAGATTTACAAATGTAACAGGGGCAGCAGAAGCATATACTGTTTACAGATTAGCTTAATTAATACAACTTATTTAAATTTTATCAAGTTATATAATATTATTATCTAAATCAACAATATTTTTGTTAAAAATAAAAAATTATTATTAAATATTTTTTTATTTTTCAAACCAATATTTCTTATAAAACTATTTCTTATTTAGTTCCCAGACCAACTACCAAAGATAGTTTGACCCCATGTCTTCACAGGTGGCGTAACTTCCTCAACAACCTCTATGTCTTCTTCCGCTTCTTCAACACCAAGGTCTTCAACTTCTGTTATAACTTCAGCAACTACTCCAGCGTCAACAGCGCCTTCAGCCTTACCATCTTTTTCTGTATCAGTTACTTCAAAAACAATCGATTTGTCTTTTAGAGAAGCAAGAGTTATAGGTTTCCTGTCTTCGCCAATTTCTCCCATAGAGAATACATAGTCCTTAAGAAGTCCTTCTTCCGAAGCACTCATTAGTTCCTTTACCCATACGTAGCAGTCTTGGTTTACCATTCCTTGAAAGTCATCCCAAGAACTCTTCTTAGCCTTGACTTCAGAATCCTCAGGAACCTCCGGATCCTTTGTAGCAATAACTTCTTGTCCGGACATAACCATTTTGAAAGAGGAGTTGTTCCACCCTTGGACGAGTGAAACCCCCTTTCTATCTGATTGTGCTTGATAACCATAGGTTCTTTCTTCAATACACCGGGCGTTAAGGTTCCAGAAGTAAATCATAGGCGGAGAACTGTAACCTTGAGCTTTAAACTTCAGTTCAAATGCGTCAAATGTAGATGTCCATTTACCTTCATAATTACCTCCCATTGCCCATCCCGAACCTCCTATAACCTGAACGTCAAACTGACCGTCAGATAGGATAAGAAGGGAAGGCATTTTCTCTTCGGGAACTTTATTGTCTACTGCTACCTTGAGAACAAGATCCATCGCCTTGCCTACATCAGTAGAATACCCAACCTTTTTCATAACAGCATAATACTTCTCTGTAAGAGTGTATTCCCTTCCATCTGCGTGAACAAAGTGGAAGAGAGTTGGCTCAGTAGAGTATGAAAGTGCCATATGTTTAAAGGCACCTGTGTTAAGTTCAGAAGTGACAATACCAAGTGAGACCGAGAGGTCCATACAGGTAATGCCTTTTGCCGCGGGACATTCCATAGAACCTGAAACGTCAATCATAGAGAGAACATCGTCGATATCCTCGTCTGTGACTTCTTCGACAACCGCAGCCTCAGCCGCCTCGGCCGCTCCAGCAGCCTTAAGACGAAGTTCCTTAATATAGTCCTTAATGTTTTTCCGCACTTCAGCAATCATTGCCTTCCATTGTGCTTCATTGACAACTTCTTCGCTTCTGCTAAGTTTTCCGGATTTAATCTTTCGAATAAGTTGGTATGGTGCCAGAACACCACCCTTAACTTTGGAAAGAGAAGCGAGAAGAATGTTTCTCGCGGAAACCCTATCTTCGTCTTCCGGAAATCTGTTTCCAGTCTCTTCTTCCCAACTTTCAAGAGGTACCTTACCTTTTTCATTAAGCCACGCTTTTGTAATTTTACTAGTACAAACAGATGGTGTTCTTGCTGGGTCAATTTGACTCCATCGTCCGGAGCACATTTTAACCTCGCAAACATCGCATAGTTTGTTGAGTTGCGAGAATGTCTTACGGGCAGTTGCTTGGTGTCTCGACTGAAGAGCAGGAACACTACTATCCTTGAAGACATTTGTTAATGGTTGATACTTATAGTGAACCAGCAACTTTCGAAGCTGTTTCTTAACATATTTAGTAACATTTCCAGTTTCCCTATCTAAAACAGGGACCCACCAGTAAATGTTAGTATCTTCAGAACCTTTTTCTCTAGGAGCCCATTTACCAGCAGCCGATAGATTGTCCAGTAGTTCTCCTCTTTTTGTAATAAGTTCTTCTTTGTGCATACCCTTATACTTTTCCTTCCAATCTTGAAAGGCTTTCATATCATTGTCAATATATTTCCAAAAGTTCTGGAAAATTGCTTTAACAAGGGGGTTATACATCTTATAATATCTATCGTCTACTTTCTCTGAAGTAAGACTAAGACGTTGGTTAATGAAAGAAATAATCTTCCACCAATCCTTAATACACCCTGATTCCGGTACAAACTCCATGAGGTCGATTACTAGCTTAGAGTAACCGTTCTCATAAAGGTGTAGAATACAATGAACCCAGGTATCCTTACAACCTTCACCCGATCGCGGGTTCCGTTTGTTAACAATGGATATCACTAGGTCTTTAATTTCTTCTCCATTCTTCGCACTACTAATCGCAGTTCGAAGAAATCTATCAATATCTTCCTTACTGGAAGATTGGTCAATTGAGTGATTGGCGTCCATAGCCGCACTTCCAGTAGAAGCGTGCATTACAGACCCCTTTTCACCAATAATTTTATCAGAAACAGAAAGTTTCTGAAAAGCATTAGCCATTTGATTTGTTTGTTTAAATTGAACAGACATTTTACATTAAAGTAAAAATAAACTTTAAATCAATTTTATTTATTTTTATATTAAATCATTAATATTATTACATTTTACTTAAATCATTTTATCTTATTAATACATTTTATTATATTAAAATATTCAGGACCACAATTAACAGCAACTTCTTTTAAATGTGAATGTTTATGTAAACAATTCCAAAAGTTAGTTGCTAAGTTTTGACATTTATTAATTTGTTTTTCTATCATATTCTGTTTTTCTATCATATTCTGTTTTTCTGTTTCAATTTTATTAGTATGTGCGAATACAATATTAATACCCATTTATATAAATAACTTAGGTAAATAAATTTAAAATTAAAAAAAATAAAAATAAAATATAAAAATATAAAAAATATAAATTACTTCAAAAGAAATATATTGCTAAGATATGCCCAAATGAATAGACCGAAAAAACTTCCCCCTAAGTCTAAAACATTATGATATACGAATTTCTTATTTTCATCTTTTTCTCTATATATACAGGTAAATACAAACCATAAAACAGCAATTATTCCAAAAATTACGCTATTGGCTAAGTTATTTCTACCATTCATAAATGTGATATAGATATATACAAATAGTATAACTAAGAAAATAAGGGACATAATATTAGCTTTCTTTTTATCAAGATTACCTCTAATACCTAAATACGCACTACCTAAAGTTAAATAGTTTAGCACTAAAATAATAATATATGATCCAATACCTAAACTAGTTCCTGTGTTTTTAGTAATAATAAGTAATAAAATAAGTAAAGCAAGAGGACTAATAACCATTCTAGATATATATCTATCTACAGTTAAATTACCATTATCTGTATTAGCAATAATTTTATGATATTGAATAATCATAATAACAGCGGCAACAGTAATGAGATTTAGGCAGTGTCTAACTTTATTATCATTACATTTTAAGGATTCTATAAAGGAAAGAATAGCGACGGCTATAAATGAATAAAATGATAATTTAGAGGTGAAATTAATTTTATGTAAATCTTTTTCAGTAGTACCTAAGTTATTATTCATATCTAAGTTATTATTCATATCTCCCATATTATTACCATCTGCCATATTATTATTCATATCTCCGCCATTCATATTATCTCCTCCGCTATTCATAATATTATTATTTAGGTCAACAACTTGAACGTTATTAGGTTGTAAATTATTATTATTTTCAATACTTCCTCCGCCATTGACTAATAAATCTACAACAGCATTACTTCCTACCGTAACAGGTTCTTCTATATTATTATTAGACATATTATTATTAGCCATATTATTATTAGCCATATTATTATTATTAGCCATATCTGGCATATTATTATTAGCCATATTATTAGCTAAAGTGTTAGGTACAGTATTTCCATTTTCAATTAAATTTTGTAAAATATTTTCATCCATATAATTTTGTTCCATTTATACTATAATAAAATAAATTAAAAAGATAATAAATCTAAATTAGTTAGACCCAATATTTGCGTATTCGTCCGCCATTTTATTACCATACCATTCTGTATATTCCAAACTATCTTTTGAAACTTCAGACCCTAAAACTCTATGTGCTTTAATATGTTTAAATTGGATATTATATTTATAATACATGGATTTTATGCTTTTAATTAAATCAAGATTTTTAACTTTTTCCATTTTCCCACTTTTATTTTTCCTTTTCCATCCGTTTTTTTCCCAAGTATTAGACCATTTAGTAATACAATCTATAACATAGGAACTATCGGTACAGACTAAAATTAAATCCGTATCTTTAAATTCTTTATCTTCTGAAATAATTTCAATTGCTCTTCTAACTGCTTCTAATTCGCATATATTATTGCTAGTTTTGCCTCCAATACTAAATTCTTCTCCTATATTATTAGTATTATCGTCAGAGAAGAAAATTCCAATTCCTCCTCTTGCGTTTTTTTTACCATTATTAATGGCGGAACCGTCAGTGAAAACTTTCCATTCTTTTGATTTTGATTTTGATTTTGATTTCGTTTCTAATTCCAAGTTTTTGAATATTTGTTTTTCAATAACTTTTTCTTTTGTAATAAAGTATTTTCTTATATCATTATTCATATTTATATAAAATAATAATATATATTAAAATCAATTTTTAAGTGTATTTGACATATAAGTAATTTGACATATTAAGCATTCGCTTCAACCGGGGGCAGCCTGAGAAGAAGAGCCAGAAGTATTCGGTTTACTAAATAAAAGACTAACTTTGTTTGCCGCGTTATCTATATTTACACCCCCTACAATTTGAATTGAAGGATTTCTCGATATAATTATATTTCCAATATATAAAAGAATTTTTATTGCTTCTTCTTTATACGGTAAAGAGAATCCTAAAACATCGTCTACCATTTCACCTCTATCTTCCTCTTTATGAATGAAATCCGCAAATGTTCCTGCAATTGCTCCAGGTTTGAAGGATAAATCTTTTAAATGGAAATTATAAAATTTAACATTTAATGAAAATAAAGCAGGGTCTTTATCAACTTTTAATCTATTTAATTGTTTAAAAAAAGCTTCAGAACCGAATATTCCTTTACCTTCTGCTTTATCTTCTATTAATTCTCCATTATAAATAAGTGATAATAATTTTGTATTACAAAAATTTGTTTTATCTATTCTTAATATAATATTTACCGAATTATGAGCTCCATTAAAAAAAATGTTTAATTCTGGTTTGATGATCTTCGTTTCTTTATCAATATGAGTTACTAATTCTGCTTTTAATGACTCTCTTTTAGCTATTATTTCTTTTGGTAGTGTTTTTCGTGATTCCAATTCATTAATTAAATATAAAACTTTTTTTATTTTTTTAATATCTGGTTCACTTTCTGGTTTTGGAAAGTCTATAATTAATGTTTCTATTTCTTTTGTATATTGATCTCTCATTTTCGAGTGCATCTCTGTGTCTATGAAGGGTGCTGAAAGGAAGGCTCCACCAATTAATTTTTTAGTTTTTTTATTTCTACTAAGTTTTTTATTTCTACTAAGTTTTTTATTTTTAGTATTTCTTTTATACTTATACATATAATATTATACTAGATAATTTAGTTTTATTAATTGTAATTTATTTAATAGTATCTTTTTTACAGTTTCTTTTTTAGAGTCACTAAATTAAAAACACTAAATAAAAAAGTTTACCTTTTTTATAACATTGATTTAAAACAATTTCATTAAATTTAGTTATGTTTCAAATATGGAAATCTAAATATCCAGATAGTTTGTTTTCTGTATCATACAAACGTGGATTTCAACCTAAAATAAAACCACTAAGAAAACAGAATTCACCATATCATAAGATTAACGATGTTATAGATAAATTAATATATAAAAATAAAATAGACAAAGAGTTAATAAACAAAGAGTTAATAGATAAAGAATTACCTTATTATGATATTTCTAATGAAGTTAGTTTACAGACTTTAGGTTCTCTTTATCGTGATTTATTTTTCATTTCTTTATTTTATCCTGAAAAACAATTACCACCTAAATTATCCAATCCTTTAAATTATTTAGAGGAAATATTAGATACTAATTATAAAATAGATCATTCGTATATTTATTGTCTAAATAATGTATTTCTAAAATCCAAAAATAATCCACATGACTATAAGTCTTATGAAGTTATAAGAAGTATAAATAATACAGAAACTTATAATACAGAAACTTATAATACAGAAACTTATATAAAAATACAAGCAGCAATGAATAGTTATACACCAGAATTAATAAATCTACAACAGAAAATTCTGGAATCCGCCCATTTAAAAAGACTAAACGACCTAAGTTATTTCTTAGTACAACATTACTATATATTAAATAGTATTTTAGAACTTTATAGTATTATTAAACCGATAGAAATAAGTAAACAAGATACTATAATACCTTCTATATATAAATTATTTCAATTAGATTCAATTATGTTAGATAGACCAAGAGACCAACAAGAATATATAGATTATAATTTAGATATGTCTATAGAGGTAGATTTAATAAATGTAATAAAAAGTGATTATAATTGTAGTTTAGTGTTTTTACGAAATCTAAATTCTTTAAATTTATTTGAAAGAAATAAAAACTTACTAAGTTTAATTCGAGATATAATTGCGAATATAGAAGTAGATAGAAACTTATTTTCAGAAAAAGACCTAAATGAATTTATAATGATTAAAATGATAAACTTAGTCAATTAATTTTTTCTCATATTTTTTAGTCCATATATCAATATAGTTTTTATATGTACTACCATTAATTTTATTAAATCCTATTATCATACTAAGTTGATAAAATAAGTTAGGACTCATAGGGTTAGTTTCAGTTTCAGTTTCATAAAAATCATTTTCATTTTTATAATATTTATGAAATAGTTCTAAATCAAGTGTTTCTTGTTCCATATATTAACTGAATTCAATTATTTAGATATAGAAATTATTAAAATATTAGTGATACAAATTAAAAGTAGCTAAGTTTTATATAACTTAGTAATAACTTAGTGAAATTAAAATAAAATTAGAATTATAAAAATGAAATAGAAATTAAAAATAAATTAAAAGTTGCTAAGTTTTATATAACTTAGTAATAACTTAGTGAAATTAAAATAAAATTAGAATTATAAAAATGAAATAGAAATTAAAAATAAATTAAAAGTTGCTAAGTTTTATATACTTAATATATTAACTTTATATTAACTTAGTAATAACTTAGTATTGTTTGAAATCGAAATTTGAATTAGAAAATGAAATAGAAATTAAAAATAAATAAATAATAAATAACTTAGTAAATACCAAGTCAAACAGGACCCAATATAAATTTATTTAGGTAGTCTTTTTTAAAAATGATTTAGTATCTAATTCGAAATTTGATTTCATCTGGTCGGAAATTGTTTTTTGCGGGAAAATTAAACGGATTTTTTATAACCCATTTACACCATTTATATGACTTCAATATGATTTTTTTGAATATGTCTTTCTAAATTTGCGAATTCTTTGGAACAATGTGGGCATTTTGATTTAGTGTTTTTTTTTTCATTTTTTAAAATGGATTCCATTTTGAATTTTATAGTATTATTGCTAACTTTTAATTTTTCATTCATTTCAATAGAATAATTTAGGTTTTTCTTTTGAATAGTATATATACGTTGTATTTCTTCTGTCTCTTTTATAAGTTGTTTTACATCTTGTATATCACCTAAATCTAACTCCATATTCTTTTCTATAATATTTGCTAAAATAAGTATTGCTATATAGACTTTATCTATATTATTCTTAGTATTATGTAGATAAATTAGGGGTTTGTTGCTGAAAATCTCTATATCTAGGTCATTTTTAGTAGCAATACCTGTATTTTCGGAACACATTATACCACAATGTGCGTCTGATTCCTGTACATCTCGTTGAAATTTCTCAATATCTCTTTTTGGAACATTAGAACTGAAATTTTTATTCTCAAATAATATTTGAACACCTAAATAATCTATTCTAATATCGCCGCTTCTTGCTTGAGAGTGAGTATCTTCTATATTGGCATTTGGAAATAGTGAATTTAGTAAATTAAAAATATTATTTTCACCTTCTTTACCTTTTTTTGAAGAATTTTCATATACTAAATTACGTTCATTTAATTTAGTATTTAATTCTTCATTTTTTTGTTGTAATTCTATTAATTTAGGGTCATAATATTGTCTTTCCTCATTACGAATATCAGTTAATTTAGTAAATGTAGACTCATTTTGCTTTTTATAAATTAAAATTTCAGTATTTTTAGTATCTATTATAGTTTTATATTCAGTTTGTATTAATTCTCGTTGATTTAGCAATTTAGTTTGAAAATTTTGTTCAAGTTCTTGTTGTAAATTGCTAAAATGTGATGATAATTTCTGTGAATTTTGATCTATTTCAATTTGTTTAGCTATTTTCATATCTCTAAGTTCAGTTAATAATTGTTGATTTTGTTTAGATAAATCGTCAATTTTCTGAGTATGATTTTGATTAGTATTTTTCAAATTTAACGCATATGTATCAGAATTAACAATTTTGTATCCATGTATTAAGGCGTCTTTAATATATAATATATTTTCTTCATTTTCATAGAATTTAGCAATATCTCCATCCAATTCATCTAATTTAATTGTAATAATCATTTAATATAAACAATATAAAAGGTTTAAATAATTTAGTAAATATATTATATATTATTACCTTAATTCTTATTAAAAATAGTCATAAATATTTATGTAAGATTCTTATTATATATTAGTAATATAATATTAGTTATTACTATAATTCTTATTAATATTAGTCATAAATATTATGTAATATTTAGGGAAGTTTCTTATTATATATTAGTAATATAATATTATTTATTACCATAATTCTTATTAATATTATTAATAAAAATTATGTAAGTTTCTTATTAAATATTAGTAATATTATTATAGTTATTACCATAATTCTTATTAAATTTAGTAATAAAAATTATGTAATATTTAGGGAAGTTTCTTATTATATATTAGTAATATAATATTATTTATTACCATAATTCTTATTAAATTTAGTAATAAATATTATGTAATATTTAGGGAAGTTTCTTATTCAATATTAGTAATATTATTATATTTATTACCATAATTCTTATTAAATTTAGTAATAAAAATTATGTAATTTTCTTATTATATATTAGTAATATTATTATATTTATTACCATAATTCTTATTAAAATTATATCTTAAATAATAAATAATATTATATTTTAAATAATAATATATTATTATTTCCTTACCATAATTCTTA